>Ga0138256_10000038_pt1 | contig 166418 bp, 158 predicted proteins | sample KNB2016incub_MG_FD_105486 | JGI IMG/M metagenome (GOLD analysis project Ga0138256, IMG submission 105486) | Active sludge microbial communities from wastewater in Klosterneuburg, Austria - KNB2014incub_MG | ecosystem: Engineered > WWTP > Activated sludge > Unclassified | place: Austria...
AGCATGAGTGATATTTAATTTAACATCAACTCTTGATATGGTTGCTCCTGCAGGAATACCTGATACAGGTATTGTAGAAGCACCGGCTGTTGCTGGTGCTGTAGGGAATACACCTTCTGGTATGGCTACACTAATAGTACCTGAAGTAAATGATGCTTTAGTAGTTGATGAAGAAGCACTGGTTAACCTAACAGCACTATCACCTAAGCACATTGTAACAGATGAAGGTGTTACCGTTGGTGCTGGTGGTGTGTAATTAACCAATGCTGTTGCAGAGTTAACACAGCCTGTAGCCACATTTGTAGCTGTTACTGTATAAACGGTTGCTGCTGCAGGTGCTGCATACACTTGCGATGTATTAGTACCTGTATATGGAATAGTTGCTAAAGAATCAATGAATAATCCTTGCAATGGAGACCAAACATAAGAAAGAACAGGTCCACCACCACCTCCTGGGATTGTATAATCGATAGTAATTGCCCATGAAGCTAATGAGCCAACATCACCGGCTCCACCATCAGCCATGGCTAAAGTCCATCCGCCATTTGCAGAAGGGCCATTAGTATATAAATCACCAAATCCAGATGCAGCCGATACAAAACCTGTTGGATTTTGAACAGTAGGTCCAGCAACAGGTGTATTAATAGCATCAGCCTTCCATGCAGTACTGCTATTGTATATGAATGGAGCAGCTGAAACAGTACTCCAGGCAACTGTGCCGGTTTGGCTTACTTTGGCACCATACCAACCCCAGGTAGGAACACCCGAAGAAGGTCCAGTAAATAAGCCACTTCCATATTTATACAGATTTAAAATTTGACCATTTGGTGCTTTTAAATTGAAAATCATATCACCAGGATATGTATGTGACATATTTAATGTAACAGTTACATTGGTGATAGTTGCATTGGCAGGAACACCTGCTAAGTTTAATGTATTATTAACTCCATTTGCAGTATTATCAGGTACTGCAAGGTTAATAGCTCCTGAGTTAACAGTTACTGAACCAGGTACTGGTGGAGGTGCAGAACCAACACTTAATAAAGTACCATAGATACCTGCTACTCCTCCGCATGATACAGGTGGAGTAATGGCAACTACCGGTAAAGAATTTACTGTTAAAGTTGCTCCTGTAGAGTTTACAGCAGGAGGACAACTTCCACCAATGCTTGCACGGTACATATTATTAGTCATCGACAATGTTACGCCTGTAATAGTTAATGTAGATGTGTTTGTACCACTATACATACCACCATTTGCAATATTGTTATAATTTAAACCACCATCTGTACTTTCCTGCCATTGGTATGTAACCGCCTGGCCTGATGCACCTACGGTAAAGGTTGCATTTGCGCCAACACAAGCAACTGCATCCACTGGATTTGCAGTTACTGCAGGTCTTTGATAAACTACTACTGTTTTAGCAGCAGAAGTTTGACAACCGCCTGGTGCAGTTCCAACAACTGTATAAGTTGTGGTTACCATTGGAGATGCAGCAACCGGACTACCGGTAGTAGAACTTAATCCTGCAGCAGGTGCCCAAACGTATGTCCATCCAACCGGAGGAGCACCTGTTATTACAGATGTACCAGTTAAACTAAAGATAAGATTAGCACCAGTACCTGGAATACAGGTTGCAGCGCCATTACCCCAAGATGTACAAACTGCAAATCCGCCTCCAGGGTTTTGCCATGACCAAGGATAACCTGTTGCAGTAGTTCCTGTAGCGCCCCAAGCCCATTGTCCACCAGAGCTAAAGGACATATCTGCTTGTATTGATACCCAGTATGTACCAGCTGTAAGTGCAGTAGGAGGAATTGTAATTACAGGACTAGCACCACCAGTATAAGCAACACCCAGATGACTTGTAACAAGTGTACCGGGAAGGTTAGATGCAGTATTATTATAGAAATATACATTATAAGATGTAGTTGGACCTGAACCATTGAAATACAATCCTGCAGCAGAAACTTGTGTTATTGTCCAGGTTGTATTTGCTGGTACAACAAAGTCTTCGGCTGCCTGATTATCAAATGCAGCATTTGCAACTTCAAATTTTTGTGAATTTGGAGAAGCGCCGGCTACACCTGTTTGTTGATATAAAATACCAGGTCCTGTAGAGCCACCAGTACTATATACTGTTAACAATGTAGGATCTCCTGCACAAAGTGGTCCGTCAGGATTTGCAGTGATAACTATTGGAGTGATAGGTGTTGCTGATACAGTAACAGTAGGAGTTCCGCTATTACCTGTACCTGCGCATCCTGCTGAACTTGTTACTGAAACTAAATTATACGTAGTTGTAACTGCTGGAGTTACAGCAATATAATCACCACTATTGTAGTTAGTAATTGTTCTTGGATAACCAGCAGTAGCAGGTGTTGCATTAATAACAACCGTATAAGGTGCTCCAGTTCCTGTAATATCAACTTTTAAATTAGCTGTAGAACCCAAACAAACTGTGCTTGGAATCTGGCTTAAAACAGCCGCAGTTGATGAACCATTAATATTAACTGTAGCAGTACCGCTATTATTAGTACCAACGCATCCGTCGAAACCGGTTACAGATACTAAAGTATAAGTAGTAGGTACAGTTGGAGAAACTGGAATATTAGCTCCATTTATATAGTTATTAACAGTAGCATTACCACCAGGGTTTGCATTGTAAACAACTGAGTAAGGGCCTACGCCTCCTGTAATATTTACAGCCAAATTAGCAGTAGAACCAAGACAAATTGAAGGAGAACCTGAGCCTATATATTGAGCATCATCTATACCAATGTAGTTAGAGTTGTTGCCAAATAATCCAGCATCTTCCACAAAATATCTAAATGCCATTCTTCCAGAAACGCCACCGGCAGGTACACCAGAAACAGTAACTGTATATTGAGTCCAAACTTCGGGATATCCAGTTGAAGAATAAGTTGGGTTGATATCAAGTAATAATGTTGAGAAATCTCCGGTTGAGAATTCGGTAGTTCCTACGTTAGTACTTGCTCCACTGGTACTCATCCTTACCTGTAACCTGTCGGGGAATGCACCGCCGCCAGTTGGTACACGGGTATAAAAAGAGAATTGATCTCCATTATTTAAATTAATAACAGGAGAGAACATCCAGTTACTGATTGTGCCGAGTATTCCTACACTGTTATAGTTTGCTGAAGCAAATCCAGCACCACTATGAGAAGGGAATACACCACCAGAACTACCCTGGTTCCATGTTAATGATCCAATTGGGTTACTATTATTTTGAATAGGCCAGCCTGCAGCCGGTATTGTACCATCAAAACTTTCATTAAATAAAACATTATTTGCACGAATTTCTGAGGCTGTAATTGCAGTACATGGTGGAGGAGGAGTTTGTGTGTAATCTATTTGAAAAGGCATGTCCTGCGGATTTGCTCCATCAACCAGTGGGTTAACCCATGTATCGGGTGTAATATTATGTTGCTTGGCATTATTGCCAGGTTGTGTAGTAGTACCCACAACCGTACTTGCAGGAGAAAAATTACTTAAGCCTCCATTACCATGCATCCATTCAATCCAATAATGACCTGGGCCAAGAGATTTAGTAACATTTGCTTCAATTTTCCATATTTTCCTGGTTGTGCCGGGCGATGCATTGAAAATGCGATACATTAACGCATCGGAGGATGCAGAAAAAATGTTAGTTGTAAAATCGCCATACACAGGTGTTGGTGATCCGGTAGATGGATCAGTATTGTAAATCTTTAAACGTACATCTGTAAATGGTGATGTAGTTCCTGCATATCCTGTAGAATACGCATAGAAAGTGATTTTTGTAATGTCCCATCCCTGCCCTGCAGGCACAATGAAATCATCAGCTAATGAAAGGTTTGCAGTAATATTGGCGCCAAATCCTGCCGAATTATTACCTGCCTGCACCTCACTCCAGGTATAACCTGTAGGCGCTGTTGCTCCTCCGGTTGCTGTTGCCCCTGTACTCAAATTACCATTAATGTATGGTTGAGCATTTATTTTGCCGCCAATCATGGCTAGTAAAATAATAAAAGGTAACATTCTCCGAAAAAACAGCTTCATTTTGAGTAGTGTAGTTGTCTTTTGCATATTAAATGTTTGTTGTTAATAAAAATTTATAAGGCATGTGTAAACCTTATAATTTGCAGTTTAAATTTTAGTTTTTCAATCTACTTTTAAATAAAATACTGAAAAATTAAAATAATAATTAAAAATTGCTGATGTTCAAAATTGAAAAAAATGACATCAACTATCTGTAATTTTTTAAATTAATTTTTCCTGGTTGCATTTTGTTTTGAAGCATCGGTTTGCTTTAAAACATCAGTACTTTGAGTTTCAACTTTTGCTTGCCTTAATACATTCTTTGATTTTTCGGTCGCAGGTTTAACTGCATTCGCCTTTTTGCTTGCAACAGCTGAACCAGCATTTGCAGATTTTTGAGGAGTGGCTGCAACAGACTTTGTAGCTGGGGTTGCCTGAGTGGCTTTAGCTTTTGCCCTAAGCGATGGTTGCGAAACCTTGTTTTTTTTAGAAGTTAAATCATCTTGTTTTGCAGAAACTTCAGATGCGGCCGGTACCGCTTTTTCAGCTTTCGCTGCTCTGGGGTCTCGATCTTCCGACTGAGCAGAAACGATTCCCACACTACCTAACAAAAAGATAGTTCCGAGTAAAAGTTTTTTCATGTTTGTTTTGATTTGGTTAAATTAAAAAAAATGTTAAATTCTCTCTAACAGGTAATAAAATTACTTGTTTTTGTTTAGTTACCAAAAGATTTAAAAACAAAAAAACCGGACTTCGATATTATCGTAGTCCGGATGCTTAAAATATATAGATTATTTGTTATTATCCTTTTTTAACAGGAGCTGGTTTTGTAGCTTCGTTTTGTTTTGGTTTAGCTGCTTCTACATCAGTACTTTTTGTAGCAGGTTTTGTTTGTAAATCATCTGTTTTTTGTGCAGTGCCATCTTCTTTTGTTTTTATTGCAGATGCATCTGACTGATTAACAGCAGCTTTTTCTGGCTTGGCAGCAGCAGCATTTGTAATGGCAGGTGCAGTTGTTGCTTTTTTAGATGCTTTAGCAGCCCTTAAATCAGAATTTTGCGCTGATGCAAAACTGCAAACGGCTAACATAATTATTGAAGATAGAAATAATTTTTTCATTTGTGTAGTTTTAGTTTATAAGTAAAATAATAAATTATAACAACTTTGAACAGTAATAAAATATTGACTTTATTACCTGAAATATCCTGAGGTCAAATATACTTTTTTATTTAGAACATCCAAGAAATTATGAACTTTTTTGTAGAAGAATAGAAAGAAATTCTCCAAACACATATATATATTTATAAGCCTGCAAGTAAAAGTTCATTAAAATTCTGTAGTGTTGAAATTTTTAAATCAGCGGCATCCCAAATAGTTTTTTTGTAATCTTCAAAAACTGGTACAACAATGCACTTCATTTTAGCTGCCTTTACTGCTATCATGCCATTAAATGAATCCTCAAAACATAAACATTGCATAGGTTGAACACCTAAGGCTTTTGCACAATTTAAATATACTTCTGGATGTGGTTTTCCATAAGCTAAGCCAGATGCTGATGCTGTTGCCTGTAAATACGGCCCGATTCCTGTAAGTTCTACCACAACATTAATTAATTGCAAAGGAGATGAAGTGGCCAGGCCAATTTTAAAATTTAGTTGATTGAAGAAATTGAAAATATAGGAAACCCCCGACATAACCTTTCCTTTTCTTTTTACTAATTGTATTACTTCGTTTACAATCCTATCTTCTGCAGTATTAATTTCTGACAAAGGGATATTAAAAAGTGTAAACCAAAATTCAAGAAATTCTTTTGTACGCAAGCCGGTAGTTAAAGCATACTGTTGTTTATTTAATTGAAACCCATAAGTTGATAAAAGCTCATCTGCGGCCTCTTTCCATAATGGCTCAGAGTCTATGAGTAGTCCGTCCATATCAAAAATTACAGTATTGTATTTCATGTATGCAAATATATGTGTGTAACTTAAATACTAAGTAAATTGAGATTTGCTGATTTAATTTTTTAATGCATATTATATAAATTGCAAAAAACATAAACAATAAAAATATTTACATGGGTAGTTGGTTTACAAGATTCAAACATTCGGTGATAATAAAAAAAATGGTTTATATGGTTGTAGGCGCCCTGTCTTTTCCGGGTTTAGCCATTATAAATAAACTGCAAATTAACGGGATGGAAAAATTGAGTAAACTACCTAAGAGTAATGTATTATTTGTAAGTAACCATCAAACATATTTTGCAGAAGTAATTACTTTCTTACACATTTTTTGTGCAGTAAGCTGGCGTAAAAAAAACAGGCTGGGCATACCTTATTATTTGCTTTGGCCATACACCCGAGTAAACTTTGTATCGGCAGAGGAAACCATGAAAAAAAACCTGCTTAGTAAAATATTTGCATTGGCAGGTTCGGTAATGGTTAAGCGAGTGTGGGTAGGTGATACCAAAGAAACAAGGAAAGGTTTAGATCCCAGCGATACCCGTAAAATATCAAGGGCGCTAGAAAAAAACTGGGTCATCACATTTCCGCAAGGTACTACAACTCCATTTGCTAAAGGCCGTAAAGGAACAGCGTTCATAATAAAGCATAACAACCCTGTGGTAATACCTGTAATAATTTCGGGGTTTAATATTGCCTTTAATAAAAAAGGTTTAAAACTTAATAAAAAAGGAACAAAACTTACCGTTACATTTAAAGATCCTATGCAAATAAATACAAACGATACTACAGAAAAAATTCTGGAAGATGTTATGGAAGCGATTGAACAAAGTAAGCAGTTTATACCCCACCCTGTTACTCCTTAATAAATAAAGCTTTTAGTTCAACTGCATCCTGCGGTTTCATTTTGCCTCCCAGTACCAACCTTAGTTGCCTACGTCTTAAAGCGCCATCATACAGTTTTTTTTCTACTTCAGATTCTGGTACAACCTGGTTAACTTTTCTTGGTTTACCATTCGGGTCAAGCGATACAAATGTGTAATAAGCTTCGTTGCTTTTATATTTATATTGTTGTATGGCATCTTCTCCGTAAACAACCAGGTGCACTTCCATGCTGGTATTAAAAACCCTGGAGAGGCTGGCTTCAATATGAACCACATTGCCAAGCTTAATAGGGTTTTCAAAAGAAATATTATCAACAGAAGCGGTAACAACCGGTGCACCGCAATGTTTCATAGCAGCTAATGCCGCAGCAATATCCATCCAGTACATTAGGCGGCCACCCATCAGGTTGCCAAAGCTGTTGGTATCATTAGGTAAAACCAGCTCCGTCATCACTACCAACGATTCGTTAACTTTTTTATCGGTCATAATTTTTTTTTGCAAAGATAATGACCTGCTATAACCTATATCTCAATTTATTTGGCAGTTCGTATTTGTTTTATCAATTTCGGGTATTAAGAAATATTAACTATGAATGAACAAATAAAAATTTCCTTTGATAATACCGAATATGCTTTTGCAGCAAAATCTAATGCTGAACTTAAACAGGCAAATTTTCTTTTTGGTATAATGAATAAAAACTGGTTGGTTAATCTAGCATTAAAAATCACACCAGTTGCCATTAGATGGCATATACCTTTTACAAAATCTTTAATCAGGTCAACCATATTTAAACAGTTTGTTGGCGGCGAAACACTTGACCAAACAGCAAAAGTTGCAGATAAACTGGAGAAGTATAATGTACAGGTTATTTTAGATTATGGGGTAGAAGGTAAGGAAGGTGAAGATAATTTTGAACATGCCCGTGATGAATTTAAAAGAGTGATTGATTATGCATCTACCCAACCCAATATACCCTTCATGAGTGTAAAAGTTACAGGTTTCGCCAGGTTTTCTTTACTGGAAAAACTTGATAAAGCAATGAGTGTTGCCGAAGGAACTTTGATGAAAAGATATTTAACGGCTGTTGATAAATTACCTGATACAGAAAAAGAAGAATGGCACAGGGTAAGGTTACGTATGCAACAACTTTGCGAAGAAGGTAGTAAAAAAAATATTGGAGTTTTAATTGATGCAGAAGAAACCTGGATACAAGATCCTGTAGATGCACTTACAATTTTAATGATGGATGTTTTTAATAAGGAAAAAGTGGTTATCTATAATACTATTCAATTATATCGGCACGATAGGCTACATTTTTTAAAAGAATCATACCAGGCAGCAGATGAACGTAACTTTATACTTGGTGTAAAATTAGTTAGAGGTGCATACATGGAAAAGGAAAGAAACAGGGCTAAAGAAATGAATTATCCAAGTCCCATTCAACCAGATAAAGATTCGTGCGACAGGGATTATAATGCTGCTGTAGAATTTTGTATTACCTACCTGCAAAAGATTGCCGTAATTGTAGCATCACATAATGAGCAAAGTAATTTATATGCTACACAATTGCTTGATAAGCTGGGTTTGCCTCATAATCATCCGCATGTACATTTTTCACAACTGTATGGCATGAGTGATAATATTACATTTAATCTTGCAAAATCAGGTTTTTTAGTAAGTAAATATTTACCCTTTGGTCCTATAAAAGATGTTATTCCTTATTTAATGCGTAGAGCACAGGAGAACAGTTCTGTATCGGGACAAACTGGCAGAGAGTTGATACTAATTAAAAAAGAATTACAAAGAAGGTTAAAATAATATTTTAATATAAGCGTTTTTATTAGCACCTAAATACATAATTGAAATATCCTATAAAATAATACCTTCGCATTTCCAAAATGCTAATTCGCTTATTAATACCTATAATAATCTTTTTTACTCCCTATGTTGCCATCGCACAGGTGCATAGTTTGCCTGCCATAAAAATTAGCACTACTATAAATATAGATGGCAATTTGGAAGATGATGCCTGGAAAAATATTAAACCTGTAAGCAATTTTATTAATGTAACTCCTGTATTTGGGCTACCATCAAAACGTAAAACTAATGTAAAGATAGCTTATGATAATACAGCTATTTATGTAGGTGCATACATGTACGATAATCCGCAAAACATACGTAAACAAATTACTGCACGTGATGTAACCGACCGCCAGGATGTAGATGTTTTTACTGTTGGCTTTGATACTTATTGGGATAAACAGAATGCTTTTGTTTTTAAAGTAACAACAACAAATGTGCAGGCCGATTTAAAAATATCACAAAACGGAATAAGTAATGGGGGAGTGATTTACGATAATACCTGGGATGCTGTTTGGGAAAGCAAAACTACTATTAAAGAAGATGGTTGGGTAGCTGAAATGAAAATACCTTTAAGCGCTATCAGGTTTTCTAAAAAAAATATGCAAGACTGGGGAATTAATTTTGGCAGGTTTACAAGGTTTGTAAATGAAAACAGTGTTTGGAGCCCAATAAACCCAAATATAAGTGGCGAGTTAAATCAATGGGGTGTTTGGAGTGGACTGGTTGATATAAAACCGCCAGTTCGACTTTCATTTTTACCTTACTTATCAGGAGGTTTTAGATTTTCGCCAACTGCAAAAGGAAATGTTACAGAGTATTTAAAAAGTGGTGGTTTGGATGTTAAATATGGTATAAGTGAAGCCTTTACTTTAGATATGACTTTAATACCGGATTTTGCACAAGTACAAAGCGATAATGTTTATCTTAACTTATCGCCTTTTCAGGTAAAATTTGATGATTACAGGCCATTTTTTACCGAAGGCACTGAGTTATTTAATAAAGCTGGCTTGTTTTACAGCAGGCGTATTGGCGCCCAACCGGGGCAGGTTTCTTCTGTATTAAACACCTATGGTACCGACAGTAATTTCCAAATTTTAAAAAACCCCGGCATAACAAAACTTTATAACGCTACTAAGTTTTCGGGGCGTACAAAAGGCAACCTGGGCATTGGAATTTTAAATGCAATTTCTGTACCTATGTATGCCAAAATACGAGATTTACGAAACGGTAAAGATTCAAGTATATTAACCGAACCACTAACTAATTACAATATTTTGGTTTTAGACCAGGCTTTAAAAAATCGTTCGTCGGTAAGTTTTACCAATACCAATGTATTACGTAAAGGCAATAGCCGCAATGCCAATGTTAGTAATATTAATCTATCCTTGTTTGATAAACGAAACAAGTATAATTATACATATACCGGCAGTTTCAGCAACGTTTGGGGTAAGCAGGGAAATAAAAATGGTTTTACATCTGCAATCGGGTTTGGTAAAGTAAGTGGGGTTATACAATATCGTGCAGAGCTTTCTGTGTTAAGTGATAAATACGATCCAAACGATTTAGGGTTTTTAATCAACAATAATTCATTTGCATATTCAGGCAATATTAATTACATTATAAACAAGCCTACACGCAGGTTTTTAAACCATAGCTTTAAGCTCAACTTTAGTAATACTTATTTATACAAACCATTTGTTTGGTCGGGTTTTCAAGTAAATAGCAGTGCCTTTTTTTTATTTAAGAATTTTTGGGACATAACTTTTTCATTTGAATCAAAACCTACCTGGTACAAAGATTATTTTGTGCATTCAAATGTTTATACCGGATATTTTTTACGCCGTACTCCTTATTATTATTTTGAGATAAGCGGTAGTACCGACAGCAGAAAAAAATTATTTGTAAATTATCAACTTGGTGGAGCAGAATCGCCTTTGCCCAATGACCCATACTGGACAGGCCAGTTAAGTTTACGTTATCGTTTCAATAATAAACTTCAGGCAAGTGCAAGTATGGAAATTGAACAAGATAAGGGGAATTGGGGTTATGCTTACAAATTAAACTCCAATGGATCGCCAATAATATCACGACGAAATGTTAATACCAACACATTCATTACAAGCGCTCAATATAACTTTACTGCACGTATGAATTTAAATATTAGGATGCGTCATTACTGGTCGTTACTTAAGAATACCAATTTTTATAATTTAAATGTAGATGGTTACTGGCGTGATACTACATTCTTCAATAACGAAAATGTAAACTTCAATATATTTAATATTGATATGTTTTATACCTGGGACTTTTTGCCCGGCAGCCGTTTAACCATTGCTTGGAAAAATGCACTGGGAAGCAGTGTAAATATTGATGCCTATCAAAATGCCTCTTATGGACGCAACTTTGGTAAAGTTTTATCTAACCCACATAGCAATGAAATAACGGTGAAGGTTGTTTATTATCTGGATTATCTTAATCTTAAAAGAAAGAACAGGCGACTTTAAAAAATATTTTAAGTATTTTATTAAATTAGAAGTGCTTTGAAATAAAAATTAAACTGACTATATTGTAAATAAAAAAAATTATGACACAAGATAACACTGCTGATGTTTTACAATTTGATAATAACGATGCACCTAAAATTTCATCTGGTTTAAATGTACTTACCATCTTAACTTTTATTGGTTGTGCCTTACAGTTAGTTGGTAGTTTATGGACTTTTTTCAATGCAAAAAAATCGTATGATGGTATTGATAAACTAACCGAACAGATGAATTCCGGCAATATGCCCGGTTGGGCAAAAAGGATGATGGGAGACCCTGAAACAATGATTGCAATGATTAGAAAAACTTATGAAAACAGGATACCTATTGTAGTACTGTCGCTAATTGCAGTTGCATTATGTTTTTATGGCGCATTGCAAATGCGTAAACTAAAAAAACAAGGCTTTTTACTTTATACGATTGGCGAAGTGTTGCCATTTTTAACCCAGTTTCTATTTATAGGCGCCTTTGCCTTTGCAGGTTTTTCAATGTATTTTGGAATAGCTATTGCTTTGCTTTTTATACTATTATATAGTATGCAACGTAAACATTTAGTTTATTAAATTGATAATTTAAAATCGAAAAGAAGAGAGCAGGCTGTATAAGTCTGCTCTCTTCTTTTATAAAATCAGTTAATATTAATTACCAGGCTTTTGATGTAATGCCATTTAATATTTTAACTAAATAAAGATGCTTGTTTTCAAAATAATCGGGAATAGCAGTTTTATCTTTTAATCGTACAGGTCTAAAATTATATTCGCAAAAAACTTTTATATCGGTATCATTTATGTGATTCATAAAACTTGTTGAATCTTTAATAAGCAATTTAGTAAACATGTACACCGCTTCAAAACCTTTAAAAACCATATCACTTGCTTTTCCTTTATATTTATTATAGTAGTTTGCTAAAAGCGCTTTACTGAATGCATCATTTTTTTCATTGTAATATGGGGTTGTATAGTAAACTGGAAAATCAATTAGTTTTTTCTTATCGTAAAACATCGAAATATTATCCCAGTTTGGCATACCAATTAATGTGATAGGAAATGCTTTACTAATATCTGAGGCTGCTTTTACCAGGTTTTGTGCAAATGTTTCATCAAGGCTTCCGCCAATGATAATACTTTTGCTATTGCTATCTAGCTTTGATCTTAGGAAGGAAGCGTTCAGGTTGTTATCAATATTTATAGTTTCTATTTGTAACAATGGCTGGCCGTTATCCTGCACATTCATTGCTTTAAAATAGGAAGCCACCATATCTTCCTGTGTTCCTTTTTGCCTGAATAAATAAATTTTATCAGTACCATGATTTTGAAGTATATAGCTAAATATAGCATCACAATGGGCTTTTAATGTAGAGTTCATTATAACTAAGAAAGGATTACCGTTTATGCCGGCATTGTTGGGATAGGTAACCGAAATAAAAGGGATATTCTTTTGCAGGGCAAAATCGGCCAGTTGTAAATATTCAGCATCTTTAACACTGCCTATTATTAATTGAAGACTATCTAATTTCTTTTCACGTACCAGGTCGGCAACAGTTTTAGTATATGATTTTGTGTCATAAATAGAAGCATCAATATAATCATTACCAAACCCCAAACTGTCTAATGCCAGTTGAGCGCCATTAATAAAATCTACAGATGGTGCAATAAACCTGGGTATGCCTTGCTTGTATTTAAATGTGTTTTTTGTAAAAACCGAATCAAGATAAAGAGGGGCAAATATCCCTATTTTAAAATGCTGCGTTTGTTTTATTGAATCAGACTGGGCATAAAGGTTATCAACACTAAAAATCATTATCAATAAAGCAAGAGATACTATAATTTTTTTATTCATAATAAAAGTTCAATTTATTAAACCCAGGTTTCATCTTTCATTTTCATAAATCAATAAAAACCTAACCAATTACATTAACTAAATTACTCCCATTCAATAGTTGCCGGAGGTTTACTGCTAATGTCGTAAACCACCCGGTTAATGCCTGGCACATTATTAATTATTTCATTGCTAATTTCAGCTAAAAATTCATAAGGTAAATGCGCCCAATCTGCTGTCATACCATCAACTGATGTAACAGCTCTTAAAGCAATTGTAAATTCGTAAGTTCTCTCATCGCCCATTACGCCAACACTTTTAACAGGTAATAATATTGTTCCTGCCTGCCAAACCTTTACATACAAATTATGTTTTCTTAAGCCATTCATATATATAGCATCTGCATCTTGCAATAACCGTACCTTTTCTTCTGTAACTTCTCCTAAAATTCTAATACCAAGCCCAGGCCCGGGAAATGGGTGGCGATAGAGCATTTCTTCAGGAATTCCTAACTCTAATCCCACTCGCCTAACTTCATCTTTAAAAAGCAATCGTAAAGGTTCTACTAATCCCAATTTCATGTAATCAGGCAAACCTCCAACATTGTGGTGCGATTTAATGGTTGCTGATGGTCCATGCACCGACAATGATTCAATCACATCCGGATAAATGGTACCCTGGCCTAATAATTCAACACCATCAATCTTAAGAGCTTCCTGGTCAAAAATTTCTATAAACCCATTTCCAATTGCTTTTCTTTTTTCTTCCGGATCTGTTTTACCTTCCAATTTCTTATAAAAATGCTGTTTGGCATCAACACCAATCACATGCAGGCCAAGTTTTTTATAAGTTTCTAAAACCTGGTCAAATTCATTTTTACGCAGCAGGCCGTTATCTATAAAAATGCCAAAAAGATTTTCGCCAATGGCTTTGTGAATTAAAGTTGCCGCCACAGTACTATCTACTCCACCACTTAACCCCATGATGACTTTTTTACTGTCTATCTGTTTCTTTAAAGCATTTACAGTATCGGTTATAAAATGCGCTGGTGTCCAATCCTGGCTACAATTACAAATATTCACCAAAAAATTTTTTATAATTTTTTTGCCTTCGGCTGAATGGTAAACTTCTGGATGAAACTGTAATCCGTATAGCGGGTGTTCGGTTGTTTGTTGTTCGTTGTATGAGGCACTTTTAAATGCTGCTACCGGAATACTATCAGTTGTTCCCAGCAGTTCAAACCCTTGCGGTAATACTTTAATGGTATCACTATGGCTCATCCATACCTGCGATGATTTTGAAACATTTTCTAGCAGGGTATCTTCTTTTTCAATTTTAAAAATGGCACGTCCATATTCTCTTTTTTCACTTTTATCTACAATGCCACCAAATAACTTAGCGGTAAGTTGTGCCCCATAGCAAATTCCAAGTACGGGTACATTTTTAACCATTGCTTTTACATCAACCTGTAAAGCCTTTTCTTCATTAACTGAAAATGGTGAACCACCCAATACAATCCCTTTTAAGCCCTTTTCATAAACAATTTCTTTATTATATGGAACAATCTCGCAATAAACATTTGCCTCCCTTACTGTTCGTGCTATTAGTTGTGTGTATTGTGAACCAAAATCGAGAATGAGTATTTTTTCTGTCATATTGCTGCGAAGGTAAATAATAACTTGATGCAGCTATTTGCTTTTAAACCAAATTAATGACAGGATTTTTTATATTTGCTTAAATAGAAGGCTATGAAAAATTTATTATCAGTATTAATAGCAATTATTATATTGGCTTCTTGTCAACTTACAACAGGTAGTGGCAATATTGTAAGCGAAACCCGTACGGTAAATAATTTTTCAGAGATTTCGGTAGGAAACAGTTTTGATGTTGAAGTGAAAATAGGCCCTGTAACTGAAGTACGGGTAGAAGCAGATGATAATGTGATAAAGTATATCAATACATCAGTTTCGGATAAAACTTTAAAGATTAGAATTGATGATGATTACTCCTTTTCAAATGCACATCTTAAAATATATATCACCACACCTGTATTAACCGAAATTATAACTTCTGGCTCTGCCAGTGTAATAGTGAAGGATGTGATTACGAGCAATGAGAAATTGAGTTTTAAAGCCAGCAGCAGTTCTGATATTAATGCAGCAGTAGATGCACCGGAAGTAGAAGCTGATGCAAGTAGTAGTGCAACTATTGATTTAAAAGGTAAAACGAAAACATATCATGCCGAAGCCAGTAGCAGCAGCGACATTAATTCCTGGAATCTTTTAAGTGAAAATGCCACTGCTGAAGCCAATAGCAGCGCAACTATAAAGTTACATGCAAGTGTAAGCTTAAATGCAAAAGCCAATAGTAGTGCCGATATAATATATCATGGCGCTGCAACTGTAAATAAAAATATAAGTAGCAGTGGATCAATTGAAAAGAAGGATTAAACCTGCATAAACCGCTACAAATATTTTATTATGATCATTTTGTTTTAGTATAGTTTATTGCCCTCTTAATATCCCTCTAAAACTATTTCCAAAAAACTTTCATCTTTCCTTTGCTATTTAGTTTCAACCCCTTACCTTTGCACTCCAAATTAAAAAACGGTTTAAAAAGTTCTTTTTATATGTCACAGAGAATCAGAATAAAATTGCAGTCTTACGACCATAACCTGGTTGATAAATCAGCAGAAAAGATTGTAAAAACGGTACGCAGTACCGGAGCTGTAGTTACAGGACCTATTCCTTTACCTACACATAAGAAAATTTTTACAGTTTTGCGTTCTCCACACGTAAACAAAAAAGCTCGTGAACAATTTCAATTGTGCACACATAAGCGTTTATTAGACATTTACACTAGCAGCAGCCGTACGGTAGATGCTTTAAGTAAGTTAGACTTACCAAGTGGTGTGGATGTTGAGATTAAAGCCTGATGAACTTCCCGACAGGTCGGGATAGCAAAAGGTAAGTTCTTAAAAAAGAAAAAAAATAATGAACATCTATCTGCTCTAATTACAGAGTAGCGCTGGATATAAACAAGATACAATGAAAAGTATTATTGGAAAAAAGATCGGCATGACCAGTATCTTCGATGCAAGTGGCAAGCAAACTGCTGTTACTATTATTGAGGCAGGGCCATGTGTGGTTACACAAAAGAAAACCGTTGAAACCGACGGGTACAATGCTCTCCAAATAGCATTTGGCGATAAAAAAGAAAAAAACGCCATAAAGGCTGAGATTAATCACTTCTCAAAAGCTCAGACCACTCCTAAAAAATTCGTAAAAGAAATACGCAATAGCGAAATAGATAAGAATGTTGGCGAAACCATCACTTGCGACATTTTTGCCGAAGGCGAAAGTGTGGAAGTTGTAGGTACTTCAAAGGGTAAAGGCTTTCAGGGTGTTGTAAGACGCCACGGATTTAGTGGTGTTGGCGAACAGTCTCATGGCCAGCACGATAGGTCAAGGGCGCCAGGCTCTATAGGTAACTCATCTGATGCTAGCCGTGTATTTAAAGGTATGCGTATGGCTGGCCGTATGGGGCAGGATAGAATAACTATGAAGGGATTGAAAGTAGTTAAAATTTTCGCTGAAAAAAATTACATATTAGTTAGTGGTTCAGTTCCGGGCCATAACGGTTCAATTGTTTTAATTCAAAAATAAACAACCGGCCACTGGCCAATAAAAATAAGTACAATGCAAGTAGACGTATTAAATATAGAAGGAAAGCAAACCGGTAGAACGGTAGAATTGCCGGAAGAAATATTCGGTATTGAACCTAATGACCATGTTATTTACCTGGCTGTTAAACAATACCAGGGCGCTCAACGCCAGGGTACACACAGGGTTAAAACCCGTGCAGAAGTTAAAGGTTCTTCTAAAAAGTTGCACAAACAAAAAGGTACCGGTGGTGCCCGTAAAGGAAACCTCCGTAATCCTATATATAAAGGTGGTGGTACTATTTTTGGACCAAAACCACACAAGTATGATATAAAATTAAACCGCAAGGTTAAAGATTTGGCTAAGATGAGTGCATTGGCTTATAAAGCAAAAGAAAGTGCAATCATTGTTTTAGAAGATGTGAAAATGGATGCTCCCAAAACTTCAACTTTTACCGGTATTTTAAGCAAACTTAATATAGCGAATAAAAAGTCATTGTTTGTTATACCAGAATACAACGAAAACCTGTATTTAAGCTTACGAAATGTACCAACGGTTTGCGGTACTATATTAAGCGATTTAAATACTTACGATATTTTAAATGCAAATGTTTTGGTTTTATCAGAAAGTGCAGCCAGGATTTTTAGCGAAGAAAATGTAGAAACTGAAGCATAAGAATTAAAATAGGCAACTCGTAATTGCCAACACAAAAAAAATAATCTTCCCGGATTCCTTGTAGGGATTGGGACAAAAACTAAAAGACATGAAACCGTCTGATGTATTAATAAAGCCAATTTTATCTGAGAAAGCAAATAAGCAATCAGAAAAAATGAACCGCTACTCTTTTGTAGTGGACAAAAAAGCAAATAAGCTGGAGATAAAAAAAGCTGTAGAAAGTTTTTATGGTGTAACAGTTAACAATGTAAATACCATTGTGGTGCCTTCAAAAGCAAAAGCAAAATATACCAAAGCCGGATTTATAGTTGGCCGTAAACCTTCTAAAAAGAAAGCAATAGTTACTATAGCCGAAGGCGAAACAATTGACCTTTATAGCAGTATTTAAATTTAACTACTTGTAAAAAACAAGGCATTAATTAATAATAGTAAATAATGAATGGTAATTCTGCTACCGCAAAATGCAGAGATTATAAATACAGTGTTTTTTGTGGTTGGTAAAAAATCCATAAACAAAAAAACGAGAAACTGGAAAGAAAATGGCACTAAGAAAATACAAACCAACAACAGCAGGAACCAGGTGGAGAATTGGTAATGCGTATGCAGAAGTTACTACCAATACGCCGGAAAAATCTTTGCTCGAAAAGCAAAAGAACACTGCTGGTAGAAATTCTTCTGGTAGAAGATCTATGCGTTATATGGGAGGTGGAAACAAAACCATGTACCGTGTAATTGATTTTAAAAGAAGCAAGAAAGGTATTCCTGCCACAGTAAAAACAATTGAGTACGATCCAAACCGCACTGCATTTATAGCTTTATTAGCTTATGCAGATGGTGAAAAGCGTTACATCATTGCACCACAAGGTTTACAGGTAGGGCAAACAGTTATCAGTGGCGATGAAGTAGCACCTGAATTGGGAAATGCTTTGATGTTTAAGAACATGCCTTTGGGTACTAACGTTCACAATATCGAAATGCAACCCGGCCAGGGAGGTATATTGGTACGCAGTGCAGGAACATCAGCACAACTAAGTAACAAAGAAGATAAGTACGCAATATTAAAAATGCCAAGTGGCGAATTAAGAAAAGTATTGATAAACTGTTATGCTACAGTAGGTGTAGTTAGCAATAGCGATCATAGTTTGGAAAGTATGGGTAAAGCTGGCCGAAACAGGTGGAAAGGTGTTCGTCCACGTACAAGAGCAGTTGCGATGAACCCGGTTGATCACCCAATGGGAGGTGGTGAAGGTAGGGCATCTGGTGGTCATCCACGTAGCCGTAAAGGTAAATACGCTAAAGGTGAAATTACTCGTACAAAAGGAAAAGGTTCAAGTAAACTGATCATTACAAGAAGAAACGGTAAGAAATTACCTAACTAATAATTAATAAAGTTAAAATGGTGCAGCCCAAGGCTACACAAATAAACAAGATTGAAATTTAAGATGCAAATCATAAATCTACAATCACAAATCTAAAATCAAAATGGCTCGTTCGTTAAAAAAAGGTCCTTATGTAGAAGCTAAGCTTGATGCTAAAGTTTCGGCAATGATTGAAGGAAAAACTAAAAAGGGTGTTATTAAAACATGGAGCAGAAGAAGCACTATTACTCCTGATTTTGTAGGACAAACTTTTGCAGTACATAACGGAAACAAATTTATTCCGGTTTATGTAACAGAATTTATGGTTGGGCATAAGTTAGGTGAATTTGCACCAACACGTAATTTCAGAGGCCACTCAAGTAAAAAAATAGCATAAAAAAAATCGTTGCTTGTTAATGTTTACTAAGTAAACAATAAAACAAGAAACATGAAACTATATAAAATGGAAGCTGTAGCAAAATTGAACAATTATCCCACATCGCCACGCAAAATGCGTTTGTTGGTTGATTTGATAAGGGGCATGGAAGTTGAAAAAGCATTAGCCATTTTGGAGCATAATCCAAAACATCCGGCTGTTCCTTTGCGTAAACTGGTAATGAGTGCCATTAACAACTGGAAACAAAAGAATGAAGGAGGTGATGAAACCGGGTTGGTTGTAAAGACCATTATGGTTGATGGTGCCAGGGTTATCAAGCGTATGCGTCCTGCGCCACAGGGTCGTGGATACAGGGTTCGCAAACGTAGTAACCACGTTACTGTAATAGTAGATACAAAAGCAATTAAAAATTAATAATCAAAAGAATTAACCAATAACATGGGTCAAAAAACAAATCCAACAGGCTTAAGATTAGGTATCATCCGTGGATGGGATAGTAACTGGTTTGCAAGTAAAACAGAATATCCAAAGAAGTTAATTGAGGATAATAAGATTAGAAACTACCTGAATGCACGTATCAATAAAGGCGGTATATCAAAAATAGTTATTGAGCGTACGCTTAATAAGTTGATAGTTACCATTCATACTTCTAAGCCTGGGATTATTATTGGTAAAGGTGGTGGAGAGGTTGACAGGATTAAAGAAGAGTTGAAGAAGTTATGCGGAAAAGAAGATGTACAAATTAATATTTTGGAAATCCGTCGCCCTGAATTAGATGCAGCAATTGTGGCCGATACTATTGCCCGCCAGTTAGAAAACCGGATTAATTATAAACGAGCCATCAAAATGTCTATTGCATCAGCATTACGTATGGGTGCAGAAGGTATAAAAGTAAAAGTAGGCGGTCGTTTGGGTGGTGCAGAAATTGCACGTAGTGAAGAAATAAAACAAGGTCGTACACCATTACATACTTTACGTATGGATATTGATTATGCCAATGTATTTGCATTTACTGTTTATGGCAAAATTGGTATCAAGGTTTGGATTTGTAAAGGCGAGGTTTTAGGAAAGCGTGACTTGAATCCAAATGTTGTTGCAGGAGGTGGAAAAGAAATAGGCGACAGGCCAGGTGGTGGATTTGACAGAAGAGATGACAGGCGTGGTGGAGATAGAAGAGGCGGTGGAAACCGTGGCGGAGGACAAGGAGGTAGAAGATAAAAACAATTTAAGATTTCAAATTTGCGATTTAATATTTTTCTAAATCGCAATCAATAAAATAAAATAGTAAGCTGATTTAAAATTGAAGAAATCGAAAATCTTCAATCGAAAATCTAAAATAGAAATAAGATGTTATCACCGAAAAGAACAAAACACAGAAAGGCGCAAAGGGGTATGATGAAAGGGAACACCAAGCGTGGTGCAACCCTGGCTTTTGGAACCTTTGGCTTAAAAGCGCTGGATGAGGTATGGATGACAAGTCGCCAGATTGAAAGTGCTCGTCAGGCATTAACCCGCCACATGAAGCGTGAAGGGAATGTTTGGATCCGTATTTTTCCAGATAAACCTATAACTGCAAAACCTGCAGAAGTTAGGATGGGTAAAGGTAAAGGTAACCCCGAGGGTTGGGCTGCAGTAGTGCAACCAGGAAGAATCTTGTTTGAATGTGATGGTGTGCCTGAGCAGGTAGCAAAAGAAGCATTTGCATTAGCCGCACAAAAATTACCCATACAAACAAAGTTTGTAGTAAGGCACGATTACAAAGCATAATTAAAGTAATTATCAAAAAGAATAACAATGTTAAAAAAAGTTGATTTTTTAAATAGCCTGAAAGGTTTAAGTGAGGCAGATCTAAAAGCAAAAATTGCTGAAGATGAGTTGCGTATGAAAAAACTTTCATTTGCCCATGCTATTTCTCCATTGGAGAATCCGCAAAGCATTCGCTCTTTAAGAAGAGATATAGCCCGGTTGAAAACAGCATTAAAAAAAGTACAGGCAGGATTATAATAAATCCATAAAACACATTAACAGTGGAAAGAAATTTAAGAAAAACAAAATTAGGTGTAGTATCCAGCAACAAGATGGATAAGACCATAACCGTAAGTGTAGAACGTAAAGTAAAGCATCCGCTTTATGGTAAGTTCGTAAAAAAATCTACCAAATTCCATGCTCATGATGAAAAGAATGAGTGCAGTATTGGTGATACAGTAAAAATTATGGAAAGCCGTCCATTAAGCAAAACAAAACGCTGGAGACTGGTTGAAATAGTTGAAAAAGTAAAATAATATTCAGTACTAAGTACTAAGTACAAAATACTGGGTACACAAATTAATATATAATGATACAGCAAGAAAGCAGATTAAATGTAGCAGACAACAGCGGTGCAAAAGAAGTACTATGTATTCGTGTATTAGGAAACAGTGGCCAGGATTATGCAAAAATTGGTGATAAGATTGTTGTAACCGTTAAAGATGCAATGCCGGCAGGTGGTATTAAGAAAGGAACAGTAAGTAAAGCAGTTATTGTAAGAACTACAAACAAGTTACGTCGTAAAGACGGGTCTTATATCCGTTTTGATGACAATGCAGTTGTCTTATTAAATGCTTCTGACGAGCCAAGAGGTACCCGTATTTTTGGGCCAGTAGCTCGTGAACTAAGAGATAAAGGATATATGAAAATTATTTCCCTGGCTCCGGAAGTACTGTAAAAAAATTAGCCGATATGCTAATTCTATATCAGAATAGCACGGTAAGAGATTAGTAAACATGTTTTAATTTGAAATTAGCAGATTAGCACATTATCAAATTAGCAAATTAGATAAAAATGAGTACAAGATTTAAACCAAAATTCAACATTAAAAAAGGCGATTCGGTAGTTGTTATTACCGGAGAGGATAAAGATTTGAAAAAACCTCGTAAAGTGTTGGAAATAATTTTAGACAAAAACCGTGTGTTGGTTGAAGGTGTAAACATCGTAACCAAACATACCAAGCCTACTTCACAAAACACAAAAGGTGGTATTGTAAAAGTAGAAGCTCCTATCGCCATCAGTAATGTAATGCTATGGGATGCTAAAGCCGGTGCGCCATCAAAAGTAAAACGTACCAGGGAAAACGGTAAATTAGTTAGAATCGCAAAAAAATCAGGGGGGATTATTAAATAATGAGCACAAAAACAAACAACCCACGGTTAGCAGAAAAGTACAAAACAGAAGTTGTGCCTGCTTTAATGAAAAAATTCAGTTACAAAACTGTAATGCAAGCACCTAAGTTAACAAAAATATGTTTAAACAGGGGCGTAAATGGAGCAGTAACTGATAAGAAACTGATAGACATTGCAATTGACGAGTTATCAAACATAACCGGTCAAAAAGCTGTGTCAACAATTTCTAAAAAAGACATATCAAACTTTAAGTTACGTAAAAGTATGCCCATTGGCGCACGTGTTACTTTACGTGGAGTAAAGATGTTTGAATTTTTGGACAGGCTGGTATCTGTATCCTTACCACGTGTACGTGATTTTAAAGGTATCAACGATAAATCTTTTGATGGTCGTGGAAATTATACACTGGGCGTAACTGAGCAAATCATTTTTCCGGAGATAGATATTGATAAGGTAAATAAAATCACCGGCCTTGATATCACTTTTGTAACAACAGCCAATACAAACGAAGAAGCATTTGAATTGCTTAAAGAATTGGGTATGCCTTTTAAAAACATTAAAAAGTAACAAGTAAAAAAGTAGCTGGTAGTAAGAATTTTATTATGATACCTGGTACCAATAACTTGATTTATAAATAAAAAACAATTATGGCAAAAAAATCAATTGAAGCCAGACAGCGTAAGCGAGAAAAAATGGTTGCAAAATATGCCGAAAAAAGAGCAGCATTAAAAGCAGCCGGAGATTATGCAGCTTTGGATCTTTTACCAAAGAATGCATCGCCGGTTCGTTTAAAAAACCGTTGTCAACTTACAGGTCGCCCAAGAGGTTATATGAGGCATTTTGGTTTATCCCGAAACATGTTCAGGGATATGGCGCTTGAAGGAAAAATACCTGGTGTAACAAAAGCAAGCTGGTAATTAAGCGTATAAAGTTGTAAGCTGATAGTAAACATTTATTCATCTAACAACTAACATCTAACAACCAAGTTGTGGATATCGCATTGTAATAAAATTATTTAATCAATTAACTAAAATAACAATGGTTACTGATCCAATAGCAGATTATTTAACTAGAATTCGTAATGCTCAAATGGCTAACCACCGTATTGTAGAAATACCGGCAAGCAATTTAAAAAAACGCATTACCGAAATCCTGTACGATAAAGGATACATCTTGAAATACAAATTTGAAGATGATAATAAACAAGGTTTAATTAAGATTGCATTAAAATATGATGCAGCTTCTAAATTACCTGTTATACAAAGTTTAGAAAGAGTTAGTCGCCCCGGTTTGCGTACTTATGCAAAGCCTGGTGAAATTAAGCGTGTAAAGAATGGTTTAGGTGTAGCTATCGTATCTACATCAAAAGGAGTAATGACAGATAAAGAAGCAAAAGCGCAAAATGTAGGAGGAGAGATCCTTTGTAATATCTACTAAGATTAAATGATTTGACAATTAATCCGCCGGTCGGCGGATGAACACAAATCGATTAAAAAATAAAACTAAAAAACCGACCATGAGCAGAATAGGAAAAAAGATTATAGAAGTACCGGCTGGTGTAACCATTACAGTTAGTAAGGATAATGTTGTTACTGTAAAAGGACCAAAAGGCGAACTAAAAGAAATACTTGACAGAGATATTAAACTTGAAATTGGAGATGGCGTTGCAAATGTTATTCGTCCAACAGACCAGATACGCCATCGTGCCATGCATGGGTTATACCGCTCATTAATTGCTAACATGGTTAAAGGTGTAACCGAAGGATATACAAAAACATTAGAGTTAGTGGGTGTGGGTTATAAGGCAGCTAACCAGGGAAACCTTTTAGATCTTGCTTTAGGATATTCTCATAATATTATTTTTGAAATACCTAAGGAATTAAAAGTTTCCACATCGCAGGAAAAAGGTAAAAACCCAATGATTAATTTTGAGAGTATTGATAAGCAGTTAATAGGCCAGGTTTGTGCTAAAATCAGAAGTTTACGTAAACCAGAACCATACAAAGGAAAGGGTGTTAAATTTGCTGATGAAGTATTAAGAAGAAAAGCAGGTAAATCTGCTGGTAAGTAAAAAGTTTAGGTTTTGAATGTGTAAAATTGTAACACTAACAGTAAACTTTAAACATAACATTCCCTGGCAGAATCAGGGAGAAAAATAAAATAAAATGAACAACAAGTCAAAAGCAAGGGTTAAAATCAAATATCGTATCCGTAAGAAGATAAGCGGTACTACATTAAAACCCAGGTTAAGTGTTTTCAGAAGTAACAGTGATATTTATGCACAGTTAATTGATGATAATAATGGTGTTACAATTGCATCTGCATCTTCACGCCAAAAAGATATACAGGCACAAAAATCACCAAAGACCGAAAAAAGTAAATTAGTTGGTGCTGCAATTGCAACAAAAGCAAAAGAACTGGGTATTGAAACTGTAGTTTTCGATCGTGGTGGTTATATCTATCATGGTAGGGTTAAAGCTGTAGCCGAAGGTGCAAGAGAAGGCGGACTTCAATTTTAGAAATACAATTGCCGGTTTTATTTATGGCAATCAAAATTCTAAAACAAAAAATTAAAAATATTAAATAAGCATAGATGTCAAATTTAATTGTAAGTAAAATAAAAGCAGGGGATCTTGAACTGAAAGATAAAGTGGTAGCTATTAATCGTGTTGTAAAAACAACAAAAGGCGGACGTGCCTTTAGTTTCTCTGCCCTGGTAGTTGTTGGTAATGAAGCCGGCGTTGTTGGCCATGGAATGGGAAAAGCCAAAGAAGTACAAGAAGCTATTACAAAAGGTATAGAAGATGCTAAGAAGAATTTGATAAAAATTCCAATAATGCATGGTACTATACCTCATGATCAATTCTCTAAAGATGGTGCTTCTAAAGTTTATATAAAACCTGCCGCACATGGTACAGGCGTAATTGCCGGAGGTAGTATGAGAGCAGTTTTAGAAGCAGCAGGAATTACTGACGTATTGGCAAAGAACTTAGGTTCTGCAAATCCAACTAACGTGGTAAAAGCAACTTTTAAAGCTTTGGCTACATTGCGTGAACCAATTGCAGTTGCAAAAACACGTAACGTATCTTTAAAGAAAGTATTTAACGGATAAAAGACATTTAAAGTTTATAGTTAAAAGTTAATAAACTAAAACCATAAACATTAAACCTTAAAAATAGTAAGGTATGAAAAAGATAAAAGTAACACAGGTTAAAAGTATAATTGACCGCTCTGAGCGCCAAAAACGAACAATGGTAGCTTTAGGTTTAAAAAAGTTGAACGCTACTGTAGAAGTAGAAGCTACACCACAAATATTGGGTATGGTTAATAAAGTAAACCACCTGGTAAAAGTAGAAGAACTATAATTAGTTTTAAATTTTGAAGGTTGTATTTTAAATTGAAATGCTTCATTCAACATTTAAGATTTATCATTAAATATAAGCGAGGGGCGATTCCCCGTAAGTACAAAATCAAAGAAGTAAAATGAAACTACACACACTAAAACCTGCAAAAGGCTCAACACACAAAGAAAAAAGAATTGGACGTGGTGAGGCAAGTGGTAAAGGTGGAACATCTACCAAAGGAAATAAAGGTGGACAAAGCCGTACCGGTTACAAAAGCAAAAAAGCACACGAAGGTGGGCAAATGCCAATTCAACGGCGTATTCCAAAACGTGGGTTTAAAAACAACAACCGAATTGAATTTAAAGTGCTAAACCTGGGCCAGATAGACATGCTGGCTGATAAATACAGTATTACGGAATTTAGCCTGCAAAACTTATACATCAATGGTTTAATAAGCCAGTTTGATAGTGTAAAAGTTTTAGGCAACGGAGAGCTAAAAGGCAAATACAGTTTTAAAGTAAATGCAGCCAGCGAAAAAGCTAAAGCTGCTATTGAGGCTGCCGGAGGTTCAATCGAGATAATAAAATAATTTCACCGATATTTGCCAACCACGTTTAAAAGCGTAAATTTTTTGGCACAAAACAATTAAATCGTTTACATTCTGTGAAGAAGTTCATTACAACAATTAAGAATATCTGGAGCATTGAGGAACTACGTAATAAGATCACTTATACATTGATTTTGATCTTTATTTACCGTTTAGGTTCTTTTATCGTTTTACCGGGTATCGACCCTAATAAATTATCCAGCCTGGCCGATAGTTCTAAATCGGGTATGCTTGGTTTACTTGATACCTTTGTAGGTGGCGCCTTTTCCAAAGCGTCAATTTTTGCTTTAGGTATCATGCCATATATCTCTGCATCAATTTTTATGCAGTTGATGACTATCCTTGTTCCACAAATGGCAAAAATCCAAAAAGAAGGAGAAAGCGGAAGAAAGAAAATCAATCAATGGACACGTTACCTTACAGTTATTGTAACAGCATTTCAGGCAGCAGCTTATATCGGATATCTTAAAAGTCCAGGCAATGCCGAAGCTATAATTCCTACATTTAGCGCATATTTTTGGGCTTCTACAGTTATTATACTTACTGTGGGTACTTTATTTGTAATGTGGCTTGGCGAAAAAATTACTGACAAAGGTTTAGGTAATGGTACTTCCATCATCATCATGATTGGTATCCTTGCTCGTTTACCCCAGTCGTTTGGACAGGAGTGGGCTGCAAGAATTACCAGGGGAGCAGGTGGTATATTGATGATATTAATTGAAATTCTGTTACTGGTAGCTGTTATTTTAGGGGTGGTACTTTTAGTACAAGGTACCCGAAAAGTACCGGTTAACTATGCCAAGCAGATAGTAGGTAACCGCCAGTTTGGTGGAGCAAGAAACTTTCTGCCACTTAAAGTAAATGCATCTGGTGTAATGCCTATCATTTTTGCACAGGCAATTTTATTTTTACCAACTTTGTTTTCTTTTGGAGGTACAGCTTCATGGACAAAATACTTTACAGACCACACTAACCTTGGATACATGATAGTGTATTCAGTAGCGGTTATTGCATTTACTTTCCTCTATACTGCTTTAATATTTAATCCTAAGCAGATGGCTGATGAACTAAAACGTAATAATGGATTTATACCGGGTGTAAAGCCGGGGCAACCAACAGCAGATTATATTGGTACCATTATGGACAGGATAACATTGCCAGGTGCACTTTTACTTGCATTTGTTGGTATTTTACCGGGTATTATCCAAATATTATTTGGAATGCAGCAGGGCTTTGCTACTTTTTTTGGTGGCACTTCGTTGCTAATTAACGTAGCTGTAATTTTAGATACTTTACAACAAGTAGAGACTCAGTTATTAATGCGCCAGTACGATGGGCTTATGAGCAGCGGAAGAATACAGGGAAGGCAGCAGGGTGTATCTGCAGGTTTTTAATATATACCATACCCGGCCGGGGTATTAAAATAATTACAACAAAACCCCGATTAAAACCATCGGGGTTTTGTTGTTTAATACAATTCACAATCATCATTCTTATGTTGTAATTAAATTAAAATGATACATTATAAAAGTAAAGCGGAGATAGAGCTAATGAGAGAAAGCAGCTTATTGGTTAGTGAAACACTTGCCCTTGTAGCGGCTGTTATAAAACCCGGTATAACAACCATGCAACTTGATAAGTTAGCAGAAGAATTCATCAATGATAATAAGGCATCTGCTTCATTTAAAGGATATCATGGCTTTCCATTTACATGTTGTATTTCTGTAAACGATGCAGTGGTACATGGTTTTCCAACCAATAATGAATTAAAAAGTGGCGATGTTGTTTCGGTTGATGTAGGCGTATTTAAAAATGGATTTCATGGAGATAGCGCCTATACTTTTGGTGTTGGTGAAATAAGCGATGAAATAAAAAAACTGATGAGGGTAACCAAAGAATCTTTATATATAGGGATTGAAAAAGCTGTACATGGCAACCGTGTGGGCGATATAGCGCATGTTATTCAGGATTATACCGAGAAACAGCATGGATATGGAGTGGTTAGAGATTTAGTAGGACATGGCCTTGGCCGAAATCTGCACGAAGATCCACAAGTGCCAAATTTTGGTAAAAGAGGTACAGGTGCCAAACTTAAAGAAAATATGACCATTGCCATAGAACCCATGATAAACCTGGGTACTAAAGATGTATTTTATGATAAAGATGGATGGACTATTCGTACAGCAGATGGAAAACCATCAGCACATTATGAGCATGATGTTTGTATTCAAAAAGGTAAAGCAGATATTTTATCTTCTTTTATTGGTATAGAAGCTGCTGAAAAAGCAAATACAAATCTTTTTTCTGATTACTAATTACAGTATCCTGTATTTAAATTCAATCCTTGTATCGTTTCAAATATTGTGGAGGCTTAAGTAAGTATCCTGGCAATGGATAATAATACTTGTTATACAAAAATATCCCTCACCAATTCAATGCATATTTAAGCCTGCTTTCTTTCTCTTTTACTTAAATGAAATAATATGTACATCATGAACCGTATAATTTCGTAATTGTAGTAAGGTTATGTAAGTTCATTCAAACCAAAACTTATTCCTTCTTCTAGCTCGGATTTTTCAATAGGGATACTTACATTAGCACTATTGTGAATTTTGTTCGCAAGTAAAAATCTTATTTTTGATGATACGAAATTAGGAAGATGCATAAAAAAAGATTGATTGTTATTGGAGGTGGTGCTGCAGGTTTTTTTTGTGCTGTAAATGCAGCTCGTTTAAACCCGGAGCTGGAAGTGACTATTCTGGAAAAGTCAGGCAAATTATTAAGTAAAGTAAAAGTAAGTGGCGGTGGCCGTTGCAATGTAACCCATGCCTGTTATAGCATTGCAGAGATGATAAAACATTACCCAAGGGGCGCTTCATTTTTAAAAAAAATCTTTCATCAATTTTTTACTAAAGATACCATTGCCTGGTTTGCAGATAGAGGGGTGAAGTTAAAAGTAGAAGCAGATGGAAGAATGTTTCCGGTTACAAACAGTTCACAAACCATTATAGATTGCCTCATAAAAGAAGCAAATAAATACCAGGTTGATATTAGGATGAACATGGAAGTTAAAGAACTGGTAATTGAAAATGCACAATGGATGGTAGTATGTAAAAATGATAAAATATTGAAAGCAGATTTTGTTTGTGTTGCCAGTGGAGGTTACCCAAAGATTTTACAATACGATTGGTTAAAGAAAACGTCACATGAAATAGAAGAACCTGTCCCATCTTTATTTACTTTCAATATTCCGGGCAATTCAATAACATCTTTAATGGGTGTTGTTGTAGAAAATGTGCAGGTAAAAATTGTAGGTTCGAAACTAATGGAGCAGGGGTCATTATTAATAACACATTGGGGAATGAGTGGCCCGGCTGTTTTAAAACTATCTGCCTGGGGCGCTAAAGAACTGGCTAAAGTAAATTATCGTTTTAAAGTTGTGGTAAATTGGATTCCAGAATTTAATGAAAACAGTTTGCGTGAAAAATTTAAGGAATTGCGCTTTAAACTGGCTGCTCAAAAAATTACCAATCGTAATCCTTTTGCCTTACCTGCACGTTTATGGGAACATCTGCTCACAAAATCAGCAATAAAGGATGATTTACGCTGGGCCGATTTACCAGCCAAAGAGCAAAATAAATTAATCAGGCACTTGTGTACAGATGAATATGAAGTAAGCGGTAAAACAACCTATAAAGAAGAATTTGTAACTGCCGGGGGTATTCAGTTAAACGAAATTGATTATAATACTATGCAAAGCAAAACTCATAAAGGTTTATTTTTTGCCGGCGAAATAATTAATGTAGATGGCATTACCGGCGGATTTAATTTTCAAAATGCCTGGACAACGGGTTGGATTGCAGCAAGGGCAATAAATTTGTTAGCTTAAAAGCATTTGTACTATAATTTGAATTATAAAAATCGTTTTTGTAAAATCTATAAACCTTATTAAAATTATTGCACAGTATAAGTTAGTAATATCAGGGTAAAACATCTAATCCCTAAAAACAATCTTCACAATTTCTTCACTACTCTTTTTCATTACCAATTTCAATTCATTTACATTTGCTTCTACTTCAGTATATGAAAAAAATCGACCGCTATATACTTTCAAAATACCTCACAACTTTTTTCTTTTGTCTTATTTTGTTTACGTTGATAGTAGTGGTTGTTGATATTAGTGAAAAAACAAACGACTTTGCCAAATCAAATTTATCGGCATACAGGATATTTACCGATTACTATGTTGGTTTTATTCCACGTATAGATGCCATGCTGTTTCCACTCTTTGTATTTATTTCGGTAATTTTCTTTACTTCTAAAATGGCTGGCCGTTCCGAAATTATTGCCATCCTTAGCAGTGGGGTTTCCTTTAAAAGATTTTTACTACCCTACATGGTTGGCGGATTATTTTTATCAGTTTTATTGTGGACTGGCTACCAGTACCTGGTTCCTAAAGCCAATTTAAAATGGGCCAATTTTGAAGCAAAATATATTGATGGGCCTTCTGCCCCAGAAAGTAACACTAGTAATTTTAAACAAAAACTTTATTTTAAAACCGATTCAAATACATACGTTGGAATAAGCAGTTATGATACCATTTTAAAAACGGGCAATGGAATTTTTGTTCAGCGATTTAAAAATAATAACCTGGTATATAATTTACGCAGTAACCAGTTTAACTGGGATACTGCAACCGGAAAATGGAAATTATTTAATGCGGTAGAACGTCGGTTAGACAGTATCTCTGAAAGAGTAAGCCTACATAGAGAAATGCTTATCAATTATAATTTTAAACCACGTGATTTACGTAAAGATGAATTTCTTAAAGACCAGCTACCCACTCCCGAATTAGATGATTTTATCAGGCAGGAAAGGCTAAGAGGATCTGAAATGTTAAATATGCTACTGGTTGAAAGGTATAACCGAGATGCCATACCTGTTTCAGTTTTTGTATTAACAATCATAGGTGCCGTGCTGGCTTCACGAAAAATAAGAGGCGGTAGTGGTTTGCATCTTGCCATTGGAGTTATCATCAGTGTGTTGTATATCCTGTTCAGCAGGTTTTCAATTGTATTCGCCACAAAAAGCAATTTTACACCATTTATTGCCGCCTGGACACCCAATATCATTTTTGGATTACTTGCTTTTTACCTGTATAAAAAAGCTCCTAAATAAATACCGGATAACTTGTAAGTTTTACATAAACTTTTTTTTAAAACTTTTGTTTTAAAGATGCATCCATCGTAATTTTAAGCGTTTTCAAATTTTAATGTATAAGTGGGTTAAGAATTGTTGTTAAAATAAGATTTTACGAATTACACACCGCAAAAATTTCTATAATTAATAATAAAAATTCTATGGGTATTGTTAAAGACAGGTTTAAAAATAAGGCAGATGTTATAGCCGCTGATATTAAAAGTATGCTTAAAGAGCATGGTGAAAAAGTAATAGGCGAAGTAACATTAAGCCAGATTTATGCTGGCATGCGTGGCATTACAGCATTGGTATCAGAAACATCGTTGTTAGATGCACAGGATGGGATACGGTTTCGGGGTTATTCAATTCCGGAATTAAGAAAACAATTACCTAAAGCCACTGGAGGTACCGAGCCATTGCCCGAAGGTTTATTTTACTTAATGCTTATTGGGGCATTGCCTAATGATGATGAAGTGCAACATTTAAGCAGTACCTGGCAAAGACGCAGCCATGTTCCTAATCATGTTTTTGATACCATCGAAGCATTACCTATCAGCACACACCCAATGACACAATTTGTAATTGCTATCATGGCGCTTCAAACTGAAAGTAATTTTTCGAAGCGTTATTCAAAAGGTATGAGTAAAGCAGATTATTGGGATGCAGTTTTTGACGATTCGATGGATCTTATTGCCCGCCTTCCACGTATAGCAGCATACATCTATCGTCGTAAATACAAAGGCGGCGAACATATTCAGCCCAATGGTTTACTTGACTGGGCAGGCAACTTTGCCCACATGATGGGTTATGAAGAAGAAGGTTTTCATGAACTGATGCGTTTATATATGACCATACACGCCGATCATGAAGGAGGAAATGTATCGGCCCATACGGTTCATCTTGTTGGCTCCGCATTAAGTGACCCGTATTTAAGTTTTGCCGCAGGAATGAATGGCCTGGCTGGCCCTTTGCATGGCCTGGCAAATCAGGAAGTGATTAAATGGATTTATGATATGAGAGAAAGCATAGGAAATGATGCACCAACAAAAGAACAGATAGAAGAGTATGTGAAAAGAACTTTAAGCCAGGGAAAAGTTGTGCCCGGTTATGGCCACGCTGTGTTAAGAGAAACAGACCCCCGATTTATTGCACAAATGGAATTTGGTAAAAAACACATGCCGGATGATCCGCTGGTACAAACAGTTTGGAATATTTATGATGCTGTGCCACCTGTATTAAGCTCTATTGCAAAAATTAAAAATCCCTGGCCAAATGTAGATGCACATAGCGGTGCACTGCTGGTACATTATGGAATGGTTGAGTACGAATTTTACACTGTTTTATTTGGCGTTTCCCGTTCACTGGGTGTATTAGCCAGCCTATGTTGGGACAGGGCGCTGGGTTTCCCACTTGAAAGGCCTAAATCTGTTAGTACCAGGTTGGTAAAAGCATGGCTTGATGGAAAAGAAGAAATATGGGGTGATTAAAAAAATCATTTTGTACCAAAGCCTGCTACAATTATATTTGCAAACTTTTTGGGGGGTTAGCTCAGTTGGCTAGAGCGCTTGCATGGCATGCAAGAGGTCGTCGGTTCGACCCCGATACTCTCCACCAAGGCTCGTTACGAGCCTTTTTTTATTGTCCTATTTATAGTATTCATCAAAAAAAATGATTGAATGCTTCAAAGTCGTATTTGCTTAATTGTTTGTTGAAATAAAAACACTTATATCCATAAGTGCTTGCCATTTGGTATAGCGATGATGTAAAATAAAACTGCCTTAAAATTTCTTTTAAGGCAGCTAACTAATTTTATTTAATAGTTTACTTTACTATTACAGAATCATTTAAATCTGCATCTACTAAAATACGGCCACAGTTTTCGCAAACCATGATTTTTTTACGCAATTTAATTTCGCTTTGCTTTTGTGGCGGAATAGCATGAAAACAACCTCCGCAACTATCTCTCTCTACGGCTACAACAGCCAGGCCATTACGGTAATTTTTGCGAATACGGTCGTAGCTGGCCAATAAACGTTCATCGGCTTGCACTCTGGCTTTATCAGCTTCTTTATTATAATGCTTTTCTTCTTTTTCAGTTTCGTTGATGATTTTTTCAAGTTCACCTTTTTTACCAACAAGATGAGCTTCTTTATTAGCAACGGCTTTTTTGGCAATCTCTAATTGTCTTGCTTTTTCAGCTATTTCTTCGGTAGCATCTTTAATATGTTTTTCGCAAAGCTTTACTTCTAAAGTTTGCATTTCAATTTCCTTATTTATCGCTTCAAACTCACGGTTGTTTTTTACATTATCGCTTTGCTTTTCGTATTTTTTTATCAACGCTTCGGCTTCCTTTATACCCTCTTTTTTTTGGGCTATAAATTCCTGGATACCGTTTATCTCTTCTTCTACTCTGGTTTGCCTGGCATGCAACCCTTCAATTTCATCTTCCAGGTCTTTTACTTCCATGGGTAATTCACCTTTCAGGATCTGAATTTCATCCAGTTTGCAATCTACTTTTTGTAAAAGTACCAATGCGCTTAATTTTTCTTCAATTGAAAATTCCTTAACTGCGGCCATTTTATTTTTGAAATTTGATAGTTAAAATTACTGGAAGTAATGTACCGGATTGGTTATTACTTCTGTTTTCAGGACGGCAAAGTTAAGGTATTTTCGACTCAAAATATCAAATAACAGGTCTATTGTGTACTGTTCGCTCTCATAATGGCCTATATCTGCTACTACCAGCCTTTTATTGGCATCAAAAAACTCATGATATTTAATATCGCCGGTTATATAAAACTGTGCTCCGGCTGCAACTGCGGCGCCAATTAAATAGCTGCCAGCACCGCCACAAAGGGCTATTGTAGTTACATTATTGCCTGTTAAAATAGTGTGACGTATTACAGAAAGCTTGAATTTTTCTTTTAAAAGAGTTAAAAATGCTATTTCACTCAAAGCTTTTGGTAAATCTCCTACCAGGCCACTGCCTATAAGTTGGTTTTTATTATCTATAGAAATAATGTCATAAGCCACTTCTTCATAAGGATGGGCTGCAATCAAAGCGTTTATTACTGCAAACTCCTTCCACAATGGAAATATCATTTCCATCTTAATTTCATTTTCTGTATGCCTCATACCTTTTGTACCGGTAAATGGATTGGTATCCTCACCAGGTTTAAAAGTTCCCTGGCCGGCTGTATTAAAACTGCACTCGCTGTAATTGCTGATGTGGCCACCGCCTGCTGCAAAAATGGCCGATCGTACTTTTTCGGCATGATCTGCCGGAACAAAAGTAAACAGCTTTTTTAAAGTACCAGATTTGGGCTGTAGTACTTTACGGTTTATTAAGCCCAGTTTATCTGCAATAGTTGCATTAACACCGTGTAAAACATTATCAAGATTGGTGTGAATGGCATAAATAGCAATATCACTTTTTATAGCAGTGATAATGGTTTGCTCAACATGATTTTTCCCAGTTATTTTTTTTAAACCACCAAAAATAATAGGGTGATGTGCTATAATAAGATTACATTTTTTTTCAATTGCATCCAATACCACTTCTTCAGTAGCGTCTAAAGTGGTGATTATACCCGTACATTGCCAGTTGCTATTACCGGTAATTAATCCGGCATTATCATAACTTTCCTGTAAAGATGGTGGTGCAACTATTTCTAAAAAAGATAAAATTTCCTGTATTTTCATTTTACTAAATTAATCTATCGTATTGATATGCACCTGCCAGTTTTAACCTAAAATATACAACAAGTAGGCATAAACTTCGTTTAATAAAATTAAAAATCTTTGAAAAAGATTTAAATTTAGGTTATGCAAAAAGGGATAACTAGGATTTATATTTTATTTATAATGGTTCTGTTACAGGCTGTAACAGGCTGTAGTAAAAAAGCTGTAGAAGCGGTACAAACCACTTATTTACAGCAACAGTTCGAATCCAATATCCTCAATAAAAATTTTAGGGTTCACCTGGCTACAGACAGTGGCACAGATATTACCAGCCAATATACAGGTTATACGTTTGTATTGTTTAAATCTACTTATTATAATGGCCCTATGACGGCAGTAAAAAACGGCATAACCTATAATGGAACCTGGGGCAGTAATGATGATTATAGTAAACTTTCAATCAGTTTTCCTGTTGCTCCGCCTGAGTTTGTTTTTTTAAACAGAGATTGGCGGTTTACAAAAAAATCTTTACCCATTATGGAACTGGCGCCCTGGGGTACTACCGATCCCAAAGTGTTGCACATGGAGCAGTTTTAATTAATTTTTAAGTTTATTCACCAGGTCAATATACTGCTGCATACTTTCTTCCGCTGATTTACCTTTTAAAGCATTCCAGGCATCGTATTTAGCTTTGTTTACAAAATCAAACGGATTGGATGGCGGCTCGCTGTTTACATCGCCTTCGGTTGATTGCTTGTATAATGAATATAACTGAAGCAATACATCATTGCTTGGTTTTTGACTAAGTGATTTACTTTCTGCAACGGCTTGTTCAAATAATGTCTTGTTATCCATTTTTATTTTTATTGCGAATTTAGGGATTGAAGCTCATGATTATTTTTTATTAGTTAAATAAGTAGCTGCTAATTTTATTAATTTGCCTGTTGATAATTGATATTATGTTACAGAAATTGCAGATACAGAATTATGCCATCATTAATGAATTGGAAATTAATTTTTCGGCTGGGCTTAATATAATTACCGGAGAAACAGGCGCAGGAAAAAGTATTTTAATGGGAGCATTAAATTTAATATTGGGCGAAAGAGCCGACAGTTCTGTCTTGCAACAGAAAGATAAGAAAGCAGTGGTGGAGGGAACATTTATGGCAGATAATAAAAAAGCAATTCATGATTTTTTAAAATTACATGAATTGGATGCTTACGAAGAACTAGAAATAAGGAGAGAAATAGCAGCAAATGGTAAATCCAGGGCATTTATAAATGATACACCTGTAAATCTTAGTCAGCTTAAAACGCTGGGTGAACTACTGGTTGATCTGCATCAGCAGTTTGATACACAGGAATTGGGTTCAACAGATTTTCAGCAACAGGTAATAGATGCACTGGCAGAAAATGAAGGATTATTAATTGAATATCAAAAATATTTTCAGCTATATAAAAAAACAAAAAAAGAATTGATAGCGTTGGAGACAGAACAAACGGCAGCCAATGCAGCTTTAGATTACAACCAGTATTTATTTAATGAACTGGAAGAAGCAGCATTGACAGAAAATGAACTGGAAGATCTGGATACAGAATTAAAATTATTAAGCAATGCAGAAAATGTAAAGCAGGAACTATCGGGTATTTATTTTGTATTAAAAGAAAGCGAAGAACCTGTCATTCAGCAATTAAAAGTGCTTTTTGGTAAGCTACATGCACTCAACCAATATCATACTGGCATAGCAGAAATTACTAAAAGATTACAAAGTACACAGTTGGAACTGGATGATATTGCCAATGAACTGGAGAGCATCAATAACAGTGTTAATTATAATGCTGAACGTATTCAACTTGTGAACGATAGAATTTCGATGGGATATAAACTGCAGAAGAAACATCATGTTAGTTCCACAAACGAACTAATAACTATACAAAATGAACTGGAAGAAAAATTAAAAGATATATTAAATATCGGCACTTCAATTCAGCAAAAAGAAAAAGAAACAGCCGATTTGCTGCAACAATGCCAACAGGCGGCAAAAATAATTTCTTCTAATAGAAAAAAAATTCTAAAACCATTTGCCGAAAATGTAAACAAATTATTAGTACGTGTAGGTATGCCCAATGCAAAGTTCATGGCCGAAATGCATTCGCAGGATTTATTAAGTGATTTGGGTATTGATACAATTGAATTTTTATTTGATGCCAATAAAAGTGGACGTTTTGAACCATTACGCAAAGTGGCCAGTGGTGGGGAATTAAGCAGGCTGATGCTTTGTATAAAATCGTTGGTAGCAAAAAAATTGCAGTTGCCAACATTGATATTTGATGAGATAGATACCGGTATAAGTGGCGAAGCCGCCAAACAGGTAGGTAATATTATGAAAGAGCTTTCGGCAGCACACCAATTAATATCAATAACACACCAGCCGCAAATTGCTGCAAAGGCCGATGCTCATTATTTTGTGTACAAAGGCATTGAGCATGACAAAATTGTTACTTCTGTACGGTTGCTTAATAATGATGAACGTATAACAAACATCGCACAAATGCTTAGTGGCGAAAAACCAACAGCTGCTGCATTACAAAATGCAAGGGAGATGGTAGGAAATTGATTTGACCAGTAAAAAATAACATACCATCAATATCTACATAGTAAATGTTGAAGTAATTGTAAATTGATTTATAAATGGTGATTTTGGGGCTTTACTTTTAATCTCATATAAAGAGTTTTTCATTAAATGATAAGATATTATTTTTACATCCTCATCATTAAAACCAATTTGTTATGAGTTACAACCTGCTTAAAGGAAAAAAAGGTATTATTTTTGGCGCCCTGGATGAAAGATCTATTGCCTGGCGAACTGCTTTACGTTGTTACGATGAAGGCGCAGAATTAGTTTTGACTAATGCACCTGTTGCCATGCGCATGGGCGAAATAAATAAACTGGCAGAGTTAGTGAAAGCTCCTGTAATTCCATGCGATGTAAGTAACAACGAAGATGTTGCAAATCTTATAACGAAAACAATGGAGCATTTTGGTGGCGGTATTGATTTTATTTTACATTCCATAGGAATGAGCATTAATGTACGCAAGGGAAAACATTATACAGAAATAGATTACGGCTTTAATGCAAAATCGCTGGATATATCTGCTATGAGTTTGCATCGTGTTTTGGCAACAGCCATGAAGATGGATGCAATAAACGATTGGGGCAGTGTGGTAGCATTAACTTACATTGCTGCACAGCGTGTATTTCCTGATTATAATGAAATGGCAGATGCAAAAGCTTTACTGGAAAGTGTAAGTCGCAGTTTTGGTTATCATTACGGAGTAAAAAAACATGTTAGGGTTAATACCATTTCGCAATCGCCGGTTCGTACAACTGCTGGTAGTGGTGTAAAAGGCTTTGATGGATTTATAGAGTATGCCGAAAAAATGAGTCCGCTGGGTAATGCCAGCGCTGATGATTGCGCCAATTATATTGTGATGATGTTTAGTGATATGACGAAGATGGTTACCATGCAAAATTTATTTCATGATGGCGGATTTTCATTTACCGGGGTAACAGAAGCTGTTATCAATAAAATGTAAATATTACTTTTTCAATAAAAAAGCCTCCCAATTTTTGAGAGGCTTTTTTTTAAAAATTATGTAATACTTGCATGCTCCAGGCATAGCAACAGGGCATAGGAGCAATTGAATCAATATTCATCTTCATTAAAGAAGAAATCCTCCTGGCTGGGATAATCGGGCCATATATCATCAAGGCCTTCATAAATTTCGCCTTCGTCTTCAAGCTCCTGCAAATTCTCTACAACCTCAATAGGCGCACCGCTTCTTATTGAATAATCAATCAATTCGTCTTTAGTGGCGGGCCATGGTGCATCTTCTAAATGAGAGGCTAATTCTAGTGTCCAAAACATTTTTGATAGGGGTTTAATTTTTTGCAAATGTATAAGTTCATACGGAATAACCAAAAGTGTTTTTTTAACGGTTATTTGTAAGATTTATTTTAGCCTGTTTAATAATATGGGCCAACACAGTTTTATTAGCCTAAAAATTGTAATTATTAACTATTTTCGGTGCATGTTATCAGCAAAAAACATAAAAAAACAGTTTGGCCGGTTGAATGTTTTAAAAGGGGTGGATATATCGGTTGCAAAAGGCGAAATAGTAAGCATTGTAGGCTCATCAGGTGCTGGAAAAAGTACGTTGCTACACATTTTAGGAACATTAGACAAGCCCGATTCGGGCGAGATTATATTAAACGGCCAACAATTGCAGCTACTAAAAGGTAATAAATTATCGGCTTTTAGGAATAAGCATATCGGTTTTGTTTTTCAATTTCATCATTTATTGCCCGAGTTTACCGCTTTAGAAAATGTTTGCATACCTGGCTGGATTGCCGGCTTTAAAAAAAAAGAAGTTGTTATAAAAGCTACTGGGTTATTGAAAACTTTAGGCCTGGAAGAAAGGATGCAAAATAAACCACAACAATTATCGGGTGGCGAGCAGCAACGAGTGGCAGTAGCAAGGGCTTTAATTAACAGCCCATCAATTGTTATGGCCGATGAGCCCACCGGTAACCTTGATAGCGCCAATGCCCGTGAATTACACAAGTTGTTTATTGATTTACGCAACCAGTTTAATCAAACATTTTTAATTGTTACACATAATGAGGAATTGGCAAAAATGAGCGACAGGATTTTGATGATGAAAGATGGGGTAATGTGTTGATAGGCTAATTCATTTTCTCAAAAAGAAATTTAACTCAGAAAATCATCAATTCACTTTTCTGCTAATTAGTTAATTCACTCTTGGTTTCCAGGGAATATCATCTACTCCCAATAAATAACCGGCATATCTTGCCAAAACAAAAAGATAATCGCTAAGGCGGTTTAAATATTTTATTATCAACGGCTTAACAAAAAGATCATGCTCCTGCATGTTAACACAAATCCTTTCGGCTCGCCTGCACACACAACGGGTTACATGTGCTGTAGAAATAGCAACATGGCCACCAGGCAAAATGAATGATTTCATTGGTTTCAATTCCGTATTCATCAAATCAATATTCTTTTCTAAAAATTCAATATCGCTTTCTTTTAAATCAGGAATTTTTAGTAAAGATTCTTTATCGGGGTCGCATGCTAAGGAAGCGCCAATAGTAAATAAACGGTCTTGTATTTCTTTTAAAACTGTTTTTAAATGCTGCTGGTTTAGTTGATCGGCGGTTAAACCGATAAATGAATTTAATTCATCAACAGTACCATAAGCCTCAATCCTGATATTGCTTTTAGGCACTTTGGTGCCACCAATTAAACTGGTTTTGCCTTTGTCGCCAGTTTTAGTATAAATTTTTAAAGCCATAACCTATTAATTTTTGATGGCAATATTTTTTAAATTGTGTTAAGCAGGCAACGAAACCTTAGCCGGGTTTTCGTTTTTTACATCCGTTTCAATTATCCCATCACGCAATCTTATAATCCTATGTGCATACATAGATATATCTTCTTCATGCGTAACCAATATTACCGTATTACCAGAATCATGTATTTTACTCATAATTTCCATAATCTCGTATGATGTTTTTGTATCCAGGTTTCCGGTGGGTTCATCAGCTAAAATAATGGAAGGATTATTTATCAATGCACGGGCAATGGCAACACGTTGCGCCTGTCCGCCACTTAATTCATTGGGTTTATGATGGCTTCTATCATCAAGCCTCACTGTCTTTAATACTTGCATGGCCCTTTCGGTTCTTTCTTTTTTACTTATTCCACTATAAACAAGTGGTAAAGCCACATTTTCGGCAGCAGTTAATCGGGGCAGCAGGTTAAATTGTTGAAATACAAATCCAATTTCTTTATTTCTTACTTCTGCTAATTCGTTATCCGGCATCCGGCTTACATCTTTGCCGTTTAATATATATTTTCCACCCGTTGGAGTATCTAAGCAACCTAACAGGTTCATTAAAGTAGATTTACCGGAACCGCTTGGCCCCATTAGTGCTACATATTCATTTTTAAAAATATCAAGCGAAATACCTTTTAAAACAGGTAATTCATTTTTACCGAGGTAGTAGCTTTTTCTGATATTATCAAGATGTATGATTCCCTGCATAAATTATTTTTTATAAGTTTAGTGAAACCTTGTATAAATACACTAAACTATTTCTTTATCACTTTTTTATCACTTTTGGTACTTTAAAAAATTGGTCATCATGTATAACAGCATTTTTAAGCCCTTCATCCCGGGTTATACTTCCTTTAACTTCATCATCCCTTAAAATGTTTACATTATCACCAATGTGTAATAAAGGTTCAACACCAGATGTGTCAAGTTCATTTAGTTTTTCAACAAAACGTATCATTTTTTGAAGATCAAGTTTTATACAATCTCTTTCAGTATCTTCAAACTTTAACCTGGCCAGGTTGGCAAGTTTTTCTACCAAAGCATCATTTACTTCCATTATACAAATATAACCGATTGTTATTTCATGCGAAATTTGAGTATTGCAGGAGGTATTTAATAATTATGAATGGAAGTGGGGCATCTTACAACTGCTAACTTTTACTATCTTCGCCGCCTGATGGAAAAGAAGAGAGAAATAGTAATGAGTGGGATAAGGCCAACAGGTTTTTTACACCTGGGTAATTATTTTGGCGCCATTCGCAATTATGTAAAAATGCAGGATGAGTTTGACTGTTATTTTATGGTTGCGGATTTGCATTCGTTAACCACACATCCTGATACAAAAGAACTAAAGAACAATGTACATAGGGTATTGGCAGAGAATATCGCCTGTGGCCTTAATCCGGAAAAGGTTGCCCTGTATTGTCAAAGCCTGTTGCCGCAAACAGCCGAATTGTATTTGTATTTAAATATGCTGGCATATAAAGGCGAGTTGGAAAAAACAACTACTTTTAAAGATAAAGTGCGGCTAAACCCCGAAAACGTAAATGCAGGGTTACTAACTTACCCGGTTTTAATGGCAGCAGATATTTTAATTCATAGAGCTAAATATGTACCCGTAGGCAAAGACCAGGAACAACATTTAGAAATGACCCGGAATTTTGCAAACCGGTTTAATCACCGTTATGGTAATGTATTTCCACAAGCCGAAGCTTTTAATTACAACCAGCAATTAATAAAAGTTCCCAGCCTGGATGGGTCTGGTAAAATGAGTAAGAGCGAAAACCAGATGGCAACTTTGTACCTTGCCGATTCGGATGATATGATTCGTAAAAAAGTGATGAAAGCAAAAACGGATAATGGCCCTACAGAAAATAATGCACCCAAGCCTGATTATATTGAAAATATTTTTTTGCTGATGCAATTGGTTTGCACGCCTGATGTAGTTAAGAAATTTGAAGATGATTATAATAATTGCAGCATCAGGTATGGCGATTTAAAAAAACAACTGGCAGAAGATATGATAAGTTTTATAAGCCCCATACGCAGTAAAGTAGTTGCCATTATGGAAGATAAAGCAGGGCTGGAAAGGATAATGAAAAATGGCGCTGAAAAAGCAATTGAAAGTGCAGAAGCAACATTGAAACTGGTAAGAAAAGCTATCGGACTAAATTATTTTTGATTTCGGGCTTTTGATTTCAGAATTTGTTTACTTTAGTTGCTTCGCTTGCAAATAAATGCAAAACCGGCAAACGTAAATTCACATTTGAATTATGGCAAAAACAAAAAAACCAAAACATATAGCTGTAGCAGGAAATATTGGTGCAGGTAAAACCACTTTAACTGAAATGCTAAGTAAGCATTATAAATGGATACCTCAGTTTGAAGATGTGGATCATAACCCCTACCTGAACGATTTTTATGAAGACATGCCTCGTTGGAGTTTTAACCTGCAGATATTCTTTTTAAACAGCCGGTTAAAGCAATTGCTTGAAATACATAACGGAACCGAAACAGTTATACAGGATAGAACCATTTATGAAGATGCCAATATTTTTGCACCCAACCTGCATGATATGGGACTTATGACTAAAAGGGATTTTGATAATTACTATAAGTTTTTTGAAACGCTTAAACTTATGGTGCAACCACCCGATTTGGTCATTTACCTGAAAGCATCGGTACCTACATTGGTGGCACAAATTCAAAAAAGAGGCAGAGAATACGAGGAAAACATCCGCTTGGATTATCTGAAAAAATTGAATGAGTTTTATAATAACTGGATAGATAATTATAAAGAAGGGCCACTTTTGATAATTGATGCCGATAAAAATAAGTTTGCCGAAAATGAAGAGCATTTGGGGCAAATTATAACAAGTATCGACAGTAAATTGTTTGGGCTATTTTAGGCAATTGTTTGCAATCAATCAATCAATGAATTCTTCATGGCATAAAATACCAGGCCAACTGAGTTTTTTACTCCAAATCGTTCCATTAACCTGTCTTTAATAGCTTCTACCGTGCGTGCGCTAATATCCATTTTGCCAGCAATTTCCGAGGCAGTAAACTCCATACAAACTAAGGTAAGTACTTCTTTTTCCCTTTCGCTCAGTACAATTTCTGTTGTAAGTGTAGGATTAAATTTTTGTTTGGAATATTTCTTTTTGATGAGCACTTTATTAACAAAAGGGTTCAGGTAAAACCCATTCTTCATTACATCAGTAATAGCTTTTTTTATTTCGGCGGGGTCGGTATTTTTTAACAGGTATCCGGCAGCTCCACAGTCCATTAAATGGCCAACAAATCGTTCATCCTCGTACATGGTTAAAATAATAACTCTAATTTGCGGAAATTTTTTTGTTATCAACTTGGTAGTGTCTATACCATCTTTTTTAGGCATCTTAAGATCGCATAAAACTACATCAGGTTCAAATTCGGGTATTTTTTCCAACAATTCGTCTCCATCATCAGCTTCCAATACAAACCTGATATTTGAATAACTCCTCAATGAAAGTATTACACCTTTCCTGAAAATTTTGTGGTCGTCGGCAATGGCTACTTTAATATCGTTCATAACTATGGGGGCATAGTAAAATTACGGAAAAAAAAATAACCTCCATAATATTTCATTAATGGAAATAAACAGTAAATAGATTGATTTTATCAGGATGTGTACAATATTGTTTAAATGAGTGGCAACATAGGTACTTCAATAGTTACTTTGTAATAAGTTTTGCTGGTATCAATTTCGTATAAAATATCACCTCTAAGTACTTTTATTCGGCTTGCAATGTTTTTTAAACCCAATCCTGGAGCGTTATGGCTTAATTTTTCATATTCATCCTGTATAATTCCAACACCATCATGGTGTACCCTAAAATACATTTTATTGGCATTTACATTTTGTGTTAAATGAATAAAACCTGGGTTACTATGTTTAAGGATATTGCTAACAATTTCCTGTATAACTCTAAAAACTAGTAATTCCTGTTCTGTCTTAAGCCTGGTACGGTAATCATGAAAGCGGGCACTGGCGTGAACCTTACCACTGGCATTCATTTTTTGAAAAAGATCTATAGCCGCACTCTCCAGTCCAAAGTTTTTTAATGTGGGTGGCATTAGGCTGTGGCTAATATTCCGTATCAGCAATATGGCATCATCTAAAATTTGTTTGGCGCTAAAAATGCTTTGTAGTTGTTGCGCTTTTTCCTGGTTTACCAGGTTTTCGTTTAGGTAAAGCCTTGCGGTGGCCAATAAAGGGCCGGCGTCATCATGCAGATCGGCGGCTATACGTTTTCGCTCTTCTTCCTGAAAACGGATAGAAGCATTCAGTAAAATTTTCTGCTTTTCTTCTTCGGCCTTTTTTAAAAGGTTGTTATACCTAAGCACTTTGCGCTGATGAAAGATTACAAATACAACAATGGTTATAGCAAGCGTAAGCATGCCCATAGTGCCTGCAAATAATGTTGTGGTTATTCCTGTTCCGTTAGCCTGTAAAAAAAACATAAAAGGTTTGCTGTTAAGGTTTTTGCTCAATGGGTTTAAATGGATCTAAATCAACATTAAGCGATTCATCCAAAATCGATTTCCTGGGGCTTTCTTTTATAGGAATTGAAATACAAAGTAAAATATTTTTAAGAAGTGTAACTGTTGAATAAATTATAGTGTATTGGTCTTTAAAAGCTTCATCATTAAAACTGATTCTTGAATAGAGGAATAAAAAGAAATTTCCTGCAGAATTGATGATGAAGGCTACACTTACCCAAAATATAGCTTTTTGGTAAACAGGTTCGGTAGTTAAGTTTTGAATGGTTTCAAAAAAATAGTATAAGATAAAAATTAGTAAAAGAACATGTTCAATACTTACTGGTATAAACGGTAGTTCTGGAACTTTTTGTTTTATATAACTGTAAAAACAAAAAACAATATAAGGTACTATTGAAAAAAGCAATAAATTTTTAATTAATTTCTTTTTAATGTAAAGCGAAAAAAAATAAGCTAAAGTAGAATATTCAATAACAGTATAAAATCTGGCAGCCAGGTAATAATATTCTTTTGATTCAAAAAAATACAATATAGTGAACCCTGTAATAACTAAAACTGTTATTAGAATTGTATATATAAAAAATACCCTTTTCTCTTTACTTACCAATCTTTTATAAAAGATAAGACAAAGAAAAAAGGGCAGTAGTTCCGAAATGTACGTTATATATTTAAGATTCTGTAAAATAGCAAAATGGTTATTTTATCAAAAATAACCATTGGTTTTTACATTCAAAAATATAATTAGTCGTTAAAGAAGCAAGCGAAACACTCTTCCAAAACGTCAAAAACACCTGATAACATAATAAAATAATTTAAGGTTTCTAAAGTAAATATTGTTAATGTGTATTGTAAACTTCTATTAAATGTCTTTTTTTAAAAACCCCGGAGCTTGGTAAACAGTCATCAAAATAGCTGCAAATGCACTACAGTAAAGGGTTTTAAGCTACAAAAAAGTAAATTAACGATTAGTTTTGAGGTAAATTTACGAAACATGTACCGTAAAATTACTATTAACGAAATGGTAGTTATCCACAGTATTTTTACGAATGTTAATAATGTATAAAATGAGTATAAAGGCATTTTGAGTTAGTGCCATTACGAGAGTGGTATTTTTGTAGCAGCTAAAAAAAAGCTGTTTGCATTAGAAACAAACAGCGGTGGTAATTTTTTGGGTGGTTTATTGGAGATAAAGCGGAAACTAAAAAAAGAGTTGATTGACAGCAGGTATCATAAGCACAAACAAGGTTTTTAACCGGATAATTGGATTTGTTCCTTACGTTTTATTGGATATTTGGATATAGATATTTATTCAACCCATGTCAATCAACTGATACAAAAGTATAGTGTGGGTAGTGGCTAAAAAAGAGCATAATCGCTCTTTTTTGCCTTTGCTGCTTTTACCTTTTTGTAAAGTATAAGTGCCTAATACATGGGTAGTTTAACGTATAATAAGGCAGGTAAATTTACTAAGTAAAAAAACCAATATGTTTGAAAATCAGTAATCTAAAAAAAATAATGATAATATTTTACTGTTAAAACAATCATAATAATAGTAAAATTTGTACCTTAGGCAAGTCTTTTTACTAACCCCCAATATTGCTTTCTATGAGTACCAGTGCGTTCATTAAAATTGCAATTGCCGACGACCATAAGATATTTAGAGATGGAATAAAAATGGCTTTGTCGGGTAAAGAAAACCTTAAAATGCTTTGGGAAGCCGAAGATGGTAAGGACATGATGCATAAAATAGAAATTAAAAAGCCTGATGTTCTTTTAATGGATATAAGGATGCCCGAAATTGACGGTATAAATGCCATACAGCTAATTCGAAAAGAATATGAGGATATAAAAATAATTGTACTAACCATGTACGATGAACAACAGATGATAAGCAAAATGATGGAAATGGGTGCCAATGCCTACCTTACCAAAACCACCGATCCCGAGGAGATTTACGAAGCGATACTTACCTGTATGAATGATGATTTTTACTTTAATGACCTGGTAAATAAAGCGGTGATGGGTAAGCTGATGCAAAAGAAAAATGTTCGGCAGCATTATGGCAGCAATATGCCGGTTCAGTTTAGTGAAAAAGAAATAAAGATATTGAAGTTACTGGCAGAGGATAAAACTACTGAGGAAATTTCTAAAATAATATTCTTAAGTCCACGTACAATTGAAACCATTCGCCAAAACATGAAAAGCAAGGTAGATGCTAAAACCATTGGAGGGCTTATCATGTATGGAATGCGTAATAAACTGATTGAATAATTAATACATATTAATAAGTACCAGAAGTAAAATTTGCATATTATCACCACTTAAATACGTAAAAACCCCATCTGTTACAAAGGGTAATTACACGCTTTATTGTATTTGGATATAATTTGAACTTGCAGCCTTCGTTATAGATATTGAAATCCTTACTTCTGGAAAAACCAAAACGAAACTATGATGGGGAATGAAAAAATGGAAGAAACGATAAAGGTGATTATTGCTGATGACCACGTTTTATACAGGGCTGGCGTAAAAACTGCACTAAGCGCTAAAAAAGATGTAAAAGTTATTGCAGAAGCAGATAACGGTATGCATTTACTGAATATGCTTAAGATGATTGATGTGGATGTGATACTTTTAGATATTCAGATGCCGATTATGGATGGCATTACTGCTTTACCCGAAATTCGAAAAATAAAACCAAATGTAAAAGTTATCATGCTTACTATGATGGAAGAACATAGCATGATAACTAAACTGATGGAAATTGGAGCTAACAGTTATTTAACTAAAACCAGTGACAGCGAAATCATTTACGAAGCTATAAAAACCTGTTTTGAGCAGGAGTATTATTTTAATTCTTTAACCAATAAGGCATTACTTACTAACCTAAAGCACCGCAATGAGGTTACGCCTCAAAAAATAATGCAGCAGGAAGCTAACCTTAACGATAAAGAGATTTTGATTCTTAAACTGATGTGCGAAGAAAAAAGTACAAAAGAAATTGCAGGCCTTGTGGATCTTAGCCCACGTACAGTTGAAGCAATTAGAGATAAACTTAAAGTAAAAACAGGCGCAAAAAGCACTGCCGGACTTATATTATATGCAGTAAAGCATAATATTTTAGATGAAGAGATATAATTGAGTTACCATAAACACTGTTCTCTAAAACTATGATGAAGCATGCTTCCTAATTTTTTAGGAGGCATTTTTTATGTACCTGCAGCAAATTGCAGTTGTATATTTGAAACATGAAATTTTGGAACTATAACAGTAAAATAATTAATGAAACATCTGCACTTATTTCCCCAAACAGCCGTGGATTTAAATTTGGAGAAGGTGTTTTTGAAACAATGAAAAGTAAGGAATGTAAAATTTATTTTGCTGAAGATCATTGTAGCCGAATGTTAAACGGGTTAACTGTGCTTGATATTAAAATACCAAATCAATATACAACTGCATTTTTTACTAAACAGATAAACGCACTGTTGATGAAAAACCAGCATAACCAGATGGCAAAAGTTAGGCTTACCATGTTTAGTGGCGATGGAAACTTGTTTGATGAATTGAGCGATATTCCCAATTATATCATACAAACATGGGCATTGCCAGATGATATTGACCAATGGAACGATAATGGTTTGGTGTTGGGTATTTGTACAGACGTAAAAAAAAGTTGCGATACACTTAGTAATTTAAAACACAATAATTTTTTGCCTTATGTAATGGCTGCCAAACAAGCAAATAAAAACAAATGTAACGATGCCGTTATAATAAACAACTTTGGCAGGGTATGTGAAACAACCATTGCCAATATTTTTCTTATAATAGATAAAGTTGTTTTTACGCCATCGTTACAGGAAGGATGTGTAGCAGGTATTGTACGTAAAAATATATTACATCAATTAGCCATTAACAATGTACAGGTTATTGAAAAAGAAATTACCATTGAAGAGTTGATGAATGCAGATGAAGTATTTTTAACCAACTCTATTCAAAACATTCGTTGGGTACAAAGTATTGGCAATAAAAAATATAACAACCCTTACACTAAAAATATTTATGACATGTTTATATCTTATACAACAATTTAAATAAATAAGTTTTCTTGTAAAACAACTTTACCAGTAAGTGATGTGTATATTTCTAATAATTTACAAATAGCCTTTTTCCCTTCTGTGCCCAAAGCAATTGAATAATTATTTACATAAAGATCAATATGCTTACGCATTACAACCTCACTCATTTCCTGCGAATGTTTTTTTACATACTCTGTAAGTTTGGTATAATGATGTTTGTATGCATATTCAACACTTTTTTTTATAAGTTTATCAACTTGTAAACTAATAGCAGCATCTATTGAACGTTTTATAACAATACCTCCCAACGGAATGGGGTTACTTGTTTCCTTTTCCCAAAAATCGCCCAGGTCTGTAATCTTATGTAACCCTTTATCGGCATAAGTAAATCGGTTTTCATGAATGATTACACCTAAGCCCTTGCCTTCTAAAACAAAGTTTTCAATTTCATCGTACCTCAAAAAATTTTTATTTTTTGCATTAGGGTATGCCAATGAAAAAAGTAAGTGGGCAGTTGTATTTTCTCCAGGTATTGCTATCAAATGGTCGTCAACATTTTTAATTTTTAATTGTTCATTTTTAATTAATAACGGCCCCACTCCTTTACCCAAAGCGCTGCCGCTATTTAATAAAATATATTGTTTCAGTACCAGGGGTAACACGCCATAACTTAGTTTTGTTATATCCAACCTGCCTTCAAGCGCCCAATTATTAAGGGTTTGCACATCCTCTAAAATCACATCAAAAATAAAATCGCCGGTATCAATTTTATTATTTACTAGCGCATCAAAAATAAATGTGTCGTTTGGACAAGGAGAAAAACCTACACTGAGTTTCATTTAAATAAAATTATTAACCTTTTAAGTAATCTATCAGTTTCTTTAATTGTGTATTCAAATTTTTTACGGCTTCATTTGTTTTCCATTTTGTTTTATCTCTTTCTCCCACATAATTAGATATAGAGCGTAACTGTATAAATGGGATATTTTCCTGCAGGCATACATAATGCAAGGCAGCGCCTTCCATGGTTTCAATATCTGCATTAAAATGTAAAATGAATTGTTGCTTTTGCAGTTCGCTATCACTCACTTTATTAACTGTAATGGCTTTAACAACTTTCAAGCCTGATTGTTTATTTATCAAACTATCATTTATCAGCCATCCATCAGTAAAAGGAAATTCATTTTTGTTTGCAAAGCCAGTTTCAAAAATGGGAACAAAGTTTTCCTTTTCTTCCATTCCAATATCGCCAAAAGTATCCTGCTTAACTAAAACCACTTCCCCTAAGGGCAAATCCTTATTAAATGAACCGGCAATACCGGCTTGAATAATAAGATCATAATCTAACTGCTGCATACGTTTTTGTAAATGATAAAATACAGCAGGTACGCCAACCCCTGTAAGCAGTACATCGGCGCCGGTACCGGCATCAATAAACGGTTTTATCTCAAACGCTGTGGCTGCAATAACTAAAATTTGCATTTTACAAATTTCGTATTTACGCTTCATATTTCAGGATTTAGACGCTACCTTTGCCAAAATTTTTATATTTCTAATGGTTTACATCACCAGGATAGAACATTTTAATGCAGCTCATAAATTATTTAATCCGGCCTGGAGCCGTGAAAAAAATGAGGAAGTATTTGGTAAATGCGCCAATGAAAACTGGCATGGACACAACTTTGAATTATTTGTTACCCTTAAAGGTGAACCCGATGCAGATACCGGCTTTGTGTATGACGTAAAAAAACTGAGTATAATAGTTAAAGAATATGTGATTGATAAACTTGATCATAAAAACCTGAATGTGGATGTAGATTTTATGAAGGGTAAACTATGTTCTATTGAAAACCTGGTTATAGGAATTTGGAATGAACTTACTCCACATTTACCCGCAGAAGTTCAATTACATTGCCTTAAATTATCAGAAACAACCCGGATTTTTGTAGAATACTATGGAGTTTAATTTCAACATCAACAAAAATAAATAAAACCTGATCATTACTTTTTTAAGATTTTTTTTAAACCAATCAGCACACGCTAGTTTTGTAAAAAATAAAAATTGCCCGGTTTTAAACAATTCACTAAAATAAAATGTTATCAATTTAATATGAATAATAGAGTTGCCGTTTACCGTAAAGAACATTTTAATGCAGCCCACCGGCTTAATAACCCAGCCTGGGATGAAGCAACAAATCAAAAAGTTTTTGGTAAATGTAATAACCCACATTTTCATGGGCATAATTATGAACTGTTGATTAAAGTAACCGGCGAACCGGATGCAGCAACCGGGTATGTATTGGATATGAAATTATTGAGCGATATGGTACAAGAAAATATAATAGAGCGTTTTGACCATAAGAATTTGAATGATGATACGGTTGAATTTAAAAACCTTAATCCAACAGCCGAAAACATTGCGATTGTTATTTACAGGATATTAAGAGAAAAGATTGAAGCCAAATTCGACCTGCAGGTTCGGTTGTACGAAACCGAAAGGAACTTTGTTGATTACCCTGCAAACTGATTTTTAAAAACAAAAACTTACTGAATGGCTTATAAAAGAATTGAGCAATACGATGAAAAAACCACATCGGGGCTTATAGAAAATTATTACAAAACCTTACAACTGCTTGGCGAAGATCCTAAAAGGGAAGGCCTTCAAAAAACACCCGAAAGGGTTGCCAAAGCAATGCAGTTTCTTACACAGGGATATGAGATTGATGCCCATGAAATATTAAATTCGGCCAAGTTTCACGAAGATGTTAGTGAAATGATTATTGTTAAAGATATTGAACTGTATAGTTTGTGTGAACATCACCTATTACCTTTTTACGGTAAAGTCCATGTTGCCTATATTCCCAATGGATTTATAACCGGCCTAAGTAAAATTGCCAGGGTGGTAGATGCTTTTAGCCGACGGTTGCAGGTGCAGGAAAGATTAACACATGAAATATTGAATTCAATAAAAGAAACACTCAATCCGTTAGGTGTTGCCGTTGTTATTGAAGCTTCGCATTTATGTATGATGATGAGAGGAGTGGAAAAACAAAATTCAGTAACAACAACATCAGCTTTTTGGGGAGAGTTTGAAAAAAACGAAACAAGAAGTGAGTTTGTGAAGCTCATATCAGCACAGTTACATTAATTTAAAAAATACCAAAATAATTAATCCCTTTATAGAAGGGATTTTTTTGTTTTATTTGTATTCTAAAACTATACCTGATGGCACATGCATTCATATTTCCCGGACAGGGATCGCAGTTTAGTGGAATGGGAAAAAATCTGTACGATACAAATACTGTATCAAAAGAAATGTTTGAACAGGCAAATGAAATTCTTGGTTTTCGAATTTCAGATATCATGTTCAGCGGCAGCGATGAAGACTTAAAACAAACCAATGTAACACAACCGGCAGTTTTTTTACATTCTATCATTGCCTATAAAACATTACAAAATGCTAAACCCGATATGGTAGCCGGCCATTCGCTGGGAGAATTTTCAGCATTGGTTGCCAACAATGTTTTAAGTTTTGAAAATGCATTGATGTTGGTTTCAATAAGGGCTCAGGCCATGCAGCGTGCCTGCGAAATGAACCCCTCTACCATGGCAGCAGTATTAGCTTTGCCTGATGAAAAGGTAGAAGAAATTTGTGCAGCAGTAACAACCGAAACTGGCGAAGTGGTAGTTGCTGCAAATTATAATTGCCCGGGGCAGTTAGTAATAAGTGGCACCATCAAAGGCATTGATATTGCCTGCGAAAGAATGAAAGCCGCTGGCGCAAGGCGTGCATTGGTATTACCTGTAGGCGGCGCTTTTCATTCGCCGTTAATGATGCCGGCCAAAGAAGAGCTGGCTGCCGCTATTGATGCTACTCATTTTAACGATCCTCTTTGCCCCGTTTATCAAAATGTAGTAGCTAAAGCAGTAATTAATGCTGCAGAAATAAAAAGAAATTTAATTGACCAGCTTACCGGCGCTGTACGCTGGACTCAGAGTGTGGAAGTAATGATAGCCGATGGCGCCACAAATTTTACCGAAGCCGGCCCCGGTAAAGTATTACAGGGTTTGGTGATGAAGATTAATAAAGAGATGATTTGCGATGGAGTGAGTTAGGATGTTATTTTATAAAAAAAAGGTCGGGTTAAAAAAAACTCGACCTTTTTTATTTACTCAATATTTTATTATAAAGAACCCAGCGCACTATTCATATTCCTCACCGCATCGGCGCTTTTATTAAATAAGGCTTGTTCTTCATCATTCAGTTTGTAATCAATAATTTTTTCTACACCATTGCGGCCAATGATTACCGGTACGCCTATGCAAATATCTTTTTGTGCATATTCTCCATCTAAATAAACACAGCAGGGAAATAATTTTTTTTCATCCCTTACAATACTTTCAACCAATGCAGCGCCGGCAGCGCCCGGTGCATACCAGGCCGATGTGCCCAGTAGTCCGGTAAGTGTAGCACCACCAACCATGGTATCGGCAGCTACTTTTTTTAGGGTATCGGTATCTAAATAATTTGCAACTGCTGTTCCCTGGTAGGTTGCTAACCGGGTTAAAGGTATCATAGTAGTATCGCCGTGGCCGCCAATAACTACTGCTTGTAAATCGGTAGAGGTACAACCCATTGCGGTTGACAAGTAATATTTAAACCGGCTGCTATCTAAAATACCACCCATTCCAATAATCCTGTTTTTAGGCAAGCCGCTCGATTTTAATGCCAGGTAAGTCATAGTATCCATTGGGTTACTAATAATTACAATTATTGCATTTGGCGAATGTTTTAAAATATTTTCAGTAACTGATTTTACAATACCGGCGTTTATGCCAATCAATTCTTCACGGGTCATTCCGGGTTTACGGGGAATGCCAGATGTGATAACCGCCACATCAGTTCCGGCAGTTTTAGTATAATCATTTGTGCTGCCAAATATCTTTGTATCAAAACCAAGCAGGGCTGCTGTTTGCATAAGGTCCATCGCCTTACCTTCGGCCACTCCTTCCTTAATATCCACTAAAACCAATTCGTCGCATAATTCTTTACGGGCAATATTGTCGGCACAGGTAGCCCCTACAGCTCCGGCCCCAACTACAGTTACTTTCATGTATATATTTTTTAGATTGAAAAATTACCTGTTTAAAGCAGGTGGGTTTGCTTGGCAAAGGTAATTAATTACAACCGCCGGAAAAAAGTCTAATTGAAAAAACAACATTTTAAATGCTATTGCGTACAAACATTATTTGAGTACGTTAAAAGTAAGCGGCAATTTGTGTTACAGTTACACTGCCATCAAATGCTTTTACAAACTTTCCATGCTTATCGTATAAAAATAAGGCAGGAAAAGAGTGTACATTATAAAAACTACCTAAGAAATAGGATGGATCTCTGCCCATGATGATATTGGGATAGGCTGCAATTTTATAATCTTCATAAAATTGTTTTATATGCACATATTCTAATGGTGAAGCCATTACAATCTGTGCTTTTTTAAAAAGTGCTATGTTGGCAGTAAGCGATTTTGTTTCGTTTTGGCAATGGTCGCAATCGGGGCTGAAGATAAACATTAAAGTAGCTTTTTTCTTTGTTAGATTATCTTTGGTAAACCTGCTGCTATCGGGTACTTTAATGATGCTAAAGGGTGGAATGGAAGGAAACCGCAGGTAAACAGGTAAACTATCACTTTGCGCTACAGATACTTTGCAAAATACAGATACAATTACCAGGGTTATTACTTTTTTCATGAAAAATTTTTATAAAAGTAATTTTTTTGTTTCAGAATGTATTGTTACAATATCATTATAAAAAAAAACGGCAAATCAATAACCAATTTCATTTTTAGGCTTACTATTCCTACTTTTGCAACCACTTAAAATTTATATTCATGGCAACAACAGCAGATATGCGTTCGGGGTTAATCATCAAAATAGATGGCAGCCTTTATACAGTAATTGAATTTGGGCAAAATAAAACTGCCCGTGCCGCCGCAAAAGTATGGGCAAAATTAAAAGGCGTTGATAATAACAGAACTATTGAAGTTACCTGGAACAGTGGTGAAACAATACATCCGGTAAGGGTTGAAAAAAAGGCATACCAATACTTATATAAAGATGATACCGGCTACAGTTTTATGGATACAGAAACTTTTGAACAGATAACAGTAGCCGAAAATATGATTGATGCACCCAGGTTTTTAAAAGACGGGCAGGAAGTATCGGTACTAATAAATGGCGAAACCGACCAGCCAATGGGTGTAGAGCTGCCAGATAAAATAGTATTATTGGTTACATACAGCGAACCGGGTATGAAAGGCGATACAGCTACCAGAACTTTAAAACCGGCAACAGTAGAAACCGGCGCCACCGTAAACGTACCATTATTTGTAAATGAAGGAGAGCTGATAAGGATAAATACTAAAACCGGCGATTACGTAGAAAGGGTAAAAGAATAAAAAAGCATAGCTAATTAGTAAGGGTAATTGATAATTCAGTTACCCTTTTTAAGTTTTTAGGAGAAGAGCTATTTTTAGCAATTTAGGCCCTATTTACCCCGATTTTGACAAAAAAAGCTACATTTTTCCTGTTTTTTTAAATTTTTGGTTGCAGTTATGATTAATCTTACCCTATCTTAGCAGCCGGTTTCATTTCTAATTAACCACTTAAACAACCCACATGGACATCAAGCAAATCCAGGAGCTGGTTAAGCTCATCAACAAAACCAATATTGGCGAAATAACCATCGAAGAAGAAGGCATAAAAATTACCGTTAAACAAAAAAAAGATCCGGTTCAAAATATCATAGCGGGTGTAGCCGCACCGGTACAAGCGCCTGTAGCACAGGCTTCTGTAACTCCGGCTATTGCTGCTCCAACGGCTACAAAACCCGCCGCTGAACCCAAAGCCGATAATCTTGTAACCATAAAAAGTCCTATGATAGGTACCTTTTACAGGCAAGCCGGGCCAGGTAAACCTATTTTTATTAATGTAGGCGATGAAGTTACGCCAGGTAAAGTGGTTTGTATTATTGAAGCCATGAAACTTTTTAATGAAATTGAAAGCGAAGTAAAAGGAAAAATTGTAAAAGTGCTGGTAGAAGATGCAAGCCCAGTTGAGTACGACCAACCTTTGTTTCTTGTAGAGCCAGCATAATTAGTTAATGTGCTGATATGTTGTAAGCACCACACTGATTTTAAATTAAGCTTCTTTTATGCAAAAAGAGTTGATAGAAAATAACCCCATCTTAAAAAAGACTATTGAATTTTCGCTTCCTGTAATAGAATATTGTGAGGTACTCAATAGCAAAAAAAAATATATTATCAGCAGGCAGTTATTGCGTTCTGCCTCTTCAAAAAGAGCAAATGCGATGGAAGCACAGTATGCAGAGAGTAAAGCGGATTTTATTCATAAAATAAAAATAGCAGCAAAGGTGGCAGATGAAACTCAATATAGGCTTACGCTGTGCAGCTATGCACCCGTTTACCACTCTTGCCGGCATTTAGATTCTCAATTGCAGGAAATACAAAAAATAAATAATGCCATTTTAGCAACAGCAAAAATGAAGAAACCGGTAAATGAATTCTTAAGTCCCTTAATTTTTTAACAAGCTGCCAGCTATTGTCATTAGCACATTAGCAAATCAGCACATTAGTTAATTATCAATATGTTTAAAAAGATACTAATAGCCAACCGTGGAGAAATTGCATTACGTGTTATACGTACCTGCCGTGAAATGGGTATAAAAACTGTGGCTGTTTATTCCACCGCCGATAAAGATAGTTTACATGTAAAGTTTGCCGATGAAGCGGTTTGTATTGGTAAACCTGCCAGTGCCGACAGTTATTTAAATGTAGCACATATAATGGCCGCCGCCGAAATTACCAATGCCGATGCCATTCATCCCGGCTATGGTTTTTTAGCCGAAAACAGCAAGTTTGCAAAAATTTGTGCCGATCATAATATAAAATTTATTGGCCCAACACCCGAAATGATAAATGCTATGGGTGATAAGATAACAGCCAAAAATACTATGATAGCTGCTGGTGTGCCTGTAGTACCGGGAGTGGAAGGCTTATTGGAAAGTGTGGATCATGCAAAAAAATCGGCAAAAGAAATTGGTTATCCTGTTATATTAAAAGCTACTGCCGGCGGTGGTGGCAAAGGCATGCGTGTGGTTTGGAAAGAAGAAGATATTGAGAAGTCTTTTGAAAATGCTAAAACAGAAGCTGCAGCCTCTTTTAAAAATGATGGTATTTATATGGAAAAATTTGTGGAAGAACCACGCCATATTGAAATACAGATTGCGGGCGACCAATACGGAAATATTTGCCATTTAAGCGAAAGGGATTGTTCCATACAGCGCCGTCATCAAAAATTGATTGAAGAATCTCCATCGCCCTTTATGACGGATGAGTTGAGAGAACGTATGGGAACCGCTGCCATTAAAGCCGCACAGGCTATTAATTACGAAAGTGTGGGCACTATAGAATTTTTGGTTGATAAGCACCGTAATTTTTATTTCATGGAGATGAACACCCGAATTCAGGTGGAACATTGTGTAACCGAAGAAGTGATTAATTACGACCTTATAAAAGAACAGATTAAAATTGCCGCCGGAGAAAAAATTGTAGGTAAAGCCTATTACCCACAGATGCATGCTATTGAGTGCCGGATAAATGCCGAAGACCCATACAACGACTTTAGGCCTTCGCCCGGAAAAATTACCGTATTGCACCAACCCGGCGGGCATGGAGTAAGGGTTGACAGCCATGTATATGCAGGCTATGTAATTCCTCCGTTTTACGATAGCATGATTGGTAAACTAATTGCTATAGCACAAACCCGTGAAGAAGCAATCAATACCATGAGCCGTGCACTAAGTGAATATGTAATTGAAGGTATTAAAACAACCATACCACTTCACCTGCAACTGATGCAGGATGAAAATTTCAGGAGTGGAAATTTTACCACCAAGTTTATGGAGAACTTTAGTATTAAATAGAAACTGGTTGTAGTTAGTTACTATTATTTCAATAGAGATTATTAGGATTTAGTGTGTAAATCAAAATTCTACAACCATATCAAACAAAAGCAAAAAAGCGGTGCCTTCGCCCTGCACACTGTTAACCTGTATGGTTCCTTTGTGTAGCATCATAATTTGTTTGCAAAGGCTTAAACCTATACCACTTCCGGTTTTACGGGTGCTAAAAAATGGGATAAATATTTTTTCCATCAAATCGGCCGAAATGCCAATACCATTATCTGATACTTTAATAATTGTTTTATTATTTCCGGTATTATATGCCGAAAGCTGAATACGGGGTGTTGAAACTTCTTTTATTGCTTCAGTTGCATTCAGTATCAGGTTTATTAAAACCTGTTCAATAAGGCTGGGGTCAACTTCCAGTTCAAGGTCGGGGTCTTTTAAAATAATATCCAGTTCAATATTTTTCTGTTCAAGTGTTGGTTGCATCAGCCGATGCAGGTTTTCAAACATGTCCCGTACAAATATTTTTTTTACATTGGGTGTTGTTATCTTATTGAGGTTGCGATAGGTTTCTGCAAACCTTAAAAGTCCTTCACTTCTTCTTTTAATGGTTTCAATGCCAAGCTCCAGGTCATCAAGCGAACCTGAATTATTGTTTAGTTCTTTTAATGATAATTGTAACCGGTTTTTTAATGTGCTGGCCAGCGAAGAAATGGGCGCCACCGAATTCATAATCTCATGCGTCATCACACTTAAAAGTTTCTGCCAGGCTTTTGATTCGGTTTCATCCAGTGCCTCATTTATATTTTGAAAGGCAACCAGTTTATAAACCTTACCATCTGTTTGAAATGCCGTGGCCGATAATAATACTTTCATGTTGGCCTTATCTGCAATAATTGATACCACTTTATGATCGCCGGGCTTCAGAGCGATAATTTCATTATATAAAACTTCATCTCTTTTTTGGAGAGACTGGATGCTTTTTAGATATGGTATGTTCAGCAACTGTTTCAGCGATTCATTCATCCACATCACTTCGCCTTCGTTATTATTGTAAGATAAGATGCCGGTGTCAACTAACTCCAATATCTTTTGCAGGTACTGGTATTGTGTTTCTCTTTCTTTACTGATAAGTTTTAAGGTGCTGTTTATTTCATTAAACCCTTTACGCATGGGCTGCACAGCAATGGGTGCGTTCTTCTCATCAAAATGCCTTGAAAAATCACGGTAGTGAACCGATTCAACAAATTGCTCAAGCTCTTTACGGCTTTTGTTACTAAAGCGATACAGGTCAATAGCCTGTATAATTATTAAAATAAGTAGCAGCAGTAAAAAAAGTAAATAACCATTTACCAGCAACCATGCAGCAATACTAAGTGTTGCAAAAAGCAATACAATGCGTAGTATCAAACTCCAGTCGTAATTTTTAAATGTCATACTTGCTTAATCTGCGGTATAAAGCTGTACGGGTTATGCCCAGCTCTTTTGCTGCTTTTGAAATATTGCCTCCGTGTTTTTCTATAACCCGTAAAATGGTATTTTTTTCAACAACACCTAAATTCATATCTTTTGCTTCGGCTGTTTCATGTGCTGCATTTTCAATGGGCGAAAAAATAAGGTCATCGGCAGAAAGGGTTTCACCTTCCGACATAATGATGGCTCTTTCCATGGTATATTGCAGTTCACGTACATTACCCGGAAAATTATAATGGTTAAGTTTATCTATAGCTTTTACATCAAACCCGGGTATTGGTTTAAGATATTTTGCAGCATATAACTGTGCAAAATGTTTTGCCAGCAACATAATATCCGCTTCTCGTTTACGCAGTGGCGGTACTAATATCTCTACCGTGTTGATGCGGTAAATAAGGTCTTTACGAAAACGGCTTTCATCAGCCAGCTCTGCAATTGGCAGGTTGGTGGCGCATATCAGGCGTATATCAATATTTACAGGAACATTACTGCCCACACGGGATACCTGCCTGTTTTGTAACACACTCAGTAGCTTTGCCTGCTGCTGCATAGATATGTTGCCTATCTCATCTAAAAATAATGTACCAGCATTGGCTGCTTCAAATCTTCCAGCCCTGTCTTCGCCGGCACCGGTAAACGATCCTTTCTTGTGGCCAAATAATTCACTTTCAAAAAGTGTTTCGGTTAATGCGCCTACATCCACTTTTACAAATGGCTTATCGGCCCGTAACGAGTTTTCATGAATGGCTTTTGCAATTAAATCTTTGCCGGTACCATTTTCGCCCAGTATAAAAATATTGGCATCGGTTGGCGCTATTTTTTCAACCTTAAAAAAAATATCACTCATTACATCCGATTGGCTGATGATTTCCTTACCTAAATTAAATGTATTGCTTGCCGAAATATCGGAAATAACTTTTCCTTTACCTTTTAATATTCCTTTGATAGCATCTAATAGTTTTTCGTTGTGCCAGGGCTTAACAATAAAATCTGTTGCGCCTTCTTTTAATGAACGAACAGCAAGGTCAATATCTCCATAAGCTGTTATCATAATTACAGAAATATTTTCATCAATCGATTTTATTTTTTTTAACCAAAAAATTCCTTCATTGCCAGTATTGATACTACTTTTAAAATTCATATCCAACAGTACAATATCAAACCTGGATGCAGTAAGCAGCGAATGAATCATTTCAGGATTTACTTCGGTAACTACTTCCTTAGCTTCGGTTTTTAATAACAGTTTTACAGCGGTTAATACATCTGTATCATCATCAATAATTAATATCCTGGCATTCTTTAAAATCATAATCTAGTTTTTCAAACACTGTGCAAGTATAGCGTATTTAAAATTATTTTGTTAACGAAAACTAATAAAAAAATATAAGCGGATACAACTGTATCAAATTCGTATACTTACTGTATCGAAACCGAACAGTTTTATTTTTTGCTTTTTTTATTCTTATTGAAAAACAATGCATTAGCTTTTGGCACAGCATTTAATAGTTGTAATTAGAAAAATAATTATTGAATTTTAAAAACAAATGCCATGAACATGCAATCATCAAAAATATTATCGCTCGTAAATAACGAAGGGATAATCAACCTGTCTGCCGAATTAAAAAATATTTTGGTACCTGACTACAAAAAAACCGACAACCGTAATTTAAGTTCGGCCGAGTTGTGGAATATTCAACGTAACAAAAGGGTAAGGCGCAACAGAAGGTATATGTAATGCCATAAAACTGTATCAAAATCGAACAGTTCCTGTATCAATACCGAACAGTTTAAATAACTGCTTATTTTTAAAATTTTGAAAACCAGTGTTTTAGCTTATGGCACAACTTTGAATAGTTTTAAATACCAGCATCATATATATATGTATGCCGCATAGCAAAACACCAGAATTAATCTATAAGTTTTATGGACAGAGTAATTGAAAAAAAAGGATGGGGCAAAAAAAGAATAATGCTTGTAGTTGGTATTATTGCTTTAGCAGCCTTAGTATTTGCCAGTTGGTATTTTACTTCGGGTAAATCAAAACTAAATGTAAATACTGATAGGATTACCATCAGCGAAATTAAACAAGGAACTTTTCAGGAGTTTATTCCTGTAAATGGTGTAGTACTCCCTGTAACAACTATATACCTTGATGCGTTAGAAGGAGGAAGGGTTGAAGAAAAATATGTAGAAGATGGCGCCATCATGAAAAAAGATCAACCCATATTACGGCTTAGTAATACAGACTTAGAGTTGAGTTTGGTTAACCAGGAAACATCTGTTTTTAATTTGCTTACCCAAATGCAGATATCACGAAATGCTGCACAACAAAATACTATTGGTAAATTAAATCAGCGTACCGATGTAGATAATGCTTTAAAAGAAGCTGAACGAATTTATCAGCTTAATAAAAAATTGTACGCAGAAAAAGTTATCGGTAGTCAGGAATTTAAACAATCAGAAAATAATTATAAATACCAGGTAGAAAAGAAAAAGCTGGCAGATGAAGTGCTGAAAAAAGATTCAGTATCTACACGCCAGGAACAAGACCAGGGCAGCCAGTCGTTTGCACGTACACAAAATGCTTTGCAGGTAATGCGTAAAAAAGTTGGCGATCTTATAGTACGGGCCCCGGTTGACGGACAACTTACTTCGTTGGATGCAGAAATTGGCCAGTCGAAAAATAAAGGAGAACGTTTAGGCCAAATAGATGTGATGAGCGGATTTAAAGTACGGGTGGATATTGATGAACATTACATTTCCAGGATATTCAATGGTTTGATGGGAGAATGCACAATTGCAGGAAAAGAATATAAACTGAGTATTAAAAAGGTTTTTACACAGGTAACCAATGGCCGTTTTCAAGTTGATATGCAGTTTAACGATTCGGTACCGCAGGGCATACGGCGTGGCCAAACCTTACAGATAAGGCTTGCACTGAGCGATGAAACTACGGCATTGCTTTTACCTAAAGGAGGTTTTTACCAGCAAACCGGTGGCAACTGGATTTTTAAAGTAGCCGAAAACGGGAATGTTGCTTATAAAGTAGATATTCAACTGGGGCGACAAAATCCCGATTATTTTGAAGTAATGCAGGGCTTGAAACCAGGAGATAAAGTGATAACATCCAGCTACGAAAATTATGGAAATATGCAGGAACTGGTTTTAAAGAAAGAATAAATTTCAATCATTCATTAAATATACTGGTTATGAAAAAGCAATTTCTTTTAGTGATAATGATTTTTACGTTGTGTATTTGTTTTTGTTCGCTTAATGGTAACAAGCTAAAAGCTTGTGATGCAAATGCTGCCGTATGCGGAGTAATGAGCACAACAATACCGGTAATAAAAGAAACAGTTAAAAAAGTAACGGTAGAATATGTTGATGAAACAGATATGCCATTAAATTATTTGATGAACCCATTTATACCAATGTAATTACTAATTATTAAAACCATAAAAGTTAACCATGATAAAGATCACTGAACTGGAAAAAATCTACCGAACCGAAGAGGTAGAAACTGTTGCCCTTAATAAACTTACCATTGATGTAAAGGAAGGCGAGTTTGTTGCCATCATGGGTCCGTCTGGCTGCGGCAAATCAACTTTGCTTAATATACTGGGTTTATTAGATGACCCCGATGCAGGCAGCTTTATTTTTAATGGTACAGAAGTGGCTCATTTTAATGAAAGAAAAAGAGCCGATTTACGCAAACATAACATCGGTTTTGTTTTTCAAAGTTTTAACCTGATTGATGAACTAACCGTTTTTGAAAACGTAGAACTGCCTTTGATTTATACCGGTGTAAAAGCCGGCGACAGGAAAAAGAGGGTGGAAGAAGTGCTGGATAAGATGCAGATTATGCACCGGCGAAACCATTACCCACAGCAGCTTTCGGGTGGGCAGCAGCAAAGGGTGGCCGTTGCCAGGGCTGTTGTTAATAATCCAAAATTAATACTGGCCGATGAGCCTACCGGTAACCTCGATTCATCTAACGGTAATGATGTGATGCAGTTGCTTACCGACCTGAATGAAAAAGGAACAACAGTGGTAATGGTAACTCACTCCGAGCATGATGCCCGGTATAGCCACCGCATCATACGCATGTTGGATGGACAGGCTGTAATAGAAAATTTAATGCTGTAACTATGACATAGCATCTAACACTATTGGTTATATCACCGCCATGAAAACACCAATTAAAAAATAAAGTATAGCCATGCTTAAAAACTATGTATTACTCGCCATAAAAAATTTTAGAAAACATAAACTGTTTTCGCTGATAAACATCTTGGGGCTTAGTATTGGAATAACCTGTTGCCTCATGCTCTTCCTGTTTATACAAAATGAACTTAGCTATGACAATTTTCATAAGAATGGGAAAAATATTTATCGCATCATGCGTGTTAGCGACAAACAGGGAGATGGTAAAGAAATTCCTTACGTTTCTGTTGCTTATGCGCCTGCATTATTAAATGATTTTCCGGATGATATTGAAAGTGCCGTAAGGGTAATGAAAGATAATGACCTGATAAGTTATAATGCTGTTTCCTTTAATGAAAAAGACATATACCTAACCGATGATAATTTTTTTACTGTTTTTGATTTTCCACTTATAAATGGTAATCGTGCAGATGTTTTGAAAAACCCCAATAGCGTTGTTTTAACTGCATCAACTGCAAAAAAATATTTTGGCAATGAAGACCCAATTGGTAAAATTCTTCTTTTCAACAAAAGCCAACAGCTAACAGTTACAGGCATTGCCAAAGATGTACCTGTAAATTCTCATTTGCAATTTGATATGATTATACCATTGCAAATACTTCGTGCAACAATGCCCACGCAATGGTTCACTAATTTTCCTAATAATTCCCTGTTTACATACATCGAATTGAAAAAAGGAAAAGACCCTAAACTTTTAGAGAAAAGATTTGCCGGCTTTATGGATAAATATCTTGGAGAGTATTATGCAGCCAGTGGACATAAAATGGGTCTCATTGCAAAACCTCTAAATAAAATTTATTTCTCTTCCGACCAGTTTGATAATGTAAAACACGGTAATCTTAAGATGGTTTATATTTTTATGTCTATTGCTGTTCTTATTCTTATCATTGCCTGTATAAATTTTGTAAACCTTGCTACAGCAAGAGCAACCGACCGTTCCAAAGAAGTAGGATTGAGAAAAGTGTTAGGGGCAGTAAAAAAACAGTTGTACAGCCAGTTTATACTTGAATCGGTTTTATTTGCAACTATTGCCTGTTTGATTTCGGTTGGATTATTACAATTATTGATGCCAGAATATAATGCTGTATTGGGTTATAAGCTTCCATCGTTTTGGACTGACGCCTGGTTCTATGCTTTTATTATTGGTGTAATTGCTGTTGTGGGTTTGCTGGCAGGAAGCTATCCGGCATTATTACTTTCTTCATTTTCTACCATCGAATCATTAAAAGGGAAATTAAAAATTGGCAATAGCAGTAATTTTTTTAGAAAGGCATTAGTGGTTTTTCAGTTTGGGGTATCTGTATTACTGATTATCGGCGTAGTAGTGGTAATTAACCAGATGAAGTATGTTAAAAACAGTAACCTTGGTTTTAATAAAGAACAATCCATGATTATACGTTTTGATAATCGTGATATTTTTAATAAGGGACAACAATTTAAAAATGAATTACTAACAATTCCATCTGTACAAAACGTGTCACTTATGTCTGGCGAACCAGGCGGTTTTCATGACAGGTATAGTTTTGATGCCGAAGCAAACCCCACAGAGAAATATCAATTAAATACAGAATTCACCGATCTTAATTTTGTAAAAACACTAGGGCTAAAAATTATTGCAGGAAGAGATTTCTCTGAAAACTTTAGCACAGATTCTTTACAAGCTGCATTAATAAATCGTACAGCTGCTACTACACTAGGCTATACACCCAGCCAGGCAATTGGTAAATGGATAAAAAATATTAGTCGTGATAGTGTGAAAAGAACGATTGTAGGTGTGGTAGAGGACTATCATTATGTTTCTTTGAAAACAAATATTGGTCCGTTAGTTATTTCTCCCGGAGATGATAACAGGCTTGCCCTGATACAACTAAAATCAACCAATCTACAATCTACTATTGCAAAAATTAAAAAAGTATATGTAGATTTTGCACCAGCTTACCCATTTGAATATAATTTCTTAGATGAACGGTTCGATCAGTTGTACAGAACTGAATCAAAGCAGGAATCTGTATTAAGTATCTTTTCAATAATTGCCATTTTTGTTGCCTGCCTGGGTTTATTTGGATTGGCATCATACACGGCGATCAAACGAACAAAGGAAATTGGTGTAAGAAAAGTTTTGGGTTCATCTGTACAAAATATCATATTCCTTCTTTCAAAAGATTTATTGAAACCTGTTTTGCTGGGTGCATTAATTGCCATTCCTGTAGGGTACTTTGCCATGAATAAATGGTTACAAAGTTTTGCATACCGCATAGGTTTTCAGTGGTGGATGTTTGCTTTGGCAGTTGGTATTGCACTAACAATTGCATTGCTTACAGTGGGTGTACAGGCTGTAAAAGCGGCGTTGGCCAACCCTATAAAAAGTTTAAGAACAGAATAAGAAAAATGGTATGATAAAGAATTATTTCAAAATAGCTTTCCGAAATCTGGCACGCCATAAAGGTTATGCAGCTATAAATATTACCGGTTTGGCTGTTGGTATTGCTGCCTGCTTAATGTTATTCCTTGTTATCAGGTACGAACTGAGCTACGATACATTTCAACCCAATTACAACAGGATTTATCATGTGGTAACACAGGATAAATATGATGAAGGTGTTACTTACAACAGTGGAGTACCTGTGCCGGCACTGGAAGCCATGCGCCTGCAGATGCCCAATGTTTTATTTGCCGGTATCAATTCAATTTACGGAAGCCAGGTTACTGTTGTTGATAACAACAAAAATAATGTTACTGATAAAAAATTTATTGAAGAAAAGGGAATATTTTTTTGTGAGCCACAATTTTTCCAGGTGTTCAGTTACACCTGGCTAAATGGAAACGCTGCTGTTTTAAAAGAACCTAATACAGTTGTACTTACTAAGAAAATGGCAGAAAAATATTTTGGTAACTGGAAAGATGCTTATGGCAAATTCATAAAACTGGATAATGCCATTACATTAAAGGTTTCGGGTATAATGGATGATGTGAAAGAGCATTCCGATTTTCCGTTAGGTGTAGTTATTTCTTTTGAAACTCTTAAAAAAAATGGTGTGCCATATAACTATGTTGCAGATAATTGGGGTGGCACTTCCAGCAACTTCCAGGTATTTACATTGCTGCAAAATAAAAATGATGTTGCTACTGTAAACAAACAGCTAATAAATTTTAGTAAGGAGCATTATTTACAAAGAGGTTCGGGCACATCAATTAAAACAAATAACTTAGAACCGCTGAGTAACCTTCATTTCGATAGTCGCTTCAATACTTTTGGTAATCATCAAACCAATAAATCTACTTTATGGACACTATCGCTTATCGGGATTTTTATCATCATCATGGCATGCATCAATTTTATTAACTTGTCAACGGCACAAGCTGTTGGCCGAAGCAAAGAAGTTGGTATAAGAAAAGTATTAGGTAGTAACCGTAAACAACTTTTTTTACAGGTTATGGGTGAAACTGGCCTGGTGGTAACTGTAGCCGGTATTGCAGCCATACTAATTTCACTTGCCTGCCTTCCATTTATAAAAAACGTGGCATTAATTAACGAGCCACTGAGTTTATTAAATTTTCAAACACTTATCTTCCTGTGTTCGGTTATAATTATTGTAACATTATTAGCCGGGTTATATCCTTCTTTGATATTATCGGGTTTTAAACCGGCTGTAGCGCTTAAAAATAAAATTACATCTGCAAAGGTTGGAGGTATTTCATTAAGAAGAGGATTGGTAATAACTCAATTTGCAATTTCGCAGGTGCTTATCATTGGTACCATTGTAGCAATTAGCCAAATGAATTTTGTACGCAATGCCGATCTTGGATACAATAAAGAAGCGGTGCTTTTATTATCTGCCAGTTCCGATAGTAGTGTTGTTGCAAAGCATGATGCATTTAAACAAAAACTATTGCAAACGCAAGCTGTAATATCTGTAAGTTTTAATACAGATGCACCATCATCTGAAAATATATGGAGTACCAATTTTGCTTTTAACCACCAGGATGATGAAAAATACCAGGTACAACTAAAATTTGCTGATGAAGATTATTTTAAAACATTTGGACTTACATTACTTGCCGGCAGAGGATATGATAAAAGCGATACGGCAAAAGAAGTGGTAATTAATGAAACACTTGTAAAAAAACTCGGTTTAAAAAATCCGCAGGAAGCTGTAGGTAAAGATATACGCACAGGAAGAAGTGCCTGGAAACAGGTAGTAGGTGTTGTAAAAGATTTTAAAACAAGCTCATTAAAACAAAGTGTACCTCCTTTACTTTTAGCCGAAGCCAGTAAATATTATTCTGTTACCGCTATTAAACTTCGCTCATCAAATTTGGCAAATGCACAAGTCAATATACAAAATGTATGGAATGATTTTTATCCTGAATATGCATATACAAGCTCTTTTTTAGATGAGAACATCAATAAATTTTATCAGCAGGAGAACCAATTGTCGCTGTTGTATAAAATATTTGCCGTATTGGCAATACTTATATCCAGCCTGGGTTTATATGGCCTAGTTTCCTTTATGGCAATGCAAAAAACAAAAGAAGTGGGAATAAGAAAAGTATTAGGAGCTTCATCAGCAAATATTGTTTTCCTGTTTTCGAAAGAGTTTACCATACTAATTACCATAGCATTTTTAATTGCAGCACCACTTGCATATTTTATGATGAACAGTTGGCTGCAGGATTTTGCATATCGTATAAAAATGGGAGCCGGTATTTTTATTATTGCTGTATTACTTTCTGTTTTCATAGCATGGATAACGGTAGGGTATAAAGCGATAAAAGCTGCTGTTGCCAACCCGGTAAAAAGTTTAAGAAACGAATAAACCTAATTGTATGATCAAAAATTTTTTTAAGATAGCTTTTCGAAACCTGTTACGAAAAAAAGTTTTTTCCTCCATTAACATCCTTGGGTTAAGTATTGGTATGGCCAGTGCACTGCTTATTTTATTATGGGTGCATAATGAATTGGGCTACGATCGTTTTTTTACAAAAACTGCAAGGCTGTATAAAATGTACAACAAAGATAAGTTTGAAGGAGAGATGCATTCATGGGGTGTTACACCAATGGCAATGGCGCCGGTTTTAAAAAAAGATTATCCCGAAGTAGAAGAAGCCAACAGGTTTAGTAATATTACTTTTTTAGTAAGTAATGGAGAAAAACGTTTCAACTTACGTGGCGCATTTACCGATAGTAGTTTTCTCAGTATGTTTGATTTTCCGGTTTTACGGGGCGATGCTGCCAGGTCGTTAAATCAAAATTACAACATTGTACTTACACAAAAACTGGCCGTTAAATTATTTGGCAACGAAAACCCTGTTGGAAAAAATGTACTAATTGATAGTGTTGAAAATTTTACCGTATCGGCGGTAATTAAAGACTTGCCTAATAATACTTCTTTTGATTTTGAATACCTGCTACCCTGGGCTTTTAGAAAAAAACTTGGCTGGGAAGATGATAACTGGGCTAATAATTCGGTTGCTACTTTTGTATTGTTAAAGCCCAATGCCTCCCAGGCGGCATTTGATAATAAAGTAGAAAACATCACAAGAAACCACTCCAAGGAAACAACCCTTGTGTTTACTCAGCCATTGAGCAGGTTACATTTATATTCCAAAGATGATAATGGTAAATTAGTAGGCGGACAAATTGAAACCGTAAATCTTTTTATCATCATTGCTATCCTAATATTATTGATAGCCTGCATCAACTTTATGAACCTATCAACTGCACAAAGTGAAAAGCGTGCTAAAGAAGTAGGTATCAGAAAAACATCAGGTGCAAATCGCAGTGGTTTAATTTTTCAATTCATTGGCGAAAGTATAATTATTTCAAGCATAGCATTTATCATCTGCTTGTTTATAGTACAACTTAGCTTGCAAGGCTTTAATCAGCTAACCGGTAAAGTGCTTTTTATTGAATATACCAGTTTATCTTTTTGGCTATTTTCATTCTTCTTTGTTTTGTTTACTGGTTTGCTGGCAGGATTTTATCCGGCATTTTACTTATCATCATTTACTCCTGTAAAAGTTTTAAAAGGAACTTTCAAAAAAACAAACGCATTGATTACACCACGAAAAGTGTTGGTGGTATTGCAATTTTCTTTTGCAATTATTCTTATCATCAGCACCATCATCGTTAGTCAGCAAATTAAATATGCACAAAATCGTGATACCGGTTACAACAGAAACAGCCTTGTTTATACTTTTGTACAGGGCGATGCAGATAAAAATTATCCGCTTATCAGGCAGGAGCTGATAAACAGTGGTGCTGCGGTTTCTGTTTCAAGATCCTTAAATCCCATTACACAACGCAGAAACGACAGTTGGGGTTTTTCGTGGGATGGATGTACAGAAGCAGATAAGAAAATTGACTTTATTAGGATGGCCTCAGATGCTGATTTTGTAAAAACAATGGGTGTAAAACTTTTACAAGGCAGAGATATAGATATTTATAATTATCCAACAGACAGTACAGCTATACTTTTAAATGAATCGGCAGTAAAAGCCATGCATGTAAAAGACCCCATTGGCATGATTGTAAAAAACTTTGGTGATATGCAATTTCATGTGATTGGTGTTGTTCAGGATTTTATATTTGAATCGCCATTTGAAAAAAAGGTAAATCCTGTAATGGTTTTTGGTCCATCGGTTGATTTTTTACAGGTAATACATTTTAAACTAAACCCTACTCAACCTGCTTCACAAAACATTGCAAAGGCCGAAACAATATTTAAAAAATACAATGCTCAAATTCCTTTTGAATATGTTTTTGCCGATGAATCGTATGCCAATAAATTTATGTCACAACAGCGTACAGGTAATTTATCAGCATTGTTTGCCGGGCTTTCAATTTTTATTTCCTGCCTTGGTTTATTTGGCCTGGCCATGTACATGGCCGAAAATCGTTTAAAAGAAATTGGTGTACGTAAAGTGCTGGGAGCAAGTGTTGCTGGCATAGCAACTTTATTATCGAAAGATTTTTTAAAACTGGTTGTGATAGCATTTTTAATAGCGGCACCCATTGCCTGGTTTGCCATGAACAAGTGGCTGCAGGGATATACTTACCGCATTAATATACAGTGGTGGGTTTTTGTTTTGGCTGGATTATTATCAGTGCTAATAGCTATTATCACAGTAAGTTTCCAGGCAATCAAAGCAGCATTATCAAACCCGGTGAAATCGTTGCGAACAGAGTGATAAAAAATGATGAATTGTCAATTCACCATTAACAATTAACCATTAACCATTAATACCGTGTTTAAAAATTATTTAAAAATCGCATACAGGAATCTTTGGAAAAACAAAGTGTACAGTGTTACGAATATTGTAGGCCTTGCTACAAGTATTGCCTGTTGTATATTAATTTTTACTTTGGTAACCTATCACCTTAGCTTTGATAATTTTCATAAAAACCCAGATCGCATTTATCGTTTCGTAACGGAACAGCAAAGAGATCAAATCAGTTATGTTCCAAGTGTACCGCCACCATTAGCCAAGGTGTTTCGTACTGATTATAATCTTTCGGAGCAGGTTGCCCGTAGCGTCTTAATACGAAATCCCCTGATCAGTTTTAACAATGGAAAAGAAGTAAAAAAATTTAAAGAAAAAGATGGAGCAGTATATGCCGAGCCCGGATTCTTTGAGATATTCAACTTTCCGCTGTTACAAGGAAATATTAAAACCGCATTGACAGAACCAAATACGGCTGTTATTACAGAGCATTTGGCTAAAAAATATTTTGGTACGGAAAATGCCATCAATAAGGTATTTCGTTTCGAAAATAAAGCTGATTTTAAAATTACGGGTATCCTTAAAAATATCCCCACCAACACAGATCAAAAGCAGGAAATTTATCTCTCCTGGGCTACGCTTGAATCACAACACGAATGGTTTTCAAATGACGATTCATGGTTTGGCATCTCTACTGACCTGCAGTGTTATGCAAAGCTTCGTCCCAATGTATCTGCTGCACAGGTTGAAAAATTATTACCAGCTTATGTTACTAAATTCAGACCAAAAAGTAATAGTATCCATCATTATAAATTGCAACCATTATCTGAAGTTCATTTTGATGGCCGCTATGGTGGTGTAATGGAAAAAAGAAACCTTTGGATATTATCTTTCATTGGATTGTTTCTAATCATTACCGCTTGTGTAAACTTTGTAAACCTGGCAACGGCACAAGCATTAAAAAGAGCAAAGGAAGTAGGGATAAGAAAAGTTTTGGGAAGTATGCGCTGGCAGTTGTTCTGGCAATTTATTGCAGAAACAGCGATGATAACTTTTGTAGCTACAGTCATTGCCATCGGCCTTTCTTACTTGGCTTTGCCTTTTGTAAATGATTGGTTCAAAACACAGATGGTTATCCATGTTTTTTCAAATCCTTTATTATTTGGTTTTCTTTTGATACTTATCTTAGTGGCAACTTTTTTTGCCGGCTCGTATCCCGGATTTATTCTTTCGGGTTTCAGGCCTGTGGCTGCATTGAAAGGAAAATTATCACAACAACATATTGGAGGGTTCAATACAAGAAGGACATTAATAGTAACCCAATTTACCATTTCATTGGTTTTAATCATCGGAATGATTGTAATTACCCGGCAAATGAATTATGCAAAAAATTCAGATTTGGGTTTTAATAAAGATGCAGTTATTATGTTGCCCAATGGCGTTGACTCAGCAAACTCCTCCACCAAAACATTAAGAAATGAATTAGCAGTAATTCCCGGTGTACAAAGTGTGTCTCAATGCTATGCAGCGCCGGCATCAGATGAAACCTGGACCACTTCTATAGAATTTGACAACAGGACAGAGCCGGAAATGTTCCGGACGAATATTAAAGCAGCAGATGAATGGTACCTAAAAACATTTGATTTGGATTTAGTAGCAGGGAGGAATCTCAATGCTTCAGATACGGTTCATGATTTTTTAGTCAATGAAATGATGGTCAAAAAACTGGGACTCAAATCACCGGAAGAAGCAGTAGGTAAAAAAATCATTATTGGCGATGATTTATCAGGCACAGTTACCGGCGTGGTAAAAGATTTTCATGATTTTTCCTTTCACAGCGATATCAACCCGGTAGCCATCACCACTTATGGAGAACAGTACAGCAATTATGCTGTAAAAATTGATTTAATTAAAATGCGATACGTTTTACCTGCATTGGAAAAAAAATGGAGCAGTTTTAACCCTGATAAAATTTATGAATACCAGTTTTTGGATGAACAGATTGCAGCCTTTTATGAAACAGAAGAAACCATGCTTAAACTGATTTCAGTTTTTTCTTTCATCGCTATATTTATTGGTTGCCTTGGTCTATATGGGTTGGTTTCATTTATGGCCGCACAAAAAACTAAAGAGATAGGAATTAGAAAAGTTTTAGGAAGCAGTGTAGTTGAAATTCTCTGGATTTTTGGAAAAGAATTTGGTGGGTTGATAGCCATTGCATTTTGCATTGCAGCTCCAATTGGCTGGTGGCTGATGAATAGCTGGCTGCAAGATTTTAAATATCGAATTAGTATTGGCATTGGTGCATTTGCCATTGCCATTGTAATTATTTTATTTATAGCTATTGCAACTGTTGCATACCAAAGTATTAAAGCAGCTATGGCTAACCCGGTTAAAAGTTTAAGAACAGAATAAATAAATCAATATGTTTAGAAATTATTTTAAAACTGCTTTACGTAATCTTAGTAAGAATAAACTGTATTCTGCTATTAATATTTTTGGATTAACGATGGGGCTTGCCGCTTGCTTATTAATAGGTGTGTATATTAATAATGAACTAAGCTATGATAAGTTTAATAAAAATGCCGATAGGATAGTGAGGGTTACCATGGAATTTAAACAGGCCGAAACAGTTAATGAAGTTGCCACTACCGGCACCAAAGTGGGGCCACAACTTAAAAGAACATTTCCGGCTATTGAAGCGTATGTACGAACATTTATAGGCAGCAGCATTATAAAAAAAGGCGAAACAATTTTTGATGAACCACGGGTACTTTACGCTGACGAACCTTTCTTTAAAGTGTTTTCTTATAAAATTATTGCAGGTAATGCTGCAACAGCATTGGATGCACCGGATAAAGTTGTGCTTACCAAATCAATGGCTAAAAAATATTTTGGCGATGAACAGGCAGTTAATAAAACACTGAATGTTATTGGAAAAGAAATGACCGTATCTGCCGTATGTGAGGATGCACCTGAAAATGCACAACTGAAATTCGATTTTGTTACACAGTTCCTCAACCTGTCGAACGTTAAAGATGAAAACTGGTGGACAGCAAACTGGGTTACTTATTTTTTATTGCGTGATAAAAACAATATTTCACAACTGCAGCAACAGATACATAATTATATGCAAACCCCCGAAGTGAGGGCTGAGGCTCGGTTAGATGGAAGCAATTACCTTACTTATCATTTAGAACCCTTAACCAGCGTTCACTTACATTCTTCACTTGCCGGTTTTGAACCCAACGGAAGTATAACGTATGTGTACATGTTTTTAGCCATTGCATTGCTCATTCTCATCATTGCTTGTGCCAATTACACCAACCTTGCAACAGCACAATCAAACAGCCGCAGCGGCGAAATTGGTATGCGTAAGGTAATGGGTGCTTCAAAAAAACAAGTGTTTATACAGTTTATTGGAGAGTCGTCTGTCATTACTTTTATTGCAGCAGCGCTGGCTTTTTTACTAAGCATATTTTTAATTCCATCCTTTAATAATATTACCGGCAAACACTTTAGTGCTGCAGTGTTATTGCAACCTGTACCCATCATGGCGTTGATTGTTTTTTGTATATTGGTTAGCTTTTTTGCAGGCTTGTATCCGGCATTGGTTTTATCAGGTACAAAAATTATAGGCGTACTTAAAAAAGGGTTCACATTTACAGGCGGTAATAACCTGCTTAGTAAAAGTTTAATTGTTGTTCAATTTTCCATTTCAATATTTCTTATCATTTATACGGTAATCATCTTGCAACAGATGAATTTTATGCAAACAAAAAAGCTGGGGTATGATAAAGAACATGTAGTGGTATTGCCCATTGGAGGCAAAATGAAAAATGATTTTCAAAATATAAAAGAAGCCATTGAAAAAGTGCCGGGTGTAAAAGCTGTAACAGCATCTTACGAAACACCCGAATTTGTTGAATGGGGCGATGGAATTACTGTTAAGGATGAAAAAGGAGAACACAGCATTTCTTTAAATGCAATGCCTGTTGATCTTGATTTTACTAAAACCATGAAGATGCAATTGGCTGCCGGAAGGGATTTTCAACAATCAGATTTTGCAATTATGGATACCAGTAATAATTATGAAAACTATCATCAACCATTTATCATTAATGAAACTTTAGCAAAAAAAATTGGTTGGACGCCTGAAGAGGCAATAGGAAAAACAATTGAAAAGGGAGCTACCGGCCCTGTTGTTGGTGTGATAAAAGATTTTAATTTCAGCAGCCTGCACGATCCCATCGGCCCATTGGTTATATTTCTTAGCAGGGATTTAGCCCGCAATTTTATGGTTCGTATAGCTGGCAGCCATACAAAAGAAACTTTGGCAAACCTTGAAGTGCTTTGGAAACAACGAATACAGGAAAGACCATTTAATTATCATTTTTTAGATGAAGACTATAATAAACTGTACCAGGCAGAACAGCGAACATCTGTATTATTTAGTGTAGCTGCTGGTCTTGCTATAATACTTGCGTGCCTGGGCTTGTTTGGCCTTGCTGCTTACACAACTATACAACGAACAAAAGAGATTGGTATAAGAAGGGTGCTGGGTGCAACAGTTAGTGGTATAGCCATATTGCTATCATCAAAATTTTTAAAACTTATTGCCATAGCAATATTAATTGCAGCGCCATTAGCATGGTGGGCTGCTTATAAATGGCTGCAGGATTTTGCTTTTAGAATACCTGTGCAATTGTACGTTTTTATTATTGCAGCCATAGTAACCATGTTGATAGCTTTATGTACAGTTAGTTTTCATTCGGTAAAAGCCGCATTAACCAATCCTGTAAAATCGCTTAGAACAGATTAAAATAATAGCCATGATAAAAAATTATTTAAAGATTGCATTTCGAAACCTTAAAAAAACAAAAGGTTTTTCCAGTATTAATATAGCAGGTCTTGCACTTGGATTAACATGTTTTATGTTTATTATAGTTTATGTGTATAATGAAATGAGTTATGACAGGTACCCGGCCGATGCAAAAAATATATATCGAATAAATTTAAATAGTACCGGAAACGGTAATGTTGAAGTTTATCCAAATGTGGACGTAGCGGTTGGCGAAGGTTTGAAGAATGAATATCCTGAAATAAAAGCTACTACCAGGCTTTCGAGGGCAAACGATTTTGTAAAATATGAAGATAAACAGTTCAAAGAAGAGCATTTGGCGTATGTAGATTCCAATTTTTTGCAAATGTTTTCCATCCCATTTTTAGAAGGAGACATATCAAAAGCTTTGGTGGAACCTAATAGTATTGTAATTTCAAAAGCATTTGCAAAAAAATATTTTGGTACTGAAACGGCAATAGGGAAAACAATTACAGTAGGTATAAATGGAAGCGCTTTTAAAGTAACGGGTGTTATTGATAAAATACCCGATAATTCTCATTTTCATTTTGACGCTTTTTTAAGCCTTTCTACTTTTCATCTTAAGAGGGCAACATGGAGTAATATTGGGTTTTACACGTATCTGTTACTAAATAAAGATGCAGATCCTAAAAAACTGGAAGCTAAATTTCCGCAACTGGTTGCCAAATATGTAGTACCCGAAATTCAACATGATATGGGCATAAGCCTTGCAGAGGCACAAAAATCGGTGAATACATTTGTGTTTACTTTGCAACCGTTAACGGATATTCATTTACATGGTGATACAAAATACGAACTGGAACCCAACGGTGATATTCAATATGTTTATATTTTTTCTGCATTGGCCATATTTATTCTGCTACTTGCCTGTATAAATTTTACTAACCTTTCAACAGCCCGTGCTTTAAAAAGAGCAAGAGAAGTTGGCATACGCAAAGTGTTGGGCTCGGTAAAAAAACAACTCATATTTCAGTTTCTTACCGAATCGGTATTACTTACATTTTTTGCAATGCTTTGTGCGTATGTTCTTATATTTTTTCTGCTGCCATATTTTAATCATTTGGCCAATAAAAATATAAGCTTTAGTTTTTTCCTGGGTTACCAATCAATAATAACAATGTTATTGGTTAGTTGTGTTGCCGGTATATTAGCCGGAATTTACCCGGCATTCTTTCTTTCATCTTTTAATACGATAAAGGTTTTGAAAGGATCATCAACATCAGGCTCTCAAAAAAATCCGTTGCGTAGCGGTCTAATAGTTTTTCAGTTTTTTGTTTCTACTGCATTGATAACTGCCACCATTGTGGTTTACCAACAATTGTCATTCATGCAAAATAAAAAACTGGGTTACAATAAAGAGCAGGTTTTATTTTTACCTGATGCAAGATTACTTGGAAAAGACCAGGAAGCTTTTAAACAGCAGCTATTACAAGATAGCCGTGTGTCATCTGCAAGTATCAGTTGGGCTGTTCCGGGAGGCCCTATCATGAATGGAACCGAAATATTTCCAAAAGGTGATAACGGGAATGGAGCAACTATTCATGCACACATATTTAATGTAGATTATGATTACCTGCAAACATTGGGTATAAAAATTATACAGGGAAGAAATTTTTCGAAAGATTTCCCCACAGATTCTGCAGGCATTGTTATTAACCAGGCAGCGGTTAGGGAGCTTGGTTGGGCCGGTACAAATCCTATTGGTAAATATATTGTACGTTCAGGCCAGCAGGAATTAAAAGTTGTAGGTGTAGTTGCCGATTATAATTATGCATCACTAAAACAAAAAGTAGCGCCAATAATGATGATGCTGGGAAGAAATTATGGAGGTATGCTGGTTAAGATTAAAACAGATGATGTAAAAGGTTTTCTTACTGATTTAAAAACAAAATGGGCTTCATTTAATCCGGCAGGTCCACTTAGTTATAACTTTTTGGATGACAACTTTGCCAATTTGTATGCCAGCGAACAAAAAACACAACAAATATTTACCGCTTTTGCAATTATTGCCATCATTATTGCCAGTCTTGGTTTGTTTGCTCTTTCTGCATTTGTAATAGAACAGCGTTCAAAAGAAATAGGTATTAGAAAAGTATTGGGCGCTTCTGTTCAAAATGTATTTATACTGGTGTCAAAAGATTTTTTGTTACTGGTTGCAATTGCTTTTATTATTTCAGTGCCGGTAACGGGGTGGGTCATGCACAATTGGTTACAGGATTTTGCATATAGAATTAATATAGCCTGGTGGGTTTTTGCAGCAGCCGGATTTGCAGCCTTATTAATTGCCTTATTAACCATCAGTTTCCAGGCAATAAAAGCAGCCATAGCAAACCCTGTAAAGAGTTTAAGAACCGAATAAATTTCAACTTTAAAAAACATATTACAGTGCTAAAAAATTATTTCAAAATCGCATTTCGTAATCTTTGGAAAAATAAAGGTTACAGCGTCATCAATATCTTTGGCCTTGCCATTGGGTTGGCAAGTTGTTTACTCATTACACTTTATGTAACTGATGAGTTAAGTTATGACAGGCATTTCAAAAATGCCAACCAAATTTACCGTATCAATTCCGATATACGTGTTGGCGGCGCCGACCTGCACATGACACAAACTTCCGACATGATGGGCGAGCTTCTGAAAAAAGACTATCCCCAGGTTGAAACTTATACCAGAATTTATACCAGTGATGGGGCAAAACTTTTACGCAAGGGAAATGAATACATATCCGAAAATCGTGTGGCCAATGTTGACTCTACTTTTTTTACTGTATTTCAATTACCTGCAATTGAAGGAAATACAAGTACAGCACTTAATGAACCCAACACGGTAGTGCTTACCGAATCTGCCGCAAAAAAATATTTTGGCACAGTAACTGTATTGGGTAAAATCATTGAAGTAAAAGAAGATGATACCAATATACCATATAAGATAACCGCAGTAATAAAAGATTTACCCAAAGAAACCCATTTTGATTTTGATTTCTATTTTTCGATGAAGAATGTAAATTATCAATGGGGGCAACTTACCAGTCATAATTTTCATACTTATCTTTTATTAAAACCCGGAACCGATTACAAAGCGTTTGAAAAAAATTTTGATAATTATATTAATAAATATGTGCTTCCTTATGCAAAGCAATTTATTAAGATTAATAATATGGATGAATTTAGAAAAGCCGGTAACAAATTGGAGTATTCATTGATACCACTTACGAGTATACATTTGTATAGCGATTATACTTTTGAGATCACTCCCTCAGGGAATATCCAGTATGTGTATATTTTTTCTGCAGTAGCACTTTTCATTCTCATACTTGCCTGTATCAATTTTATGAATTTGAGTACGGCACGCAGCACTAAAAGAGCCAAAGAGGTAGGCATACGTAAAGTATTAGGCACCCAAAGAAAAACTTTGATTGGCCAGTTCCTTGTAGAATCTACCATAACGGCAACCATTTCGCTCATCATCGGCCTTATAATAGCTTTTTTGATATTACCACTTTTTAATGATGTTGCAGCCAAATCACTTTCAGTAAATAACCTGTTTGGGTTTCATATACTGCCATTCCTAATCCTACTGCCTTTAGTGGTAGGCTTACTGGCCGGCAGCTATCCGGCATTATTTTTATCGAAGTTTAAACCCATTGTAGTATTGAAAGGAAATGTTGGAACAGGATTTAAAAGAAGTAACCTGAGGAATGCATTGGTAATTTTTCAGTTTACAACATCCATCATACTTATTATTGGAACTTTAGTTGTATATGGACAACTTAATTACATTCAAAATAAAAAACTGGGATTTAATAAAGAACAGGTATTGATTATTGACGGGGCTTATGCACTTGGTAATAATGTGCAGGCATTTAAAAATGATGTATTAGCAATGCAAGGAGTAAGTTCGGGTACACTTAGCTCATATTTACCTGTTACCAATTCATCAAGAAGCGATTACTCATTTTCTAAAGAGGCTGTTATGGATACCAAAAGTGGTATTGATATGCAAACCTGGCAAATTGATTATGATTATCTTAAAACGATGGGTATGGAAATAGTAAAAGGAAGAAACTTTTCTAAGGATTATGGTTCAGATTCTTCAGCCATACTAATTACAGAAACCACAGCCCGTATGCTTGGGTTTGATGATCCCGTTGGCAAAACAATCTATTCGCCAATTGGTAATCCCGGCGCTGGTGCACTTGTTCCGGTACAAATAATAGGTGTTGTAAAAGATTTTTATTTTGAATCATTGCGAAAAAAATTAGGACCATTATGTTTCATACTAGCTAAAAGTACAGGCCTGGCTTCTTTTAAAGTATCGGCAGGCAGTGTAAAAACCCTTATACCTCAAATTGAAAATAAGTGGAAGTTATTGGCTCCCGGTATGCCTTTTAGCTACCGTTTTATGAACGATTCGTTCAATGAAATGTACCGTAGCGAACAAAGGGCAGGCACGCTTGCCATTGTATTTGCAATACTGGCAGTTTTTATTGCTTGCCTCGGGCTTTTTGGATTGGTAACTTATATGGCCGAACAACGAACCAAAGAAATTGGAATAAGAAAAGTGTTGGGTGCATCGGTAAGCAATGTGGTAACTATGCTTTCAAAAGATTTTTTAATATTGGTTGCATTAGCTTCAATACTTGCATTTCCTATAGCATGGTGGGCCATGCACAAATGGTTGCAGGATTTTGAATACAGGATAAATATAAGTGTATGGATTTTTGTGCTGGCAGCCGGTGCTGCATTGCTGATAGCATTGCTAACAATAAGTTACCAGGCCATTAAAGCAGCATTATCAAATCCTGTAAAGTCGTTACGAACAGAGTGATAAAAAATGATGAATTGTCAATTCACCATTAACCATTAATAATTAATAATTAACCATTAATACCGTGTTTAAAAATTATTTAAAAACTGCCATTCGAAATTTATGGAAGAATAAAGCCTTCTCTGCTTTAAATATTTTTGGCTTAGCAATTGGATTAACCTGTTGTATTTTATTATTGCTTTATGCCAACTATCATTTTAGCTGGAACAAACAATTTGATAATATAGAAAATATTTATGTTACAGAAAGTAACCAATATGCCGATAATAATGTGTTCACTTACCAGGTATCGCCAAGGCCACTGGCAGGTGCCATTCAGGAACAAGTGCCTGGAGTAGTAAGAGCAGTAAGGGTTGTATCTTACTTTGCAGGCGGACTGATGAGTTATGAAGACAATATTTTTAGAGGTAATGGCCTTCATGCCGATAGCACTTTCTTTGAAATGTTTCATTTTCCGTTTATATATGGCAATGCAAAAACAGCTTTAAGTAAACCGGATGATATTGTCATTACGCAAAGCTTTGCAAAAAAACTTTTTGGTAATGATAACCCTATGGGTAAAATTATAACCCGTAACGATACGATGCCGTTAGTTGTATCTGCTGTAGTGGCAGATCCGTTTGTGAATGCAGATTTACAATTTGAATATGTGATGCCCTGGCATATAGTAGAAGAAGAACAGCCCTGGATAAAAACCAGTGGCTGGGCATCTAACTTTACTGATACGTATGTACAATTGAAATCAACAAATGATTTCAAAAGGGCTGATGGTATTATTAGGAAAATGATAAACGCCAACCAGGATAATTATAAAGCAGAGGCATTTCTTTTTCCACTTTATAAAAATCATTTGTATCGTGAATTTAAAGATGGAAAACCCACCGGATCGGGTATGATAAGCCAGGTAAATTTATTTATTGGTCTTGCATTAGCTATCTTATTGATAGCTTGTATCAACTTTATGAACTTAAGTACTGCACGGTCTCAAAAAAAAGCCAAAGAAGTAGGAATCCTTAAAACAATTGGCTCGGGCAGAACTTCGCTGGTATTCCGCTTTTTAACCGAATCGTATTTAATCACTGCATTAGCAATGTTGCTGTCGTTGATAATACTTACACTTTGCCTTCCGTATTTTAATAATCTTTTAAACGTAAATATTAAATCACCTTTACAAGAAAGTTGGTTTTGGGCTGGTATAATTGTTATTGGATTATTTACTGGTTTGGTAGCAGGTTCTTATCCTGCATTTTATCTTTCTTCGTTTAAACCAGTTAAAGTTTTAAAAGGTATAGTTTCTAAAGGCAGTTCAGTTATTACGGTTAGAAAAGCTACAGTGGTGATGCAATTTGCAACTGCTATGTTTTTAATGGTTGCTACATTTTGTATTTATAAACAAGTAAATTTTATACGCAATAAACCAATTGGCTACAATAAAGATAATCTTGTGGAAATAAAAGTTGAGGGCAACTTAGGTAAAAATAAAGAGATTTTAATGAATGATCTTTACAAACAGAATATAATTACTGCGGCTACCGGTACAAGTATAAGTATTACCCAGGGTGGTAATAACGGATGGGGCTTTAGCTGGCCTGGCAAACAGGTAAATGAAAAAGTATTGATAGATTATTTAAGTGTAGGATATAATTTTCAAAAAACTTTCGATAGCGACCTTTTAGATGGAAGGGATTTTTCTAATAATTATCCGTCTGATACTTCGGGTTTAAATATCTTAATTAGCGAAACAGCTATGAAAGTAATGAAGCTGAAAACCCCATTAGGTACAATCATTACGGATGGTGATGGAATTAAATACACTGTAGTTGGTGTATTTAAGGATATCATAAAAGGGTCTCTATATTACAAGGTTAATCCCATGATTGTATTTTATGAAAACAACCCACAATATCTTTCTTTAAGACTGAATCCTTCAAAAAATATAAGTTCTTCTTTGCAAAAAATGAAAGCTGAGTTAAAAAAATTAAATCCTTCGTTTCCGCCAGATATTGCATTTGTAGCCGATAATGTTGCGGAGAAATACAAGAATGAACAGGTGCTTGGCGCTATTGCCAATATTTTTGGAGGGTTAGCCATTTTTCTTTCCTGTCTTGGTTTGTTAGGGTTATCTGCTTTTGCTGCCGAACAGCGAACAAAAGAAATTGGTGTTAGAAAAATATTAGGTGCAAATGTGTGGAAGCTTACAGCATTATTGTCTGGCGAATTTTTATTACTGGTGTTGATTTCGTTTGTAGTAGCAACACCAGTATCGTGGTGGGCAATGAATAAATGGTTAGATAAATTTGATTATCATACTACACTTTCATTTTGGGTATTTGTGTTAGCCGGACTAAGTGTATTACTTATCTCTTTAATTACTGTTGGAATACAGGGTATTAAAGCAGCTATGGCAAATCCTGTAAAAAGTTTACGAACAGAATAAAAATAAATGATTAAATGAGTTGATTGTTATTGCATCCTGGTTAGCAAAGCATTTTTCAGTTAAACAATTTTTTATGATAAAAAGTTATTTCAAAACCGCATTCAGAAATCTTGCAAGAAACAAGATTTATTCATTTATCAATATTGCTGGACTTGCACTCGGACTTGCCTGTGCCATGCTGATTATTTTATATGTAAAAGATGAGGTGAGTTATGACAGGTTTCATACTAAAGCTGATCAGATTTACCGCATTACAATGCAGGGAATTAATAAGGATGGAACAAAAGGGAAAAAAGAAGGCAATACTGGCTATTTGCAAGGCCCCCGCTTTAGTGCAAATATCCCAGAAATAAAAAAATTCGTTCGCATTCAACAGGGGAATGAAAATATAAAATTGGGTTCTGAAATAAATAGCCAGGAAATATTGTATGTGGATTCTTCTTTCTTTGATGTATTTTCTTTTCCGGTAATCAGTGGCGACCCACATACTTGCTTACAAAATCCCTCTTCTGTTGTGATTTCTGAAGACGAAGCCAAAAAACATTTTGGCAGTACTGATGCTATCGGTAAAATAATAATGCTAAAAGACGACAGCGTATTTGTGCCGCACAAAGTAACAGCGGTAACTAAAAGATGTCCTCAAAACTCTTCGATTAAGTTTGATATGTTATTACCAATAAAAGAATCGAAAGAAGATGCTTCGAATAGTGAGAATTGGTTTAATATTTTTCTCAACACATTCGTCGTGCTTAATCCTTATGCAAACATAAAATCTGTTGACATGAAGATGCAGCAATTTTATACAGCCGATTCAAAAGATGCAATTGTTTCATTAAAAAAACAATTCGGAGATGAAGTGGAAAGCTGGAAGAGTGAATACTTTTTACAACCCTTGCTGGACATGCATTTAAGCACTGAGATGCCTGCACAAAATGGCCTTAGCAACGCCAGCAACCCTATGTATTCATATATACTTTCAGGAATTGCTTTGTTTGTATTGTTAATAGCCTGCATCAATTTTGTAAATCTTACCGTAGCCCGTTCTGTAAAACGAGCTAAAGAAATTGGAATAAGAAAAGTAGTTGGCGGCAGCAGGAAACAACTCATCATGCAATTTTTGGGTGAATCATTTTTTCTTTGCATTATTGCTTTTGTTTTGGCGGTAGCATTAGTGCAGCTTATTCTTCCTACGTTCAATCATCTTTCAAATAAAGCATTGGCCCTTTCCTATTTGTTTGATGTGAAACTTATTGCCGGCTACATACTTCTTTTTATACTCACTGCTTTGCTTGCTGGCTTTTACCCTGCCTTGGTATTGTCTGAGTATAGCCCGGTAAAAACCCTTTACAGCCGGTTTAGTATCAGCGGGAAAAATTATTTACAAAAATCATTGGTTGTGCTGCAATTCACACTTGCATCATTTTTGATCATTGCCACATTTACTATTTACAAACAGTTTAATTTTTTGACAACAGAAAAACTAGGCTATGACGATTCGGACATAGTAACTGTTGGAAAGGGGTTTAAAACACATAATGAAGCATGGCTTTTCAAACAAGAGGTTATGAAGGATCCGAATATCATTAACGTAGCACCACGCAATGAAGGCTCCTGGGGCACGAGTGCAAAATTGAGTAATGATTCCACCATACATTTCGATTATGAAACAATAGACGAATCATTTTTACCAACATTAAAAATCCCTTTAGTGATGGGTAGAAATTTTTCTGCAGCTTTCCTATCAGACTCTGCAAGTTCTGTTTTGGTAAATGAATCATTTGCCAAAAAAGCTGGTTGGGATAATCCGATTGGGCAAACGGTAAATTTCTGGTACAACAATAATAAAACGTATACTGTAATCGGCGTGGTAAAAGACTATCATTACCAATCGCTGAGTGAAAAAATAGGTCCGCAGTTATTTACCATGAAACCGGAAAACCCTTATGGTATGGTTTATATAAAAATTAAACCCAATTCGACTGCATCAAGTTTAAAAACTATTCAAAGCACTTTCAAACAATTATTTCCGCAAAGCCCCTACAGCTATGTTTTTATGAATGATAAAAATTTTAAAAGCTATGAAGCAGAAGCAAAATGGAAACAGATTATTTTGTTTGGCGCCATACTCACCATTTTTATTTCCTGTATTGGTTTGTTTGGGTTATCTGTTTTATCTGCTGAAAAAAGAACAAAAGAAATTGGAATCCGTAAAGTACTTGGTGCATCTGTAAACGGAGTGGTTGCTATTTTATCAAAAGATTTTTTAAAACTTGTTTGTATCTCATTAATAATTGCAATACCCACTGTTTGGTTGGCTGCAAACAAATGGCTGGAGAATTATCCGTATCGTATTTCGATGAGCTGGTGGTTATTTGCAACTGGGGGAATATTGGTAATATTCATCGCATTAATAACAGTTAGTTTCCAGGCCATTAAAGCAGCAATGGCAAATCCTGTGAAGAGTTTACGAACAGAATAAAAATTATTTTACAAATTGAATACAGCGGTTTAAAAATTTTGTCAACATTTATCATTTAATAAAGCAATAAAAAACAATTATGATAGAATTAAAAGGAATTTACAAATGGGTGAATACAGGTAATAACCGCACTTTTTTATTAAAGGATATCAACCTTTCAATAAATGAAGGAGAGTTCTTATCCATCATGGGGCCTTCAGGTTCGGGCAAATCTACATTGCTGAACGTTATAGGAATGCTGGATGAATTCAACGAGGGTGAATATAAATTTTTGAGTGAAACAGTACATAATCTAAAGGAAAAACAACGGGCTGCCTTATACAAACAATATATCGGTTTTGTTTTTCAGGCTTATCATCTTATAGATGAACTAACGGTATATGAAAATATTGAAACCCCTTTGATTTACCAGGATATCAAATCATCAGAAAGAAAAGCCATGGTGGCTGATATATTGGACAGGTTTAACATTGTGGGAAAAAAAGACTTGTTTCCTACTCAGCTTTCGGGTGGACAGCAACAGTTGGTTGGTATTGCAAGAGCGCTAATTGCCAGTCCAAAATTATTGTTGGCAGATGAACCTACCGGAAACCTAAATTCAAAACAAGGTGAAGAAATTATGAACCTGTTCAATCAACTGAATAAAGATGGTGTAACTATTATACAAGTTACACATTCCGATAAGAATGCAGCTTATGGCTCAAGAATTATTAACCTCTTAGATGGCAGGGTTGAGAAATAGCATTTTGAATTTTAAAGTTAAAAATTAATAATAATAAAATAAGTAGTATGCGTAGTTTAAAAATATCTTTTTGCTTTTTATTTTTTTGTGTTAGTGTGTTTGCACAGGAAAATACAATGACGCTGAAACAATGTATTGAAACAGCCTTAAGCAATAATATACTTGTAAAACAAGCAGGCCTTAGTGCCAATGCTGCCAATGTAAACCTGAAGCAGGCAAAAGATAATTTATTACCGGCAGTTAACGGAAATTTTAATTACGGATTCAACCAGGGCCGCTCAGTTAACCCACTAACAAACAGTTATATTAATCAAAGGCTAAACTCATCGAATGTTGGACTGAATGGGAGCATAACTATTTTTAACGGATTGCGCCTGCAAAACATCATCAAACAAAACAGGTTTGCGTATGATGCTGCAAAGATGGATGAACAACAGGAAAAAGATAACTTGAAACTTAATGTGATTCTTGCCTATTTACAAGTTTTAAGTAACCAGGATGTATTAACTATTGGAAAAGAGCAGGTGAACGTAACAAAAAAACAAGTAGATAGGATGGCGATACTTGTTAATGAAGGAGCAGTGGGCAATTATCAACTGTCCGATCTTAAAGGGCAACTTGCCAATGAAGAGATTGCCATTATCAATGCCGAAAACAATTTACAGCAATCAAAACTGGCCTTATTTCAATTAATGAATATTGATTACAACAGTGAGATGAAACTTGAAAAATCTGAAGTGGAAGTACCGTCGGTAAAATATACCGACAGTGCTCAAAATATTTATCAGGATGCATTAAAAAATTTTGCAGCAATAAAATCAAACAACTTAAAGATAAAAAGTACCGATAAAGCTGTTAAAGTTGCACGGGCTGGTTATTTTCCTACGCTTAGCTTTAATGCAAACCTGGGCAGCAATTACTCCAGCCTGGCACAAACACTTACTCCTACCAATATTATAGAAACTACAACTGGTGATTATGTGATGATAAATGGAAACCAGAATCCTGTATTACAGCAGCAACAGAATTATTCATTTTCTAAAACAGGATACTTTCGGCAATTAAATAATAACCTGGGAACTTTTGCAGGCATCAGCATACAGGTACCACTTTTTAACGGATTTCAAACAAAAAATAATATAAAACTTTCGCAGCTCAATTATACAAATGCAAAACTTGAAGCCGATAATACCAAATTGCAATTAAGGCAAAATATAGAACAGGCCTGGCTTGACATGAATGCTGCTTTTGAAAAATATAAAACATTAACAGAACAAGTAACCAATTTTAAAGAATCTTTCAGGGCTGCAGAAGTTAGATTTAATTCGGGAGTTATCAATTCAACAGAATATCTTATCACTAAAAATAATCTTGATAGAGCCATCAACAACCTGGCGCAGGCAAAATACGAATATAGTTTTCGTACAAAAATTCTTGATTATTATAAAGGAACAGCCTTTTAACCGTAGCAATAATTAAAACCATAACAATTATATATTTATAGCGATGCGTTTTAGTGATACTAATCTGCTTTTTTACTTTTTACAGTTTATTTGAACTGGCATATCAATCTCATTTTTCTTTTCGTATCTTGATAAAATAATTGAATGACCGGTTAGCAAATAACTTTCCAAATAAAAAATAAAGTAGATAAGTATGAAAAGAAAAGCATTTTTAAAAGCAACAGGCATAACGGCTGCATCTGTAGCCATTGGCTCTTCTACAAATGTGTTTGCACTAAACAATCCTGCAACTACAAAAGTTAAAATGGCCATTATAGGTACCGGGCTTCGTGGGCAAAGCCATTTAGATCTTTTGTTGAGGAGAGATGATGTGGATTTAGTGGCTATTTGCGATATCAGCGATAGGATGTTGGCAATGGCAAAAGTTGAGATTGACAAAAGCGGTAAAAAAATGCCGCAAGTATTTACCGGCAATGATTATGCCTGGGAAAAAATGCTGAAGGAAAAAGAAATTGATGCAGTAATAATTGCCACTCCCTGGGAATGGCATAAATCCATGATCATTGGTTCGCTGGAAGCAGGGATAAAATATGTGGGTACCGAAGTGATGTTGGGTATTACATTGCAAGATCATTGGGATGTAGTGAAAGCTGCAGAAAAATTTAATGCCCATGTAATGATGTTGGAAAATGTTTGTTACCGGAGGGATGTGATGGCCATATTGAATATGGTAAGACAAGGCTTGTTTGGAGAAATCATTCATTTACAAGGTGGATACCAACACGACCTGCGTGCCGTAAAATTAAATGATGGTGTACAGGCTTATGGCGGTGGTTGCGAATTTGGCGAAAAAGGTTTTTCAGAAGCACACTGGCGTACATTACATTCTGTAAACCGTAATGGCGACTTGTATCCCACACATGGTATTGGGCCAATAGCAAATTATATAAACATCAACCGTGGAAATCGTTTTATAAACCTGTGTTCTTTTTCAAGTAAATCAAGAGGCCTGCATGATTACATTGTAAAAACATGTGGCCCTGATAGCACTAATGCAAAAGTTCAGTTTAAGTTAGGCGATGTTGTTACCACTTCAATAAAGTGTGTTAATGGCGAAACAATATTATTACAGCACGATACCAGTTTGCCCCGGCCTTATTCGCTTGGATTTAGGGTACAGGGTACCGGTGGGTTATGGATGGATGTAAGCAAAACTGTGTATATAGAAGGTAAATCGGAAAAGCATGATGTGTGGGATGATCAAAAGAAGTGGCTCGATCAATACGATCATCCATTATGGAAAAAATATGGGCAGGATGCAAAAGGTGCCGGACATGGCGGTATGGATTTTTTTGTAATCCATTCTTTTGTTGAATCGGCTAAAAGAAAATTACCTACTGCTATGGATGTTTATGATGCAGCAAGCTGGAGCGCCATCACACCGTTAAGCGAACAATCTGTTGAACTGGGAAATGAAACGGTGGAGTTTCCTGATTTTACCGGCGGCCAGTGGATGTACCGCAAACCTGTATTTGCATTTAATGATGATTTTTGAAAAAGGAAGTTCACAAAAATAAGATCAGAAAAGCCGAAACAAATCTTGTATCGGCTTTTTTAAAATACATGCATTAATACATTTCAGCTTTAATACTTTTAAATGGTATAACCGGTACTTAAGGGTGTCCCGAAGTTTTATCTTCTGCCAGATTTACTTCTCCCGTATCAGATTTAAAATCTCTATCCAATGTATATAATGCTTCTTTGCTTGCATGAACACCACCTGATATTTTTATCTTATCCAAAAGATTAAGTGCAAGTGTTTCTTCTTCGGTTTGCTCTTTTACAAACCATTGCAGAAAATGCCAGGTAGCCCAATCCTCTTCATCAAAACTAAGTTTTACAAGTTTATAAATCCCTTTGGTATTATCTACTTCCTGGTTAAATATTTCTTCAAAACAATGCTGTACACTTGTTGGATGTTTTGGAGGGGTTGGTATTGCTTCAATTTTAACTGTAGCGCCCCTTTGTAATATATAATCCAAAATTTTCATCATGTGGTTACGTTCTTCATTGGCATGCCCGAATAAGAAATTTGCAATGCCTGCATATCCTTCTGATGATGCCCATGCACCAAACGAAAGATAAGTTTGTGAAGCCGATGCTTCTTTTGTTAATTGATGGTTTAGTTCAATAGCCATCTTTTTTGAAAGCCTGTTATGTTTCATCTTATTTGTAATTTAATTTGTTATATCATTTAATTTACAATCGGGCTTAGTGTGATACTAATTTACCACAACTTTTTTGTTTAAAACTTCTCTTTAATAATCATTTCTGTATCAATATTTAAATTTATTAACTGTTTTTCAATTGCTTCCATCATAGGCTCGGGGCCACACAAATAAAATTTTTGTTCTTTGTTGTTTATATGTTTTTTTAAAAGTAACTCGTTAATAAATCCATGCTCGTAGCCTTCAACTTTTTCGTCAGATAATACATTGATAAAATTATTACCTAAAAGATTTTCAAACTCCTCCTTAAGAATTATATCGGCCTTTGTTTTGTTGGCAAAAATGAGTTTGTTGTTACCTATTTTATTTTTTGATTGAAGAAACCTGAAAATGGAAATAAAAGGTGTAACACCGGCGCCACCTGCTATAAATATTCCATCGCCTCCAAAACCAATTGTGCCAAATACGTCATGCACAATTAATTCATCGTTTACTTTCAATTGCAGTAATTCGTTGGTTACTCCATTGTGCGATGGGTATGTTTTAATGGTAAATTCAAGGTAATTATCTTGTGGAAGACTGGTGAAAGTGAAGGGTCTTCTCTCATCATTCCAGGCAGGTTTATTTATTGAAATTTCGGTGGCTTGCCCCGGGTTAAAATTGTAGTTATTTGGTTTTTCGGTTACTATCTTCAATACATCATGCGTTACTTTATCCAACGCTTTAATTGTTACAATTTGTTGTTCCATAAACATTAATTTTTAAAAGTGAATTTATTTTACTTCATTTTATTTTTCAGAAGTTATTATTTAATAAGAACACTTTTTATGCCATTAATGTTCAAACTGCCATATCTGCGTATCATTGATATGAATAATTGACTAGCATCAAATTTATATTATGAGCTATATCATAAAAAGATGAAGAAATACCTGCGGCATGAAATTTGACAATAAAAATAATGATATGACAGTTTAATGATGATGTTTCATTGAAGGTTTTATAATTTTGAATTTCTGATAATAAAATGTTCTTTAAAACAACAGATATTTTAGATTTATGAAGATGTAACTAATTGTTTTATCTACAAGTTTATTTTTATTTACCAGTTTTTATAAAACCCCAATTTGAAAATGTTGAAGAAAAATATGATATGGATTAGCAGCGGTTTCATCTTGGTTTTTATTTTATTGAATGTAGCATTTATAAAAATTGCCAATACCGAAATTGAAAAGGTATTTTTTGGATTATTAACTGCAATGGTTTTTTCTGCATTAACGGTTTATTTTCTTCGGCGAAAAAAGCAAGATACAAAGCCTGTTCAAATTAAGTGGATTCCTAACCATATCAATAAAATTGAAATTGAAGAAAATGATTTGAGCGTTTCTGTTGGAAACCAAAGCTGTAAACTACCTTACCAGTCAACAATATTGAATACTGCGGTATTTACTAACAGAGATTTTGGCAATTCTTTTTTCACACATTCGGAAAATGAAGAAATGATAGCGAATGATGAAAAAAAATATGATAACAGTTACGATAAGCATACATACAAATTAAACGGACAGGATCTTGTTTGGCAGATAGAACCATCATATATGGGCTGCAGGAGTTCATGCGGTAATTTTAGCTCGGTATTATTTAAACGAAATGCAATAAACCCGGCCATTAAGATGATTGAGCTAAAATTATCTGATACTTTTGTTACTGAAGATAAGGCAAGCCCTGGTATTACAGATATAAAAGATGGTTACTTATTAAAATCAAATTTTCCAGCTAACAAACATACTGCATTCACCTGTGCAGAGTCTATGATTATTTTCGTAGGAAACCTGCAAAAACTTTCAGGCGGAAAACCGGTGGGTATAAGACTTTTTATCAATGATAAAAAGAAGTTCTATGAAATTTGTTATGCAATTCGTAAAACAAAAATTGCTCCCGATTTTATAGCAGTAGAAGGATCGGCCGATTATTACAGTAAAACAAATTCTACTACTAAAAGTATGCCCTTGTATGAAGCCTTGCGTTTTGTTTCGGGAACATTAAAGCATTATAATGTACATAAGGAAATAAAAATAATTGCTTCTACCAGGATTACCTCTGGTTTAGATATGATTAAATTAATAGCGTTGGGAGCCGACTCTGTTTGTACATATTTACAAACGAATGCGGTTAATAAACTCCATAATAGTTATACCGATGATTTCCGGAATAACACCATACAGGCTATGATAAATATTATGAAAACCTGTGGTTTTAAAAACTTGCATGATATTACAATGGAAAAATTATTCAGATGGCTGGATGTACTTCCATTAATTGCTGCAGAACAAAGTAATGAGCTTCATACAGAATTAGGCTCGGTAAAAATTTTGAAACAACACGATATAAAATATAAAAGAACTATCAATAGCAAGCAGGCCGCTATACTTTAAATCTCATTACTATGGAAATTAAATTGCCGAAGCAAATCAGCTTCGGCAATTTTTATTTTATCATTTGGTTTTTATTTGCCCTGCTTTATATCCTTTTACAGCAAAATAAAATATGTACAAGTAACAGGGTATCATCAACAAACAAAACACTAGTTGAAAATCATGTTCATCTTTTAAACTTGCAAATATTTTAGGAATGATGGCGCCACCTGCAATACCCATGATTAAAATGGCAGAACCTTTTTCGGTAAACTTGCCCAAACCTTTAATGGCCATAGGAAAAATTGCCGGCCACATCAATGCATTGGCTAGTCCTAATGCTGCCACAAATGCAACCGATACATATCCATGTGTAATAAAAGCGCCAAGTGTAAACAATATACCCAGTACAGCAGAATATTTTAATGCTGCTTCTTGTGTAAGATATTTGGGGATGGTTATTAAACCGATGATATATCCCAGCAACATGGCTGCCAATGTATAAGATGTAAAATATTTTGTTTCATCGGTAGGTATATTAAATCCTTTACCATAAGTGCCAATAGCATCACCGGCCATTACCTCAACACCTACATATACAAAAATGCAAAGAGCTCCCAACCATAAATGAGGAAAATTAAAGATGCTGCTTTTTTGTTTTAAACCATCAACAGCTTCTATCTGCTTATTCGATTCAGATGATTTTATTTCTGGCAATGATGACTTCATTACCAGCAAGGCAACCACCAACAACACAACTGCCATAACTATATAAGGAAGGTAAATGCTTTTAGCAAACTCGTTTAAGATGGATTCTTTTGTAAACTCATCTGGAGCATTATTTACTTTTTGTTCTAACCCACCAATTCCTTTCAAAACAAAAGCGCTAAGTATGATTGGACTTATAATGCCTGCGGCTTTATTACACAGGCCCACAATACTTATACGCTTTGCGGCAGTTTCAATAGGACCGATGATACTGATATAAGGATTTGACGCAGTTTGAAGTAACGATAATCCAGAACCGATAACAAATAAACCCAGCAACGACATAGAATAATTTCGATGTGTAGCAAACTGGCCAAAAATAAAAGTGCCAATGGCCATTACAAGCAAGCCAAGCCCCATGCCTTTTTTCATTCCTGTTTTTTCCAATATCCATGAAGATGGTAGGGCAAGAAAAAAATATGCCATGTAAAATGCAGTGGTTACCATAAATGCTTTAGAATCGGTATCAAGCCCAAAGGCAAGTTTTACATAAGTTATTAGTGGGCCATTGAGCCAGGTTACAAATCCGAAAATAAAAAATAAACCGCCAATAATTATGATGGCATTTTTGTTGTTTTGGTTGTGCAGCATATTGTTTTTTTAAGTCTTAAAAATAAGTGAATTATTTGTAAAGCCTGTGTTTCCAAATCATCTATTTATACAATACTTATGCTATAAGCAATAAAGACCAATTTAAATAACGTACTTTAGAATTAAAAAAGAGCCCTTGGTTTTTCATTTAATAAATAATGTTTAACTTTTACTTTTTGATAAAATGCAAACAGTACTTTACAAATAAATTTAACCACACAATATTTGCAAAATGCATTTAGATATCTTTAAAGCTTACGGATTTACAGATGCTCCTATAACCAGTAAGGCATTTGGTACTGGCCTCATTAACCATACCTGGAAACTGACCTATAAGTACAAAGATTATATTCTGCAACGAATAAATGATAATGTATTTAAACAACCGGCAGATATTACAAACAATATTAGATTGCTTGCCGAATACTTTAAGAAACATCATCCAGATTATTTTTTTGTAGCTCCCGTTAAAACCATCAACGGTACAGAAATGCTTTATGTAAAAGATGAAGGTTACTTTAGAATGTTTCCGTTTGTAATGGGTTCACATGCCAAAGATGTTTTAAAAATTCCAGCAGAAGCGTATGAGGCTGCCACGCAATTTGGAAGATTTACAAAATTACTTGCCGGTTTTCCCATCAATGATTTAAAAGTTTCTATTCCCGATTTTCATAATCTTTCCCTCAGGTACCGGCAATTTTTAAATGCTCAAAAAAACGGAAATCCACAGCGTATTAAAGAAACTGAAATTTTAATAAAAGAGTTAATGGGATACACAAATATTGTAACCCAATACGAAAACATAATCAAGGATAAAAACTTTAAACATAGGGTTACGCATCATGATACAAAAATAAGCAACGTACTTTTTAACGATAAAGGAAAGGGCTTATGTGTAATTGACCTCGATACTGTAATGCCCGGATATTTTATCAGTGATGTGGGCGATATGATGCGTACTTATCTTTCGCCGGTGAATGAAGAGGAAAAAGATTTTAGCAAAATTACAATAAGGGAAGAATTTTATAATGCTATTGTTAATGGATATTATAACGAAATGAAGGAAGTACTTACTCAAACCGAAAAAAAACATTTTTTTTATGCCGGCACTTTTATGATCTATATGCAAGCTATTCGTTTTCTTACCGATTATTTAAATGATGACAAGTATTATGGTTCTAAATATCCGGGTCAAAACCTGGTACGGGCAGGTAATCAGGCAGTGTTGCTACAACTACTTTTTAAAAAAGAGAAAACATTTGCCGGATTGTTATAAACACAGGATTAGCAACTTTGAAATTTTAAGAATTTTTAATAAATTTTATTTTCTCTTGCTGTATAATATGAGTTTGCCAGCATTTATTTAGAAAGCCATTCTTTAAGAACAAGCGCTTCATTGTGCTGTTCGTCCCTGGCGCCATATACCATTGTAACTACTCCATGCTTAAGTTGTTCTTTAAGAATTGAAACCTGTTTTTTATTTTGCTTTAGTTCCGTTAGATACTTATTTTGAAATTCCTTCCATTTACCTGGATCATGTGCAAACCATTTTCGCAGTTCTGTACTGGGTGCAATTTCTTTCAACCATAAATCTACAGCTGCTTTTTCTTTGGTTAGTCCACGAGGCCAAAGCCTGTCAACAAGTATGCGATATCCGTCTTCTTTATCCGGCTTGTCATATACTCTTTTTATTTTCAGTTTCATATTGCTGATGTTGTAACAGATAGAGTTAATAAAAATATTGATTCCTGTAATGCCAGTACACTATGAGGTATTTGCTCATGCAACGTAATCATTTGCCCACTGTTTAAATCTACCGTTTGATTGTTTGCACTAAACTTAATTTTACCTTCTAATACCTGCACACTAATCATCCCGTTAGCAGTATGTTTTGCCATTTCGGCGCCCTGCTGTAAAGCTATTAATACAATTCGCAAGCCATTAGATTTAAATACAGTGATGGCGTTTCTATCGCTATTTTCCCATGCTGGTTCGTTTTTAATTTGTTTTGTAAACATTGGCAAATCAATATATACTAATGCAGCGTCAAGCATACGGTCGCCTTCGGGTCGTTGAGAGGTAGCGTTATTATGTTTTTCTTCCATGTTGTTTTTTTTAGCTTTTATACAACTGATGTTGATTTTTAAAATTACTAATCATACAAATGAATTAATGTTTTTTTTCCTTCCAGCTTTTTAAATCGTTTTGCCATTGGTAAACCATATTAAAAAATTACATAACGGAAGAGTAAATGTAAATTCAGTTATTGGAAAAGGAACAACTTTTACAATTGAACTACCGATTGCAGCAGAAGAAAATCAAAAATAAAACGATTTACTTCTTATTGCTCAAAAGCTGGTTTAAAGTTCACCAACTTCAGTTTTTCTTTTATCGAATCTAATCCTTCATATTGTATAGCGGTGATACCAACAGTTTTGGCCACTTCTGTAAACATGCTCCTGTCATCTATCATAATAGTTTCTTTTGGTTGGCTGTGTGCAATATCGCAGGCTATACAAAAGATGTCAGGGTCGGACTTCCTGGTTTTAACGTAGCAGGATGATACAAAAGCATCAAATAACTCATCTAACTTAAATTTATTTATCCTGTATTCATTAAGCTCACGTCCTTCATTATTAACCGCAACCACTTTTAACCGATGCTTTATTTTTAATGCTTTAAAAAAAGCAATCGTGTTATTGTATGGTTTCGATTGTTTAAATATAAATTCTTTAAATGCTGCCTTTGGAAAAAATATTTTATTATGAAAATTCAGCCTGTTTAAATATTCATCCAAAGTTAGTTTCCCAGTTTCATAATCATTAAAAATAAGATGATGACTTTCATTCAATTCATTTAAGTCGAGATTGAATTTTTCTGCCGCCAATTTTCTTGCAGTTCTGTCCCATCCATTTGTTAATAAAACTCCACCAATATCCAGAAACAGGGTTGTTATTATATTTACAGCCATCTATTTTTTAATTATTTTAAAAGATAAATTTGATTGCTATTGTAAAAATACTGTTCTGTTTTTTATAATTAGCAGATAAACCTTTTAAAATTCCACACTCGCAATAAGGCTTACTAAAATATATGATTAAGTTTTCTTCAATAGTTTGTAAATTTTCAAAAAACTCATTGTTACCCAAGTTCTTTTGGCAGCTAATATAATATATGAGTAAATGAATTTTATCCCTTATATTTTATTTTAAAATTAAAGTGTAATGCAATCTTTTTTATTAGTATGGCAGTAAAAAAAGATTAAAAACTTATTAGGATATTTATGAAGATAAAAAGCAAACCTGCAGACAGGCTCAACACACTTTGCTTTTAACTTAAAAGCATTGGTATGCCGTAACACAAAGCCAGTAATAAGTTTGTAACAATACTTAAAAGAATTGCTCCAATTATAATATACATGGGCGATTGTGCAAAAACTGCACTGTTAGCAGCAAATGCTAAAAAAATACCAATACCAAAAACCCAGGGAGAAGCGCCGGCCATGCCTAATGTTCCAATCATTAAGGCTGCAAAAGTTACCTGTATAAAAATACCTGCAGCGCCAATTCCAAAACGGTAAAACTCCCATGTTGGTTCATGTTCATTGATCCATGTTATTAAATTATCTAACTTATTGTGATGATGATGAAGATGCACATTACCGTATGTAGTATGTGTGCCTGATAAAATCGTTTTCATGATTGATAAAATTTAATACACAAATTTACCCACCAAAAAAAGGTTTATTTATGACATACATCATACGAGAAAGAACAAATGAAAAACTTATTTGTAATAGTGAAAATTATATTTAAATATTACCGGGTGCATGATGAAGTTTACAAATTATATTTCCCCTGGTTGTTTTTATTAACCCTTTATCCTCTATGGTTTTCAATACACGTATTACTGTTTCTACCCGTAAGCCAGTCATGTTAGCCAGTTGTTGTTTGGTGATAGCCAAAGTTCCATCAGCTACATTTTTTTGATTCATTAAATAGTGGATGAGTGTTAATAAACAATGCTCTGCTTTTTCATTGGCAACTTCCTCCAGCATCATTGCTTTAAACATCACTTGTTCGCTTAGTTTATAGGTAATGTTTAAATGAAAATCATAATTATTTTTTACCAGATCAAGAAAGGCCTCTTTTGGCATATAATATAATTCACAATTAGTATTTGCAAATGCTGCTGCAGGATGTGGCTTATCACAAAACAAAAGATGTACACCAAAAATTCCACCGGGTTTATATATAGCCTGTATAAAATCATTTCCCTCATCATTGTTGTTAACTACTTTAACCTCGCCTGTTTTAACTTCATAAAAATAACGGGCTGCTGTGCCAGCATTATATATCATTTCGCCTTTAATAAATCTTTTAATTTTCACTGCTGTTTCAGTAAATGATTGTACAGAGTTCTTCATATTTTTATTTTATATGGATGTTATGACAGGAATATTACACTATCATTACAAAGGTCTTAAATAATAAGTATGTAGTTCAAAATTTATCAATAAACATTTACAGCGCAATAAATATTTTATAAAACAATAAAATAGTTTAAGATGAATAAAGCAAATGATAAATATAATTACTGGCAATACTAATTACTTATTCAACAATTATCATTTCCATCTTACTATATTTATTTCTATACTCAACCGGCGTTATTCCTGTAATTTTTTTAAATACATCTCTGAAGGCTTTGGTATCGGTGTAGCCCACATCATACATTACCTCTGTAACATTTTTTCGGCTTGCTTCAAAATTGCGTTTGGCTGCTTCTATCCGCACCAGTTGTATGTATTCTATTGCCGTATTGTTTGTAGCATGTTTAAAGCGCCTTTCAAAACTACGGCGGCTTATGGCAACTTTATTAGCTAAATCATCTATGGTAATTTTTTCTGCATAATTATTTTCAATAAACTGCTGTGCTTTTAAAACTTCATCATCATGATGGTCTTTTTGCCCGGTGAAAATTGTGAAAGCTCCTTGGCTGTTGCGGTCAATATCAATAGCAAAATATTTTGCAGATAAAATGGCTGTGTGCCTGTCAGTATATTTCTCCAGCAGGTACAATAATAAATTCCACAGCGAGTTGGCGCCACCGCTGGAATAAATTCTTCCTTCATCGGTAATCACCGAGCCATCGGTAATTTCAACTTTCGGAAATTTTTCTCTGAAAATATCATAATATGCCCAGTGGGTAGAGCACTTTTTTCCGTTTACCAAACCGGTTTCTGCTAATAAAAACGCACCAATGCAGAGGCTCGCTACTTCGCTTCCTTTGGCATACATTTGCTGCAACCAGGGTATTGCTTTTGCATTGGCTTTTATGGCTAAATTTATATCACCGTACAGTGCAGGTATCACCACCAAATCAGTTTTCTTAATATCGCTAAGTTGCCGGTCAATCTTTACAGCGTATTCACCATCGTTCGTTGCCACAGTTTTTTTAACGGCTACATATTCCACATCAAACAAAGGTTTCTTCCCAGCAGATTGCAAGAAATCATTAGCAGTTTTAAATAAACGATATGCCGGTGTGATGGCTTCTATCACTGCTTGTTCAGGAACCAATACTGAAATTTTTTTCATTGTCCTTGCTTTTGAATACGATTGATTTTTTTAACCGGCTTTTGTACTTTACTCATCATCGTTGCGTCGCACACTTGTACTGCATATTTTCATGGCGGCATAAATTGCACATTTGCGATACGTTTCCAATAATTTAAATACCTTTTAATTATTAAAGATAAAGAATATTATTGGCGGAAATTACCCCTAAACTTGTCGTTTCTACACAGTGCAATTTGAAGTTAGTAACTCCATCTTTGTGTTGTAAAAATTAGTTCATAATAAATCTAAAAAACTAAAAAATGAAAAAGATTAAAATCACTTATTGGATTACTACAGCCATTATTGTTTTGTTTGATGGCGTTATACCGGCTTTTACTTTCAATACAGCATTGGCAAAACAGGGAGTCAGTCATCTTTTGTATCCAGACTACTTCCGTATTGCTATTACAATGTTTAAAGTAGCTGGTGCCATTATCTTAATTACTCCCTCATTAAAAGGCAGAATCAAAGAATGGGCTTATGCAGGTTTTGCATTTGTGTTTGCTTTTGCAAGTATCAGCCACTTTGTTGTTGACGGAATGAATTTTCAATCTTTCTTCCCGTTAATCTTTTTAGGGCTGCTGGCTTTATCGTATATTTCATTTCACAAACTCAATTCATTTAATCAAGGCAACTCCTTCACATCCAATAACAAAATCCCAAACAAAATAGCTTTAAGCAGGTAAAATTTCAACCGGTATGGGACTACGTCTTAAATAATTAGTAAATGATAAAAGTGAATTAATTAAAAATATTTCAAAATATAAAACTATCAACCATGACAACAACTCAAAAAATTACAATAGTAGCAACAATAAATGCTTCTACAGAAAAAGTATGGGAGTTTTGGAACAGCCCCGAACATATTACTCAATGGAACTTTGCTGTAGATGACTGGCAATGCCCAAGTGCTGAAAATGATTTACGGCCAGGCGGTAAACTAAAATCAAGAATGGAAGCAAAAGACGGCAGTTTTGGATTTGACTTTGAAGCCGTTTATGATGAAGTGGTGAAGAATAAAAAAATTTCCTACACAATGGACGATGGCAGACAAGCAATAACAATTTTTGAAAATTTGGGTAAAGCAACAAAGGTTACTACCATTTTTGATGCAGAAACTAAAAACTCAATAAAACTGCAGCAACAGGGTTGGCAGGCAATTCTTGATAATTTTAAAAGATATACAGAGAATAATTAAACTTTCATTTCTAAAACACACAATCATGTCAACAAAAATCAAACAAATCGTTCCGCATCTTTGGTATGATACCCAGGCTGTAGAAGCTGCAAAATTTTATGTATCGGTTTTCCCCGGTTCAAAAATAAATTATACCAAAACATTAGGTTCGCCACATACACCAACCGGTAGTTTTGATATTGTATCATTTGAATTGTCGGGCAATGCTTTTATGGCTATTAGTGCAGGGCCTATTTTTAAATTGAATGAATCCGTTTCATTTATGCTGTATTGCGATACCCAGGAAGAAATTGATTACTATTGGGAAAAACTTACTGCAGGCGGCGAAGAACAACCCTGTGGTTGGTGTAAAGACAAATTTGGGTTAAGCTGGCAAATTGTTTATGCAGAAATGGATAAAATATTCCAGGATGATGATGTGGAGAAAATAAATTCGGTACTCGATGTATTTCTTACCATGAAAAAAATAGACCTTGCTAAGATAAAAAACGCTATGAAAGAAACAGGTTTAACATTCAAAGAAAATAAATAAAACTATTCACCATTAACAATTATCCATTAACTATTCACAATTAAAAAAATGAAACAATCAACCATCAACATCCTTTACTGGATATGCACCATTCTTTTTGCCGGGCTGATGATATTTACAGCAGTGGGTGGCGTTAAACCCAATGCACAGAACATGGAAATTATGGTTAAAGGCCTTGGTTACCCTGTATATTTTATACAGTTTATCAGTTGGGCAAAAATCTTTGGCGCTATTGCCATACTGATACCAGGATTGAAAACAATAAAAGAATGGGCTTATGCCGGATTGTTTTTCGACATCGTTGGCGCCATTTATTCTGGCATATCCGTTTCTGGAAAATTTGACCCATTGATGTTAACATTGCTGTTATGGATTGTACCGGGTGTATTGTCATATATATATTGGAAAAAGAAAATTGCAGCACACCTGTAATCAAACAAATATGATTAACGCTTATATCACTTTCAATGGTAATTGCAGGGAAGCGATGACATTTTATAAAGAATGTTTGGGTGGTAAACTGAGTTTGCAAACCGTTGGAGAAACGCCAATGAGCAGCGTTATGCCAAAGCAGATGAAGAATTGTATTTTGCATGCTACACTATCAAGTAAAAATTTCGTTTTGATGGGATCGGATATGGTAAACGAAAAGGGTTTGTTGAAAGGAAATGCTATTACATTGGTACTGCATTGCAAAACAGAAAAAGAGATCAAACAGTTGTATGCCTCTTTATCTATTGGAGGAAGAAAAATAGATCCATTACAAATGAATCATCATGGCCATTTAATAGGCACGGTAACGGATAAATATGATTTGTGTTGGATGCTTTATTTTGATGCAGAGAAAAGAAATCAAAAACAAAAAACTGTCAACTAAATTCAGAACGAGACAATGGTTGAAAAATATGGAAGCTTGGAAATGTTTTGAAAAATGATAACTGTAAGCCATACGAAAGCTATTCGTCTCATCTTAAAACCTGTACAGATTATTTTACAGCTTCAAAAAGGAAAACAGAAAAGAGGAATTCCATTTAAAAAAAATAAAACTGCAAATGAAATTCCAGTCGCTTATAGAATTGTATGAGTTTCTTCCGGAAGAAGAGGCTTTACTGACAGATATTCTACGCCAGATAACAATAGAAACTTTGAATGGATATGGGAAGGAGAAACTTTCATACAATGTTCCTTTTTTCTATGGCAACAAATCCATTTGCCTGATATTTCCAGCATCCATTCCCAGGAGCGGCATAAAAAGCGGAATTCTGTTTGGTTTTTGGTATGGAAACCGTTTGAAAGATGCAAACAATTATTTAAAACATGGAACTAACAAACAGATTTTTTACAAGATTTACCAGTCGGTAGATGAAATTGATATTACAGCTTTAAAAGAAGTGATAAAAGAAGCGATTGAACTGGACAAGAGTTTTAGAAAAAATTGAAACTATAAACAACTGTCGAAATGTTTTAGTTATTAGTAATAGATAGATTTAAACAAAATCATTGGCAGAGCCCAATTTTTAGTAATAAAAAATAGAGGTAGCTTTTTTCCCGATTATGTTTTTTTAATCTGCTAAAATACCATCAATGGTATAGCCTTTTTAATAAAAGCCAACTTTTGAGGCTCTTACGTATGAAAATAAAACTGGTATAAATAAAAAAAGCTTCCTTTTTGAGGAAGCTTTTGCGGACCGGACGGGACTCGAACCCGCGACCTCCGCCGTGACAGGGCGGCATTCTAACCAACTGAACTACCGATCCAATTATCTTCAAGTTTACAAAAATGAAACTGCCCTTTTTAAGGGAGGGCAAAGATAGGTTTCTTAACATTTCATGCCAAAACTTTTATAAAAAAATTGTATGCCCTGATTTTACAAACTATCTTACAGCCTCCAATAGCTATAAATAATAATAATTTGTAAATTTAAATACTAAACATCATTCATGATTGATTTAAAAAAACGGCAGTTTTTGGATTTTGAGAAGCCGATTAAAGAGTTATACGACCAAATAGAACAGCTTAAGACTACATCGGAAAAGTCGAAAACCAATATGAGCGGTGCTATTGCCATGTTGGAAGAACGAGTGATTGAAACAAAAAAACACCTTACAGCAAATTTAACTCCCTGGCAAAAAGTACAGCTTAGTCGTCATCCAGACAGGCCTTACACTCTTAAGTACATTGAAAATATGTGTACCAATTTTATTGAGATGCATGGCGATCGCAATGTGAAAGATGATAAAGCTATGGTGGGAGGTTTTGCACAACTAGGTAATGAAACAGTGATGATTTTGGGGCAACAAAAAGGATCAAATACTAAAACCCGGCAGCTTCGCAATTTTGGAATGGCTAATCCCGAAGGATATAGAAAAGCCTTACGCCTGATGAAGTTGGCCGAAAAATTCAATAAACCTATTATTACTTTGATAGATACGCCAGGGGCTTTTCCGGGTATGGAAGCCGAGGAAAGAGGGCAGGGGGAAGCTATTGCCCGAAATATTTATGAAATGATACGGTTAAAAGTGCCGGTTATATGCGTAATAATTGGCGAAGGCGCCAGTGGTGGTGCATTAGGTATTGGTGTAGGCGATAAAGTTTATATGATGGAAAATACCTGGTACACCGTAATTTCTCCTGAAAACTGCAGTACCATTTTATGGAGAAGTTGGGCACAAAAAGAAATTGCTGCAGAACAATTAAAACTAACAGGAAAAGATATGCTTGAATTTGGATTGGTTGATGGTGTTATTCCAGAACCATTGGGTGGAGCACATTGGGATTACCAGGGCGCTGCCGATGCACTAAAAGATTATTTGATACCAGTAATACAACAGTTAAAATCCATTGATCCGGATAAAAGGGTTGAGCAAAGGATTGAAAAATTTGGTAAAATGGGTTTTTGGGAAGAAACACAGAATTAATAAGTACCAATTATTATTTTTAACCCGTAAAACATTTATACAGCAAGGATAAAAATACTAGTATGTTAAAAGTTGGAGTTATTGGAGCAGGTCATTTAGGGAAATTTCATTTAAACAATTGGGCAGATATTGAAGGTGTTAAACTAATAGGGTTTGCTGATACAGATGATTATAATGCCGAACAGGTAGCACAAAAATACCTGATACCCAGGTTTGAAAATGTACAGGATCTGATTGATGCAACCGATGCAATTGATATAGTTGCACCCACATCATTTCATTTTGAACTTTGTGAACAGGCTATAAAAAAAGGAAAACATGTATTTGTAGAAAAACCACTGGCTAATACTATAGAAGAAGCTAAAACTCTTGTGAAGCTTGCCAGGGAAGCAAATATAAAATTTCAGGTAGGACATGTAGAAAGATTTAATCCTGCATACCTGGCTTTAAAAGACCAGGTTTTACAACCAATGTTTATTGAAGTACACAGGCTGGCACAGTTTAACCCCAGGGGTACAGATGTTAGTGTAATTCTAGACCTGATGATACATGACATAGATATTATTTTAAGCCTTGTAAAAAGTAATGTAAATCATATCAGTGCAAATGGTGTAGCAGTAATGAGCGATACACCAGATATAGCCAACGTACGTATTGAATTTGACAATGGCTGTGTGGCAAACCTTACCAGTAGCCGCATATCAATGAAAAAAATGCGTAAAATGCGCCTTTTTCAGAAAGACGCATACATCGGTATTGATTTCCTGGAAAAGAAAACAGAGATCATAAGATTGAACTCGCCTGGCGACAGCAATGTTTTTACTTTTGACATTGAAACCAAAAGCGGTAAAAAAACCATCGCTATTGCAAATCCGCCGGTGATTGAAGTTAACGCCATAAAAATGGAACTTGAGCATTTTAAAAATGCAATCATTAACAATACCGAAACACCTGTAAGTGTGGTAGATGGCTTTAGGGCCATGGAAGTGGCGCACCAAATTCTGGATAAAATTGCCAACGCCACACATCAGTAATTATAATTGTTTAACTAATCAGAACACTTTCTTTTTTTTGAAACAAAACAGGATACATATCAGTTGGTATGCTTTAGGCGATTGTGTTGCAGCTATCATTTCCTGGGTATGCTTTTATTTTGTACGTAAGCAAATTATTGATGAACAACCTATAGTTGGGCCAAAATTTTATTTAGGATTGTTTTTATACCCGATTGCCTGGTTAATATATTATTACCTGGTAGGAACTTATCGTGCACTTTACCATAAATCCAGGTTGATAGAATTATTAAACACTTTGGCTTATACATTCTTTGGCTGCCTGTTTATATTGTTTACTTTTTTACTTTACGATGCCACCGGCGATTATAATATTTATTATAAAGAATTTATATCGCTTTGGGGCATACACAGTTTTTTTACTTTTTTTATAAGACTTTTATTTTTACTTAAAGCAAAATCACAATTAAATAAAAAAACAGTTTTTTTTAATACCCTTATCATTGGATCTGGTAGTAAAGCCATTAACCTGTACCATACCATAATAAATAATATTGAAAACACAGGCTACCGTATTTGTGGTTATGCTAATGGCAATACAGATAATAATTGGCCTGCTGATATAAAAAACCTGGGAAATGTGGCCAATATAAGTACAATTATAAAAACTAACAGGATAGAAGAAGTGATAATTGCTGTTGAAAAAGCGGATAGAGATAAGCTGGAAAAGATACTACAACAACTTAGCAATAATAATGTAAACATCAAGATTAATGCAGATAATGTAGATATAATTAGTGGTGCAGTAAAAACCAATAATGTATTGGGGGTTCCACTTATAGATTTACAATCGGGCCTGATGCCTGCCTGGCAACAAAACATAAAACGACTTTTAGATGTAGGAACAAGTATGATAAGTATAATCATACTATTTCCCTTATTTATTTATATAGCACTACGGGTTAAAATTTCATCTAAAGGCAATATATTTTACCGCCAGGAACGGATAGGATATAAAGGCAAGCCATTTACTATGTTTAAATTCAGGAGCATGGTGCCCGATGCCGAAAAAAACGGACCCGAACTAAGTAGCGATAACGATTCCAGGATTACAAGCTGGGGTAAAACAATGCGTAAGTGGCGATTGGATGAATTACCACAATTATGGAATATCTTAAAAGGAGAAATGAGTTTGGTGGGGCCAAGGCCCGAAAGAAAATTTTATATTGATCAAATTATTCAACTGCATCCAGAATATAACTATCTGCTTAAAGTAAAGCCGGGTTTAAGCAGTTGGGGCATGGTAAAATTTGGTTACGCCGAATCGGTTAAAGAAATGACAGTACGAATGCTTTACGACCTGATGTATATTGAAAACGTATCGCTGGCATTGGATTTTAAAATAATGCTGCACACCATAAAGATTATTTTACTAGGAAAAGGTAAATAATGCATCGTTTGTTTTGATTGCATCGATTTTGTTATTTTTGATTAAACTAATTTGCCTTGAAAATAATTGCCGCTGTATTAATATTTTTGTTTTGCTATTTACCTTTTTCTTATTGCCAAACTACACCTTATTGGCAACAACAGGTAAATTATACAATTGATGTTACTTTAAATGATGTTGATAATACACTTGATGGATATGAGAAGATGGAATATTTCAACAATTCGTACGATACACTTTTTTATATTTGGATACATGTTTGGCCCAATGCATTTAAAAATGATAAAACAGCATTTACCGACCAGACTTTACAAAACGGTAGTACGTCCTTTTATTTTAGTGATGCTGATAAACGTGGTTATATAAACCGGCTTAGTTTTAAAGTAGATGGCGAAATTATTAAAACTGAAGATCATCCTCAACACCAGGATATTATAAAACTAATTTTACCAAAGCCGTTGGCTCCAGCTTCAAAAATAAAAATTGAAACCCCATTTCATGTAAAACTTCCTTTTAATTTTTCACGAGGCGGACACATTGGCCAGTCATACCAGATTACACAATGGTACCCCACGCCTGCAGTGTACGACAGCAAAGGTTGGCACGCTTTCCCTTATTTAGACCAGGGTGAATTTTATGCTGAATTTGGAAATTATAATGTGCAAATTACTTTGCCAGAAAATTATGTTGTAGCCGCTACTGGCGAGTTGCAAAATGATTCGGAAAAACAATGGCTAAAAAAACATAAGCCAGTTTACCGAGAACCAAAATCAAAACAACCGAAGACTGCATTTAAAAAGAAAGTAGAACCCGAAGATGAATTTCCTTCATCAAAAAAAACTAAAACAATACAGTTTATACAAAATAATGTACACGACTTTGCCTGGTTTGCCGATAAAACTTTTACTGTAAAATCTGATACACTTCAATTGCCTTCTGGAAGAATAATACAGGTAAATGCATTTTATTATTCTGAAAACAGCGATAACTGGAAACAATGTATATCCTTGATTAAACGGGCAATACTTACAAAAACTAAATGGCTGGGAGAATATCCTTACAATGTAGTTAGTGTTGTAGATGGTGGCAATGGCGGTGGTATGGAGTATCCTACCATTACTTTATTAAAAGATGGCGGATCGGAAAAAATGCTTGATTATGTTATTAATCACGAAGTAGGGCATAACTGGTTTCAGGGCATACTGGCAAATAATGAGCGTGAACACCCATGGATGGATGAGGGCATGAACACTTACTATGATAACAGATATATGTTACAGCAATATGGAAATACAAACCTGGACATTGTACATTCAAAATCTGCATTTATAAAAAACAGGCTTCCCGATGATGTGCAACACACTTTATTACAAACAAGCATTGCATTAAAAAAAGATCAACCCATAGAAACCGAAAGTAAAAAATTTTCCAATTTTAATTATAATATGAGCGCCTATATAAAAGCTGGCGACTGGATGAAACTGATGGAAGATGAATTGGGTTTGGAATTATTTGATAAATGCATGCAGTCATATTATCAGCGCTGGCAATTTAAACACCCTTACCCCCAGGATTTTAAAAAAGTGATGGAAGATGTAAGTGGAAAAAATCTTGACAGTAGCTTTTTGTTGCTTAGCAAAAAAGGAAATCTTACTAAAACAACAAACAAAAAAGATATACGCTTTACTTCTTTCTTTAGCTTTAAAGAAACGAATAAACACAATTATATTTTTGCTTTGCCTGCAATTGGCTATAATTTTTATGATAAGATTATGGTGGGTGCAATGTTGCATAATTACACATTGGCTCCCACCAGGCTTCAATTTGTAGTAGCTCCAATGTATGCAACAAAGAGTAAACAAATAAATGGTTTAGGCCGTATAAGCTATACTTTGTACCCAGGAAGTAATGGACAGAAAATAGTATTTGGTATAGCTGCTGAAACTTTTTCAGGCGATAATTTTACCGATTCAACCAATACTACACACGCACAACGGTTTTCAAAAATTGTACCATCGCTTAAATATGTATTTGCTAATAAAAATCCACGAAGTAGTATTTCAAAATTTATTCAATGGAAAACATTTTTTATTAAGGAGCAAGGATTGATGTTTACAAGAGATACCATCAATAATGTAGATGTTATCACTTATCCAACAGCATCAAGATATGTTAATCAATTACAGTTTGTAGTAGAAAACAACAGGGTACTATACCCTTATAATGGAACATTACAACTAGAACAGGGCGATGGTTTTGCCCGTTTGGCATTTACCGGAAATTATTATTTTAATTATGCCAAAAGTGGTGGTATGTATGTACGCTTGTTTGCAGGCAAGTTTTTTTACCTGGGTGATAAGACATTTATCAAGCAATTTGAAACCGACCGTTATCATTTAAATATGACCGGACCTAAAGGCTATGAAGATTATACTTACAGCAATTATTTTATAGGCCGAAATGAGTTTGAAGGATTTTCTAACCAACAAATTATGATAAGAGACGGAGGCTTTAAAGTACGCACAGATTACCTGAATAGTAAAATTGGCAAAACAGATGAATGGCTTGCTGCTTTAAATTTTACCAGCACCATTCCGGATGGTATAAATCCGTTTGCTGTGCTGCCTTTTAAGTTGCCTGTAAAAGTGTTTTTTGATATAGGCACTTATGCCGATGCATGGAAAAAAAATGCAGCAACCGGACGTTTTATTTATGATGCAGGATTACAGCTTTCTTTATTTAAGAATGTTGTTAATATATATGTGCCGATAATTTACAGCAAAGTGTACAAAGATTATTTTAAATCTACCATCACTGAAAAAAGATTTATAAAAAACATTGCTTTTAGTATTGACCTGCAAAATATAAGTTTGAAAAGACTGGCCCCTCAAATCCCTTTTTAATTTGGCAATAAAATACCTAACATACCAACAAATAAATAAGGTAAAATGGGATGCCTGTATTGAAATGGCATCAAACGGATTGATATATGGATATTCTTTTTACCTGGATAAGATGGCAAAAAACTGGGATGCCCTGGTATTGAACGATTATGAAGTTGTAATGCCATTAACATGGAATAAGAAATATGCTATTCACTATTTATACCAACCGGCATTTACGGCCTGCCTGGGCATATTTGGCAATAATATAACTGCCCAAATGATGAACAATTTCTTACAGGCTGTTCCTGCTAAATTTAAATACTGGGATATTTACTTTAACCCCGGAAATGTATTTACACTAACCAATTACAAGCTTTATGAAAGAAAAAATTTTGTATTGGATTTAAGTATTAGTTATGAAAATTTATTTGAACGCTTTAATGAAAATATAAAACGAAATATTAGGAAGAGCGATAAATATGGCCTGCAAATAAATAAAAACATAAGAATTGCCGATGTAATTATGTTAGCTAAAGCACAATCAATATCTTTTGCTGCACCTGCAGAAAATGATTTTGAAAATTTTAAGAAACTTTACAACCATCTATACAAAAAACAGAAAGCAACAACTTATGGGGTTTTCTCAAATGAAAAACAGTTACTGGCTGCTGCTGTTTTCTTCTTTTCGCACAAAAGAGCATATTATATATTGGTTGGTAACCATCCCAACGGAAAAACGCTTGGGGCTTCTCATGCCCTCATCAATGCTTTTATTAAAGACCATGCCGGCGATGATTTATTGCTTGATTTTGAAGGGAGCGATATCTCCAGCCTTGCATTTTTTTACAGCAGCTTTGCAGCCAAAGAAGAAAATTACAGCGCTCTAAAACTAAACAAACTTCCTGCTGTTATTAAGTGGTTTAAAAAATAAAAGGCAGCCGTTTAACAGCTGCCTTTTGGTAATAAAATGTTTCTGTTATCTTAAGATAACCATCTTACCATAACCTTTGGTAAAGAATTTATCTGTGTTGTCATCTTCAGCTTTGTATTTATCAAGCGACTTGCCATTTAAATTGGTAAGTACTCTGTATAAATACACGCCATTGGCCAATTTGGCTCCATAGGTATCGGTTCCATCCCATTTAAATTCAGTAATGTTTCTACCAACATGTAAGGGTCCTAATTCATCTTTAGTAATTTCTCTAACTACTTTACCGGTGATGGTTAAAATTTGAATGCGTATGTTTTGTGGTACCTGGTTGCCCGTAATATAGAATACAAATGCAGTGGACGTACTGAACGGGTTAGGATAATTAAGCAAATTAGAAATCATGGCTTTGTTTATCACCTGGAAATTGCTGTGATAATCTATTGCACCTGCTGTGTTACCAACCACATCCCTGCCCGAAACAATCAATTCGTAATCACCTTCTAAGGGGAAGGTAGGTGTAAAGTCGATGGTTGCTGTATTATTGCCGGTTGATAGGTTAGCCGGTGTAAACCGCATCGTATCGCCAAAATAATAATCATGTAAAGTTCCATCAGGTTCCGGAAAACGAACCTGAACCTTAATTAATGAAGTATCTGCCAGGGCAAGAAAATGACTTTCATCTTTTAAGTTTATGAGTATATGTGGTTTACCCGATACAATATCATTGTTAAGAATATGTACACCATCAAAAGTTACATCAAGCAATGGATTAAATTCATCTGCCCGTACAAACAAATCCTTAAAGAGTATATTATTGAAATGATATTGTTCAGGCTGCTCGTTATTTGGGTTCACTTCTACAAATAAGGTATTAGCGCCCGGATAGTTTTTTGTATCTATTTTAAAATTAATCACCAAGGTATCGCCTGATACCAGTACTTTTCCTTTAGGTAATACAATAGCATGTGGTACATTATTCCTGTCGGTAATAATGAAATTGAATTTCATACTATCGGCAAAATTTGTTTGGCTTATATTTTTAAATGCCAGTTTAAAGTCAACAATTTCACCCTGGTCGGCCGTATCTTTCATAGAGAAAAGTATATTAGGCGCTACAGCACCTTCGGGTATATAAGCGCCATTAACACGCCAGTACCTTAATTGGTTTGGAGTAGCATTTACCGAATCTGTGCTTTGCATTTTTAGTTTCAGATACGGATAATTTTGAGCATTGATCCAGCTTAACGAAGTATCAACTGCCGGTCTAACAGTTGTAAGCAGGGTGGCATTACCACTATTATCTACACCAAATACTTGTACCGATACTGAATCGGTGGTTGGATTTTCAAGAGATGAGCCTCGCCAGTGCAGAGAGTTCCAACTTAATGCTGGGCCAAATTTATCTGAAGTATAATCGCCAGATTGATAATTACCCACTGTATAAAAATCAACATTAAGTTTATCAACGGGTAAGGCGGCAATGGTTTGTAATATAGCACCAGGTGTTCCTTTTTTATACACGAATACAAAAGGCCTGTTTATAGTATTTATCGAATCTAATTTACTAAAGCCGGCAGCTTTTATTTTATGATAAAGTGAATTACCAGAGCCTAATGTCATGGTATCGGCTTGCCAGCTATCAGGAAAATAAGTAAACGGATTAGCTGGGCAATTTGTCATAACAACATAATGGCCTACCGGTATGCTGTCTAAGAAATCCATTACGGTTTTTCTTTGCGCTGTATTAGTTATTTTAAATTGAAACCAACCTGGTTTTACCGTAGGGTTAATAGGGATTGGGCGCATACTGCCATACTGGCCACTTGTACCATTATCGGTATTAACCCATATTTTTTGTGTAGTGGTATCAATTACATAAAATTTTAAAACTTCTGTATTGGCAACCAGGCCCGGACCATAAAAACCTTCCATAGTCAATACCCCATCGTTGCTTATTGAATAATCGGGGCCATCTCCAGATGCAGGATAAATAGTTGTACGCACATTGTAAACAACGTTGCGTTTATCAAAATTAAATTTCCTACTAGCATCCAGATTAATCAGGTTATAAGTGTTCTTTTTAAATTGATAATAATGCGATTGGTTAAAACCAGCAGTACTGTTAGGTAAATAGATAAATGAAAATTCATTCCAGATAACCGTATTGTTATTAATGGGAACGGTAGATGTTCGCCAGTAATACACGGTGCTATCAGTAAATGTAAAATTAGATGGATTGAATTCTATAACACCGCCAACGCCGCTGGCATTATATGTCTTTTTTAATGGAGAGTTAAAAAGTTCAGTGGTATCAAGTTCCATTACGTATTGCCTGGTTAGGCTTAAAGGATTTGCCGTGCTGGCATAAAACTTAATATTTGGCTGATTAACTATTGAATAATTGTATGGCGATATAGGTCTCAGTTCATCTTCAAAAATGTAAAATTCTTTAGTTATTTCATTATTTGTTTCATACAATTCATCAATACGGTTGCCATCGTCTAATGTTACCGTTAGTTTGTTCAGCCCTTTATCAGTAATTGGGTTGATGGGTACAGTAAGATGTATTGAATCCAAGTACTTTATTGCCGGTATCAGTTGGCTATATAAAATTTTTATACTGTCGTTGGGCAGTTTTTGTTTTACAATAACTTTCATCGAATCTTTGATGGCTTTACCAATGTTCATCATTTTAATATCAATATCAAAATGGTTATCGGCTACTGAAATTGGATTGGGTGTAAATTTTATAAGTTGTTCTTCAATAACATAATCGGGTTTGGCAAATGAGTTTAGTTTGATGGCAGGATCGCCATGCAGGGTAATCTCTTCCAGGTGCAGCCGCAATAAAATATCTATAGCGCCGGGGCCGCCTCCTAAATCCTGTATAGTTTTTTGAATGATATTACCAACCGGCATACCATACATATTTTTTGCAAATTCATTATAATAAGTAGTATTGTACATATCCAAAAAAGGAGCAACACCATAATGGGTACTTCCTAAAAAGCCAATACTTCCTTTATGATCTAAAAAAATATATTTTTCTGAAAGCGACATACCAGTATAACCCAATACCCGGCTTGTATTAAAAGTAAAAAAATTACCTACGGTACATCCGCTAACATGCATAAAAGGGTATTTACCGTTATTTTGATAATTTTCGGGATAGTTTAAATTGATGGCTAGTTCGTTGGCAGATGAATGCCCAAAATATTTTACATAGCTAAGCCCTTCGTGAAACAGGTTGGTAATTTGTTGGCTTTGTTCCTGTTCAACAGTAGATACAGATGTTTTAACGTACGTATTTACATTAGCGCCTACCAGGGTGTCCTGTACAATGGCTTTATAACTATTCATGTGGCCAAGGAATTCATTATTTTCTGATTCATTTGCTCCTCCCACAGTATGCAGCATATTTTTCATCCAGCCCTTATCTTCAATTGTAGGGCTGCTGCTTTGTTGCTGTTGTTCATATTCCTTAACCTTATCCAAATAAATGCCTACTTCAAGTCCGTTAATAGCGCCAAGTCTACCTATTGGCACCAGGGGAACAAGTGTACCGGGGTTACTGGCCAGCAAATTATCTGATGCAGGCCAGCCAAATGTTGGTACCAGGTCTAATTGATTGGCGATGGGGTCATTTTGATTGGTAGTGTAATCCATATAAGATAAACTTCTACCAATAAGGAAAACATATTTAGGAGTTACGCTAAAATTTTGGCTGGCAAAGCGGATAAAATCACGAATACTTGCAGGATGTTTTTTTATTCCAAATCCAAACTGATCAATTAATTCATTAATGTCGTAAATTTTTGCATTAAAACTGCCACCTGCAGCCGAACTGCGATATTGCCTGTATAAATCAACATTATTAACACCTGAACCATTGTTGTACAAAACCGGGTTGCTGATAATCATATAGTCGCCCTGGTTGGCTGTGTTGGCATAATTGGTAAATGTTTTAGCGGTAAAGCCGGTAACTAAATTGATATTCGATACATCGCCACTCATCAGGTTAAATTTTCGTAGCGTATCTAATGATGGGTCTAAAGCAAATTTTACCTGCCCTGCTGTGCTTATATCGCCAATTATTCTTTTAGAATTGTTATAATCGTATAAAATAGGGGCAATGCCGTTTGAATTAAAATTGGTTATCACCAAAAAATTACCAACAGCGTTTGCCTGTAGTTCAAAATAAAAATTCTTTTTGTTATTAAAATTAAAAGTAGATGGATAGGTAAGTGAAAGGTTACTAACTTCTATCCTGTCGGTAAGTATAGGAGATGTATTACCAATACTTATATTTACTGCATTCGGGTTTACAATTAAACTGTTTGGAAGATTACGAATGGTATCTTTAATGTAGTTAAAGAACGGCATGGTTCTTTGGCTAACAATTACATTTGAAATTTTACAAACAACATCTCTTGGATTTAAGGCGGCACCAACTGTTGAGTATGTAAAACTGATACTATTAGGTGTAGCACCGGAATAATAGTTAAGGTTAGTAATGGTATAAGATAATGCACAACAAGGTGCAATATCGCCACTCATCCAGCCTTCGCCAATATCGTAAGCAGCAGAATAAACATATACAGAAGTACTAAAACTTCCTAAAACCGCAGCCGTTCCCCTGTTAATTATATTTTTATAATTTACTTCAAACCTGTTTAAAAAATAATTATCTGCTGGCAAAGTGTTGCCTGCTGTATTATTGATGGCCGATGTATATCTTAAATTTCCTCCGGCACTGTTAACTGTTAAAAAATATGTTGCAGTATCTGTCTCTAAACTATACCTGTCGTTCATTTGGCTTTCGGGTATTCTATAAAGTTCACGGTCGGGTTTACCATCATTCATTAATCCCCAAAACTCCAGGTAATCATTTGTTCCTAAAATTCCTGAAGGTACCGATGTGTACATACGAACTTCTTTTCCATTTCGCCATAACTGAAAATTTTCGGCAGGTACATTGCCAAGGCCGGCGGCAGTTAATGTAGATTGAGTAATTCGGGTAAGTGTATCTTTGGCTAACTTAAATTTATAGTAAGTCTTATTATAATCAATCCAGCTATTATTTAACTGGGCATACCCGGTTACCGATAATAGAATTACAATGGGGATCAATAAAATTTTTTTCATACAAGTTTTTATTTTATTCAGATTCTTTTTTACCGGCTAAATTCAGGCGTAAAGAAAATATATGGGTATATAATGGATTAGATTGGTTGGCCAGGTTTGTAAATGCATAATCAATTATTACATTCTTAATTTTAAAACCGGCGCCGGCGCTGGGCTGGTAAATCCAAACTCTTTTTTGGTTTAATGTATCCTTATCGGCTAATGCTCTTTGAAAATTGGTGATACCTGCTCTAATAAAAAATACATTTTTTATGTTGGCTTCTAAACCAACATGAGGGTCTATGCTTATTGTTTTTCCGCTAACAATGGTATTGCGTTGCCCGTCAAAAGTTAAATCGGCATTTACTTCAGCCGATAAACTAACCGATTTACCAAGTTTAAAATCATAAGCGCCACCAATTACAAGACGGGGTGCTGTTAGTTCATTAGATTTAACAGGTATATCGTTTTTGGTAAGATAAAATACTTCTTTTTCTCTTTCGGTAAAGTGAAACGACCAGGCATTAAAAGTGGTGGTTATATCTTTTGCAACAATACCAGCATGCCATTTCTCGCCATGCATCTGCAAGCCAGCATCCAGGCCAAAGCCCCAGGCAGTAGCAAACTTACCTACTTTACGATATATAACTTTTGCGTTGATGCCAAAGCTTATTTGTTGTGTTTCGGTTTCTTTTATCTTTTGAGCAAACGATAAAAGAAATGCATAATCGGCCGATGAAAAGGTTTGGATATTATTATAATTGATACTTCCATCGGGTTCTACTAAAAATAAAGTATTGGGTATATCATCCACTGCAAACCTAAGTATAGAAATACCCAAAGCTCTTTTATTATCCTGAATTGGCATTGCGCCGGAGAGGTAATCGTATTTTGCAATACCGCCAAAATAATCGGCATGCATCAATCCAATAGATGGATGATCTTTGATACCCGATAAACCTGCCGGGTTCCAGTAGCCGGCTGTTTCATCTTTTGCCGATGCAATTTGTGCGCCTCCCATAGCAAGTCCTCGGGCACCGGCGCCTATATTTAAAAATTCGTTTGAATATTTACGAAACTGGGCAAGCGAAAACAAAGGTAAAAGCATGAATACAACAAAGCTTATTTTGGTATAAAATCTCATAATAACATTTGGTTAGTTATTGAATTTAAAGGAACATTAATTTAAAACGTAATTATACGTAGTAAATTGTGTTCATATATAACTATAAAATTAAGCTAAATTAAACATATTGCCCATTGCAGGTTAAATTAGGGAATGTGTTTACGCCTTAACAAAAAAGACAATCGTAACTTTATAAATGATGCCTGGCTTTTACTGCATATAAAAGAAAAAATTTTTTTCATGAAATGAAAGCTATCGCAAAGCCCTACTGTAAATTGCAGGTTTATTTACTAAACTTGCTTATTTACCAACTTAATTAAGCAATTTTACCAACTTTAAAACAGGTATTTAAATTAAACCTGTGGTTTAAATTTTTAAGATGAAATCATTAATAGATGAATTGGAATGGAGGGGAATGATACAAGATATTATGCCCGGTACCAAAGAACAATTAGAAAAAGAATTAACTACCGCATATATAGGTTTTGACCCCACTGCCGACAGTTTGCATATTGGTAGCCTGGTACCCATTATTTTATTGGTGCATTTACAAAAAGCGGGGCATAAGCCCATAGCATTGGTTGGTGGTGCCACCGGTATGGTTGGCGACCCCAGCGGCAGAAGCGAAGAAAGGAATTTATTAAGTGAAGCTGTGTTGACAAAAAATGTTGCAGGTATAAAAGCACAGCTTGAAAAATTTTTAGATTTTGATAAATCAAAACCCAATGCTGCCGAAATGGCAAACAATTTCGATTGGTTTAAGGAAATTTCTTTTTTAGATTTTATAAGAGATACCGGCAAACACATTACTGTAAACTACATGATGGCTAAAGACAGCGTTAAAAAAAGGCTCGAAAGTGAAACTGGTATGAGCTTTACTGAATTTACCTATCAGTTGATACAGGGCTATGATTTTTACTGGCTTTATAAAAACAAAAACTGTAAACTACAAATGGGTGGCAGCGATCAGTGGGGGAATATTGTAACCGGTACCGAACTGATACGAAGAAAAGTAGCAGGAGAAGCATTTGCTTTTACTTGTCCTTTAATAAAAAAAGCAGATGGTGGAAAGTTTGGTAAAACAGAGAAAGGTAATATTTGGCTGGATACCGAAAAAACTACATCATACCAGTTTTACCAATTTTGGCTTAATGCAACCGATAATGATGCCGAAGGATGGATAAAGATATTTACGTTTTTGGATGAAGCAACCATCACCCATTTAATTGCCGAACATAAAAATGATGCTTCAAAAAGAATATTACAGAAAACCCTGGCTAAAGAAGTAACCGTTTTTGTACATGGCATTGATGAATACAATAAAGCCATTGAAACCACCGAAAAATTATTTGCCAATCAAACAGCAGCTGCCGAAAGCCTTAGTGTGGAAGATTTGGTTGGAATGGAAGGTGTGCAAAAATTTGTTATCACAAAAGATAAGATTGATGCAGGAATTGATGTGGTTAGCTTTTTGGCCCAAACAAATATTTTTACCAGCAAGGGCGAAGCAAGAAAAATGCTGCAGGGTGGTGGTGTAAGTATTAACAGGAAGAAAGTAGAAAATATTGAATTGTTGATTGATAATTCAATTTTACTGCATAGTAAATATATTCTTGTACAAAAAGGTAAGAAAAACTATTTTTTGATTGATGTTGTTTGAAATGTTTATAGAAACAGTTAAGATTAGAAGTTATTTTTATTTTTTCATCCTGTGTACTAATTCATCTGCCAACGATTTAATTAATTCGGGTGTTATGTTGTAATGGCTGCCAAAACAATTCGAGGAGGTGGATTTAGTTTACACATTGCAGGCTACTGGTGGGTTAGATGGGTAGCAAATTTCACAGGCATAGCTTATAAACGTAAAATTCCACATAATGATCCCTGGAAATGGGAAAGTGTAAACTATACTGGATTTACTCAGTATGAAGGCACTTTACCATCCTGTACTTCTGCAAGTGCAACAGCAAGTTTCATACCTATAATATCCGCCGATAAAAGATATTTTCAAATTTCTGGTTCTTATAATATTATTCTAAGCTGGACTTTTGGCATAAATTCTGAAATTGAAAACTTTTAAAGGTAAAGAATGGAGGTTATTTTCCAGCAGACATTATTGAATTGTACTATAAAATTAATAATATAAAATGATTTATATTGCTAAGATAATTTTATAATAAGTGCAAAAAATTTTATATTATAAATTGATACTTCTTTCTGTAATTATACAAGGTTGCAGCGCTACAGTTGCGCTTAAAAAGAAAGATACCATAATAAAAAAGGATGCCATAACGGGCATAACTGTAACACAATATTTTCCATTACCTTCAGCAACAGGTAAAATAACGAATACAGATACCAATAACATAAAGATATATTACTACAAAGATCAAATATTATATTTAGTAGAAGAACGATATTTACTTTTGAAATATGATGTAGATAAACCCAATACAATCTTAGCTGATTTACAAAATACTGCAATAAGACATTATTATTTTGTATATACACAAGGTGATAAATATGGATACCTTTCATTTAAAGATAGAAATTTAGATAAAGTACGAGTTCCGGTAGATTCTGTTTTTCAAAATCAGTGGTTTTCAAAAATGGATGTTTGTAACAAGTTTTTTGAAGCAAAATTCAACATTAAAGAATTATATGAAAAAAGGAATATTGATTCGGGTATTTTACATAAATATTTTTTGTTTGAGCCTAAAGAAGAAGGGAATACAAGTGGTACTGTGTATTGGGAGTTTAAAAATGAACTTAAAAAATTTCCTTTTAGTTTATCCACACGCTTAGATAGTTTGTACAATTCAAAACTATGTAAAGTAAGAATAGTAAATTATCCTTTATATTTTAAGGAATATGATTACAAGTTGGATACGGTGAAACAGGGTTATGATTTAGAAGTGATGAGAAATATTGATACCAGTAAAATTATGCAGTATTTTAATTTAGAAAAAGTTGAAAGATAAAAAAGAAGTTTCTTTACAAAGCCATTAAATTATCAGAAATTTTTCTTACTCCACATCAACCTGTTTCTTTATCACCGAACCTTCCCTGGCATTTAATAAAAACTTACGTTCTTTTACTAAGTAACCGTTTCCGTGTTCGCAAAAATGTACTTTTAGGTTTTGCAGGCTAATAGGGTTACCATCGGGTATATCGGCAATATTAGAATGTAGTATATCATGCCCGTCAATAATCATTACCAGCCCACTGCCAATGGCTTCCATTTTATTGCCTTCGGTAATTATCATGCCGGTATCTTCTCCCAGGCCAACACCAATACAGGCCGGGTTTGCGGCAACTGCCTGTGCCAACCTGCCAAACCTGCCACGTTTTTCAAAATGCGAATCAAAAATAACGTCATTCATAAAACCCAGGCCGGTGGTTATTTTTACTTCTCCTTTTAAATGCGCTCTTGTAGCATTGCCTTCATAAATCATGGTGTTGCTCATGGCCATAGCACCTGCCGATGTGCCCGCTACAATAAAATTATCTTCATTAATATAGCGGTCCATAATCTTTTGAAAAAAAGCTGTGCCGCCAAAAGTGCTGCTGAGCCGTAATTGGTTGCCACCACTAAACATAACAACATCACATTTATTAATTCGATTGGTATAATCGGTATTGGCCGCATCGGCACGGTTACGGATATGCATTACTCCAATATTGGTGCAGCCTATTTTTCCAAAAGCATTCAGGTAATTATCGCCCACTTCGTAGGGTATCATGCTGGCAGTGGTTATTACTTCAATTCGGCATAAGGGGCCGCCGGCTTCTTCTACAACCCGGGTGAGAATTCCCAGTTCAAAAAAATTGAGGTTATTGCGTTGTATCTTTCCACTCTCCAGGTCGGTGCCTTTATCTTCTGCTCCTCCAATCGCTATAAGTTTTCCTTTTGCAAACAGCATTTAATCTTTTTATGAGTAAACGCAAAATTAAGGGAAATCGTGTTTTATAAATGCTTATAAGTTATTAAGGTCTGTTAATTATGAAGTGGCAAATTTTGTAATTCCTTCCACAAGCCTGTCTAAATTTTTGGTACTGGTATATACATTGGGTGTTATTCTTACACCATGTATGTTTTCCCAGTTAATGCCTACTGTATGTATTTTAAAATTACTCCACAAGTAACTGTCTAATTCTCCCGGCTCTTTTCCATCAACACTAACCATACCAATAGCACAGCCAAATTCTTTTTTAAAAGAGGTATGCAGTTTTACTTTTGGTATATTTTTTACTTTTTCCATCCAGTAATTTTTTAAATAAAGCAGGCGTTCTTCTTTTCTTTTACTTCCAATCATGTCATGAAAGTCAATAGCTTTATCAACAGCTTCTTCAATATAAAAAGGCCGGGTTCCCAAATGTTCAAACTTACGGATGTTATCTTCTTCTTTATTGCCTGCGCCAAACAAGGGCCAGGTATCTTTTATTTTTTCTTTATGTACATACAAAAAACCAGTACCAACAGGTGCTCCCAGCCATTTGTGTAAACTGGTTCCAAAATAATCGCAATTAAGTTGAGGTATTAAAAATTCAAAATGAGCAAAAGTATGGGCGCCATCCACCAAAACGGTTATGTTTTTCTTTTTGGCCGCATCGGCAATTTGCCGCACTGGCATTTTTTGTCCAATCCAGTTTATCATGTGCGTAATTTGCACAACTTTTGTTTTAGAAGTGAATACATCTGTATATTTTTTTACAAGATAATTTTCATCTTCGCTGGGCAACTCTAAATTAATCCAGACTAATTTTATGCCTTCTCTTCTTTCTCTTTGTTGCCAGGCGCCAATCATGTTAGGGTAATCTTGTTTGGCAAGTACCACTTCATCTCCCGCTTTTAATTCAATACCAAAAATGGCTGTTTCCAATGCTTCAGATGCATTGCGGTGCATGGCAATCTCTTCGGCATCGCAGCCAGCAAGTTGTGCAAGGTTTTTTCGTAATGGCTCTCTGCCCTGGTCTAAAATTCGCCACATAAAATAACTGGGCGCTGCATTGCATAAATCATAATTTCGTTTCATGGCATCGGCTACAGTTTTTGGCGCCGGCGATACACCTCCGTTATTAAGGTTAATAAAATTAGGCATGATGGTATAGGATTGCTGCACATAATACCAAAAGTCTTCATCGGTTGCCAGTTGAGATGGTAAAACTTTTTCGTTGTTTTTTATTGCAGCCTGTAAATTGCGGCTCCATGCAGGTTGTAAAATACCAGAAGCTGCAGCGGCAGATAATATACCAACCTTTTTTATAAATGCACGACGATCTTTCATATCCTTAATTTTAGCATTACAATGTACAAATTTTGTTTTTTGTAAAGCAAGATGATTGTGGTAATTTCCATTTTATTGCTAAAACAAAAGGCCAAAATAAAAATTAATACCCTGCTGGCATTAATTGGATTTTACTTTTCAAAAAACTAAACTGTTTTATTTATGAAGATTGTTGAAATAAAGATTTTAAGAGGCCCTAACTACTGGAGCGTACGCCGCACCAAACTGATACAAATGAAACTTGACCTGGAAGAAATGGAACAGCTACCCACCAATAAAATTGATGGTTTCAGGCAACGGCTGGAAGCTATGTTTCCTACAATGATAGAGCATCGCTGTAGTGTAGGAACCCGTGGCGGTTTTTTTGAACGGGTAGATGAAGGTACATGGATGGGGCATGTGATTGAACATATTGCCCTGGAGATGCAAACACTTGCAGGCATGGATACAGGATTTGGCCGTACAAGAGGTACAGGCAAAGAAGGCGAATATTATGTATGTATTAGTTATATGGAAGAAGATGCAGGTGTATATGCCGCAAAAGCTGCAGTACGGGTAGCCCAGGCATTAACCGATAATGTTGATTATGATTTGGCTGCTGATATTATGAAGCTTAGAGAAATAAGGGAAGATACCAGGCTTGGCCCCAGTACGGGTTGCATAGTAGATGAAGCAGCAAAAAGAGGTATTCCATATATCCGATTAAACAAACATTCACTAGTTCAACTGGGTTATGGTGTTCACCAAAAAAGAATAAGGGCAACCATTGCAAGCACCACCGGAAACATTGCTGTAGATATTGCCTGCGATAAAGAAGAAACAAAAAACCTGTTAGATGCAGCAGAAATTCCGGTACCAAAAGGTGATGTAATTAGAACCGAAGCAGGATTAAAAGATGTGATTGACAAAATTGGTTATCCCATTGTAATTAAACCCATTGATGGTAATCATGGCAAAGGGAATACCACAAATATTATTAACTGGGAGCAGGCAATCAAAGCGCTGGCTGCAGCAAAAGAATATGGCCGTAGTGTAATTGTAGAAAAATATATTACCGGTTTCGATTTTAGGATTCTTGTTATCAACTACAAATTTATTTGTGCAGCTTTGCGTACACCTGCGGCAGTTATAGGAGATGGAAAAAATAGTATCCAATATTTAATTGATGAAGTAAACAAAGATCCCCGCCGTGGTTACGGACACGAAAAAGTTTTAACACAAATTACCATTGACCAGTTTACACAAAAGATGCTGGATGAAAAGAACTATACATTAGAAACAGTTCCTGCAAAAGGCGAACAGGTTTTATTAAAACCAACAGCCAATCTTTCAACCGGCGGAACAAGCACCGATGTTACGGATGAAGTACATCCGGCAAACATCATCATGTGCGAACGTATTGCACGAATCATCGGCCTTGATATTTGTGGTATAGATATTATGGCAAAAGATTTACGCAGTTCAGTTAGAGAAAGTGGTGGCGCAATTTTGGAAGTGAATGCAGCCCCTGGGTTTCGTATGCATATAGACCCTTCCATTGGTTTGCCACGTAATGTGGCCGAGCCCGTTGTGGACATGCTGTTTCCAAAGGGTAGCGCCGGTACAATACCCATTATTGCCATTACCGGAACAAACGGCAAAACAACCACTACCAGGCTTACTGCACATATTGCAAAAACAGCCGGTTATAAAGTTGGTTATACTACCAGCGATGGTGTTTATATTCAAAACCAATTGATGATGAAAGGCGATTGCACCGGGCCGGTTTCATCGCAGTTTGTATTAAAAGACCCTACTGTTGATTTTGCCGTTTTAGAATGTGCCAGAGGTGGTATTTTAAAAAGTGGATTGGCTTTTCAAAATTGCGATGTTTCTATTGTAACAAATATAAGCGCCGATCATATTGGCCTGGGTGGTATAGATTCGATGGAACAGATGGCAAAGGTAAAAGCCGTAGTGCCCGAAACAACATTTAAACATGGTTATGCTATTTTAAATGCTGATGATGATTTGGTGTATGCAATGAAAGACGGACTGAGTTGTAATGTTGCCCTGTTCAGCATGGATGAAAAAAATCCAAGAATAGTAAAACATTCCAAAGACGGCGGCTACGCTTCAGTGTTTGAAAACGGATATATTACCATCATGAAAGGCACCTGGAAAATAAGGGTGATAAAAGTTACTGATGTACCAGTTACTTATGGCGGTAAGGCTGTTCATAATATTATGAACTGTTTGCCTGCCGTATTGAGTACCTATTTTTGGCGTAATATTGAAATTGAAGATATACGGTTGGCACTGCAAACTTTTGTTCCTTCAACAACACAAACACCAGGAAGATTGAACATGTTTCAATTTAAACATTTTCAGTTTTTGGTTGACTTTGCTCATAACCCGGCCGGGCTTGAATTGCTTTGCGATTTTGTAAGTAAGATTGATGGAGAACCAAAAGTTGGTATCATAAGCGGCACCGGCGATAGGAGGGATGAAGACATAAAAGAGTTAGGAAAAATTTCGGGTAAATATTTTGATGAGATCATCATCAGGCAGGATAAAAACCTGCGGGGCCGTACTGCTGAAGAAATTGTAAACCTGCTGGTAGAAGGTATTAAAGAAACGCAACCAAAAGAATTACCTATTGAAATTATCTATAACGAAAAAGAAGCCATCATGCATGCCTATAATAATGCCAAACCGGGTTCTTTAATTACTATAATGTGCGATGTAGTGGCCGAAGCGCTAGACCTGATAAAAGGTTTAAAGGAAAAAGAAGATACAGAGTAAGCGGTATTTAAAAACCTTTTGGGAATTTTACCTTGTTACCCTAAATTTGCACTCCCGATAAAAAATTGAGGTGGTATATTGGGTTATGGTGTAAAGGTAGCACAACAGATTTTGATTCTGTTTGTCTAGGTTCGAATCCTAGTAACCCAACTGATGAGAACTGAAATATTTCAGTTCTTTTTTATTTATACTTCTTGTACTGCAAATTCACACTATTATTAGCTTTCTTGCGTTTAAGTTACTGATATATACATTATCCTGATTAACCAATAGATGAAGTTATTTTTTACACTGTTACTGGTTTTCGCTACAATTTCTTCTAAATGCCAGTATAATTTTTACTTTGGCAATATACATAGCCACACTTCCTATTCAGATGGTAATAAAGATGCCGCTACAACGGGATATTATACCCCCGGTGATGATTATAATTTTGCCAAAGGCAGTTATCACATGGATTTTTTAGGTATATCAGAACATAACCATTACAGTTCATCAAATAATCCGGGTATGCATGTAGCAGATTATAGCCGTGGTTTATTTGAAGCAGATACAGCAACGGATAATGGCAGTTTTGTAGCCATGTATGGTTTTGAATGGGGTACTATAAGTACAGGTGGCCATATTGTAACTTATGGAATGCCGGGGCTGGTTGGCTGGGAAACAGGAAGTGGCGCATGGGGAGCATCCAATAATTATGATATATTTTGCGCCAAAGGCGATTTTGCCAGTTTCTGGCCAATCATAAAATCTTACCCGGGAGCGTTTTGTACACTTGCCCATCCTAAAACTAACGACTATGGATTGTTATTAGATGCAGCGGGTGTGTATGATGCTGATGCGGATAGTGTGATAGTTGGTATTGCAGTTAGAAGTGGAAATGCTATGTCAACTACAACCAATTATTCCGATCCTCATGCAACCTCATATGAACAAAAATTTTTAAAAGCCCTTGCAAAAGGATACCATGTTGCCCCATCAATCGACCACGATAACCACTATACTACTTTTGGCAGAACCAATGATTCAAGAACGGTTGTGTTAGCTCGTTCATTAAACCGGGATAGTATTATGGCTGCATACAAAGCCAACCGTTTTTATGCATCTGACGACTGGAACACTGAAGTGAATTTTACCATCAACGGTAAATTTATGGGAAGCCAATTTACCAGTACTTCCAATTCCTTAATATATGTTTCGGTAAACGATCCGGATGCTTCTACTAACCCTAATGACCAGGTTAGTACAATAGAAATTTATTATGGTATAACCGGAAGCGGTACAAATGCAACTATACTAACTTCAAATACCGGTGTTAATACACTTAGCTTTTCTCATACCACTTCTATCTATACATCCAATTATTATTTTGCAAAAATAACCCAGGTTGATGGTGATATAATTTGGACGGCTCCTATTTGGGTGTACAGGGATGCTGTTGTTTTACCAATAGTGTTATTAAAATTCGCTGGCGTGCAACATGATGCTAACATCAATTTAAACTGGCAAACATTAACTGAAACCAATGTAAATTATTTTGAAGTGGAACATAGTGCAGATGGGGAGCATTTTAAAAAGATTGGTATCGTATCAAGTAAATTTCACAATAGCGATTTGCCTACCAATTACTACATGCAGCATGATGCTCCCGTAAATGGTTTAAATTTTTACAGGCTTAAGCAATTTGATATGGATGGTAAATTCATTTATTCTGATATTATTGCCGTACAGTTTAATTATTCGATGGTACAAAAAATTAAAATCAACCCTAACCCCGTCTTTAATACCCTTAATATGGAGATGTCTGTTTTAGAAAACAGTAACCTTCATATTAAAATATACAATACATCAGGCAGGGAAGTAAAGTCTTTTATCGCTACAGTTTCTATAGGAAAAAATAATTTAAGTACAGATGTTTCTAATTTACCTAATGGCACTTACATAATGGTAATCATCAATAAAAATGAAAGAGTTGCCGAAACTAAATTTGTAAAACAATAAAGCCCCAACTTTTTATTTAAAAACTTCTTCAATAACTTTTCCCACATTACCGTTGGGCATTTGTATATGTAGCATGGCAGCAATGGTTGGTGAAATATCAGTCATAAAAACCTGCCTGTTACTTTTACCGGGCTTTACTTTCCAGCCAAACCAAAGTAAAGGAATATGAGAATCGTAAGGATTCCATAAACCATGGGTAGTACCTTTTTTACCACCGGCAAAATATCCAGGCTTTATTGAAAACTGAATATCGCCACTTCGTTTTGGATTATAGCCGTTTATTGTCATTTGTTTTTGTGGTTCGGGCATAGTTACGGCTTCAATATCTTCGTTAACAAAAGCATTAACAATAAAAGGTTTTTGTTTTAGTGTTTTAATGATAAGTTTTTTTACTGCGTCCACATCTTTTGCAGCAATAACATCATCATTTAAATACACCTGGTAATTCATTAATGTACGAATTGCTTTTTTAATTCCTAAAGTAGAAACAATAGCTTCATCTAATTCTTTTTCAATTTCTTTGTTTTCAATTATGCCTGCTGGTATTTTATTTTCATTTAAAAAGGCTGGCACATGTGCAGCGCCATGATCGGCAGTGAGGAAAAAAAGATAATTTCCCATGCCAACGGTTTTGTCTAAATACGATAAAAAATCAGCAATATCCTTATCCAGCCTTAAATATGCATCTTCTGCTTCTATTGAATTTGGCCCAAAAGCATGACCTATATAATCGGTAGATGAAATACTTACTGCTAAAAAATCAGTAACAGAATTTTTTCCCAGCTTTTCGTTTTCAATGGCCTCTTTTGCAAAATCAAAAGTATAAGTAGCAGCAAATGGTGTTGTTTTAAATGCATCAAATTTAGCTGATGCAGGTATTAAGGAAAGTTTATGCGGAAAAACAACCGACTTTTCTCCTTTTATATTTGCTTCATAAGGTTTATCATCAGCAGTACTTTGGTTGTACTTAGTTATTGGTAATATGGTGTTCCAATCCTTAAGCATGTAATTTGAAGCCAGGTTTTTTGCATTAAACTGGTTTACCCATCCCGGCAGGGTATTCATGTAAAATGAACTTGTTATAAATTTACCATCATCATACCAGTAGGCTGCATTGGCCGCATGGCCTGCCGGTAAAATTGCACCACGGTCTTTTAATGAAATACCAATTACCTTGCTTTTAAAATTTGTACTCAGCCTAAGCTCATCTGTAATAGTTGTAACCCATAAATTAGCCGGACTCATTTTGCCTGCATTGCTGTTGCTGCCAACTGTTTGTACGGTTGAATCTTCGGTACAATAAACACTGCGGTCAATAGTTTTATCAAACCAGTTATTACCAACTATACCAGTTATAGAAGGTAAACTGCCTGTATATACACAAGTATGCCCAACAGCAGTATAAGTTGGCAGGTAGGGTATAAAAGTATTTTCGTTGCTAAAACCCTGGTTAAGCAAACGTTTAAAACCACCGTTGCCATACAATTCATTATAACGGTATAGATAATCCCAGCGCATCTGGTCAATTACTAGCCCTACAACCAGTTTAGGCCTGGCTATTTGTGCAGTTAATGAAAACGAGAAGAATAATAGGAAAAAAGAGAAACAAATTTTTTTATTGAACATTTCAGTCAGTTTTTTTCAAAGATAATTATTAACAGCTTTAAATAATTCAAACTGGCCTGTTATGCTAATGTTATGAGGTTTGCTATCAAAGCCTTAATTTTGCAAATGAAAAATCAAACAATGCTCAACCAGCATCTATCACTAATATATAATTCCAAACACTTATGGCAGATATTTTTGAACGCCTGATTAAGAACTATGGCCCTATTGGCCAACATAGAGAAAGAGCCCACGGCTATTTTGCATTTCCAAAACTTGAAGGAGAAATTAACAGCAGGATGAAATTCAGGGGAAAAGAAGTTATAACCTGGAGTTTGAACAACTACCTAGGTCTGGCCAATCATCCCGAAGTACGTAAAGCTGATACCGAAGGCACAGCACAATACGGATTAGCATCGCCAATGGGTGCTAGAATGATGAGTGGCAATACAACTTTACATGAGCAATTAGAAAGTGAGCTTGCAAAATTTGTAATGAAAGAAGATGCCATACTGGTAAACTATGGTTACCAGGGAATGGTTAGTCTTATTGATGTTATTTGTAGCAGGCACGATATAATTGTGTATGATGCAGAAAGCCATGCTTGTATTATTGATGGGCTTCGTTTACATCCCGGGCATAGGTATGTATTTAAGCATAATGACCTGGAAGATTTGGAAAAACAATTACAACGCTCTACAGCATTAATTGAAAAACAAGGCACCGGAGGGATACTTGTAATTACAGAAGGTGTTTTTGGTATGGCAGGAGACCAGGGAAAACTTAAAGAAATTGCTGCCATGAAAAATAAATATGATTTTCGCCTGTTGGTAGATGATGCTCATGGATTTGGAACCCTTGGTAAAACCGGCGCTGGCGCTGGCGAAGAGCAGGGCTGCCAGGATAAAATAGACCTTTACTTTTCTACTTTTGCAAAATCAATGGCATCTATTGGGGCATTTATTGCCGGCGACAGGCAAATAATAGATTATATCCGTTACAATATTCGCAGTCAGATATTTGCTAAAAGTTTACCCATGCCCTTGGTTGTGGGTAATTTAAAACGTTTAGATTTATTACGCAGTAATCCCGAATTGAAAGAAAGGCTTTGGAAAAATGCCTTACAATTACAAAACGGTTTAAAAGAAAGAGGTTTTGATATAGGAAAGACAGACAGTGTGGTTACACCTGTTTATATGAAAGGTGGGGTAGAAGAAGCTACAGCAATGGTTATGGACTTACGTGAAAACTACAGCATTTTTGCTTCTATTGTTGTTTATCCCGTTATTCCTAAAGGGCATATCATTTACAGGCTTATTCCATCGGCTGTACATACAAGCGATGATATTGAATTAACGCTGAAGGCTTTTGAAGCTACCAAAAGGAAATTAGATGCAGGCGAATACAGGGTAGAAGCTATACCAGATATGGCAGAAGTAAGTGGTAAGCGGTTTGATTATATGACAAACAAACTTAAGAATAAGTAAACTACAGGAAGTATAAAAAAAAATTCCGCCTGATTTTAATCAGGCGGAATTTTTTTTTGTTTTTTTTTATTTTAAAATTCATCTTTTATAAAAAAAGTAGAAAAAATTTGCGAAACCGAAAAGTTGCACATATATTTGCAACCAGATGGTTTCACATAATTTAATACAAGCAAAATGAGACGGGACATTTTTCAGGCAATTGCAGATCCTACCAGGCGTGCCATCATAGCTTTGATAGCCTTACAGGCAATGACACCCAATGCCATTGCCGAAAATTTTAATTCAACAAGGCAGGCGGTTTCCAAACATCTACGCATTCTTACCGAATGCCAATTAGTAAAACAGGAACAGCAGGGGAGAGAAATTTACTATTCACTTCAAATTGAAAAAATGAAAGAGATAGATAAATGGCTGGAGCAATATCGAAAAATTTGGGAAACAAGGTTCAATCAATTAGATAAAGTATTATCCACGATAAAAAAACAAAAAAAATGAAAAACGATTTATTGTTTGATTTTACGGTTGATAAACCGGCCAAAACAGTTTGCATAACACGAGAGTTTGATGCAGAACAGGCGCTGGTTTGGGATGCCTTTACCAAAGCAGAGTTGATAGACCAATGGATAGCGCCTGCGCCCATGGTAGCCAAAACAAAGTACCAGGATTTTAAAGTGGGCGGCAAAAGGTTTTATGCAATGATAAGTCCTGACGGGCAGGAGCGTTGGGCATTACAGCAGTACACTTCCATTACGCCAAAAACCAACTTTAAAATGTTTAATGTTTTTGCTGATAAAGAAGAAAATCCTGATCCGTTTGGTTCAGAGTGGGATCATACTTTCAGTGAAGATAACGGCATCACCAAAGTGAGCATCGTTATTTATAACGAATCAATGGAAAGGTTAGAAATGATTCTTGAAGGATTTACCATTGGCATGAGAATGTCATTAACAAACCTGGAAACACTTTTGGAAAAATTATCAAAAAAATGATTTACGTTTTCAAAACATCGGTAAAATATAAAACACAGGTAAAGAACCAGGGCCTGCATATTGAAAAAATGCTGCCTGGTACAAAATGGAACTTTGACCTGGATGACTGTGATAAAATATTGCGGATAGACAGCGACCGGGATATAGTTATACCCATCATCATACTGCTTAAAAACCACCAATTCATTTGCGAAGAATTAAAATAATAAATTAATCACATCAAAAAAAACGAAATCATGGCACTTATCAATCCTTACATCAATTTTAACGGCAATGCCGAAGAAGCATTTAATTTTTACAAGTCGGTATTTGGCGGCGAGTTTGCAACCATCATCCGTTTTGGCGAATTTGCCAATCCTGGTTTCCAGGTATCGGATAAAGAAGCAAATAAAATCATGCACATTGCATTCCCCATTGGCAGCAATATTTTAATGGGCAACGATGTGCCCGAATTCATGGGCCGGGTAAATGAAAATGAAAACAGGTCAAAAATTTCTATCAGCGCCGAAAGCAAAGAAGAAGCCGACAGGTTATTTAACGGTCTCTCTGCCGGCGGCGCCGTTGAAATGCCAATTGCCGACAGCCCCTGGGGCTCTTACTTTGGCATGTTTAGGGATAAATATGGAATTGAGTGGATGGTGGATTATGACCCGAGATACAAGGGCAAAGCGTAATTGATTTCAGCAAATATTTATATCAGGCAAGTGCATCTGTGTTTACCGGCATTTTGTAAAATTTTTTCAAACAAACAAAATGTGTATCAATGCCATGTGCATGGCCCTGTAAAAATAACGCTTTAAAACGCAAAAGCTGTAGCGGTTAATAATGGAATACCCGTTTTTTTATATTTACTTTGGGTTGTGATTTTATTATGCTATTAAAATGGATTTGTAAATATTAGCATTGAATGTATAACAGGTAACCTACATCAAAATTACCTGCCTGGCAATCTTAACATCAACTTTGAAAACATGAAACAATCTAAACGTTTTTTCAGCCTGTTGATTTTTATGGTATTCACAATCTCAGAATTTTCATGCAATAACAATCAATCAACACCGTCACTGGCAATCATTAAACAGTTACATCTTAAAAGAGGCAATGTAATAAGTTGCAGCCCCGCAGCAGCCCAATTCGGTTTGGTGAATTTTGAAGTAACAGGAGGTGATGAAGTAAAAAAAGATTTTAACCTTGCGGTTGAGCTTTTACATTCTTTTGAATATGATGAAAGCGAAAAAGTTTTTGCAAAAATTATTGATGAAGCACCTGATTGTGCAATGGCTTACTGGGGCATTGCCATGTGTAGTTTTCATGCATTGTGGACACCCCCAACAAAAGCAGAATTGAAGAAAGGAGCACAGGCCATTGAGATAGCCAAATCAATAAAAAATAAAACAGCAAAAGAATCGGGTTTCATTAATGCGCTAAGTTTATTTTATAAAGACTGGAATAAAACAAGCCATCTTGCAAGATGTTTGGATTTTGAAAAAGCAATGGAAAATTTACAGCAAGCTTTTCCAAATGATAAGGAAGCTGCAATATTTTATGCCTTATCATTAGTTGCTGCTGCCAACCCAAAAGACAAAACGTATACTAAGCAAAAAAAGGCTGGCGCAATATTAGCATCGTTGTACAAAACAGAACCCAATCACCCGGGCATAGTTCACTATATTATTCATACGTATGATTATCCTGAACTTGCTTCCCTGGCATTGCCCGCAGCTGAAAGATATGCCGGTGTGGCTCCTTCATCGGCTCATGCACTACACATGCCTTCGCATATTTTTACAAGATTAGGGTTATGGGATAAAAGTATCCAAACAAATTTGCGATCGGTTGAAGCTGCAAGATGCTATGCAGAATCATCAGGCAACCCGGGGCATTGGGATGAAGAACTACATGGCCTTGATTATCTTGTGTATGCTTATTTACAAAAAGGGGATAATGTACAGGCTCAAATACAAATAGACTATCTAAATTCATTCAAAGTAATTTCGCCGGTTAATTTTAAAGTTGCTTATGCACTTGCAGCTATTCCAAGCCGGTTTGTGCTTGAAAATAAAAATTGGAAAGATGCAGCAGCCTTGGAATCGCCTGCTGTAAAAATAAACTGGGATGATTACCCCTGGCAGCAATCTGTCATCCATTTTACCCGTTTATTAGGGGCCGTACACACCCATAATTTGCAAGCAGCCAAACTTGAACTGGGCTATCTTAAAAACCTGCAAGGCAAACTGCAAAAACAAAAAGATATTTATAAAGCAACAGAGGTAACCATACAAATGAATACAGGAGAGGCATGGATAAAATTTGCAAATGGCGATAACGCCCCTGCAATTAAATTAATGAAAATGGCTGCTGATATGGAAGACAGTACCGGCAAGCATCCGGTTACACCCGGCGAAGTTTTGCCGGCAAGAGAATTGTTAGGGGATATGTATTTTAAATTGAATGATTATAAAAACGCCTTGAAAACTTATGAAGATGTGTTAAAGAAAAGCCCTAACCGGTTTAATAGTTTATATGGCGCAGGAAAATCAGCAGAAAAAATAAATGACAAAGAAAAATCCATTTACTATTACAAACAATTAGCCGCAATTACAGATTCAAAAAAACCCGTGCGAAAAGAACTAAGTGAAATCGTAGGATTATTGGCAAAGAATTAAACAATTTATTTTCGTTGATTTTTATCTATAAAAATTATTTTATAATGACGGTAAAAGAACAAATCAAACAATATATATCAACATTGCAGGTAACCAAAGCCAACGAGTTACAAACGTTGCATAAACATATCATGCAAATAAAACCAGCCTATAAACTTTGGTTTCTTGATGGAAAAGACGATAAAGGTAAAATTGTTTCAAACCCAAACATTGGTTATGGATCAATCAATTTAAAATACAAAGACGGGTCATCAAAAGAATTTTATCAAATAGGCCTAAGCGCCAATACTACAGGTATTTCAGTTTATATCATGGGTATCAACAACAAAAACTATTTAGCAGAAACTTTTGGCAAAAGATTAGGCAAGGCAAGTGTAACAGGTTATTGTATTAAATTTAAAACTTTAAAAGATATTAATATCACAGTACTTGAAGAAGCTATTCAATTTGGTTTTGAAAATATCGGGTAGCATTGTTTTTAAGCATGAATTAGCTATGTAAATAAAACATAAACAGTCCACAGTAAAAAACATATTGCTACCTACTCAGTTTTATTATTAGCTAAAAAATCAAACATTTCTTCATTTATTTCATCAGGCTCATCGCAATGAGTAATTTGTGCAAATGCGCTGTAGGAAGATCCTATCATCAATGGCAAACTAAACAACAAACCAATGCCGCAGGGAATGGCGCTAATGATGATAATGATACCCATCAACAAAAAATAACCTATTAATGGAAAAAGGTTACGGGTGGCAATTTTTCGTGACATTTCCATTGCCGGCCATGCTTGCATTTTATATATAACTATAAAATGAATTTTAAAAACCCATATTATTGAAATTAAAAGTATAAAAAACATCAGAAACAAAAAAAGCATTACAGACTCTGGCGTTAATATCTGCCTAAACAATTCCCTAATTTCTTCCTGGTTATTTAATACGCCGGGCCCCTGTGCTACTTCAAAAAATTTAATAATGAGATTGAGGTAATTTAATAGAAACAGTACAGCAAGTGTAACCATTACGGCAAATTGTATGGTAGCGCTAATTATTATTGGAGATAAAAATTTAAAACCCTTAAACATATCTCCCAAATCTGTCCAACCGATACCTTTTGAAATACGCCAGGTAACATATATGGCGCCAGCCATCAGGCATGGGCTTAATATTAACTGGCTGGCCAGGTTGCCAACAAATGGAATTATCCCTGCAACAATACTAATTACCACCGAAACAATACCGCCTAAAATATAATAGCCCAGGTGTTTTGATACCAATGCCCATCCATCGGAAAAAGCCCGGCCAATGGAAAAAGTAGATTTATCGGTACTGAGTTCTGTTAGCGTCTTCATTTTATTTTTTTTAAAACTAATATTTTTTCAGTTAAGATAACAGGTTTATTACAGGATATTGGTTTTTGTTTTTTTACCAAAAAATTTACGGAATGTTAAACTTAGATAAGCCATATTTAATATGTAGATTTGCCCTAATTTGCAACTATGAAAACATACGCATACATCATTTTATTTTCATGTCTTATACTTTTTCAAAGCTGTTTTGAAATCATTGAAACAGTTTTTTTAAAAGCCGATGGTTCAGGAAATTTTCAACTGGTTTTAAACCTTAGTAAAAGCAAAACAAAGCTCAACTCCATTATAAAGATGAAAACCATCAATGGACATGAAGTGCCATCAAAAGAAGAAATTAGAGATAAGATTGCCAGTATAGAAAAAATTGCAGCCAAAACACCGGGCATTAACAATGTAAAAGCCACTGTAGATTTTAATAATTACATAGCCACCATCAGTTGTAATTTTTCCCAAATTAACCGCATGAACGAAGTGGTTAAAAATGTGTATTTAAAAGAGGGCGGTAAAGGCAAAGTTCCAGAAAAAATATACGACTATGCTTCAGGTTCTAAAACATTCCACAGGCTTAACCTTTTTTCATTTAAAAATGAATATAAAAAACTAAGTAATGCCGATAAGGAAATATTTGCTACCGCCAATTATACTGCTATCTTTAAATTTGAAGCTTCGGTAACCGGCGCATCAAATAAGGATACAAAAACAGCACCCAGCAAAAAAGCTACCATGCTTAAGCTTAATGCGCTTGATGTAGCCACCGAAAAAAAATCAATAGAAAATAAAATAACCTTAACCAACTAACAATTATGAAATCAATTATTGCGGCTTTAATATTATGCTGTTGTATAATCACGGTAAGCCAGGCACAAAACAAACTCACACTTGTACCTTCTTCTGCAACTTTTGTGGTTAAATATGCCGGAGAAAATTTCACCAAAAATATATCTGTAAAAAAAATTGACAGCTACGGTTTTATTAAGGATGAATTTTTTAAGTTATTGCATCTGGATAAACGTACTTCTCTGCAAAATACTGGTATTAATTTTGAACAGGACTCATATCAATATGTAGTAATGCAGGACACCTGTATAAACCTTGTTTCATTGCTTAACATTAAAAACGAAGCACAGTTTCTTAAACTTATAAAAGATAATTACAACCATACTGCTACAATAATAAAGAAAGATGGATATAACATAATACCTGTTTCAAACACTTCATTTATAGGATGGAGCAAAAATATGGCCGTAATTGTAAACAGTACTTATCAAAATCGAAAATATTATTATAATAATGATATAACAATCGATACCGGTATGGTTGAAATTTATACCGATACGGCTGTAGCAATTGTACCCGACACAACCATGTCGGCAGAAGAAACAGAGGCAAAAGAACAGGAAGAACAACGGATAAGAGACAGCATTTATAATTTTAAATGGGAGTTGTGGGAGCAACAACAGGATATGATAGCAAAAAAGCAACAACAGGCAACCGCCGAAAAAATTATACAAAACAGTTTTGCAGGCAATGTTAAATCAATTGCCAATGATGTAGGTTACCAAAAAATTATTGACCCTACAGCACATGTTAGTACCTGGTTTAATACCGAAAGTATTTTTAACCAGTATATGAATTATTTTAATAGGGGCACTTATGGCGTTGTTAATAGTGTTACATCACCGCTGTATGAACAAACTGATGGTTTTAACACTGCGGTAAATATTTATTTTGATAAGGATAAGTTGAGGATGGAACAAAAAACATTTTCTGCCAATGACAGTCTAAATAAACTTTCACTTGCAGTAATGAACAATAAACAAAGTAACAGCCTCATCAACTTTGTAAACCCCGGTAATATCGGTTACCTGTCTATGAGCATCAATACCGAGGCTATGGCAAATTATTATTATCCATTGCTTAAAAGTTATTTAGGAAGATCTTCATACATGAACGATTATGCTGATTTAATTGATGTGTATATTGACTTAGTGCAGATAATTATTGATGAAAAAGGTATTGCAGAGCTTTTACCCGGCAACTATATGTTTGTAATGCACGACATGAAAGCCAAGATGGTTGATTATACAGATTATGAATATGATGAAGAATACAACCGTAAAGAAGTAAAGAAAACGAAGAAAGAATTATCACCCGATTTTACATTTGCTTTTGAATCGAACAGAACCGACTTTTTAGAAAGGATTGCACACTTACCATTAAAATATGCCGAGAAAGAGCATTTTGATTATAAACAAAAAGATGGTTATTATGTACTTACTTTTGATTCAGGCAAATATCCAATAAGCAGTTTATATTTTATGGTTAAAGATGGAAAAGCGGTTATCACCACATCAAATGCGGTAATAAACATGGTAAAGAACAATACTGCTTTTACAACTGATGAAGAAACAAAAAAAGCAATCTTAGCCAATAACTATTCGATGCAGTTAAACAGTACAAAGCTAATTGAAAAGTTACAAACACAGATAAGCACCGATGTAAATATGAAAGTGAGCGATTATTTGAAACAGAACCTGGGCGATGTAAAAATGGAAAGCCGTATTAAAGATGGTATGATACAGGGAACAACTACTTTGAACATTAAAGGTAAACACAATAATAGCCTTGAGTTTTTCTTTAACATGATTGATGGCGTTAATTCTATCATTGAAAAAGATCGCCAGGACAAAGAAAAAAAATTGAATTAAATGAATAAAAAAAAATGGGGGCTGCTTCTGTTAGCAGCCCTTTTGCTTTTTGGTTATATAAAAATGTTTTATAAAACTTATAGCAAAACAGCGGTACCACAAAGTGCCGATTGTATTGTGGCTGCCGATGTGAAAAGAATTACCAATACTTTGATTTGGAATTTCATTACCACACCAAGCCAGTGGAAGAAATTCAGTTTATCATCAAAAAAAACCAAAGAGATTAGTTGGGATGACATGGTGAAGTTACCTGATTACATCCTGGCATTTCATATTCATAACCAGCCTAAATCAGTTTGGTATGCACTGCTTGATATAAAAGATACAACCAATTTTTATACAGGCCTGCAACAATTTCAATTCGCTAAAATTAATGATCATGAATTTGTAAACAGGGCAAACAGTATTTATCTATTTGTGCAAGATGAAAAGGTATTGGTTGCAACAGCATCTGAAGAAAGAAGGAATGATGTATCTGCTGCTGCTAATGAATTATTTATTAAAAAGACTTTCATGCCTGATAGCAGCATAAAAAAAGTTATACAGGCTAAAAGCCATCTGGTTGCTTATCTACAACCTAATGAATTTTTAAATAATGAAACAATCGTTACTGCAAATTTTGATAAAGAAAAGATTGAAATAACTGGTAACCTTGTACCCGGAGCTAAATTGAATTTTACAGAAAACAATTTTAAGTATGCTTCTAATTCCTTATGTGCACTGGCTTTTACCCAGCCACCGGTAAATTTATTAACATTTATAAATTCAACTTATAAAGAAAAGATAGCAACTGCTTTAAATTTTAATATTGATTCGCTTTTGCAACCACAAAATAGTTGGTACAGCCTTAACCTTAATGAAATAAAAAACAGAGTTGACAGTGCTGTTACTTATACTTACGATGATGAATTTAATAAAATAGAAAAAATGACGGTTAATAATATACAGGAGCCTTCGTTTGATTTTACAATTACTGGTAACAAATCAGCAGCGTTTAATGATTATTTATTGCATACAAAAAAAATTGAGGTAACAAACGCAGGCAATATATTTTTACCCATGCCCCTTGTAAAAACTTATTGTTTTCAAAAAAATACCAACCAGTTAAATATCACTTCTGCCAATTACGGAAAAACTACAACAGATAAAACCATCAACGCAGTATTTTTTATAAACATGGTTGTTTCTAAAATACCTCAAAATTTAGTTAACTACCTGCCTGAGACTTTTAAACGAACAGTTTATAACTTTGATGTATTGAATGTAGCTGTTGTTAAAAAAGAGAATCAACTGGTTTTAAATATTGTTGTTCACAAAAAGAAAAATGATCTGCCGTTATTTGTATTATAATATAGAAAGTTTACCTGGTATCTTTTATTTTATAAGTATTTAATGCTGTTGGTTATCATAAATACCAGGGGCTAAAACCTGTTACAGGCAGATGTTTGATGGTTTTAGATTGTAGTTGGATGCATGGATTTTGTATATACCTTGGTTTGTATTTAGATTAACCTTTTTTTAGTTTTACATTTTCAAAGCAAAATTTTTATGAAATTGCTTGCTGCGTATCTTATACGTTGTTTAACTTTTTCCTGCTGTATGTAAAGTTTAATGATAGCTTTTTGTGTGATTTTATTTTAACTTTTAAATTAAACTTTATGAATCAAGTAAAAACATTTATTACAGTTGCAATTATTTCAATGCTGGCTTTTTCTCAGCAAGCCGTAGCAAACACTGTAGATAATACAAACGCCCTGTCTGTAGAATTAACTTTTGCAGGTACTTTTAAAAGCCAACCATTGGTTCAATTGAATTTTACTTCAAATGAAGAAGACAATGTATTTAAAATTGTGATAACAGACGAATCTGGTATTGAATTGTATAACACCGATGTTAAAGGAACTGTTTTTTCAAAACAATTTTTACTTGATACCGATGATTTGGGAGATGCAGTTTTGTATTTTGAAATTACAGGAAAAAAATCTGGTAAGAAAACGATTTTTGAAGTAAACAGGCAGCAGCAGGTTACACAAAAGGTGAATGTGATAAAACTATAACAACTGTATTTTTAAAATATAAACTCATACATATAAAAAGGCTGCTCATTTTTTGAGCAGCCTTTCTATTACTAAAAGAAATTTTATGGAAAAATGCCCAATTCGGCATAACTGTTTGCCACTTTGTTGATAGCGCTTACATAAGCTGCAGTACGCATATCCGGAATATTATCATTGTTTAGCCAAATGTCCATGATTTCACGGGTGGCTGCAATCATTGTTTCTTCCAGTCCGCTGTGAACCAGGTCAACTTCATCGGCACCATGCAGGATGATTGCCTTTTCTTCGGCACCTACTTTTTTACCTGTAAGACCTTCAATTTCGTTGATGATTCTGCCATTCAGATTTTCGGTAAATCTTTTTTCCATACGTCCATAACGTACATGGCTTAGGTTTTTAAGCCACTCAAAATAGCTAACAGTAACCCCGCCGGCATTCAGGTACATATCAGGAACACATAAAATATTTTTTTTCAGAAAAATTTCGTCAGCATCGGGTGTACAAGGGCCATTAGCAGCTTCACCAATAATTTTTGCTTTAACCTTGTCGGCATTGTCTTTAGTAATTACACTTTCAAGCGCAGCAGGTATTAATATATCGCACTCTAATTCCAATGCATCTGTATTTTTAGCTAAATTGGTTGCTCCCGGAAAATCTAAAATTGAACCTGTTTTTTGCCTGTGTAAAAAAACTTCATGTTCGTTTAATCCTGCAGCATTAAATATAGCGCCTTCATATTCAGCAAGGGCAACTACTATTGCGCCATGTTGTCTAAAAAATTGTGCACTGTGGTAGCCAACATTACCAAGGCCTTGTATAACTACTGTTTTACCTTCTATACCGGTACTTAGTCCAAGTTTTTTCATCACATCGGGCATGTTACAAACTTCTCTTATACCAAAAAATACACCAAGGCCGGTGGCTTCTTTACGGCCACGTACACCACCCTGCGTAACAGGCTTACCGGTAACACAACCGGCGGCATCTATTTCACCAGGTTTTAATGAGGCGTATGTATCTACTATCCAGGCCATCTCTCTTTCGCCGGTACCATAATCGGGTGCAGGCACATCAATACCCGGGCCTATAAAATTTTTCTTTACCAGTTCTGATGTATAACGACGAGTTATTTTTTCAAGTTCGTAAGCGCTGTAATTGCGTGGGTTAATTTTAATGCCTCCTTTACCACCACCAAAGGGCACATTTACAATGGCACATTTATATGTCATTAAACTTGCAAGCGCCATCACTTCATCCTGGTTTACTTCATTACTAAAACGAATACCGCCTTTGCATGGCGATTTGTGATGACTGTGTTGTACCCTGTATGCTTCTATTACTTCAATAGTACCATTGTCTCTTTTAATGGGGAACCGCATACGGTAAACACTGTTACAAGCTTTAATCTGTTCCAGTATTCCAAGATCCCATTTGGTAAATTTGGCTGCTTTGTCAAAACTTCTTTCAACATTTTCAAAGAAGGTGTATTCGTGTTTATCACTCATAAAATGGTTTTTATTTTTTACAATCGTTAGTTGAGATTTTATATAGCAATATTAAAAACTATTCCTTTTCTTTTTCCATCCGGCTTATTTTTTTGTCTAATAAAAATACATATATAAACAAGCCTATCAATATAGTGAGGCAAACAGCTACCACCACATATATTTTTCCGTTACTCCGCATTGTATCAGCCATATCTGGCTGTGTATCCTGCGCAAATAAAATGAAACTGCAAAATAAGCAGCTTATAATTAAAAGCAACTTACTTACTATTTTATTCATGAAACAGTGTTTTATCTTTAATTAATTGTAACCTTATTTTTAAAGTGGTTATCCAAACTCCTAATAACGTCCAGCCTATTATTGCCGGATAAAAAACCATGCGGAGCCTGCTATCAATATCTTTAAAATTTAATGCAGGATTACCGCTTTCGCTGCCCGGTGATCCGGGATGTAAACTGCCTACCAGCCGGGGAATTATCCATATACTTGGAAATAACATGGCAAAGGCAAAAATATTATAAACTGCACTTACCCTTGCTTTTTTATCTATATCGGTAAATGAACCACGTAAAACAAAATAGGCTCCATAAATTAATAAGGCTATGGCTGCGCCAATAAGTTTTGGTTCTCTTAAAATATTCCCCAGCGATTGGCTTTGGTCGGTAACCCAGGTGTAGTTAGCCCAAATGGTACCGGTTGTGTAACCCAATATGCCAAAGAATGATCCAACGGCAGCATATTGATGAGCAAAAATGTCGTTGCGTAAATTAAACCCTCGCAGGTATTTAATGCTATAAAAAAAACTGGTACCAAATAAAATCATCATACCAAACCACATACATACATGAAAATAGAGGTTGCGGATTGTTTCGTTAAGTATAAATAAACGGGGTACATCTAATAAAAAACCTCCCACAATGGTATATACCAGCAATAGAAAGGATAATATTTTCCACCAGCTTTTCTGCAAACAAAAAAAGAATTAAGTGAGAGGCAAAGTTAGGGTAATCAATTTCAAAGAATAAAAAAAAATTGCATTTTATAAAATCATTCCTTCCACAAATAAGGAAAAAGTATTACCGACATGGCTACTACTAAAACATCTAATCCAATAATAAGTGCAGATAATTGCATGACTGCTCCCTGTTTAAAAATTTCTGCAAATGCTGCTTTGCTCAGGCGCATTAGTAATAATAACTGGGGAAGAATTACGGGAAATCCTAAAATAGCAATTAATGCTGCATTTTGTTGTGCTTTTGCTGCTATGGCGCTCATTAATGTAAATACCATGCTTATGCTGCCACCACCTAAAATAACGATGCCTATAAACCAATAAATATTTGTTAAGGGGTTAGATAAAAAAGCTGAAAATAATACTAAGGTAAGCAGGCTCATAAAAACCATAAGCAGGGTATTGTATATCATTTTTGCAATGATGAACTCAACCGGCGATGTTATGGAATAGAAATACAACATACGGCCTTTACTTTCCTGTAAAAAACTTTTAGCTACTGCATTTACACATACAAATAATAAGATTACCCAAAATAATCCGTTCCAAATATTGGCATCGGGTTTATCTATAGAAAGGTATAACACAAAAATGGTAGCGGCTATATACAAAAGAATACCATAAAAAGTGTGTTTCTGCCTAAGTTCAAGCAGTATGTCTTTTTTTAGTAATGCATATATCCTTGCGTACATAATAACAGAATAAACGTTTTAATTTTTTTCCTGGGCACAATGCCTGCACCTGGGTTCATAAATATCTTTTTCGCCCAATAATACCTGTGGCCCCTGGGCAATTTTTCTATAGCTGATGTTGGCAATATTGCCACACTTAACACAAATAGCATGTAGTTTGGTTATATAATCGGCCTTGGCCAGCAGGTTGGGCATTTGCCCAAATGGGTTTCCCAGGTAATCCATATCCAGGCCGGCTACAATTACCCGTATACCACGCTGTGCTAACTGTTCGCACACATTGCTTATTTCACTATCAAAAAATTGGGCTTCGTCAATGCCCACCACATCTACATCCTGTGCTAGCAATAAAATAGTTTGAGAACTTTCTACCGGTGTTGATGCAATGGCATTGGTATCATGGCTTACTATTTTCACTTCGTCATACCGTACATCAATGGCCGGTTTAAAAATCTCAACTTTTAAATTGGCAATCTTTACCCTTTTTAGCCTGCGTATCAATTCTTCGGTTTTTCCGCTAAACATACTGCCGCAAATCACTTCAATCCATCCCCGCCTTTCTCCTTTTAAATTTGGTTCTATAAACATTTAAGTATTTTTTTAAAAATCAGTTAGTAACTTAGGGCCGCAAGCATGATTTTTTTTAAACATGCCTATCATGTTACGGGCATCAAAAGTATAATATTATCATGGAAAGAGTGGAGACACTCCTTAAAAAGTTACAAGAACAGTTTACTAACAAAGCTACCCCAGGGCAGCTTTTATTAACTGTGCAAATGTTACAGGCAGAACTGCTGCACCTGCAGTCAAACAATGCATCAATGTTTGATAATGATGTGGTGGCAGTAACCGTATCGGCCATGCAGGTAATTGCTGCACCAGTTGAACAAGTAAAAATAAATAATGATGAAGAAAAAACAGTTGAAGTGCTGTTAGTGAATGAGGTTGAACTGGAAGCCGAGCTGGAAGAAATAAAACGAAATGCTGATGCCATGAAGAAGATCAGTGTTCAAAATAAACCACATATTATTTTTGAAACCGAAGAAGACATTCCAACACTAACACATCAGCAAAAACCCCAAGTACAAGCAACATCTGATGATAAGACTAAAGAATTAAATGATGCCATCAGCGACAATCACCATACTTCACTTAATGAAAGACTTAAACAATCTAAAATTGATTTAGGTGATACACTTACTGAAGTTCCCATCAGGGATTTACGAAAAGCCATTGGCGTAAATGATCGTTTCGTATTCATCAATGAATTATTCAGAGGCGATGAAGCAGTTTATGAAAGAAGTATAAAAACCATCAACAGCTTTTCAATTTATGCAGAAGCCGAATACTGGATACAAAGAGAGTTGAAAGTAAAAAACAGTTGGAATGACAATGATGAAATGGTAAGGCAGTTTTATCAACTTGTTAAGAGGCGTTTTTCGTGAATATATTTTAATATTTTTTCGGACGCCCCGGCTTGCTCATGCACAAATAATTTCGCCAACTTTCCCATTTTATTGCATTTATCATCGTTATCTAATAAATTTTTTAAAACTGCATCCAATTTTACAGGCCCATCAATACTAATGCCGCCACCAGCTTGTATCAAGCTAAGTGCTTCATCAAACTTTTCGTACACCGGACCAAAAACTACCGGCTTGCCATAAACAGCAGCTTCAAGCACATTGTGTACACCATCTGCTCCAAAACCACCACCAACATAAGTTACACTTGCATATTTATAAATGCGTGAAAGCATACCTACATTATCTATTATAAGTACATTGGGTAATGGATGTTTTGATATTGCCGCCTGTAAGTCAGAATATAAAACTGAATGAGGGAATTCATCTTTAACATCGTTTATATTTTCTTTATTGATTTCGTGTGGCGCAATGATGAATTTAATTTGGGGGTTTGTATTTATAAAATGTAATAGTTCTATTTCATCTTCTTCCCAGGTACTTCCGGCAACTAACACTTTAGCTGTGCCGCAAAATTCTTCAATAAATGGCACCGAAACAAAATGACCGGCAATTTCTAATACACGGTCAAAACGGGTATCGCCATTTATACTAACATTATCAGTAAATCCAAGTTGCATTAATAAATTTTTTGACTCATCATTTTGCACAAATAAATGTGTGAACGATGCCAGCATACGCCGCCATATTTTACCGTAAAATTTAAAAAAAGGTTGCCCATTTCTAAATATACCCGATACCAGTAAAATTGGAATTGACCGTTTTTTCAATTCCTGCAGGTAATAAAACCAGTATTCATATTTAACCCATAATACTAAGGAAGGATTTACTGCATCTAAAAATTTTTTTGCATGAAGGGCAGAGTCCATCGGCAGGTAAAAAATACAATCCACGCCTTTATAATCTTTCATTACTTCAAATCCCGATGGTGAAAAAAAAGTAAGTACTATTGGTTGCTGCGGATAATTAATTTTTATTGCTTCAAGCAAAGGTCTGCCTTGCTCAAATTCTCCCAGGCTGGCACAATGCATCCATACAGGGCGGTGAGTAAAATGATTAAGCTTATTATTTATTTCAGAAAAAACATTTTTTCGCCCATTCACCCATTTTGCTGCTTTATTGTTCCAAAGCGATGCAGTATGAGCGCCAGATGAATATAACTTCAAAAAAATATCGTATAGCGTTTTACTCATTGTTAATTTGTAACAAATCTATATAAAAAACAATAGCACTTATTGTAAACTAAAAATTGAATTTTAAACTTTTTTAAAACCTGTAAACAGCAAATACATCTACAAATCCTCCTTTTGATAACTGACTGCCGAATCTTATCTTTGCCACGCAAAAAAATAATATATGAGGCCTTTACAAATGGTTGATACCAAAACGCAATATCAAAAAATAAAAAAAGAGGTAGATGCGGCTGTAATAGCAGTTATGGAAAGTTCTATGTTCATTGGTGGTAAAGTGGTAAATGATTTTGCAGCTAACCTGGCAAAATATCACAACAGTAAGCATTGCATACCATGTGCCAATGGTACCGATGCTTTGCAAATTGCTATGATGGCGCTTGGCTTACAGCCAGGCGATGAAGTGATAACTCCTTCTTTCACTTATATTGCAACGGTTGAAGTAGCAGCATTGCTTAATATAAAACCAATATTTACAGAAGTTGACCCCAAAACTTTTTGTATAGATACCGAAGCTATTGAAAAAGCAATTACTCCAAAAACAAAAGCAATTGTTCCTGTTCATTTATACGGCCATGCGGCCGACATGGAAAAAATTATGGACATTGCCAACAGGCACAATTTATTTGTAATAGAAGATAATGCACAAGCAATAGGTTGTGATTATACGTTTAGTGATGGTACATTAAAAAAGACAGGTACTATCGGCCATATTGGATGCACATCTTTTTACCCATCAAAAAACTTAGGTGCCTTTGGCGATGGTGGTGCTATTTTTACCGATGATGATGAAATTGCCAATAAGCTGCGTATGATAGCATCGCACGGACAAAGCAAAAGGTATTATCATGATGTGGTTGGTTGCAACAGCAGGTTAGATGCCATGCAGGCGGCCATACTGGATATAAAATTAAAACACCTGGATACCTACATAACAGCCCGTAGAAATGCTGCTGATTTTTATGATAAGGCTTTTGAAGATAATAAACATATAACAATTCCGTTTAGAGCAGGCAACAATAAGCATGTATTTCATCAATATACTTTGCAGTTAAATGAAATTAACAGGGATGCATTGAGTACTTACCTAACTGAGCAGGGAGTTCCTAACATGATTTATTACCCGGTACCAGCCCACAGGCAAAAAATGTTTGATGCTTTTGGCGGTAGTGATTACCATTTGCCAGTAACCGACTGGTTAACAGAAAGGGTAATATCGTTGCCCATACACACCGAGCTTGATGAAGAACAACAAGTATTTATTACAAATAAAGTTTTAGAATTTGTAAATAAATAATTTTATACCAAAAAAAATCTATTTCCCTTTAAAGGATTGAAGTATGAAAATTGCAGTAATTGGAACAGGATATGTTGGATTGGTAACAGGAACCTGCTTTGCAGAAACAGGCAACACCGTTACTTGTGTGGATATTGATGAAAACAAAATACAAAAACTTACTTCCGGTAAACTTACCATTTACGAACCCGGCCTGGATAAACTTTTTATCCGTAACCAAAAAGAAAACCGACTGCATTTTACCACTTCTTTAAAGGAAGGAATTGAAGGTGCACAAATTATTTTTTTGGCTTTGCCAACCCCACCAGGCGAAGATGGTAGCGCTGATTTAAAATACATTCTTGGAGTAGCAGATGATTTAGGAAAAGCAATAAAAGATTATGTAGTCATCATTGATAAAAGCACTGTACCGGTAGGTACGGCAGATAAAGTACATTCTGCCGTTGCAAAAAATGCTACCGTTGATTTTGATGTGGTATCAAATCCCGAATTTTTACGTGAAGGAGTGGCTGTAGATGATTTTATGAAACCTGACAGGGTGGTTATTGGCACAACATCTGAAAGAGCCAAAAAAATACTTAACGATTTATACCTGCCTTTTGTACGCCAGGGCAACCCCATCATTTATATGGATGAAAAAAGCGCAGAGCTTACAAAATATGCTGCTAATTCTTTTTTAGCAACTAAAATAACTTTTATGAATGAGATTGCTATACTGTGCGAAAAATTTGGCGCCGATGTAGATTTGGTTCGTAAAGGTATTGGCAGTGATGAACGCATTGGCAGAAGGTTCCTTTTTCCGGGTATTGGGTATGGAGGCAGTTGTTTTCCTAAAGATGTGCAGGCATTGGCCAAATCATCAAAAGATGCGGAGTACGATTTTAAGATACTGCAAGCTGTGATGGAAATTAATGAAAAACAAAAACTGCATTTGATACCTAAGATAAAAGCATACTTTAATGATAACCTTGCGGGCAAAAAAATTGCTTTGTGGGGGCTGGCATTTAAACCAAATACCGATGATATAAGAGAAGCGCCGGCGTTAACTATAATTAAAGAATTGTTGGAGGCAGGCGCCTCTGTTACTGCTTACGATCCCGAAGCAATGGCCAATGTAAAAGCTTTACTTGGTGGTACTATACAATTTACCGATCATCAGTATGAAGCATTACAGGATGCCGATGCATTGGTGATTGCAACAGAATGGAGCGAATTTAGAACACCCGACTTTAACAATATCATCACCCGGCTAAAAAATAAAGTGATATTTGATGGCAGAAATTTATTTGATTTGCAAAAAATGGAAGAAATGGGATTTTATTATGTAAGTGTGGGAAGAAGGATTATTAAACCTTAAACTTTTAATTTTTTTTCTGTGGCTACAAAAAAAATTTTAATAACCGGCGCTGCAGGTTTCCTGGGATCGCACCTGTGCGACCGCTTTATTAAAGAAGGTTTTCAGGTAATGGGAATGGATAATCTCATAACCGGCGACCTTAAAAATATTGAACATCTTTTTAAATTAAAAGAGTTTGAATTTTATCATCACGATGTTTCAAAATTCATTCATGTAACCGGGCACCTCGATTATATACTGCATTTTGCATCGCCTGCAAGCCCTATTGATTATTTAAAAATACCCATACAAACTTTAAAAGTAAGCTCATTGGGTACGCACAATTGCCTGGGGTTGGCTAAAGCAAAAAATGCCAGGATATTGGTTGCATCAACCAGCGAAGTTTATGGAGATCCATTGGTACATCCGCAAACAGAAGATTATTGGGGCAATGTAAATCCTGTTGGCCCCAGGGGGGTGTATGATGAAGCCAAACGTTTTATGGAAGCCATTACCATGGCTTATCATACTTTTCATAATGTAGAAACAAGGATTATTAGAATTTTTAACACTTATGGTCCCAGGATGCGGCTTAACGACGGCCGTGCTTTACCGGCATTTATTGGGCAAGCACTTCGTGGCGAAGACCTTACTGTTTTTGGCGATGGAAGCCAAACACGAAGCTTTTGTTATGTAGACGACCTGGTTGAAGGTATTTACCGCTTATTGATGAGTAATTATACGCAGCCTTTAAATGTGGGTAATCCGGATGAAATTTCTTTACTGGATTTTGCAGCAGAAATAATAAAACTAACCGGCACCAAACAAAAAATTATTTTTAAGGAATTACCTACCGATGATCCAAAACAACGACAACCAGATATTAAAAAAGCAAAAGAAATTTTAGGATGGCAACCAAAAGTTTCAAGAGCAGAAGGGCTAAAGATTACTTATGAATATTTTAAAAGTTTACCGGAAGAAGAACTAAATAAATTACCAAAAGAATTCAAATAAATCAAAGATCAAAAGTAATAATTCAAAAAAACACTTGCTATTGTTAATTGGATTTTACTTTTTAATTTTTACTTAATTATGTACCAGGAACTGATAGAAAAGAAAAAAACATTAGCAGTAATTGGCCTTGGCTATGTTGGGTTGCCAATTGCTTTGGAATTTGCAAAAAAAATAAAAGTAATTGGCTTTGATATCAATGCAAGCCGCATAGAAATGATGCGTAATAAAATTGATCCCAGCCAGGAACTGGAAGCTGCAGATTTTGAAGGTTGCGATATTGAATTTACTAATAACCTGGATGTTTTGCGTAATGCAAACTTTTTTATTGTAGCTGTACCAACACCAGTAGATGAACACAATGTACCCGACCTGCTTCCGGTGCAGCGTGCCAGTGAAACAATAGGTAAAGTAATTAAAAAGGGAGATTATGTTGTTTATGAAAGTACCGTTTATCCAGGTTGTACCGAAGAAGATTGTGTACCTATCATTGAAAAAATCTCCGGGTTAAAAATGAAGGAAGATTATAAGATTGGATACTCACCAGAAAGGATAAACCCCGGCGATAAAAAACACACCATCAGCACTATTGTAAAAGTAGTAAGCGGTTGTTGTGATGAAAGTTTAAATACCATTGCAAAAGTGTATGAGTTGGTTGTAAAGGCAGGTGTGCACAAAGCTTCTTCTATAAAAGTGGCCGAAGCCGCAAAAATAATTGAAAACACACAGCGAGACCTTAACATTGCATTGATGAATGAGTTGTCTATAATTTTTGATAAGATGAACATCAATACATACGAAGTGCTGGAAGCTGCAGGTACCAAATGGAATTTTCTGAAGTTTCAGCCAGGCCTGGTTGGCGGGCATTGTATTGGTGTAGATCCTTATTATCTTACATACAAATCAAAAAAACTGGGCTATAATGCACAGGTAATTTTAGCAGGCAGGTTTATTAACGATGCAATGGCGGGATATGTGGCCCGAAAAATCCTTCAAAATATAATTTTGAATAATAGTGATGTAAAAAATGCAAAAGTGCTTGTAATGGGTGCAACCTTTAAAGAAAATGTTAGTGATATAAGAAACAGCAAAGTGGCAGATGTTATTAAGGAACTTAAAGCTTATTCCTTAAATGTGCACGTAACTGATCCACATGCCAAAAGCAATGAATTAAATCATGAATATGGTTTTGAATTAACACCAATAACAGCCAACGATTACGATGCAGTTTTAGTTACCGTACCACATGATGAATATAAAGAACTTGATGATGCATATTTTGCATCAATAACTAAAGAACATGCTTTGATAGCCGATTTAAAAGGTATTTACCGGGGAACAATACAAAGCAGAAAATACTGGAGTTTATAAACACATCAAATTTCTTTTTTAAGAAGATAGACAGGAAAGTGATATAAAAATCATTTTAAAAACAATGGTAATAGCATGAGTAACCTTTTTCATACACAAGATATTAGTCATTCTGCTTTTTTAATTACCGGTGGCGCCGGTTTTATTGGTAGCCATATTGCAGAATACCTGCTTACCAATGGTGCTAAAAAAGTAAGAGTACTTGATAATATGGCCAATGGCTTTGCAAGCAATCTTGAAATTTTAAAACAACACAGTGCTTTTGAATTTATTGAAGGCGATATCAGGGATTTTGATACCTGCGTAAAAGCATGTACCGGTATAGATTATGTTAGTCACCAGGCAGCGTTGGGGTCGGTGCCACGCAGTATTAAAGAACCGGTTTATTTTAATGATGTAAATGTTGGAGGTTTTGTAAACATGCTTAAAGCAGCAGTTGACAATGAAGTTAAACAGTTTGTGTATGCATCTTCATCTTCAGTTTATGGCGATGAACCTACATTACCCAAAAAAGAAAATTTAATAGGTAATTGTTTATCGCCTTATGCTGCAACCAAAAAAACAAATGAATTGTATGCACAGGTATTTGCAGATGTGTATGGGATAAAGCTGATGGGGTTTAGATATTTTAATATTTTTGGTCCACGTCAGGATCCTGACGGCGCCTATGCTGCAGTAATTCCTTTATTTGTAAAACACATCATAAAGCGCTTGCCTGTTTTTATAAATGGCGATGGTGCACAAACCCGTGATTTTACTTTTGTTGAAAATGCTGTACAAGTAAATATAAAAGGTATGCTTACCAATAATGCCGATGCATTAAAAAAAGTATATAATGTTGCCGTTGGAGAAAGTTTTAGTGTAAATTATCTTTACCGGGCATGTGCCGATTATCTTGAAAGCGATTTTGCCGCAACATACCGGGAGCCCCGTGCAGGCGATATACGGAATTCATTAGCCGATATTTCGCTGGCAAAAAAATTACTTGAATATCAGCCCGTAAAAAAATTTGAAGAAGGATTAGAAGAAACAATTGAATTTTTTAAACAGCGATACATCAATGAATAAAAGCAATAAACAATGACATTTATTAAAACTGAATTTCCGGAGCTTTTAATTATTGAACCAACTGTTTATACCGACAGCCGTGGGTATTTTTTTGAAAGTTATAATGAAAACGAATTTAAGAAAGCAGGTGTTGATATAAAATTTTTGCAAGACAATCAATCAAAATCATCTTATGGAGTTATTAGAGGGCTACATTACCAGTTAGCACCTTATGCACAAACAAAACTAATAAGAGTATTGAGTGGTTTAATATTAGATGTGGTTGTTGACCTGAGAAAAGGATCGCCTACATACGGTAAATCCTTCACGCTTGAATTATCGGATAAAAACAATAAACAACTGTTTATACCAAAAGGCTTTGCCCATGGGTTTTCTGTTTTAAGCGATACGGCAGAAGTTATTTATAAATGCGATGCATTTTATAATAAAGCCTCCGAAACCGGTATTGCTTATAACGACCCCGAACTGGGGATTGACTGGCAAATACCAGCCCATCTTGCTATCATATCAGATAAAGACAAAATAAATCCATTGTTTAAAAATTGTAAAAATAATTTTAACTTTTGACGGACAAACTGCTTACCATATTAGTTACCGGCGCAGATGGCCAGTTGGGCAAACAATTGAAATTACTTGCCCCTAAATATCCATACTGCCAATTTTTATTTGCATCAAAAAAAGAATTAGATGTTGCAGATAGTCATTCAATAAAAAATTTTTTTTCGGGTCATTCAATTGATTATTGCATTAACTGTGCTGCTTACACCGCAGTTGATAATGCAGAAAAAGATAAGGCAAAAGCGTTTTTAATGAATGCAGATGCCGTAGCTACATTGGCTGTAGTTTGCGAAAAACGAAAGGCGCAACTTATACATATATCAACCGACTATGTTTTTGATGGTACTTCAAAAAAAGCTTACTCCGAAAATGATGTTACTTGCCCAATTAATGTGTATGGTCAATCGAAATTAAAAGGCGAAGAAATGGCTATCCAAAATTCAGCATCCGCCATCATCATTCGTACATCCTGGTTGTACTCAACATTTGAAAATAATTTTTTGCATACAATGCTTCGCTTGATGAAGGAGAAGGACCGTATTAATGTGGTGGATGATCAATGGGGATGCCCCACTTATGCAGGAGATCTTGCGCTTGCAATTATGCGTATAGTAAAATCGGGCAAAAGTAAAGAACATACCGGCATATTTAATTACACCAATTCAGGCGCAACAACCTGGTACCAGTTTGCTTTAGCAATTAAAGAATTGAGTAATAGCAATTGTATTGTTAATCCAATAAATTCAGCTAACTACCCAACTATTGCAAAACGACCTGCATTTTCTGTTTTGGATTGCTCCAAAATACTGGATGCATATCAAAGTATTAGTGTGCGTAATTGGAAAGATGGGTTGCGTAGTTGCCTGGCTTCATTATAATGCAGGCAAGCCATATTTTTTATTGAAGTACATGCCCATACTTGTGGTGCACAGTAAAAGCATTACAAGTGAAATATTTTAAAAACTGCATCTGCAAAATCAATTATTGTAAATTTCTTTTGCGCAATACCTAATTAATATCTTTCCCTTCTTCAAGCATTTTTATATATTTTTCTATACCTTCTTTATTTATGCTATCAGGGGCTTTTGGTAAAGCTGCTTTAGCAAATTTTAATGCATTTTTAAAATCTCCATTAGCCGAATAGCCACGCATTAAGCCTACATTAACTAAAAACTGCCCGGGGTTCTTTTGTGCATTAAGTTTATATATTTCCAATGCCTGTGTGTTTTTTTTATCTCTTAATAATTGCCTGCCATAGCTATTAAGTTCCTGTAGGGTGGCCAATGGTATGGCTTCTTTCATTATAGTTTCTGCTTCGGCAGTACGTGCCATTTTATTAAGCAGGTTTGCTTTGGTGCTTAATGTTTTGAAATTTTTTTGTCCAATATATGGCCCCGAAATGGAATAATTACTCCACTGCAAAGCTTCATCCAGGTTTACATTATGTTGTAAGCAAAAATTTGCTGCTTCAAGCCAGGCTTCATATTTAAATCCTTTTGAGCTTGTAAGTTCGTTTCTAAATGATTGTATTTGTGTTTGTACATAATCAACAGATACTGTAAAAGGTATTTTCATTTTTTCCCAAAGCATTGCAATGGTTGCACTGTTTTCTGTTTCATCCATAAATTCAAATTTCATCCGTTCAACTAATTCATTTAAAGGGGCTGTTTTAACTGTAACCCGTAAAGCATCTTCTTTGGGATTGTAAAAAAATGAGCCCCAGGATGTAGAATTATTGCTGAAGATGATAGTGGCATCACCTTGCCCCAAGGCAATAAACAAACCATACGTGCCCGCAGGTAAGGCTTTGCCTTCTACAGTAACATCGGTACTAAAGCTGATAGTGGTATTTTCATTAGCGCCAGCCCGCCAGGGTGCAGCTTTGCTGGTACCAAAACCTAAATCGGAAAAACCATAAGGTACTAATTGACCCCATATTTTTCCTTCTCTGCCTTTAACTGCTGGCCGATCGTAATGAAGGGTTACATCAGTAATACCAATTCGTTCCATGGTGGTTGCTTTTTTATTACCACCATCCGGTACAGTTGATAAAATTTGCGCAAAGCCGGTAAAGTAAAATGAAAATGCAATACAGGCAAGTAATATTTTTTTATAGCTCATAGCAATATTTTTAGAAGCTAAATATATATACTATTATGCACGCCTGAAACAGAATATTGATGAGTGGTGAATGAATACGAAAAACTAGTTAACCGAAAGCAGGTGTTCGGCTATTACTAAATCAACTGGCCTGGTAATCTTAAAATTATTTTCTTCCCCTTTTACTAATTTCACTTTTAAACCATAGGCTTCTACAACGGTAGCTTCGTCGGTAAATTTATCTTTATAATCTATTTGGTAAGCTGGTATCAATATTTTACTGTGAAAGGTTTGAGGGGTTTGTACTTGTTTTATGTTGTCTCTTTCCAATGCCTTGTTTCCATTGTTGGTTATCAGTCTCACACTGTCTTTACTATCTATAACTGGTATGGCCGATCCGTTAGTTATAGCTGCATTATAGCATAAATTAATTAAGTCTGTACTAACCAGGCAACGCACAGCATCGTGAACAAAAATAATGCACTCATCATTAATTAATTGTAATCCGTTTTGTACCGAGTGAAACCTGGTTCGGCCGCCTATTGTTATTTGAATACGGTTATAATCAAAAAAGGCGTCAATAATTTCCTGCCCTGCAGCTACATGTTCTTCAGGTAAAACTAAAATTATGGAAAGGTCATCATACGTTTGTAAAAAAGTGTTGATGGTGTAATACAAAACAGGTTTCCCTTTTAGTAATAAAAATTGTTTGGGAATGTTGGTGTTCATCCGGCTTCCGTTACCTCCGGCAACTATTACTGCAGTTTTTTTCATAGTGTGAGTAATTGCAACAAGTCGCAATTTTGGTTGTGCACTTTATTCTTAATCGTTATAAATTCCAATCTTGTTATCTCCTTTACTGTTACGCATACCCCGGTACATGCCTGCGCTGTTAAATATCATAGAAATATTTCCTTTTGCATCCACACCAATCATACCGCCTTCTCCATCCATTTTTACCAGTTTAACCTTTACCACTTCATACATGGCATCTTTAAGGCTCATTCCTTTATATTCCATCAGGCAGCTTACATCATGTGCTGCAACAGCACAAATAAAAGGTTCGCCGTGGCCGGTACAACTAATGGCGCAGGTTTTATTATTTGCGTATGTACCGGCACCAATTAAGGGACTGTCGCCAATGCGGCCATATTTTTTGTTGGTCATACCACCGGTACTTGTTGCCCCGGCTATATTACCATTTACATCGCAGGCAACTGCGCCAACAGTTCCAAATTTTTTGTCTTTCATTAATTCTTCAACACCTTTATGTGTGTGATCTAAAGAATAGTTATCACTGTCTCTTATTTCTTTCCATTGATCGTACCTGAATTGAGAGAAGAAATATTCATCGGGTTCTAATTTTATTCCTTGTTTAATGGCAAAATCATTAGCGCCTTTGCCGCTTAAGAAAACATGATTGCTGTGTAGCATCACTTCTGTTGCCAGTTCTATAGGGTTTCGTACATTTCTAATTCCGGCCACTGAGCCAGCCGACAAATCTTTACCATCCATGATGGCTGCATCCATTTCCTGTAATCCTTTTTTTGTAAATACAGATCCTCGGCCTGCATTAAACAACAAGTTATCTTCAAGCACTACTATAGATGCTTTAACTGCATTAACGGCCGATCCTCCTTCTTTCAATACTGCATAACCGGCAGCAACAGCTTCTTCCAGCCCTTTTATATAAGCCTGCTCCAGGTCGGTGGTCATATCTTCTTTTAAAATGGTACCGGCTCCGCCGTGTATTGCTATCGAAAATTGATTCATACGTGTTGGTGGGTATTTATTGTTGCTCAAAATTATCTAATTTCCCAGCATAAACCTGATAGAATTTTAAAATGAAATTAAGAAAACTTACATTAAGTGATTATTTTCTAATCCTGGTAAACCTTATTCCTATTTATGGTGTATGGTACGAAGGATGGAATGCTGCTCAGGTATTTTTAGTGTATTGCTTAGAAACAGTAATTATTGGTGTAATCAATGTTATAAAGATGGCTTGCGTAACATTGTTTGTAAAGCCCAGAGATGTATGGGAGAACAATGGAAGTTTTACCAATGTTAGCGGTTTGTTCTTTATTGTTTTTTTTATTGTTCACTATGGCTTTTTTGTTTTTGTTCAAACACAAATTTTTTTTGGTGTAACCGGAATTATAAAAGACAGTTCTATTTTTAGTTCTTATAGTAAAGTGCCTGCAGTTTTAGGACACGATGGGTTAATATTATTGCTGATATTCATTACATACTATACGCTTCAAACATTATTTAACTTTTTTCTATCGGGAGCGTATAAGAAAACCTCTATGAGTAAGCTTATGTTTCAGCCTTATGGAAGGATATTTGTTCAGCAGTTTGTGGTGATTGTTGGTAGTATGTTTTTAGCTTTAGGTTTTTCCAATATATTTATTTTGATATTAGCTCTGGTTAAAATTGGCTTTGAGCTGTTTGTAAATTTTGATAAATTTATTGATAAGGCAGAAGCTGAATCAAAAAAGAAAATGGCAGCAGGAAAATAATTAGTTAGTTAAGCAGTTGTTTACATTCTTCCAGTAATTTATTTTTATTGATGGCTACCGTACCTACTTCTTCGCAAACTAATCCACCGGCAATATTTGCAATTTCGGCCATTAGTTTGGCATCTTTAATGGCAGCATACACTAAGGATGCAACAGCTATCACTGTATCACCGGCGCCGCTTACATCTGCAATGCTGCGTATATGTGTAGGTATCATGGCCGCATCATTTTCGTTCTGGTAAAAAACACCTTTTTCTGATAAAGTTATGAGTGAAATATGATGATCAAGTTTATCTTGTAATAAAAGATGTACATCTTTTAAAAAGTTGAGGGTAACCTCATTCTGTAAAATATTAAGCCCCTCTTTTACTTCTTTTAGGTTTGGTTTAAAAATTGTAACACCTTTATATGCAAAGAAATTTTTTCTTTTAGGATCTACGGTTGTAAGTATGTTTTGCTTATTGCATACTGTAATAATTTTTTTAATTACATTTTCTGTTAGCACACCTTTATTATAATCTTCCAATATTACCACATGAGGATTTTCTGCCGCAAGATAATTTTCGAATGCAAATAACAGCCTTTCTTCATCGGTTGTATTTATATCTTCTGCTATTTCTGCATCTAGGCGCATCATGTGCTGGTTGCGGCTTATAATACGAATTTTGTTGGTAGTTATTCTATGTTCGCTATGTACCAGGTATTGGGTGTTGATATTATTGCCCGACAGTAATTTGGTTAATTGTTCTCCTTCATCATCTTTACCCAAAACACTAATCATGCTAACAGCAGCGCCAAGTGCTGCAATATTTAGCGCTACATTTGCAGCGCCACCAATCCTTTGTTCTTTTTTATTAAGCGCCACTACAGGTACCGGCGCTTCTGGCGAAATACGATCTACATTTCCTAACCAATATGTATCAAGCATTACATCGCCAACTACGGCAACTTTTAGTTGTGTTATCTGATGAAATAATTTTTCAAAATCCCGGCGGGCCATATTTAATTACTTTTTTTTTGATTAGCTATTGATACATAATATACAGGAATGCCTAATAAAACAATTCCTAAACCAATGCCGGCATAAACGGGTTTAAAAATGATAAGGAACACACAAAATACCAAGGCCATAATAATATAAATAATGGGCAATACCGGATAACCAAATGCTTTGTACGGTCTCTCAATATCAGGCCTTGTTTTGCGTAATTTAAAGATACCGATGATGGTTATAGCATAAAATAATACCACTACAAATGAAATCATATCAAGCAGGTCGCCATATTTTCCACTCAGGCAAAGGATAGATGCCATAATAAACTGAGCCCACAAAGCATATTCAGGCACTGCATATTTATTAAGCTGTGCTGCTTTTTTAAAAAATAACTTATCAATAGCCATTGCATTGTAAACCCTGGCGCCAGCCAATATCAATCCATTATTACATCCAAAGGTTGAAATCATAATCATTACTGCAATTACGATAGTGCCTGCATTGCCAAAAATTGCATGTGATGCAGTTACGGCCACCCGATCATTTTCTGCAAAAGCAATATCATGCATGGGTAAAACTGATACATACATTAAATTGGTAGCAATATAAATGACGGTAACGATAAGTGTACCTAAAAACAAAGCCAGTCCTATATTTCTTTTTGGGTTTTTTACTTCTCCTGCAATAAAAGTTATATTATTCCATGCATCGCTGCTAAAAATTGAACCAACCATTGATGCGGCAATTGCTCCAACTAAAGCAGCACCTCCAATGGGTAACCAGGAGTTGCCGGCATCGCTTTTATTCAGTTGCATGGCATTCATTCCTGTTTGCCAGTTCTCGTCCCAATAACTATGTTTAACTAAAAGAAAACCAAAAATTGTTAGGCCAAGCAAGGCCAGTAATTTAGTGGAAGTAAAAACAGTTTGAATGATGGTGCCGCTTTTAATTCCTTTTGAATTTATAAAAGTTAGCAAACCTATTAATGCAATGGCAACTATTTGTGCAGCGGATATTTGAATAAAACCCAGGTTAAGTAAAATGTTTTTTTCGCTAACGGCTGGAATAATATATGCCGCAAACTTACTGAAAGCCACGCCAACAGCAGCAATAGTAGCAGTTTGAATAACAGTAAAAAAACTCCAGCCATATAAAAAACCTGCAAGCGGATTAAAAGCTTCTTTCAGGTAAATATACTGGCCACCTGCTTTTGGAAACATGGAGCTTAGCTCGGCATAACTTAAGGCAGCGGTTAAAGTCATAAAACCGGTTATTGCCCAAACGGCAATCAACCAGCCGGCGCTGCCAACATTACGGGTAATATCGGCGCTTACAATAAAAATACCGGAACCAATCATGGATCCGGCAACAATCATAGTAGAATCCAACAAACCAAGTGTTGGTTTAAAAGAAGCAGTTTGTTCAGCCATTGTTTATCCTGTTTATCGAAACAAGATATATAAATTGTATGAATTTTTTAATGAAGTACTGGAAATAACTTTTACCGGTTTCCCTATTTCTTTCCTTCGGCTTTCATTTTTGCGTTCATTCCTTTTATTACATCATTGGTGATGTTTAATGCCGAATCTTTATAAACCATATAATCAAGGCCATTACCAGTAGTAAAAATGTACATGTATTTTTTGTCTTTATTATAATCAGATAAAAATTCTTTCAGCTTTTTTTGAATGCCTTCCATGATGTTAAAACTTTTTTCATTCAGTTTCTGACTTTGACTTTGCTTTTTCTGATCAATGGCCTGTTGTTGGTCAATAAGTTTTCCCTGAAATACCTGGGCTTCTTCTTCTGTAATGGCTGCGCCACGCTTTAAAAAATTATCTTTTTGTGCTTGTAGGCCACGGTAAGCACTTTCCTGCTCTGCTTCAATAGCTTTCATTTCGGTTTCAAGTTCTTTACGCCTGTCTTTAATATAAGTGATATTTTCATTTAACGAATCAAGGTCAACATAAGCCAATGGCGGCTGGTACCCGTTGTTAAGTAAAGTAGAAGAATCGCTGTTGAGCTTAGTAGTAGCATCTGTAATTTTTTTACCCGAAAAATTATAATAATACAAATAGCCAACAGCCAATACCAAAATAATATTCAATGCCAGGGATAAATTTTTCATCATGCGTAAACAAATTTGGCGGCAATATACTCACAAACCAACACCGGGCAAAAGGATTATCTTTTTTTTAGGAAAGGGTTAACGGTAGTTGACAATGCAAAAGGAAATTTAAAGTTTAATACTATAGTAATTTTAAACCATAGCAATCCTTAATGTTTTCGCCAGGCTTTTTTTATTTGTACATTTGCAATAAAAAATTACATGGCTAAAATACCTATCAATATAGCCACCGGCAGTTTACAAAAAGATGATATTATAGTAGGAATTGACTTAGGTACCACAAACAGCCTGGTTGCTGTTATACATCCCGAAAGTAAGAAACCAGTAGTATTAAAAGAATACAATGGTATGTCATTGGTGCCATCTGTTATACATTTTGATGATACTGGAAATGTAATGGTGGGAGAGGATGCAAAACAATATCTTTTATCCGATGCAGCTAATACAATTTTTTCAGCAAAGCGCCTTATGGGAAAAACATATCATGATGTAAAAGATGCCGGTAAATTGGCATATAAGATCATTGATGATGCTGCTGATAAACTAATAAAAGTACAGGTTGGAAATAAATTTTATTCACCGGTTGATCTGTCATCATTAATTTTAAAAGAACTTAAAAAACAGGCTGAGCATATTTTAAAAACAACTGTAAATAAAGCTGTAATTACAGTGCCTGCTTATTTTAACGATGCACAAAGGCAGGCTACCAGAGATGCCGGTAAGCTTGCCGGGCTTGATGTGCTACGTATTATTAACGAACCTACTGCTGCCAGCCTTGCCTATGGCTTTGGTATTGCAAACAATAACATACAAGAAACTGGAAAGGGTAAAACAATTGCTGTGTACGATCTTGGAGGTGGCACTTTTGATATATCAATTTTAAATATTGCCAATGGTATTTTTGAAGTACTTTCAACACATGGGGATACATTGCTTGGAGGCGATGATTTTGACACAGCTATTGTAAATTACTGGATTGCCGAAAATGATTTTGTAGGTGATGAAACAAAGCACAGGCAAGCGCTTCGGTTAATAGCCGAAGAAGCCAAAAAGCATTTATCGGCCAATGATTTTTTTGAAAAAAAATATCAGGATATTACAATACGTTTAACCCTTTCTGCTTTAAATAAGCTTATAGAACCTATAGTTCAAAAAACCATTACGGCTTGTAAAAATGCACTTAAAGATGCAGGGCTAAAAAAACAAGATATGGATGAAGTAGTTATGGTAGGTGGCAGTACAAGGGTGCCATTGGTAAAACAAATGGTTAGAGATTTTTTTGGTAAACAATTAAATGACAGTGTACATCCCGATGAAGTGGTTGCCCTGGGTGCGGCCATTCAGGCAGATATACTGGCAGGCAACACTACTGGCTTATTACTGCTTGATATTACTCCGCTTTCGCTTGGGTTAGAAACGATGGGTGGATTAATGGACGTACTACTTCCACGTAATTCAAAAATACCTACAAAAGCAAGCAGGCAATATACAACCTATAAAGATGCACAAAGCGGAATAAAAATTGCTGTTTACCAGGGTGAAAGAGATATGGTAAAAGATAACCGGCGCCTTGCTGAGTTTAATTTAACAGGTATACCGGGTATGCCGGCAGGATTGCCCAAAGTTGAAATAAGTTTTCTGATAAACGCAGATGGAATATTGGTTGTAAATGCAAAAGAATTGCGTAGCGGTATTGAGCAATCTGTAGAAGTAAAACCACAATATGGATTAACAGATGAAGAAGTAGAAAAAATGCTGCTCGATTCGATGCAACATGCAAAAGAAGATATGGATATACGTGCATTAACCGAAGCAAAAACCGAAGCAGAACAACTATTAGCAACTACCGAAAAATTTATTCAAAAAAATTTTTCTTCAATAAGTAAGGAAGAGCTTAATGCTACATCGCTGGCTATGCAGGCATTGCAATTAGCTTTGGATATGAATGATAAAAACCTGGTGCAGGCCAAAACCGAAGCATTGAATGAAATATCAAAACCTTTTGCAGAAAGAATAATGGACGAAGCTATACAAAAAACAATGCAGGGCAGTAAAATAGGCCCGGCGTAATGAGCAGGAGGCATAAATATTATTTTCCACAACTGGATTCTATTAGAGGCCTGTCTTTTTTAGCAGTATATTGTTTTCATGCTTTTCATCCGCAATTTAATAATGGCTTTTGGGGCAGTATGCTCAATTTTTTTTATCAAAACCTAGTTTTATCTATTGATGTATTTTTTATTCTTTCAGCATTTTTACTTACCTGGCTGGGCATAAATGAATATAAGGCAAAAGGAAATTTTTCATTTATCAATTATTTTATAAGGCGTACTCTACGAATATGGCCTTTATATTTTTTGTTGATGTTGTTTGCATTTGTACTTGTACCTTTTGCATCGGAATATTTTCATGTACCCGTTACATTACCACCAGCCTATTACTATTTATTCTTTATATCAAACTTTTACTTAGAAGGCCATGTGTTTTTTTTAAGATTTTTATGGACACTATCGGTTGAAGAACAGTTTTATTTACTTTGGGGTATTTGTTTGTTACTGTTTCAAAAAAAATTAGCGACTTGTGTAATTGTGCTATCAACAATTAGCATTGGTTACACGGTTTATGCTATCATTAATAATATTAATCACGATTTTAATACCCTTACTTATCTTTTTGATTTTGCTGTGGGTATTTGGGCAGCCAAATTGATGCACTCCAATAACAGGATTACAACATTTTTTAAAAATATTAGCAAAAAAAACAACCTGGTATTTTATTTATTATTGCCCCTAATTTTTATTCTTAATTTCTGTATTTTTTATTTTGCCCCTAAAACTTTTGCCCCCTGGCTCGATCTTTTGAGTCGCTACATTTTTATAATTTTTACAGGATTGCTTATTATTGAACAGATGGTAAATGAAAAAAGTTTACTTAATTTAAAAACTCAAAGATTTTTGATTTACACAGGTAAAATATCTTATGGTTTATATTGTTTTCATGGCATCGTACTCACTTTTGGAATAATTATTTTACAAAAACTAGATATAAGCGTACCCATTTTTTTAAGAGGAATTCTTTTCCTGGTTATTAATTATATAGTTGCAGCTATGAGCTATCAGTTTATAGAAAAACCATTTTTAAAATTAAAGAATAAGGTTCGCAGGGTATAACTTATTTAAGCGATTCTATTCTGTTTACATATTTACCTATAACATCAAATTCCAGGTTCACACAATTGCCTATTAAAATACTGTTCATACTAGTATGTTCAAAAGTGTATGGAATTATGGCAACAGTAAAACTATTTTTATCTATATTAAAAAGAGTTAGGCTAATGCCATTAACTGTTATAGAGCCTTTTTCAATGATAAAGCTGGCAAATTCAACCGGAAATTGAAAACTAAACTGCCAACTTCCTTTTTTTTCTTCAATTTTAATACATTCTCCCGTACAGTCAACATGTCCTTGAACAATATGTCCATCAAGCCTGCCATCAAGCCGCATACAACGCTCTAGATTTATTATTGAACCTGCTGTCCAGTTGCTAAGATTTGTTTTTAGTAAGGTTTCTTCAATGGCGGTAACCCTGTGCATACCATCTTTTATTTCATCCACTGTTAAGCAAACCCCATTGTGGCTAAGGCTTTGGTCCACTTTTAGTTCAGAAGATAATGGAGAAGACACCCAAAATATTTTATTGTTGCCATCAGTTAAAACTTCAGATAGGGTACCAGTATTTTCAATTATACCTGTAAACATTATTCAAATTTCGGGAATTGTTGCAAAGAATTTCGTTATTTAATAATTTCGGTTATCTTTGCGCCCTTAATTCACCTAAAGGAGGTATATAATTTATGTTAATAATTGATTCAAAAGACTGCGAAAACATTGATAAAGCGCTCAAAAAGTATAAAAAGAAATTTGAGAAAAGTAAGGTATTATTGCAATTAAGAGCCAGGCAAACATTTACTAAACCTTCAATCCGCCGCAGGCAAGAAGTACTTAAAGCTATTTACAAAGAGCAGGTTTCTACTGGTAAATTCGATTAAGATATTTAAATCAGCTATATATTAAACTGATATCCGGTTATCATAACTTTGGATATCAGTTTTTTTATGCAGCATAATTACCATCAATCGCTATTGCCTTTTATCAATTACCTTAAATTTCAAAAAAGGTATTCTCAACATACAATTATATCTTACCAAACTGATCTCAACTCTTTTTTCGGCTATTTACAAGAACAATATGGACAGGTTGAGCTTACAGGCATAAAAACAGTTTTCATACGTTCGTGGTTGGCAGCATTAAAGCAACAAGGGCTGGAAGCAAAAAGCATTAACCGTAAAATTTCATCCTTAAAATCTTTTTTTAAATACCAGTTACGGCAACAAGTTATTGTTGTAAGTCCTATGGCAGCTATCATATCATTAAAAATAAACAAACGCCTACCTCAGTTTATAAACGATAAAGATATGACTGTGCTTTTAAAGCATGTAGAATTTCCCGATAGTTGGGATGGGAAAACGGAAAGGTTGATTATTGAGTTATTATATAATACCGGGATAAGGCAAGCTGAGCTTATAGGATTAAAGGAAACAAATATTGCACATGAAAAATGCACTATTAAGGTTTTAGGAAAGGGAAACAAAGAAAGAATCATACCGGTTAGTAATCAACTCTTGAATTCAATACAGGAGTATCTTTTGGCTAAAAAAAATAATTTTAATGTTGATACCGACCATTTATTGGTTATGAAAACAGGTAAAAAATTATACCCTAAATATGTTTATAATGCTGTAAACAAGTATTTAAACATTATAACAACTATTGATAAGAAAAGTCCTCATGTACTTCGCCATACATTTGCCACTCATTTAATGGAAGGCGGAGCCGATTTAAATGCAGTGAAGGAATTATTGGGCCATAGCAGCCTGGCAGCCACTCAAATATATACCCACAATACCATTGAAAAGCTTAAAGATATACACAAAAAAGCCCATCCAAAAGCATGAAATAAGTTTTAATAGAGGCTAAATAATAATAAGCAATCCTAAGCGTTAAAACTTTACAAAAACATGATTGATTTTTTTTGAGAAATAATTATATATTATTAACTTCATTTCAAATTAATATCAACATTATAACAGCCCCAAGAGTTGCCTATGAATTTGTTTTTACCTTATTAATTCATCTTATTTTTTCACAGATTAAACCAGACGTTATGAACGTAAACATTCAGACAGTGCACTTTGATGCAGACACAAAATTGGTTTCGTATATCGAAAAAAAAGTTTCTAAACTTAACCAGTATCATGATAACCTTATCAAGATTGATGTGTATTTGAAGCTAGATAATATTGTGCATAAGATAAAAGACAAGGTAGCAGAGATTAAAGTTCTGATTCCACGCTATGAATTTTTTGTAAAACAATCTTCTAAATCCTTTGAAGAAAGCTTCGACCTGGCGCTTGATTCGCTCATCAATCAAATTAAAAGGAAGAAACAAAAACAGGCAGCATAAAATAAACTTCATTTTAAATACTTTATTCCCTGGTTTATGAACCGGGGATTTTTTTTATACGATTATTCACATTTTAAAAAAGGACGTTAAAAAAAAACATTTCAAAGTTTTGCTATTAACCATTTTCACTTACCTTTGCCTTCCCAAAAAATAAGGGTGTTTTTGTATTGCCAATATTTTTTGAAGATAAGTTCTTAAAAATATGCCGAAATAGCTCAGTTGGTAGAGCAACTGATTTGTAATCAGTAGGTCGCTGGTTCGACTCCAGTTTTCGGCTCTTGTTTTTATTTCTAATTGGGCAGATGGCCGAGTGGTTAAAGGCGACAGACTGTAAATCTGTTCACGTAAGTGTACGTAGGTTCGAACCCTACTCTGCCCACAGAAAAAATTAGCTAATTAGCCAATGTGCTAATCTGCTGATTGAAGTTCTTTTAAATTTGAAATGAATAATTAGCACATTATCGAATTAGCTAATCAGCACATTTTATTAAAAGCGGAAGTAGCTCATTTGGTAGAGCGGTAGCCTTCCAAGCTTCAGGTGGCCGGTTCGAGCCCGGTCTTCCGCTCAAATAAGGTAAGTCATTAGTCATTAAGTTAATGAAATTATTAGTTGGTTATCTTAATGACTCTTCTGACTCAATGACTTGAATTCAAGCCGTGGTAGCTCAGGGGTAGAGCACTTCCTTGGTAGGGAAGGGGTCGTGAGTTCGATTCTCACCTATGGCTCAAGGTGAAAATTTGAAGAGATTCAGTGGTAGAGCATCCCGATATAATCGGGAGGGTCGTGAGTTCGATTCTCACCTATGGCTCAAGGTGAAAATTTGAAGAGATTCAGTGGTAGAGCATCCCGATATAATCGGGAGGGTCGTGAGTTCGATTCTCACCTATGGCTCAAGGTG
>Ga0138256_10000039_pt1 | contig 165712 bp, 151 predicted proteins | sample KNB2016incub_MG_FD_105486 | JGI IMG/M metagenome (GOLD analysis project Ga0138256, IMG submission 105486) | Active sludge microbial communities from wastewater in Klosterneuburg, Austria - KNB2014incub_MG | ecosystem: Engineered > WWTP > Activated sludge > Unclassified | place: Austria...
GGCTTTGTCTCAACATCTTAGTGTGCTCGACGTGGTGTTACCTGAACATTTTGAGCATCAAATGGGCTATTTTATCATGCCAAGTGGTGATGGCGATATCGTTATGGGGCCCAATATCAAACCTTTTCCATCAAATCAAGCGCTACCAGAGAAACTCCAAGGCGCCGTACTTCTCAAAACAGGCGATAACATTACAACAGATGATATTGTGCCATCAAGTGCCAAACTCCTGCCGTTTCGTTCAAATATACCTCAGCTTGCAAAATATTGCTTTAAGGGCATCGATCCGAAATTTTATGAAGAGGCCATGCAGAATTCAGGTGGCTTTATCGTGGGCGGGGAAAATTATGGTCAAGGGTCAAGTAGAGAACATGCGGCATTGGTACCACTTTATTTGGGTGTTAAGGCAGTTATCGCGAAATCCTTCGCGAGAATTCATAAGGCAAATCTCATCAATTCAGGCATCATGCCTTTAGTATTTATCAACCCTTCCGATTATGAATGGCAAGATAAAGAAGCTGTACTTTGCATTGATCACCTCGATCAAATGTCAAATCAAACTTTGACAACTGCGTTTGAAGTCGTCAATGAAATGCAAGAAAGAACGTTTTGGGTCAAATTGGACGGCTCAGAGAACGATGCAATCATTATTAAACATGGTGGACAAATCAACTATTTAAAACAAACGAAGGCGGCGCTATGATTGATATTACACTTATTAGGGGTGACGGTATTGGACCTGAGGTGACGGACAGCGCTCTAAAAGTTCTGGAAGTATTGACAGATGATTTGAACTTTATCATTATGAACGCGGGCACTGATACGCTGGTTAAACAGGGCACACTCGTACCGGAGGCAGTATTTGAAAGCATTGAAGCGACGCGACTTGTACTCAAAGGACCAATTATGACGCCAGTTGGCGCTGGGTTTCGAAGCATCAATGTCATGTTACGTAAAAAATATGATCTCTTTAATAATATAAGACCCATTCTGAGTATTCCCGGAGTCACGTCCCGATATGAAAACATAGACCTCGTGATATTTAGAGAAAATACTGAAGATCTTTATGTGGGGATAGAAACGGTCGTTGATGAGGATACACGCCACGCCTTAAAAGTCATCACGCGCGCAGGATCAAAGCGTATCATTCAAGCGGCTTTTGACTATGCCCGCAAAAAGAGTAGGAAGAAAGTAACGCTGGTGCATAAAGCCAATATATTGAAGGAAACGGATGGTTTGTTTCTAAGCATTGGGCAGGCGCTCTCAAAAGATTATCCCGACATCCTGTTTGAAACCATGATTGTCGACAACATGTGTATGCAACTGGTTTTAAACCCTAATCAATTTGATGTCATTGTCACGATGAATCTCTACGGTGATATATTGTCAGACTTATGTGCAGGCTTGGTGGGTGGCCTTGGTGTTGTGCCAAGTGCCAATATAGGCAGCGACTTTGCCCTGTTTGAAGCCGTACATGGCAGTGCACCAGATATCGCAGGGAAAAATATCGCTAATCCCACGGCCATGCTTTTGTCGTGTGCGATGATGCTGGATTATGTTGGTAAACAAAAAGAAGCAGACACTTTACGCAAGGCATTATTAAGTGTACTTGAAAATAGGGAGAATCACACTGCGGATTTGGGTGGGACATGCACGACGACTGGCTTCACAGAGGCGGTATGTATAGCGATAGGAGGCATGCTTGGATGAACGAAAAAACGAACCAGCAGAACATGATTCATGAACTTGCGGCAAAAGCAGAGTCAAACAATAAAATACCAGAAGCCCTTTATAAAAAATACGATGTCCGAAGGGGGCTTAGAAACCCAAATGGAACAGGTGTACTCGTAGGGCTCACAGAAGTTGGCAACGTGGAAGGCTATAAGCTTGTAGATGGCATCAAGTTGCCAGATGAAGGCCGTCTTTACTACAGAGGTTATAATATCGTTGATCTCGTTCAAGGCTTTCAAGAAGAAGGTCGGTTTGGCTTTGAAGAAATCACTTATTTGTTATTGGTTGGCGAATTGCCGACAAAACATCAACTCGAATCGTTTAATGCGCTGCTCGGCAGTTATCGTAACCTACCGGAACGCTTTACAGAAAACATGATTCTCAAAATTCCTAGCAAAGACATCATGAATAAACTGCAGCGTAGCATCCTCGTTTTATATTCACATGATGAAACACCAGATGACATTAGCGTTGAGAACATCATGCGACAAAGTGTTCAGTTGATTTCAATGTTTCCAATCATCATCAGCTATGGGTATCAAGCCAAAGCACATTATTTTGACCATAAAAGCCTTTATATTCACAATCCGAATCCAAAACTTAGTACGGCTGAGAACATTTTGATTCTCACAAGACCGGATTCTAAATATACAAAAACAGAAGCTGAGACACTCGATCTTATGATGGTTATTCACGCGGAGCATGGTGGTGGTAATAACTCTGCATTTGCGATTCATGTTGTATCATCAAGTGGTACAGACACCTATTCAGCAATCAGTACCGCAGTTGGTTCATTGAAGGGGCCAAAACACGGTGGTGCCAATTCTAAAGTTAATCTCATGATAGAAGATATCAAAAAAAATTGCGTGGATTGGCAAAATAAAGACAAAGTTAAAGCGTACTTAAAGCGCATTTTGAAAAAAGAAGCATTTGATGGTGCAGGGCTTATCTATGGGATGGGTCATGCGGTGTATACATTATCAGACCCTAGGGCAACCCTTTTAAAAGAAAAAGCCAAAGCGCTGGCTGCTGAAAAACATGAACTGGAAACGTTCAAGCTTTACGAGAACATCGATGCTTTGACTAAAGAAATTTTTAAAGAAGAACGTGGTGACGTGGGCATTATTTGTGCCAATGTCGACCTATATAGTGGTTTTGTTTACGAAATGTTAAACATCCCAAGTGATTTATTCACACCGCTTTTTGCGGCTGCACGTATATCAGGTTGGTGTGCCCATAGACTCGAACAAGTGGTGAGTGATAAGAAGATCATGCGCCCAGCTTATCAGTCAGACGTACTCGATGTCCCCTATGTTAAAATGACCAATCGCTGATAACGAATAATAGGTCTATGCTCTTGATGTCTTCCAGCGCTCGTATTGAACAGGGCTGTAGTCGATATCTTGTCTGAGTTCAACAGCAGCATGCATGACAAAATTGGGGTCTATCAAAAGTTGACGGCCTATGAAGACGAGGTCGGCGCGGTCGTTTCTGATAAGCTCATCGGCCATTTGCGATGAACGTATGCGGCCACCTGATAAAATCATAAAGTCTGTCTGAGATTTGATGATTTCGGCGTATTTAGTTTGATACCCGTCATAAGAGGCCACACGCGTTGGCACGACCCCACCAGAGCTGACATCGATAACGTCGACACCTTGAATCAAGTTGAGCGCTTTAGAGAGTTTTAGAGGTGTATTACCACCTTCTGCGTAATCGTCTGACGTAACCCTTAAAAAGATTGGCTTCATCTTTGGCCAGCTTTCGCCGACTTGGTCGAGGATTTCTTTTAAAAATTTTGTGCCATATTCAAAAGTGTAACCATAATCGTCGGTGCGTTTGTTAGACAGCGGGGATAAGAATTCATTGATTAAATAACCATGCGCCCCATGAAGCTCTATGACGTCGAAACCTGCTGCCTCTGCACGGCGTGCTGCTTCTTTGAAAGCGCTTGTAACGGTCAGAATGTCCACTGGATTCATTTCCAGTGGCATTTTAAATTCAGGATCCTCAGAATCAAAGCTTATAGGGGATGGGGCAATACTATTTTCTGAGTGCACGTTGCACTTTCTACCTGCATGGGCCAACTGGATGCCAGCTTTTGCGCCGTATCGATGGATCTCATCGACGATTTGTTTTAAGCCGACAATGTGGGCATCATCCCAAATGCCTAGGTCATTTCTTGAAATTCTACCTCTAGGTTCAACGGCAGTGGCTTCTAGTAAGACGAGGGCTGTGCCGCCCATTGCCCTTGCTGCGTAATGCGTCAAATGAAAAGGTTGTACAAAGCCAAACGCATCTGCACTGTACATGCACATAGGTGCCATGACAATGCGATTGCGAAGTGTGACGGATTTGATGGATAGTGGTGTAAATAGGTGCTTCATAATTAACCTCCAGATTGTTTTGGGTTACGAAGTGATTATACCCCATGCCATAAAGTCTTTAAACAGGTTAAATGGAAACAAAATGTGTCGTTTTTATAAAATACGAAATATAAATTAATTTTTATCGGAAAAGTTCGTGACAAAGTCGTAACATATGTGCATAATAGGATATAAAAACTGAACTTAAAAATGATCGTGTAACAATTTTATGGAGGTGTTATCATGCAAAAATTTAAACGCGTACTCGTTGCCAATAGGGGTGAAATCGCCATTCGTGTATTTAGAGCTTGTCACGAACTAGGTATTAGAACGGTTGCCATTTACTCAGAAGAAGATAAAGAATCTTTGTTTAGAACTAAAGCCGATGAATCGTATCAAGTGGGTAAAGGAAAGAGTCCAATTGATGCGTATTTAAACATAGAAGAAATCATACAACTCGCCAAGAAAAAGGGTGTGGATGCGATTCACCCTGGATATGGTTTTTTATCTGAAAATCCCGAATTTGCTAAAAAATGTGAAAATGCTGGCATTGTCTTTATAGGTCCGAATGCCAATATGATGGTTAGTTTAGGCGATAAGATCAAATCAAAAGTCGTTGCCATAAGTGTCGGCGTCCCTGTTATACCGGGGGGTGAAAAAGCGATTCACACCGATGAAGAAGTGGTTTTGGCAGCAGAAGCATGTGGTTATCCGATTATACTCAAAGCCTCAGCAGGCGGTGGCGGTCGCGGCATGCGTATCGTCAGATACCCTGAGGATGTTGTTCGTGAGTATCAAAGCGCTAAAAGTGAAGCTAAAAAGGCTTTCGGCATCGACGATGTCTTCGTTGAGAAATATTTAGAAAGCCCTAAACACATAGAAGTTCAAGTACTTGGCGATAATTATGGCCATTTGGTACACCTTTTTGAACGCGATTGTTCCATACAAAGACGGCATCAAAAAGTCGTTGAATTCTCGCCGGCCATCACGTTAACTGAAGAAAAAAGAAATGCGATTTGTGCCGATGCGCTTAAAATTGCAGGCGCTGTAAACTATAGAAACGCAGGGACCTGTGAATTTCTAGTCGACAAAAATGGCGACCATTATTTTATTGAAATGAACCCAAGGATTCAAGTGGAACACACTGTAACAGAAATGGTGACAGGGATTGACATTGTTCAGAGCCAGATTCTAATTGCGGAGGGTCATGCACTTGATTCAGCTGAGGTGGGTATTCCATCACAAGCGAGCATTGAAAGCAGAGGTTTCTCGATACAGTGCCGTATAACAACCGAAGACCCTACTAACAATTTTGCACCGGATACAGGAAGAATTGACATTTATCGTTCGGGTTCTGGTTTTGGAATTAGACTTGATGGCGGCAATGGTTTTACCGGTGCAGTGATCAGCCCGTATTATGACAGTTTACTCGTTAAGGCAACCTCTCATGGCCGTACTTGGGAAGATGCCGTTAGAAAGTCACTACGTGCACTTGGCGAGATGAAAATTACAGGTGTTAAAACAAACATCGCATTCTTGATCAATGTACTCAATCACCCACAATTTATTGAAGGTGCCTGTGATACAAATTTCATAGCAGAAAACCGTTCATTGTTTGAAATTGCCCCTAAAGCGGATATTGAATATAAAGTCCTATCGTTTATCGGCGAGAAAGTTGTCAACGAAACCAAAGGTGAAAAAGAAGAATTCGATGTACCTAGAGTGCCCCTGTATGATAAAAATATTCCAAAAAGTCAGTTAATCGGTACGAAACAAATACTCGATGAACATGGTCCAAAAGGCCTTGTTGACTGGATTCATGGACAGAAAAAACTATTGCTTACCGATTGTACAATGCGTGATGCGCAGCAGTCTTTAATCGCAACGCGGATGCGTACGGTGGATATAAAGAAAGTCGCATCGGCAACCGCTTATCATGCAGGTGACTTATTTTCACTAGAAATGTGGGGCGGGGCAACTTTTGACGTGGCATATCGCTATTTAAACGAATCGCCTTGGGAGAGACTGGACCTCGTTCGAGAAAAAATTCCAAATGTATTGCTTCAAATGTTGATTCGAGGTGCCAACGCAGTGGGGTATAAAAACTATCCGGATAATGTCGTCCGTGCATTTATCAAAGAATCCGCAAAACGCGGCATTGACGTGTTCAGAATTTTTGACTCTCTCAACTGGCAAAAGGGTATGGAAATCGCCATCGATGAAGTTCTAAATGCGGGCAAGGTTGCGGAAGCCTCAATCTGTTATACAGGAGATATTTTAAATGAATATAAAGACAAATATTCGCTGCAGTATTATGTCGATAAAGCAAAAATGCTCGAAAAAACAGGGGCACACATTTTATGTATCAAAGATATGTCGGCGCTTCTAAAGCCATATGCGGCAACAAAATTGATTAAAGCCCTTAAAAATGAAATCAGTATGCCAATCCACCTGCATACCCACGATACCACAGGCAACGGCGTTTCAACACTTCTAATGGCTGCAGAAGCGGGCGTGGATATCGTTGACACCGCCATGTCGAGCATGTCAGGATTGACGTCGCAACCCGCGCTTAACGCAATCGTAGCAGCCCTTGAAAATACAGAGCGCGATACAAAATTCGACCTTAGCAAACTCCAAGCAATCAGCGATTATTGGCAAGATGTGCGTCCTGTTTATAAACAATTTGAATCGGATTTAAAATCTACATCGGCTGAAATCTATAAATACGAGATACCAGGTGGTCAGTACTCCAACTTAAAACCACAAGTGGAAAGTTTTGGCCTTGGTCATCGTTTTGGCGAAGTCAAAGAAATGTTCAAAGCCGTTAACGAAATATTTGGAGACATCGTCAAAGTGACACCTTCTTCAAAAGCAGTGGGCGATATGGCCATTTTCATGGTGCAAAATGATCTCACGCCAGATAACTTAATGGAAAAAGGCTCAGACCTTGCATTTCCAGACTCCGTCGTCTCTTATTTCCAGGGCATGATGGGGCAACCTGATGGTGGTTTTCCCGTTGAATTACAGCGCATTGTATTAAAAGGTGAAGTACCCATTACGTGCAGACCGGGTGAGTTATTGCCTCCAGAAGATTTTGACGCCATTAAAGTAAAACTTGAAACAACTTACAAGCGGACGTTTGAAATGGATGAGATTCTCAGCTATGCGTTGTATCCAAAAGTGTTTGAAGATTATCTAAAAACCAAAGAAGCACTTGGCGACCAATCTAGAATTGGCTCTGATGTCTTTTTCCATGGTATGTATGAAGGAGAGACCTGTGAAGTTGAGATTGCCTCAGGTAAAAAGTTAATCGTAAAATTGCTGGAGATTGGCAAAGTAAATAGCGTTGGTTGGGTTAGACTGACTTATGATGTCAACGGCAATCGCAGAGAAATACAGATCAAAGATAAGGGCTCGAAATTTGATGCGGTGGTCCAAGAGGCCATTATGGCAGATTCAGATAACAAATATGAAGTGGGTTCTTCAATTCCCGGTAAAGTTGTGAAAATACTTGTTGAAATCGGCGCACCGGTTAAAGAAAATCAAGTGGTTGCTATTGTAGAAGCCATGAAAATGGAAACCAGCGTCGTCGTACTAGCGGATGGTATTGTTTCGGAGATTTTTGTCAAAGAGGGTCATGTCGTTAAGTCTGGTGCACTTCTCATGAAAATAGAGAAGTAATTTTGAAAGTGGCTAGTATCCAATCCTGAGCCTTGTTTGAAACCAGGTTAGAATGGTATATTATTAATAGGTACGATTTATGAATGTGGTTGGTATTACAAAGGAGGGGCCTATGTATCATTTGATAACTGGTGGAAGTTCAGGTCTGGGATTTGAAATCGCTAGACATTTGATTAAGATGGATGAACATGTCATTATTGTAGGTCGCAATCAGGCCAAACTCGATGACGCAAAAGAAAAATTAATAGAGATATCAAGTAAAGCGGATGTATTGGCTTATTCACTGGACATATCAGATGAAGACGATGTCAATGCCTTTATAGAAACACTTGAAACGACGGAGAAGCACATTAAACATCTTTATAATGTGGCGGGTAGCACCTTTTATGGGCCAATTTCTGACATTTCAAGACATGACATTGACGGTGTATTAAAATCAAATATGATTGGTCTGTTGCTTTTCACGTCTAAAATGGCTGGGTTTATGCTTAAGGACACGTTTGAAGAAAAACGCATCATCAGTGTCTTATCAACTGCCGCACTTAGAGGTAAGAAAAATGAATCTATCTATAATGCTGCTAAATGGGGTGCAAGAGGCTACCTCGAATCACTTCGAGAAGAGCTCTGCGATAAAAAAATTGAGATTATCAATATATTCCCAGGTGGTATGAAAACACCATTTTGGAAGGAATCCAAGTCTGGCTATGATGTAGATGCGTTTATGGATCCTGCTGATGTGGCACGGAATATTGTGCGCATCTCAATGGACAGTAAAATTTACGTGACAGATATAACGATTAATCGTCCGAAATAACGAACAAAATAAAAACGGCTCGGTTCAAATATTGAACCAAGCCGTTTGTTTTGCTTTATTAAAGAATTTGTTAATCGGATGTCTTTTCATCAAGATGCCGCATTTCATTAAATAAGAAGAAAGCGGTCATAAGTGAAGCTGTGAGATCGGCAATTGGGCCAGCATACCACACGCCGGTCAAACCAAAAATTCTTGGCAGGATTAGGAGCAATGGAATGAGAACGATCACTTGTCTCAACAGACTCAGAAAAATGGCTTTTGGGGCTTTACCAACAGCCTGGAAATAATTGGCACTGACAATCTGAAAACCAATGACAGGTAGCATAATCAGAAAAATACGCATGCCCTTTGTAGCAATCGCTATTAGCTCAGGATCACTATTGAAAATTTTGATTAATGGTACAGTTAAGAACTGTGTCATGAGAAAACCGACCGACGAAATTGAAGTACCTGCAATGATTGCGAGCTTTAAAGTTTGCTTGACACGACCATATTCTTTAGCGCCATAATTGTAACCGATAATTGGTTGTGTCCCTTGATTGATACCAAAGATCGGCATCATGAAAAAGATGACAATGGCATTGATAACAGTCATTGCCCCAATGGCTAAATCGCCACCAGTGTCTTTTAAAGCGTTATTTGTGATTATTGAAACGAGACTTGCAGCCACTTGCATTAAGAAAGGTGACAAACCAATGGATAGGATACTCATGATAATCGTTCGATCCAGAATTAAGTTTTTCTTGTGAAGCTTTAATGTACTTTTACCTAAGGTAAAGTGATGAAAGACAAGTACCATACTTACAAATTGAGAAATGATTGTGGCCAAAGCCGCACCTTTAATACCCATATTAAAGGTAAAAATCAATAGTGGGTCTAGGGCAATATTAATTATAGCAGCTGCAAGTGTTGTGTACATCGCTTTCTTTGGATTGCCTTCAGAACGCATAACGCCTGTTAGACCAAAACCGATGCCCTGAAAGATTGCGCCATAAAGTATAATCGTCAGATAATCGCTTGCATAACCAATGGTCGCTTCACTCGCGCCGAAGAGGTAAAGCAAATCTGTTTTAAATGTGAGGCCTATGATCATAACAGCACTCATGATAAAGAAAAGCAAAGTGAAAGCGTTACCCAAAATGCGCTCTGCATCTTCTTTTCTGTTTTGACCAAGTCGTATTGAAATTCTTGAACCACCACCGATACCGACCAGCATACCAAAGCCCATTATGAGGACCATTAATGGTAATGAAAGGCCGATGCCTGTCATAGCCAGTGGACCAATCCAGCCGATGTACATTCTGTCTACGACATTGTACAGAGCGTTGACCATCATTCCGACGATAGCCGGTAGTGAAAATTTGAAGAGCAATTTGCCGATACTTTCGGTTCTTAATAATGTGTTGTTTTGCATAAATTTATCCTTATAGGTTTATTTGCATGAACTGTGTTTAAGGCAGGATAAAACACGGATATGAATCGTTCTATTTTACAGGATGCGCGTTCAGGTGTCAACTAAAAACGATTTACAAACATATGATTATTGGGTATGTGACTGGGTAAATATAAAAGTATAATTATAATTAATAAGGAGATCAAAATGAGAATAGCAGACATAATTTTACAGCTTAGCGGCATTGATTTAGCAAGCTTAAAAGAAAATGAAATACTAGAACATATCAAGAAAAGGTGTGACGAAGAGGCAATTGACCCATCAACAATTGGTGATATCAATGTTTACATCAATATTGAAGGTACAGCAGTTACGGCGTATTACACATGTGACCTACATAGCGGTTCGATTCGTTTGAACTAACAGCAACAGCCTTCATTTGAATATGGAGGCTGTTTTTACTTTTTATCAAAAATTTAAGCTTTTTTTAATATTTATTCGTTAAAATGTAATAGGGTACAAGCAATGTCATTCAAACTATTGAGGTGAAAATATGCTACATATTAAAGGGGTTACAAAAGTCTATGGTAAAGGCAAAAAAGCCGTGGATGATCTTAATCTAGAAGTCAGACAAGGTGAAATATTTGGTTTTATCGGCCCAAATGGGGCAGGTAAGACGACAACACTTAAGATGATTACGGGTATTATTGCATCAACAGAGGGCGATATTTTCATTGATGGGCATAGCATTAAGTCAGACGCCGTTGCTGCTAAGAAGAGCTTTACATTTGTACCAGACCATCCAGAAATCTATGATGCGGTTAAAGGCATCGACTACTTAAATTTTATAGCGGATATGTATGAAGTGTCTATCAGCGATCGTAAGGCGCGCATTGAACGTTATTCGAAACTGTTTCAAATTGATGACGCTTTGTTACAAACGGTCAATGCTTACTCACATGGTATGCGACAAAAGTTGATGATTTGTGGCGCGCTGCTGCCTAATCCAAAACTGTTCATACTAGACGAGCCACATGTTGGTCTCGACCCGCACTCGGCAAAAGTGCTTAAAGATTTAATGAAAGAACACTGCGCTGAAGGTGGAACGGTTCTTTTTTCATCACATGTTCTTGAAGTTGTAGAAAATTTGTGTGACCGTGTTGCTATCATTCACAAAGGCAAGCTCATTGGATGTGGGTCAATCGATGAGATAACGAACAATACGGACGTTTCACTTGAAGACATTTTCCTGGAGATGACCAAAGATGAATAAATTAAGGGCACTTACGAAAATACAGCTCAAAGATTTTTTTAGCCGTTACACACAGCAGCTCAATATAAAGAATAAGTGGATGGGCAAATTGATGATTTTCTTGCCAATTCTGATTATGCTTCCGGCTTTTGAGCTTGTGAGGCAGTTGTACTTATCCTTTGCTGCGATTGGATACCCAGAATTGACCCTGACCTATTTGTACGTTGGTACGACGATGTTTGTGTTCCTTACGGGCATTCCACTGATTATATCCGTTTTCTTTTATGCAAAAGATTTGATGTTGATTGCAACTTTGCCTGTCAAAAATGACACAGTGGTATTTTCAAAGCTCGCATCCGTGTATGTCTATCTTTTGATTCTTTCAGCGGCACTTTTTGGCATGAGCGTCGGTTTTTATGGCCTTTATGATGGCATAAAACCATTGTCGTTGCTTCTTGGTGTTGTAGGTGTTTTATTGACACCATTAATGCCTTTGATCTTTTCAACATTAGTAATCCTGCCGTTTATGTCATTCGTCGGAGGCCGTAAAAATAGAAATCTCATGGTCATCGTTGGGAATGTTATCTTGATTGTCATGATACTCGGCTTTCAAATTTTATTTACGCGCGTTGAAATGGATCCAGCATCGCTTCAAAAATACATTTCAAGCAGTGATGGCTTAATTGCTTTTTTTGGCAGTAAATTCCCGCCAAGTGTTTGGCTCACTAAGATGGTCATGGGTTCTTGGCTTAACACACTTTATTATGTGTTACTCAATGTCATTTTTGTAATTGTCCTTAAACTAACATCCAGTCGCTTATATAAAGGTGCGTTATTAAAATACAATCAGCAAAGTAGCGGCAGTCAAACTACCAAAAATGGGAAAGTCGTCTACACTTTGCATTCTAAGCGTTATTTGCTCATTAAACGCCATCTAGGTATTATCATTAGCAATCCGACGTTTTTACTTAATATTGTACTTACGATTTTTATACCGTTTCTCTTATTTGGTATTTATCTGGCAATGGGTGTTATGTCACTCGATACCTTTAAAGACCCAGTACTCAAGCCGTTCTTAATTTATATTTATGCAATCATCATTAGCGCCCCAAGTATTATGGGTACTCTGTCAGCAACTGTGATCACCAGAGAGGGCAAGACTTTTTGGGAGACACGTGTCCTGCCAATTTCGATTAATGAAAATCTCTTGACGCGCATTTTATCGTCAGTGATCTTAAATGGTGGTGCATCGCTTATCTTAGCAGTGGCTGCCGTCTGGTTGATGCCGCTAAGCGCTCTTGACATCATACTCGCACTTTTATTTAGTATCATGGCAACCCTTTGCTTTAGTACCATGGATCTTTTAATCAATATACTAAGGCCTTATCTCAATTGGTCCAGCCCTACAGCAGCTGTAAAAAACAATCTCAATATTATGATTGCCTTCTTGCCAAGACTCTTGCTTGGTGGTATTGGCTTTATGATGTTCAAATGGATGCCGGATTTTGGCGGTCATTTCATCATGGCACTGTTTAGTTTAATCCTGTTAATCGGTTTTCTAATTGCTTATGCTCTTGTTTTTGGAAGGTTTAGAGTAAAATTTATTAATATTGATGCCTAACATATAAAGAACACGCCTCAAATGAATCGCTCATTTTGAGACGCGTTCTTTTTTTTATCCGAGATTTGGATCGCAACCACTTGTGAGGGCAGGTGCAACGCAATCATAAGGCATTTATTGCTACTTATTATATATCCATTTACGCCAAAATTAAGCAATTTTATGCTTCTGTCAAAAAAAAACATAGAAAGTTGTTAATAAATAGTTATAATTAAGTATGCATGTATAATTATTGGAGGTCAATCTTGAATAAATTTGATAACAATAACTGGTATCTAATCACAGGGTTGTTAGCCGTTAGCGTCGTAATTATTCTTATTGTTTTGTATATTATCAACCAAAATCGCAAAAATATTGAAAAATCAAATAGTCAGCTTAAAAGCTTATTTGACAATATGCAAGAGGGTTTTGCAAGACATGAAATCGTGTGTGATGTAAATGGACATCCAATCGATTACATATACCTGGATGTGAATAACGCCTTTGAAAGAATTACAGGCTTAAATAGGGCTGAAATTCTGAATAAAAGAGTCCTTGATATTCTGCCTAGTACGGAAAAAGACTGGATTGATAAGTATGGTGAAGTCGCATTAAGAGGCGAAACCCTGACGTTTAACAATTACTCAAGAGCCCTTAGCCGCTATTTTACAGTGAGCGTTTATTCGCCACAACCAAAGCAATTTATCACGATTTTTTCAGATGTGACGACACAAAAAAGACTTGAACAGGCGCTTAGGCAAGAGAAAGCGCTTCTTCAGACAACTTTACATTCCTTAGCAGATGGTGTGATTTCAACAAATATGCATGGCAAAATTATCATGATGAACGCCGTGGCTGAAACGTTGACTGGATGGTCTCTTGAGGAAGCAAAAGGAAGAGACTTTCATGACGTTTTTAATCTCATTGATGAATTTACAAAAATCACATACTTTAGTTCTGTTCAACGTGTTTTAGCGACTGGTGAGACCATTGAGCTTTCAGCGAATACGCTTTTGGTCCGAAAAGATGGCGGTACATTACCTATAGAAGACAGTGCCACACCGATTCGTGATGAAAAAGGCAGTGTACTAGGGGTTGTCGTTATTTTTAGAGACTATACCGATAAAAAAGAAAAGCAAGAAAAGATCATTTTTTTAAGTTATCATGACCAATTAACGGGGCTTTATAATCGTAGGTATTTTGAGGAAGAGCTCCATAGACTTGATACGGAGCGAAATTTACCATTTTCAATTGCAATGATAGATGTCAATGGCCTTAAGCTCACCAATGACGCCTTTGGCCACCTTGTAGGAGATGCCTTGTTAAAACGCGTCTCTGAAGTGATTAAAATCGAATGCCGATCAGATGATATTGTTGCACGTGTGGGTGGTGATGAATTTGTCGTTCTTTTACCGAAAACAACGGATGTAGAAGCAGAGCAAATTATGAACCGGATTTACCATGCCGTCAGTGTTGAACGTGTAGACAGCATCGTCGTATCGGTATCCATTGGTTGGGATACCAAAACAAACGTAGAGCAAAAAATAATGGATTGTTTCGTGAAAGCAGAAGAAAACATGTATAGGCGCAAATTGACTGAAAGCCAAAGCATGCGAAAGCTTACCATACAGGTAATTTTAAAAACACTTAATGAAAAAAGTAGGCAAGAAAAAATACACGCGGATCGCGTCAGCTATTATTGCCAAAAAATTGGTGAAATTTTACAACTTGACCCTACAACAATAAAAGATGCTATAATGGCAGGCTCATTGCATGATATTGGCAAAATAGCAGTAGACGAAAGCATTTTGAACAACCCAGGCATATTAACAGAACAAGAGTTTGATGAGATGAAACGGCACCCTGAAAGCAGTTATCATATTTTGAAGTCAGTGGATGCCTATGCGTATTTGTCTGAATACGCTTTATACCATCATGAACGGTGGGATGGGTATGGCTATCCCAAAGGGCTAAAAGGGGAAGAAATTCCTCTGATTGCACGAATTATAGCGGTTGCAGAAGCTTATGAATCAATGACAGGACGCCATCCATACAAAGGGATGATGACGCCAAATGAGGCAATAAATGAACTTAAAAAATATGCAGGCACTCAATTTGATCCAGAAATTGTCGCACTTTGTTCACCGGAGGTTTTGGCATAAATGCCAAGGGAGGTCAACGAATGACACTTGAAGAAAAAGCATCGCTTTGTTCGGGTAAAAACTTTTGGAACTTGAAGTCTATAGATCGATTGGGCATTCCATCAATTATGATGTCCGATGGACCACATGGCCTCAGAAAACAGATGGATGATAGCGACAATATCGGCCTAAACGATAGTGTACCTGCCACTTGTTTTCCAACCGCAGCAACTTTAGCAGCCTCTTGGGATCGGACATTACTTGGTGAAGTCGGAAAAGCGCTTGGCGAGACTTGTCAAGCGGAGAAAGTCGCTGTGATATTGGGTCCTGGGGCTAATATTAAACGCTCACCCCTTTGTGGCCGTAATTTTGAATATTTTTCAGAGGACCCACTGCTAACAGGTGAACTCGCAGCGGCAATGATTGAAGGTGTTCAATCGCAAGGAATTGGCACATCACTCAAGCATTTTGCTGTCAACAATCAGGAAGCGAATCGTATGACCATTGACGCTTTTGTTGATGAGCGGGCGTTAAGAGAAATTTATCTGACGGGTTTTGAAATCGCTGTAAAAAAAGCACAGCCTTGGACCGTTATGTGTTCGTATAATCGGTTAAATGGCATTTACACAAGCGAACATAAAGATCTTCTCACCCATATTTTAAAAGATGAATGGGGGCACAAAGGGCTCGTTGTGACGGACTGGGGCGCAACCAACGACCGCGTTACAGGACTTAAGGCCGGGCTTGACCTTGAAATGCCTTATTCAGGTGGTTTCACAGATGCCCAAATCGTCTCGGCTGTTAAAGCAGGGTCACTTGATATAGAGGTTTTAAATGTAACGGTGGACCGCATCCTTCAATTGATTGAAAAAAGTAACACTTCGGCTAAAAGTGACGCTACTTATGACAAAGACGCACAACATGCGCTTGCAAGGCACGCTGCGGCGGAGAGCACAGTTCTATTAAAGAATAAAGATGCATTTTTACCCTTTAATAGTACAGATAGATCCATTGCATTAATTGGGCAATTTGCTAAAACACCTAGATATCAAGGGGCAGGTAGTTCATTGGTCACGCCAACGAGACTGGATACCGCTTTTGATGCCTATATTGCACGAATGGGGCATGATGTACCATATGCGCAAGGTTATGATGTTTTGACAGACTTACCCAGCCCTGCATTAATCGAAGAGGCTGTGACGCTTGCAAGGACAGTTGACCGTGTTGTTTTAATGGTGGGGCTCACAGAGGCATACGAATCTGAGGGGTTTGATCGCAAACACCTGGATTTACCCAAAGCGCACCATATGCTTATTGAAGCGGTTTTAAAAGCCAATCCAGAAACGGTAGTCATACTAAACAATGGTTCACCTATTCTTATGCCTTGGTTAGAATCCGCAAAAGCTGTACTCGAATGTTACCTCCCAGGACAGGCTGGTGGCCATGCGCTATGGGATGTTATTTTTGGCGTTGTCAATCCAAGTGGCAAACTGGCAGAAACGTTCCCACTGGCGCTTAAAGACATTGCTGCATCCAAATATTTTCCTATGGGACCTAAGGGTGTTGAGTATAGAGAGAGCATTTATGTCGGTTATCGCTATTTTGACAAAGCCCATCAAGCCGTGCAGTTTCCTTTTGGCTACGGTCTTTCATATACCAAATTTAAGTATAGTCAATTACACCTCTCAAAAGATGACTTGTTGGATACCGAAACGCTAGAAGTCAGTGTCGATGTGACCAATATCGGCGATAGAGCGGGCAAAGAAATCGTACAACTTTATGTGCGCGATGTTTTAAGCACCATTTTTAGACCGGATAAAGAACTCAAAGGCTTTGAAAAACTGGATCTATTGCCTGGTGAGACAAAGACGGCGACTTTTGTTTGTGACAAACGCGCCTTTGCTTATTATAATGTAAACACCAAGGACTGGGTCGTAGAGACGGGTATCTTTGAAGTCTTAGTTGGCGCCTCTTCTGCTCATATTCATTTGAAAGCGGCGGTTAAAGTCGTCTCAAGCTCTAATTTTGATGAAACGCGAAACGACCAAAAAGAAAAACGCCAAAAGTACTATTCTGTAACGCCAGATTGGGACGTTACAAAATTGGACTTTGAAGCGTTATATGGCAAAACAATTCAACATGAGTCAGTCCATAAAAAGGGGTACTTCAATCGCAACTCAACGATTCAAGAGATACAAACAACTTTTCTCGGGCGGCAAATTTATAAGTTAATTGGCAAACAAGTGGATAAAATGTTCGGAGGTGTAGATGCACGACAGGTTGCCATGATCATAGCGATGATCAAAGAGCTACCGCTTAGAAACCTGTCGATGACAACAGGTGGGAAAGTGACGTCTAAGCATGTGGATGTGCTTATTTACTTACTCAACCATTTATAAGGCATGGGTTTAAAAAAGCACTTTATTTCAAAAGTTTTTTTATAGACGTTTAAAAACACGTGCCCTCATTAATACAATAGGGGCACGTGTTTTTTCAATTTATCAATCATCAATTTTCTCATTTGCGATCTTATCAAGTGATGCATCGGGGATCATTTTCTTTAACATCTCTTTTTCTATTAATGCTTCCTTTTGATTGCCTAAGAAAAATTTTAGCCAATCGCCTTTGCTCGAATAAAGCCCCAAAAGAATATAAACACTAGCAGTAAAGAACCCTAGTACCATCATACCAATAATCCAGGCCACGGCTATTGGAATAAACCTTTCTCTATAAGCAATCCACATAGAAAAGAGTGTAAAACCTACGTACAAGTCGATAAGTGACATGACGCCCCATGGATTCGAGAACAATGCACCACCATCTATAAAAAAATCGCCATTTAAAAAACCATTCATTAATCCTATGTTCATCGCAAAAAAAGCGATCCAAGTAATAATTTTTGATGCTTTCATAAACATGCCTCCCATTTTTATCTATTTTTTATGATTCTTTCCAATGGTTATCTTACCCGTTTTATAGGAACACAATCATTCTAATGGGTGTCCTTTTTCTATCATGTCACTATAATGGTCTCACACCGTCATTTTAAGTAAATTATTTGCTTTATTTAAAAGCACACTCAAAAAAACATGAGGCCAGCATCTGTAAAAGATACTGGCCTCGCTTGGGCAAGCGTTCATGTTATGATTCATTATACCATAATTTTGCGCTTTTAAAAGTAACGTTTTTGTTGCATTTCAATTCTGTTATTTACAAAAATACTGTGTTATATTTATATACTTGAAACCAATAAGAAACAAAAAAATTACCAATAACGAACCTATTTTGAGGAGTGACTAAATGGATATAGAATTTTTGTTTGAGAAAGACTATCTAAAACGAACGCAGCATATTGCTAAGGAACAGATCCGGTTGTTGAAAGAGAATTCTGAAAAAGTCAAAGCCGATATCATCGAGCAGAAGCAAGCGATGCGTGAAGAAGGCAAACACGCTATTTCGTCAAACCTCTATTCCAGTGATAATTTTGAAGCGCTTATAGAGTTAAGCCAACTTGCCACACAAGCTTCAGATTCAATCAACAAATACGAATCGGATATAAAAAAAATTGCTCAACTTGAACGGTTTATGAACAGTCCATACTTTGCACGCATCGATTTTAAATTTGACGATGAAGAAGGCATAGAAAAAATCTATATCGGTCGAAATTCAATTATGGATGAAGCGCATTTTGAACGCGTCGTTTATGACTGGCGTGCCCCGATTTCGAGTTTGTTCTATCGCTTTGGAACGGGTGAGGCATTTTATGAAGCGCCTGTAGGGACTATCACAGGAAATATAACGTTGAAACGTCAATATGAAATCAATGATGGGACACTTAATTTTTATTTTGATGCAGACTTGCAAATATTAGACACCTTTTTAAGAAAAATGTTAACGCATAACGCTTCAACTCAAATGAAAAGCATCGTTGAAACCATTCAACGTGATCAAGATTTGATCATACGCAATTTATCCAGTGATTTGATGATGGTTCAAGGCGTTGCTGGGAGTGGCAAAACATCTGTTGCGCTACACAGAGTGGCCTATCTCATGTTTGAAGGGTTGACTCAGAGACTAACGAGTCAAAATATAGTGATCATATCACCCAATGCATTATTTGAGACTTATATTTCTCAGGTTTTACCTGAACTTGGCGAGGAGAATATCACCTCATTTCTATTTGATGACCTGTATGACATGATTCTTGAAAGACCCTTCCAGTCAAAAAACCATCTTTATGAATCCCTTTTGTCAAAAGCCGAGCATGACCATCCTTCGCATTTAAAAGACAGCTTGTTATTTAAAATGAATCAAAAATGCATCAACGCGCTTAATCAACTTGATTTAAAGCCAAACATGACACTCGATAAAATAATAACGCTTTATAAAAAACTTTTTAGCGCACCATCTGATTTTGAACGCTTTATTCAAAATCCTGCGGATTACACGCGCTTAGAGGCTATTAGAGCGTTCACAAATGAAAATTTAAGTTCAAAGACCCTGCGTTATGAAGACGCTTCAGCGCTTGTTTATTTGTATCTGAAAGCGAATGGCTATAGCGACTATCGCCATATCAAACAAGTGGTTGTCGATGAGGCGCAAGACTATTATCCGCTACACTTTGAAATTTTGAAATGCATGTTTCCTAACGCTCAGTTTACAATTTTAGGAGATATCAATCAAACGATTGAAAAACATGAAACGCTTTCTTTTTATGAGGGCATACAGACGATTCTAAGTAAAAAAAATGCCACTTTAGTCACAATGGATAAAAGCTTTCGATGCACGCATGAAATACTTGAGTTTAGTGCTCGATTTGTCGATACGGTCATTCAAAGCTACAGCCGTCACGCTGAGGTGCCTCAAATCGTGAAGCGAGGCCATGCAGCGGATTTCGAGGGCTTAACAAAAGAGATTTATACCTGTAGAGATTATGGCTACACGTCTATTGGCATCCTTTGCAAATCGGAAAGAAAATCCCATGCATTGTTTGACAAGCTACGCACAAAAATTGACGTTAAATTGATTCAGAGCCAGTCAAGTTCAGATATAGCCGGTACGTTTATATTGCCAATTTATTTATCGAAGGGGTTGGAATTTGATGCCGTCATCATTTGGGATGTTGATGATGTACAATACCATACACAAGAAGACAAAAAACTCTTGTATATAGCCTGTACAAGAGCGCTCCATAGGTTGAATCTTTTTTATCATGGGCGCATTAGCCCACTATGTCAGGACCCGTGTTAAAGAAATCAAATAAAATGGATTGACTCATGTTGTATATGTTCAGAATACCGTTATAATGGTATTGAAAGGCCTATGCTTTTATTACAAAAGTAATCATTAATGGAAAAAATTTAAAGGAGCGATCAATTATGATAGAAACGTCAAAAGTGAAGCCTACAAAACAGATTGTAATCTTGTCAATATTGATTTTTATAGCACTGTTATCCTTTTTCGGGGTTTCAAAATTCGTGACAGCACCCGGTTTTAATGCTGAAACTGCAAAATCATTGGATGATAAAAAAATCACCGTGATGAAGCTTGCGGCAACCGCTGCAGCATCATCAACTGCTCTTTCATTGCTACCCGGTGATGTTGCAACGCCAATCGCAAACGAAATTGCTGAAATAACGTCTTATTTTATAATCATATTAGGTGCCATTTTACTCGAAAAGATACTAATTGCAGTTGTTGGTTACTTGTCATTTTCATTTATTATTCCAGCGGCTTGTGTTTTGGGCATGATATATTTGTACAATAAGAACCTGGTCTTTAAAAACCTTGCAATAAAACTGGCTATATTTGGTATGATTCTTTTTATAACCATTCCCGTGAGTATACAGGCAAGTGACTTAGTCTACGCTTCTTATCAAACATCTATAGAACAAACTATTGAAACCGCAAATCAAAACAAAGCGGACATCGAGGAAAAGAAAAAAGATTTTACCAATGAAGATCAAAATTGGATGGAAAAAATCGAATCCTATCTTTCAAATGTTACTTCTAAAATAGGATCCGACATAACGGCGATTGTTACAAAGGGTGAAGAGACACTTGCATCATTTTTAGATGCAATTGCGACTTTAATTATTATCTCTTGTGTCATTCCATTAGTCGTCTTAATTGTATTTGTATATGTGATTAAAATTCTATTTGGCTTTGATACCCATCGGTTATCAACGCTGTTTAAGAAGCCAACATGAACCTATAAAGACTCAAGCAAACTGTAATCGGAGGTATGTATGTCTATTGAACTTGTCCATGTTTATAGAGGCAGCTGTGTTGAAAGTATTCATCGTGGTGATATTGTAGGGGTTGATGTTAGTGGCACTATTTTATTTCAATATGGTGACCCTTATAAACGCACTTTTTGGAGGTCTTCAGCCAAACCATTTCAAATTATTCCATTGGTTGAAAGTGGTGGCGTAGAGGCGTTTGATTTATCAATTAAAGAGCTTGCCTTGATGACGGCATCCCATGGTGGTGAAGATAAACATTTGCTCATTTTAGCATCAATTTTAAAGAAAATTGGTAAGACGTTAGAGGACCTTGATTGTGGCGTTGCACGTCCAATGTATGATGGTGATTTTAAGCGCTTACTCTCTGAGAATATGCCCTTTACTCAGGGCAATAACCCATGCTCGGGTAAGCATTCAGGGATGTTGGCACTAGGGGTTTATAAATCGATTGACTTACAGGATTACATCATGGTAGAGCATCCGATTCAAAGAATTATGCACACGATTATTTCGGAGATGGCTGAAATCGATGCAGATCAAATCGACGTAGCTATTGATGGTTGTGGCGTGCCAGTATTTGGAATGCCTATTTACAATATGGCACTTGCTTACACAAAACTCTCTGGACCATTCGATTTAGAATCGAGTAGGGGTCAAGCACTGAGCAAGATTAGTTATGCAATGACGCAAGAACCTTATTATGTTGCAGGCACAAAGCGTCTTGACACAATTTTAATGGAAGAAACAAAGGGCAAAGTACTTGCTAAATTAGGCGCGGAATCGGTTTATTGTATGTCAATATTGAATAAGGGAGTTGGTATTGCTATGAAGACTGAAGATGGCGCTTACCGTGCGCTTGATAGTGTCGTACCCAATCTGCTTCTTAAACACAACTATATCAGTGACGTTGAATATGAGGCGATTAATAAACGGTTACCGCTTAATGTTTACAACCACCGCAAACAAGTCGTTGGTGTGTTAAAGTGCGTTTTTTAATCGTGTGATTGTCAATGGAGAGTTTAGATCGACATTCAGTTCTATTCAATGAAGCAATAATATGTTACACTGATATCAAAATAACTTTTCAAAAATGAAAGGAATGAAAGGAGAAAACGATGACACAAAAAAAAGATGTCATGAGAGAATCGTTACTAAAAGAAGCATTAAAGTTTGCGTCAAGAACATATGGGATTATACACAAAGCAACACCGGCGTTTATGAATAACTATAATGGTTTTTTAATATGGGATTTTCAAGTTTACAATGAATTGACTTTTTTCAACTCAGAGACGAAAGATTTTATCAGTTTGTATCACTCAGTTTTAGATGAAAAAATGGAAAGCATGTTTTATGAGTTTGCAGAAAAATATGGGATAGAGGAAAACACATTCAATCAAGCGCTTTTGAAACACAGTTAGTTAATACATAAGAAACAAAGAAATAAAGAATCATAGAAACAAAAATGGCGCTAAAAGTTGTGATATTAATGCCAGTACCTCTTTGTAAAAATTGATTTTGGTCGCAAAAAAGAGACACGCAATTTATTCTGCGCGTCTCTTTTTTGTGTGATTGGTTTTAATGTTGCGGTCTACTTTATTTTTTTTTGACCGTTTTTATTTTTTTCCCAAGTAAGGTAACTATCAAAAAGTGAAAGGGCTTTTTTCATGTTTTTGTCAGTAACTTTTGAACGGTCTTTAAGTATCGTACCCATTTGAATTAACTGAATGTCCAGTTGTTTAGGGCTTATACTTTTTTCTAAAGTACTTGGCACTTTTGTTTTTGATTTGTTTTTTGATGTTTTCACACTATCTTTAAACATTAATAATAAGAACGTATTTTTCTTTTGTTTTGGTATGGGTTTCATCGCTTCAAAGACTTGCTCAAACATCTTGTTAAGGTTGCGTGTTCTGTAGCGATACAAGTAAAAAAGCGCACCTACGCCAACTGCCAATAAAACAAATATAATAATTAATCCAATATTATCCATGATGTTCTCCCCTCGTAGTCAATACATCTATTTAACCATAATTTCGGTCAGAATGCATTAGTAATTTAGAAATTTTCCTAAAAAATATTGACAGATAAAAACAAAGAGAGCATACTGTGTATACACACTATACACGCAAAGGAAAATCAAAAAAGGAGAATTGCAATGTTAGCTCTAGAAGTTAAAGGCTTGAACAAAAAATATGACAAATTTCAACTTAAAGATGTGTCCTTTGAATTAAACAAAGGGTATATTATGGGGTTTGTTGGCAGCAATGGTGCTGGTAAAACCACAACACTAAAGTCGATATTAAATATGATTCAAATAGAAAGTGGTGCCATTTCAATATTTGAAAAAAATTTTGATAAAAATGAAATTGAACTGAAACAAGATATTGGCTATGCTTTTGGCGGGGTGAATTTTTACCCTAAGAAGAAGATTAAACAAGTGACGAACACAGTCAAACGCTTTTATAAGAATTGGGATCAAAAAACGTATGAACTTTATTTGGAAAAATTTAAATTGGACCCAGATAAGAAAATATCTGAGTTATCCGATGGTATGAAGATTAAGTACAATATCACACTGGCATTGTCCCATAACGCAAAACTATTCATACTCGATGAACCAACATCAGGACTTGATCCAGCAGCAAGAGACAATTTGTTAGAACTTTTTCAAGAACTCGTAGAAGATGGCGAGCGCAGCATTCTATTTTCAACGCATATTACGACGGATCTTGAGAAATGTGCAGACTATATTACGTATATTAACAATGGACAGATTATAGCGTCAGATAGCAAAGATGAATTCATGAATGCCTATCGACTCATTTCGGGTACTAAGATACAACTTGACAGTATCAAGGATTCAATGATTGCCTACAAAGTTAATGCCTTTGGCTTTTCAGGTCTCGTTGAAGTTGAGCGCATGCCAAATATGGAGGGGCTAACAATCGAAAAACCAAGTCTTGAAGATATTATGATTTATTATTCAAAGAGGGAGGATAAAAATTATGCTCAATCTAATATATAAAGATTTCAAACTAGCGATTCATCCGTTTTTCTTAGTATTGCCTTTTATCACAGGTGCACTGATGTTAATTCCTGGTTGGTTGTACTTTTTAGTTTTGATGTACTTTTGTTTTTTCACAGTACCTAATGTATTTGCAAATTATAAAACGAACAATGATTTAATGCTTTCAACGTTAATGCCAATTAAAAGAAAAGATATCGTCGCATCAAGAATACTTTCAATTATGGCACTTGAAGTGTTTCATATTGGCGTTGCGATTATTTATGCGATCATCAACCGAAATTTATATGATCAAACATGGTTTTACTTTATACAACCGAATGTTGCTTATTTTGGTCTGTCATTTATCATGTTTGCCTTGTTTAATGTCACGTTATTTCCAATATATTTTAAAACAGGTTATACTTATGGCGTTGCAACGGTTGTCTCAACAACGGTTATGTTGATTTTTGCAGGCGCAATGGAGTATTTCGCAATTACAAATCGTGCGATGGGTCAATTTTTACGAGGTAGTGAAGGGTTGATGTCGCATATTGGTTTGTTAATCTTTGGTATCGTGGTATTCATGGTACTTGGACTTCTTGGTTATAAGTTGTCTGTTAAAAGATTTGAGAAAGTAGACATATAATGAACATCATCATTGAAAGCACATCTGACAAACCCATCTACCAACAATTGTATGAACAGATAAGTTCTCAGATTATCAAAGGAGAGCTCGAGGGTAACTTTAGCCTTCCGCCTATCAGAACGGCTGCCAAAGAGCTTAGAATTAGCATTATCACTGTAAAAAAAGCATGGGAAGAATTAGAACGCAAAGGCTTTATTTATACAATCGCTGGCAAAGGCTGTTTTGTAAGCGATCTAAGCACAACAAAAGTGCTGGATTTACGCAATGAGTTGACAGACAAGCAGATGTCAAAGCACATTAGCTATTACAAAGAACTGGGACTTAGTTTGGACGATATTATTGCGTTGATTAAAAAACATTACTAAAATAAAAATGCGACCCCATCTTATGTGGTCGCATTGTGTTATTTTGGGGTAACGCCATGTAATATGCGGTACAGTTCCTCAGATATAGCCTGATAACCCAAACCACTTGGGTGAAACTGATCAACAGCAAGATACGACCTCAAGTTGTACTTAAAAAGATCATAAGTTGGGACATAAACCATGCGCAAATCTGAGGCCGCTATACGCATGGTTTCGTAATTCCACTGAAGGAGTAGGTTGGTTTTGTACGTATCATTCTCAGCATAGGGGTCATACAGCCCAATAACCGTCAGTTGTGCACGGTTATTTATCGTTCTAATAAGGTTAACAATGCCTTGAAGCGCTTCTGTATAGTGTTTAAGCGTGTCGCTGTAATCAACCTGAGTGTCAGAGCTATTAAGTGCATTGATATCGTTGCCACCAATTGAGAGAATAATTAAAGTCGCTTCACTTATAGCCCCACTGTTTTCTGGTTGTTTTAAACTTTCTAAAAGACCATCAACGCTTTCACCTGGGATTGAAAGATTGGTAATTTTGATCTCTTGAAGGCTTTCCGGGTCTAACAACATAGCATAACGCTTTCCTAAACCTTGATTGGTCTCGTCACCAATACCAAAACCGATAGAATCACCAAGTATTAGGATATTGGGTTTATCATTTTCCGAATTCGCATTAGGATCAATTCCTTGAGTGGGCTCTGTAATGAGCGTTTCGCTGGTGTTTGTGGGTTCCATACGGTTTCCATTACTTACGGTGATAGAAGTTGCAAAACCTATAATAAATACGACCATAAGACTTATGGAAGCCAATAACAGCAATGGCCAAATAAATTTTCTAAACATATTGCCCTCCGTTTCAATGGCTATACCAACACGTCTTTCTTATCAAAAACTTGAAAACTGACTATTATGGAAAATATGGCCCAAATACTGAGCACACCAATTGAGAAAACTAAATTCATGCCGGCTATTGGCTGATAGGATCCCGTTAAATAGCGCGTTAGATTGAGATTTGTCACATAGAAATACTTTACAATTTCCCAATCGGATAAGAAAAACTGAAGAAATTGGCCACCAATGAGCGTCGCCATCAAAATGCCGATAGCGGTCGATGTGCTTTTAACCATGACGGATACCATGAACGTAATGGATGCAATCACAATAGAGACGAACCAAGCCAAGGCATAGATGAGCATCATATAGACTAGACTTGTCACAAGTATGACATTGTCGGAATTCAACACACCATCTACAGAATTAAAGCCTGTTGCGACAGGTTGATCAAAGCCCCACCGTCCAAAGAAGGCAAACGCAACACCTGTTGCGATACAACCAATTAAAAAAACGACAAGTGTTGTCATCATCACGAGTGCTAAATATTTGCTAAGGAGAATTTTCCAACGTGGAGTAGCCCTTGTGAGTAAAAGTTTGATTGTACCTGCAGTAAATTCACCTGAAACCAAATCGGCGGCTAATATAATAATAAGCAAAGGGATTAGCATCATTATGCCTTGTTCGATGAATGCAACACTAAACTTGGCAGCACTTGGTGTGATGGGATTGATATCATTTTCAATAAAATAAGTTAATTGCTCGATTTCAATTGTCATGGACTTTATGCCACTTTCGGGAATATAGGGACTGTCCAAACGTGCTTTCATGTCTTCAAGTCGCTGCGTTGTAAGGGTTTTCCAATCATATCCGATGCCATCCGATTCGCTTTCAAAGCGCTGAATATTTTTGTCATAGGTGTATTGTTCACCATAGGCAAATAAGCTTGTAAAAACCAATACAAGCAATATGATAAGCACCATTTTTTTCTTGAGTAGAAGCTTCATTACTTCATTTTGGACAAGTAAAATCATACCAGCACACTTTCTAAAGTATTTTTTGGTGATCTGTAAAGCTCAAAAATAAATCTTCAAGCGTTCTATTTTGCGCATTTACATATTGAATTTTAATGCCAGCATAAATCATAGCGGCATTGATCTCTGTAAGTTTATCGGGACTTACGGTTGCAGTTAATTGTCCTTTTGAGACAATAGCTTCGATATCAAAAGCATCCTTTAGGAGAATTTTAGCGTGCTCAGAATCGTCTAGGGTCCAAATGACTTGTCCTGTTGATAAGAGTGCGTCAATACTGGCATTTTTAACGATTTTGCCGCCATTGATAATAGAAACTTTATCACAAAGCAATTGAACTTCACTGATTAAGTGAGATGAGACCAGCACAGAAATACCGCGTTCTTTAACCAGACTTTTTATAATCTCCCTGAATTCATTGATTCCCTGTGGGTCTAAGCCATTTGTAGGTTCATCCAGAACTAATAATTTAGGGCGATGCATGAGGGCTTGAGCCAAACCAAGACGTTGCTTCATCCCCATAGAATAGATAGCGACTTTATCATGTATTCGGTGCTCCATACCAACAAGTTCGATGGCCTCATCGATTGCCTTCTTTGAGACGCCTTTTGACATAGAACCAAGCATTTCAAGATTTTTATAACCACTCATATAATTATACATATCGGGTGTTTCGATAATACAGCCGACTTGAGCCATGGCTTTTACATAGTCGGTTGTAATTGAATGCCCATCAATAGTGATATTGCCAGAACTTGGCTTTGATAACCCGACAATCATCCTTAGTGTCGTCGACTTGCCAGCACCATTTGGCCCTAAAAAACCCAATATTTCTCTAGCATTAATATCAAAACTAATGCCTTTGATGATTTCTTTGTTTTTAATACTTTTAGTAATTTTTTCAACGGATAAGATGCTCGTATTCATAATAACCTCATTCGCACGATATGAAATTGATAGGTACATTATACCCAATAATAATCGTGTCAAAGAGGTAAACAAAAAAATGCAATCACCTTCAAGTGATCGCATTTTTAACTCGATTTATCTTCGATTTATCTTCTTTGTTTCGCCATCATTCTAGATAGGCCACCGCCATTTTCAAGGTTCGTAAAGCCATACGCTTTAAGAATTTGAACCGCATAAGCGCTTCTTGCACCAGAAGCACAATAAAAAATAATGGGCCTATGTTTGTCGTCGATTGTATCAATCTGCTCTTCAAGGACATCGAGCGGAATATTGATTGCACCTGGATAGGCACCGTAAGAAAATTCCTCAGCGGTGCGCACATCAATAACAAGTGGGCCATGTGAAACGTCCTTTTTAGGGGCTTCACTTGAAACGACAACTTTATCAGTCGTTTTTGCGTCACCTAAAATTTTATGTTCTGGAACGGGTAAAGTTAAAATAAAATTTTGTGGGGTAACGGCTCTTGCATAATTTGTAAGACTCATCATGCCACCGCTTACATTAAACACGTTTTTAAATCTTGCATTTTTTAAGATGCGCAACGCTTGATGCCCTTTTTTGCCTGTTTTGTCATAAACAAAAATCAGCTGATCTTTATTTAATGTGTCAAGTGAAGAGGGTAAGATTTCAAGAGGCTTATTGATTGCGCCTTCTACATGTAAATTTTCAAAAGAAAATACATCTCTAACGTCAATCCAAAGCGCATCTTTACCATTTACATAAGCATCGATTTCGTCAATGGTCATGGTTGGTGAAAAACCTGATATTCTATTTTCTGCCACATATGCTGCCATATTCATCGCGTCATTGGCATTGCCAAGAGGTGGTGAATAAGCAAAATCAATATCGGCTAAATCTGAAACAGTAAGCTTAGTTGCCACAGCAGTTGCTAAGACATCAAGCCTGCGATCGGCACCTTTATAACCCGCTGTTTGTCCACCGAGCACAAGCCCAGTTGCTTTGTCGTAAACGACAAGTATTGTCACCATTTCTGCACCTGGATAATAAGAGGTGTGGTGTTCTTTGTGAATAACAATTGCATCTGCATCAATGCCAGCTGCTCTTGCTGCTTTTAATGAAAGGCCAGTCATTCCTGCAACCGCTTCAAAAACGCGAACAATCGAAGTGCCAATGGCCCCTTTATAATCATGCTTATGACCAAGAACATTTTCAGCTGCGATGCGACCTTGACGATTTGCTGGTCCAGCAAGCGGAATACGTACTTTTTTACCAAGAATGCGATGTTCAAATTCAATCATGTCGCCTGCGCCATAAATCGCATCATCACTGGTTTTTAAAGTTGAGTCGACGAGCAATCCGCCAGCTTCACCAATAGCCAAACCTGATTCTTGTGCCAGTTTTAATGTAGGACGGACACCGATAGAAAGTAGCACCATATCTGCACTTACAATGGTGCCGTCATTAAGCAGAACATTTTTAGCACCAATTTCAGAAAGTGCTTTATTGGTATATAAATCAACACCATAAGCCAATAATTCTTGCTGAATGAATCCTGCGATTTCAGCCTCCATGATGCTCATCACATGCGGCATCATTTCCACAACAGATACTTTTAAGCCTCTTTTTGCTAGGGCTTCTGTCATTTCGAGGCCAATAAAACCACCGCCAACAACAACCGCCGTTTTTGGTTGTTGGTTTACAATATAGGCATTGATCTTGTCCATATCATCTAATGTCCATAATTGAAACACGTGATTCTGATCCGCACCGGGTAGTGGCGGGGCGATTGGTTTGCCGCCCTGTGCCAATATAAGCTTTGTATACTCAAATTGTTTTTTTTCACCGGTTTTAGAATCAACGGTATGGACGATTTTAAGCGCTCTATCAATCTCAGTGGCCGTTGTATGAATATAGACAGCAGTCTGATAGTCGTCGTTAAAACTTTCAGGACTTTGTAAAATCAACTTTGAACGGCTTTTTATATCGCCGCCTATAAAATAAGGCAGGCCACAATTTGCAAACGAGATGTCTGCTCCGGATTCTAGGATTGTAATTTGAGCCTCTGATGATAGTCTTCTTACTTTTGCAGCTGCAGTAGCGCCTGCTGCGACGCCACCAATAATAACTATTTTTTCCATGTTTGTCACCTCATATAATAGATTCATAGGGATTTATCGATTCAAATTTGGGTTATGCCTTCAATTACACCCCCTACCCACCGGGGTTAATTTCATTCTATAAGGCTTCACAACGATTGTCAATCTTAAAAATGTTAAATAGCTGCAATCATTGAGCATATAAGCAAATAGTATGCACAATTGAATGATTAGAATTCTTGTTAATCGGTGTTAATTCGGATTGAGTGGGTATAATAGGTATTGAAAGTGAGGTAAATATGAAAAATAATCAATTAAACAGAATGAAAAATGATCAAGGCTTTATCGCTGCACTCGATCAAAGTGGCGGGAGTACGCCAAACGCCCTTGAAATATACGGGGTACCTAAAGACGCTTATTCTGGCGATGATGAAATGTTCCAAATGGTTCATCAGATGCGCTCAAGAATTATGAAAAGCCCTTCATTTAACAAAGATCGAATTCTTGGTGCAATTCTATTTGAGAAAACCATGGATTCCAAAGTGGATGGCTTATACAGTGCGGATTATCTGTGGGAAACCAAAGGCATTGTTGGATTTTTAAAAGTGGATAGTGGGCTCGCAGAGCTACAAAATGGTGTGCAATTGATGAAACCGATGCCAAATTTAGAGGCATTGCTAGCGCGTGCAAAGGAACGTCATATTTTTGGCACAAAGATGCGTTCTGTGATTAAAGAAGTCAACGAAGTTGGGATACAGGCCATCGTTGAACAGCAATTCGAGATAGGTAAAATGATAAGCAAAGCTGGTCTCGTACCCATCATTGAACCAGAAGTGGACATTCATACAGTCAATAAAAAAGGTGCTGAAGCGATTCTCAAAGAGGCATTAATGCAACAAATAAAAGCACTTGATGAAAGTGTTTTGGTGATGTTAAAACTTACAATTCCGGACGAAGACAATCTTTATGCGGATTTAATGAAACTGCCAAATGTCGTGAGAGTTGTGGCGTTATCCGGCGGCTACACAAGAGAAGAAGCCAATAAAAAACTCGCAAGAAATCATGGTCTTATCGCTAGTTTTTCTAGAGCTTTGTCAGAAGGGCTAAACGCAAATCAAAGTGAAGAAGCGTTTAACGAGATGTTAGATCACTCAATTCAAAACATTTTTGAAGCTTCCATTACGTAAAGTAACAGAATTGCAACGGTTATAAATATAGGGCTATTTCATTTTATATGAAGTAGCCCTTGTTTTTATAACCTTTGCTTACGAAATTGGCGCATTTTGCGCCTTCCATTGCAACAAAAATAAAAATAATGAGAAGCGCAGGTATACAAGTGAATTAGAAAGCTTCACTGAATATTAAAATGTTTGTATAAATAGAGGGCGAAATAACTATCGAAGTGATCAGAATCACTAGAAAAATCATAGCCCAAATCTTTTATAATGTTTAGTCGATGCCTTAATGAATTATAGTGAATGAATAACCTATTGGCACACTCACGTGCGTTATATTTGCAAGTGATATAAGTATAAAGTGTGTCAATAAGGTCGATGCCTGTCTTTTTTTCATAGGCAATCAACGGTTTTAACATATTGTTTAAGAATTGATTTAAAGAAAAAAAATCAATGTTTTTAAGGAGTTGAAGTAGCTCGATGTTCGATTGAGTAAACACATTCGTACTCATATGATTACGTTCTATGTGAATAATTGCATCAGAAATCAATGCATAAGCCTTCGAGATGCTGTTAACATCAGATATTTCATTTGAAAAAACAATTTTAAACTGTAAATTGGGATGCTTTTTCATCAGTTGTTCATGAACATGTTTTAGAATTTCATAGGTGTTTAAACCGGAAGTCGTGTTGATAATATAAAGCAGGCGTTCATTTATATACGCACTTTTCACTTCTTTATCATACAGATGAAAAAAGTTGATAAGCAACGTCTGTATGTGATTTGGCAGATTAGGGCTAATAATGTTCTTATTTTTGCTTTTAATACTAAACAATATGAGACAAACTGGAAATTTTATGTCCCAATTGAAACGTTTGGAAATCATCTCCAAATCTTCAATTGTATAAGAAGCAGACATACTAGAGACAAAATTCAATAGAAATTCATTTTTTGCCATAAGATCTTCCATTTTCTTTTGATAGATTACAATGATTAGTAGTTTGAAAATCTCAATATAGTTGTGCAACAAATGCCTGCGATCATCACGGGTCAACAAGACCATCTGGTAAATCGGTTTATCCTCATAGATAATGATTTCTGAATAGTAAGTCATAGAATCTACTTTTTTTATTGTATTTTTTGCTTGACGAAAAGTATTGAAAAATTCAAGTATTTTTGGTGAAGAGTAGTGAAACGTATTGGTTTCTATATTGCGTATCAGCAAATCAAAAGCTTCAAATTTTTCAACATGTGCCGTTAGCGCTTTTGTACTTGATGTTTCATATGCTGTCTTTAGCAGCTTTGAATAGCTTTTATCGATAGAATAAGTGGAGTAATCTCTTGCCTGGATCTCAGTCAAGATGTTATTGAATAGAACAGAGATGTTTGCATTGTAATCAAGTGAAATTATTGGAAAATCAATAGATCGCGCATAATGAATGAGGTCATCGGGTAAAGCATCAATGTAGCGATGAATTTTGACGGCGATACCTGCACTACCAAGCGATTTCATTGCATTAATAAGACTTATTGATTTGTTGATGTCGTTTCTGAGAGGGTAGTACGTCGTCAAAATGAGAGAATTTTTAACAATGTAACTCTCGAAATCGGGGGTTTCCAAAATACTAACACTATCAACAATGTTGTGTAGGGATTTTTCACCCGATAAGACAGTATAAGAATCAAAGATTTCTTTTTTAAGTAAGTCTTGCAAAGTGATATGCATAATGACACCTCCATCTAGTGTACATATGTTTTTTTGATTATAATTTCATCATAATACAGTTTAGTGATGAACACAATGTAATAAACAGCAATTTTAATAGTTAATAAACGACTATGAAACTGTATTATCGTTGTCAATAAATGATGATTACAAATTTGCAGATACTTTATAAAATAGTATTAATAAGTGGCAATTGGTTTACATTATGGGGGTGATGATTTGAAACTGTTTGTTAAAAGCGATTGGAATGGTTTTTTCGGATTATTTACAAACAATTTGACAAATACATTAGTCATGGCAAGTCTTCTGACGGGTGTCGTCGGACTACCTAGTGACATTGTATTTGGAAAAATATTACCTGCTGTAGGGCTCTCTATTTTTCTTTCAGCGTCCTATTACAGTTGGATGGCCGTAAAATTAGCAAAAAAAGAAGGACGAAGTGATGTTACTGCATTGCCAGCAGGCACAAGTGTCCCTCATATGTTTTTAATTGTTTTTATGATCATAGGGCCAGTCTATTGGGCAACCGGAGATGCATACTTGGCATGGGCAGCTGGTTTGGTTTGGGCATTTTTTGAAGGCATCATTGAACTGTTTGGCAGTTTTATTGGCCCATACGTGAGAAAAAATATTCCAAGAGCAGCGATGCTAGGATCTCTTGCTGGTGTTTCACTCACGTACATCGCATTAAATCCATCTTTTAACAGCTTTCAATTACCTTATATCGGTCTTGTAGCTTTTGCCATTATCTTGCTCGGATTTGTTGGTAAGGTTAGAATGCCATTTGGCATCCCAGTTGGCTTGGTGGCTATCGTGTTTGGCGTTGCAATTGGTTGGATTACTGGTCTTATGACGCCTAGTGGTGTCGTAGAAGGATTTAAAAATGTGTCTCTAGAGTTTCCTATACCGAGTATTCAAAGGCTTTCAAATGGGTTCAGCACGGCACTACCCTATATTTTTAGCGCAATACCACTTGGCATCTACAATTTCCTCGAAACCATTGATAATTGTGAAAGTGCAGCGGTAGCAGGCGATCATTATAGCACACGAGAAGCTTTACTTGCGGATGGCACAACAAGCATCATTGGCTGTCTATTCGGAAGTCCATTTCCTACGGCTATTTTCATTGGCCATCCAGGTTGGAAAGAATCTGGTGCACGTATTGGTTATTCTTTTTTAAATGGATTAGCCGTATTATTCATTACTTTTACTGGGCTCATTTCATTATTATTGAATGTGATTCCTGTTGAGGCAATCTTACCAATCTTAATTTATATTGGGATTGTCATTTCCAGTCAAGCATTCTCAAGCGTTGAATCAAAGTATTTCCCAGCGGTAGTTGTTGCCATTATCCCATGGCTTGCTGACTGGACACGCAACGCTGTAGACATCGCATTAGGTGCAGCCGGTCAATCAGCGGCTGAAGTTGGCTTTGAAGCCCTTAAAACAGCAGGACTCAATTACAGTGGGATGTTAGCTTTGGGCTCTGGCAGTATTCTTATTGGTATGTTACTTGGTACCATGACGGTTTATATCATAGATCATAAATTTTTTCATGCTTCAATAGTATCCCTAATAAGTGCCATATTAGCATTTTTTGGAATTATTCATTCAACACAAGTGGGTATTAATGTCAATTTAGAAATGTCAATCAGCTATCTGATGATTATGGGCATTATGTTACTTTTCGCACTTTATGATAAGAAAAAAGGAGAGAATGACAATGAGAAGCTATCAAGTTAATGCGAAACCTTATATTTATGATTTCGACCTTTCGAAAACAGCACTTGTAATTATTGACATGCAACGCGATTTTTGTGCGGCAGGTGGCTTCGGGGAAGCGCTTGGAAATGATGTGACGCCAACAAAATCTATTATTCCAACGGTTAAATCAATCTTAGATGTGGCAAGGGAAAAAGGCATGTTCATCATACACACGCGAGAAGGCCATCGACCTGATTTGTCGGATTGTCCCCCTGCGAAAAAAAGACGTTCTAGTGCCATTGGCGAAGACGGTCCAATGGGTAAAATTTTAGTGCGTGGCGAATATGGCCATGACATTGTTGACGAACTCAAACCATTGGATCATGAAGTCGTTATTGATAAACCAGGTAAAGGGGCCTTCTATCAAACAGATTTGCATATTATTTTACAAAGTAAAGGTATTGAATCGTTAATTTTTTGTGGAGTAACAACACATGTTTGTGTGCATACGACCATTAGAGAAGCCAACGATAGAGGGTATGAATGCTTAATGATTGAAGACGGTACCGCTACATTTGATCCTAGAGATCAAGAAGCAGCGATTCGAATGATTCATCAACAAGGCGGCATTTTTGGATGGACAACAACAAGTGAACTTCTACTAAAAGGACTCAAATAAAAGATAGGAGGCAATCTATATGTTAGACAAATTAAGTGGTGGCGGAAGCTGGTGGGTAAAAGGTGACTTAAACGGTTTTTTTGGTCTTTTTTCAAATGTACTTACGAATTTTTTAGCAGCGATTGGTTTGCTTTTGATTATTCAAATGCCTAATGAAATTGTATTTGGTACCATCATACCGGGAACGGCAGTTGCGGTAGGATTAGGTGGAATCATATTGGCTTTACAAGCCAAAAACCTTTCTATCAAAACGAATAATACTCAAATCACGGCAATGCCTTACGGATTAAGCGTCCCACACTATTTTGCTGTTGCGTTTGGCGTTATCGGTGTCGTTTATGCGACCACAGGTGATTGGAGACTCGCATGGGCAACAGGCGTCGCTTGGAATATCGTTCAGGGTGTCATCATGACAATTGGTGCCTTTGTTGGTGTCTATATACAAAAATATGTCCCAAGAGCCGCCATGCTGGGTGCGTTAGCAGGTCTTGCAATAACCTATATTAGTATGAGTCCTGCTGGACAAGTTTTTGCGACACCATATCTAGGAATGACATCATTGGCCATCGTTTTTGTTGGATGGCTCGCAATGAAAAAGATGCCATTTGGAATTCCAGCTGGCGCATTTGCCATTATTATTGGTACTGCACTAGCTTGGTTGACAGGTTATATGAATCCATCTGCTGTGGTAGATAGTGTTTCAAATATTGGCATTAGTCTACCAAAACAAACACTTGGACTTATTGGAGACGGATTTAGGCAGATAGGGCCATTTTTACCGGTAGCAATCCCACTTGCAATTTACGATTTCCTTGAAAGTTTAGATAATCTTGAAAGTGCCTCCGCAGAAGGCGAGCATTATCATTTAACAAAAGCAATGCTTGTACCGGCGGGTTTAACATTGATTGGTGCATTTTTAGGCTCCCCATTTCCAACAATCATCTATATTGGACATCCTGGTTGGAAATCAACAGGCGCTAGAATTGGATATTCTTGGATGACTGGTGTTGCTGTGCTTCTACTAGCATTTTCAGGCTTAATGAGCTTAATACTAAATGTGATCCCTCTAATTGTACTTCTCCCAATACTGGTATATATCGGTTTAGTCATCACCTCTCAAGCTTTTGCAGTAACAGAGAAGAAGCATTATCCAGCAGTGGCTTTATCATTCATCCCTTTAATTGCAGGTTATATGACGTTAAATATTAAAAATGCTATTAACGTAACGGGCGGTGTCATAGATTATGCAGCACTCAAGGATGTGGGTATTCCACTTGTCGGATGGGAACGCTTAGCGGGTGGCGATATTTTGGTGGGCATGTTGATTGCAACGATTGCCATTTTCATCATTGATAAGCATTTCCTGAAATCGAGTATTTATTGTTTGATTGCAGCAGCCCTGTCGTTTTTTGGCATAATTCATGCGGCTAAGATTGGTTTTGGCTCAGGTACTGAGGTCGCGATCGGATATCTGTGTATGGCCGTCGTACTCATAGGTATGCATTTCTTTAGACATGATGAGGACCAGATCGAAAAAAATGACTGAATCAAAGCACTGTAAGCAAATCGCTGTGAGACAGATTGATCCTAGGCTATATGAAAAATTGAAGCATCAAGACGCTTCAGTACATTCTGTTTATGCACATACAATCAATCTTCTTAGTGGCGATGCTTTGATCGCGATAGGCTCAAATTTTTCATTTAGCAATAATAGGATGATTGTTGAACCGGTAAATTTTTCAATAGAACATGTCAATGTACATGATCCGCTAAAAATAACACATAAGGGCTTTCAAATTGGCAATCTATTTTTTGACATTTCGGAAGCCTCATTTCATCAAACAACTTATAATTTGGCTGATTTTAAATGGTCATCAGAGCATAGGACTCAGTTATTGGAGCTGTTGATCTGGTTTGTTCATGTGGACAAAGTTAAATCGATGTGGTTGAATCAACAGGATATTTTCACAAAATATCTATTAACAAAGATATATCGTTTTCTAAAAACCGACACGTGCGAAAACGCACAACAATTAGTAGGATTAGGAATGGGTTCAACACCATTAGGCGATGATGTTTTACTAGGTTATTTCATTGCTAAAGGAAGTTTGGACAAGTTACCTCTATGGACAAAATCCTTGATTGATGGCGCATCTGAAAAAACGACACCCATTAGTTATCATAGTTTTTTAGAAGCATACGACCGCACATATACCGAGCATATTTATCACATGCTTTATGATTTTTATATGAATCAAGAGTCGCACACTTTAAAAGAGTGGATGCATTATGGTGATACAAGTGGTGTCGGTATCCTTGCTGGATTTATTTTTGGATTATTATCAGAAGGAGGGATGAAAAGTGAAGGTTTGGAAATTATTGACCAATACCTATTTTGACTCTGTCACCCTCATGAGTTTAAGCGCAAGGCTTAAAAAAGAACAACCCTTTTCTGAGTTGATCTTACTTATGGGAACTGAGATGAATAAAGTGATGATTCGAGACGTTGGAAGAATGAACGCTTCAATCGAAGAAGCTAAACCAAACGATTTAATGATTATAGGAGAAACTGAGAATGAAGACTTAGTAGAAAACTGGTTCGATGTCATAATGGGTGGCCTTTCTGCTGGTACCAAGCCTAAAGACAAAACAGAACGTTTATATAAATCGATTGGCCAAGCAGTCAAGACATTTGATGCCAATTTTGCAGTGATATCTGTTCCTGGTATTTATGCAGCTAATGAAGCCTATAATGCATTAGAACAAAATTTGAATGTGATGCTATTTAGTGACAACGTCAGCATTGAAGACGAAATTGCTTTAAAAAAATTAGCCATTGAAAAACAGTTGTTATTAATGGGGCCAGATTGTGGCACTGCAATTATCAATGGGAAGGGTCTTTGTTTTGCGAATCAAGTGAGACGAGGGTCAATTGGACTGATTGCTGCAAGTGGCACAGGTCTACAAGAGGTAAGTGTACTCATCCATAAATACGGAGGCGGTATCAGTCAAGCCATTGGTGTAGGGGGGCGTGATTTATCTGAATCTGTAGGCGGTCTGATGATGCTGCAAAGTCTTGAGTGGTTGGCTAATGATGAATCGACGGATTGCATCGTCTTAATCTCAAAACCACCTCATATAACGGTGCAACTTAAAATTATTGAGGCAATTAAAAAGCTTAAAAGAGATGGAAATTCAAAACAATTTGTCCTTTGTTTTATCGACGGTGCAATAAATGAGCATTTAATAGAAGGTATAACCTATGTTTCAACATTGACTGAAGCTGCTATCATCGCATTAAAGCGTATTGGTATCAGTGCCGAAGCATCTTTTGATATAGACCCTGCAATGCACGCACTTATTGATGCACAACGTAGAAAACTGGCAGCAGGTCAAAACAAAGTTAAAGGGTTATATTGCGGTGGCACTTTAGCTGCAGAAGCGCTTAGTGTAACAAGGGAAGTCCTTATTGGTATAACCAGTAATGTAGCAAAAAAAGAATCCGAAAAGATGCACAGCTGTTTTGAAAGCAAGGGCCATAATTTAGTCGACTTAGGCGATGATATTTTCACCCAAGGGAGACCGCATCCAATGATTGAACCTACTATTCGACTTGACCGTATCTTGCAAGAAGCAGAAAATCCGGAAACAGGTGTTTTGCTTCTTGATTTTGAACTCGGTTTTGGTTCTCATGAAGATCCAGTTGGCATCACGTATGAAACCCTTAAACACGCACAGTCGATTGCTGAATCTGCTGGAAGGCATCTTCCAATTGTTGCGTATGTTTGCGGCACAGAATTGGATTTTCAAATGCTTGAGTTTCAACAAGCTAAACTGATGGAAATTGGCGTATTGGTGGCAAATAGCAACCTTCACGCATGTAAAATAGCTGTAGAAATTGTGAAGGAGGTAGCCTTAGATGAATCTTAATAACGATATACGCATAATCAATATAGGCTCACCGAGCTTTATCAAGGATTATGAACGGCAACAGTTAGCTTATATTCACCTTGATTGGCGACCACCTGCAGCGGGTAAGCCGGAATTGATAGAAGCACTTAAAAAAATTAAAAAACACGAGCAAAAGATTAAAGTGGCTAATGAACTGGCATTAAGTAGAATCCTAGGCGCGGAAGCACTGCTTGTTGACATCTTACCAGCAATCGATGCAATACCTGGGATGCACAAGAGCTTGTTTTTACATGCGGGACCGCCAATTCAATGGTCAGACATGGCAGGGCCAATGAAAGGCGCTATACTTGGTGCCGTAATCTATGAGGGATTAGCTGAAACGGTAGACGACGCAGAAAAATTTATCAATGCGGGGCATATCGAATTTGATTGCACCCATAACTATGGCGCAGTAGGACCAATGGCGGGGATTATTTCCCCTTCAATGCCTGTTCACGTTATACTTGACAAAAATACTCAGAAACGTGCCTACTGTACGGTTAATGAAGGCTTGGGTAAAGTGTTGCGATATGGTGCCAATAGCCCAGAAGTCATCGATCGACTTAATTGGATTGAAAAACGATTTATGCCAATTCTAAAACGTGCGCTTGCACTCTCTGGTGGCATTGATGTGAAAAATATAATTGCTCAAGCCCTGCATATGGGGGATGAATGTCACAATAGAAACAAAGCGTCAACAGCTTTATTTTTTAGGGAGATTGCACCTTATATTGTCCAATCTGAATTTTCCAATGTAGAAATTCAGGAAGCGCTTAATTTCATTAAAGATAATGAACATTATTTTCTGAATCTTTCAATGCCATATGCTAAATTGTCATTAGATCTTTCTCAAGGCATTCCATTTGCAACTATCGTCACAATTATGAGCCGTAATGGAAAGGACTTTGGCATACGCTATGCGGGTTCACCAGATTGGTTTGTGGGTGAAGCAAATTATGTAAAAGGTCTTATGTTTCCTGGTTTTAGTGAATCGGATGCAGCAAGGGATATTGGGGATAGTGCAATCACTGAGACAGCAGGGATTGGTGGATTTGCAATGGGCGGTGCGCCTGCTATTGTACTTTTTGTTGGTGGAGAAGTTGAGCAGGCTTTCAATTATTCTAAAGAAATGCATGAGATAACGGCTGGGAAGCATCGCGTCTTTACACTGCCAACACTTGATTTTATGCCAACTGCACTTGGCATTGATATTATACGTGTCGTTGAATTGGGTATATTGCCGATTATCAACACTGGCATGGCACATAAAGAAGCTGGTGTAGGTCAAGTTGGTGCGGGGCTAGTACACCCGCCCATGATTTGTTTTGAAAAGGCAATTCTCGATTTTGCTGAGCGCCTAGAGGAGGGATAATTATGAGAATTGTTCTTGCACTGGGTGGAAATGCACTTGGAGATACACCTGAGGCGCAAAAGAAATTGGTGAATGAAGTCGCAGAAAGCCTTGTTAATTTAATAGAACAAGATCACGAAATTATCATCGTCCATGGAAATGGTCCTCAGGTCGGAATGATAAATAACGCTTTTGATGTTGCCAATACAATCAACTCTAAAATTCCAAATATGCCACTGGCTGAAAGCGTTGCCATGAGTCAAGGCTATATAGGCTTTCATTTACAAAATGGGTTTAAGAACGCAATAGCGAATAGACAATTAAAGAATGAAGTGGTCACAATTATTACACAGGTCGTTGTAGACGTTAACGATGCGGCATTCTCAAATCCAACGAAACCAATTGGTGCATTTTTGACCTTAGAAGATGCGGAAAAATTGCGGTCTAATGCGCAAATTGATTTCATCGAAGATTCTGGCAGAGGTTATCGCATTGTAGTTCCAAGTCCCAAGCCTCAGACAATTGTAGAAGTAAAAGCTATTCAAAGATTAATCGAAGAGAAAACCGTTGTTATTGCAGCGGGAGGCGGTGGTATCCCAGTCATTGCCAATGCAGCAGGTTTTCATCCTGTACAAGCAGTTATAGATAAAGACAGTGTAGCCGCTAAACTTGCATTAGCCGTTGAAGCGGATTTGTTTGTTATATTGACAGCGGTAAATAGAGTCAGCATTAATTTTGGAAAACCAAATGAACAGGAATTGATTAAAATGTCAACTGAGGAAGCAAGGCATTACATTGATGAAGGGCATTTTGCACCGGGCTCTATGCTTCCAAAAATAGAAGCGGCTATTGCATTTTCAGAAGGTAGAAAGTTCGGACAGGCGATCGTTGCTAGTATTAAGGATGCCACTGACGCCGTCAATGGCAAAGCAGGAACAATTATATACTCAAAACAATCAACACAATAAAAGAGGCCAATCCTGCCTCTTTTATTAGATATATATCTGTTTATCCAATGTAGTCAGCAAGGTTATAAATATATTTTTAAAGCAAGCATGAATGGTATGATCATGGGTATATTTGTGACGATGATAAAAAATAAAAAATATAGTAAAAGTGAGGTTATAACATGGCAATTGTCGAAGTAAACAAAATTGCACCAGATTTTACGTTACTGGATTTGAACGGAAATCTATTTCAATTATCGACTTTTAAAGGTTCTAAAAATGTCCTATTGGTTCTAAATCGAGGCTTTGTTTGACCTTTTTGCCAACGGCATATGATGCAGTTGCATCAAGATATGGACGCTTTTACATCGCGCGATACAATTATTGTTACAATTGGGCCTGAAAAGGCTGATGCATTTAAGATGTTTTGGGAAAAAAATCAATATGCGTTTTATGGTTTGCCTGATGAAAATCTAACCGTTTTAAAAATGTATGGACAGAAGGTGAATCTATTTAAGTTCGGGCGCATGCCAGCACAGATGCTTGTCGACAAAGAGGGCGTTTTACGTTTTGTCCATTTTGGACATGACATGACAGACATTCCAAGTAATGAGGAAATTCTGTCGTTGATTGATCACCTTTAAGTTGATACCTAAATGTCATCAAAAACCGGTCCAAATGGATCGGTTTTATGCTTATGATGCCTGTGTGTAAATTTCTTCATTTAATGGATTGGAGGCAAAAGAATGTGTGCGTGTATCGTGTTAATACGGTCAACATATCGAGCAGATGTAAATCAACCGGTAGCAACTATAGCAAGTGGTGCCATATGATTAAGAAGGCCTATATTGAACCACCAAAAAAAATACCGATATATATTAAACTTGGCCTTATTATCGCAAGAAAAGCAACTGGGAAGGATCTGTTACCGCCAAAATTGCTGGCTTGGTATCCTAAAGCCGCAATCAGCTCCGGGGTGTTGGAAGCACTTGTTGCGCACGGTCATCCGACGAAAGATCTAAGCACTAAAATACTTCAATTGATAAGGGTCCAAGTTTCAATACAGGTAGGGTGTCCCTTTTGCATCGATATGAATTCTGTAGATTATTTAAACAATGGTATTACAGAAGAGGAAATGCAAGGTCTATCAGGACTGCTTGACCTGGATTTGATTCCGTCTTTATCTGAGCGCGAAAAAACAGCCATACTTTACACCAAAATGATGACGCAAACGCCGATTGAATGTTCAGATGCATTTATGAAGCGCATTAAAGATGCGTTTTCAGAAAGAGAAATTGTGATGATTGTATCAACAGCGGCACAAGTTAATTATTGGGCAAGATTAATCAAAGCACTTGGTGTACCGCCTGCAGGGTTTATGTAAAATAATTGACTTTAATCACTATTCTGATTAAAATTAACTGAAAAGTCAAAAAAATGGAGACACAAAATGGAACGTAAAAATAGTGATTATGAAATAGACGTATCGATACTAAGCGTTATTTACGATATCATTCGTTATGTAAATCCGTGTGAAAAAAGCTGTGAAGAGCCCTTGGACAACGCTTGTTATGCCTTCTGGAAAACGAATAACGTTTGTCAAAATTGTACATCAATGCGTGCATTAATTGAAAAAAAAGTGGTTATGAAATTAGAATATAGTAACAACAAACTTTTCATGGTCACTTCTGTGCCTCAGAAAAACAATACGATTTTAGAACTCATCAGAGATGTTACCAATGAACGTCTTTTGGAAAATTATGAGACACTCAGTCAAGATGTGATTATTGAAAAAATCGATAAACTCAATTTAGAAATCGTTACAGACCCTCTGACAGGCTTATACAACCGAAGATTTTTAGATGAAAGATTGCCATATGATATCGTAAAAAGTTACTCCAATCAGAGTCCACTGACACTCATAATGGTCGATATTGATCATTTTAAAAGAATAAATGACACGTATGGTCATGCCATTGGCGATGATGTTCTAAAAGAGTTTGCGTCCCTTTTGAAATCAGGGATTAGAGATCAAAATGATTGGGTTGTGCGTTTCGGTGGAGAGGAATTTTTGATTTATTTAAACGCCATTGATTTAGATAATGTTAAAAAACGCGTAGAAAAGATACGCAAAAGTATTGAAGAGGCAACTTTTGTTTGTGATGGTCTAGATCTAAAAATTACGGCTAGCTTTGGTGTTTATAGTCATAAAATTAGTGAATCTGAAGTACTCAATACATGTGATTATTTTTACAAATTTGCGGATTTATCCCTTTATGAAGCTAAAAATTCTGGCCGTAACTGTGCCGTTTTTTATAAAGGTTGATTACGCCAAATAAAACGCCCAAAAACATTAAATGAAAATGTTTTTGGGCGTTTTATAACGCTATGCGTTTTTTTCTTCTTCGTCGTCGTCTTCACCCTCGTCAAATAATAGGCTAAAGGCTTTTGAAACGTTGTCATATTCTTCGTCGCTTACGATTTCAGTAAGTTCGATGTTGCCTTCTGCTTCATCTTCTATAAAGCCATAAAGCAAAGCGATTTCTTCTTCTGGGTGCAAGAGTGCAATGTACTCTTTGTCATTAACTTCAAAAATTTCGAGAATTGGGCAAACAAGTTCTTCGCCATTTTCAAGTTCTAATGTAACCGTATGGACATGTTCATGTTCGTGATCGTGTTCGTGGTCGTGACCACAGCCACATCCGTTCATTGTGTCTTCTTTTTTTAGATCTGTCATAATTTCACCTCGTAAGTTATTATATTTGATTATACATGTTTATGCTTGCGCTGTCATGTGCCTTTATTAAATTAAGGCCTTATATTATACCAAGTACGTTTTTAGCTCTAGGCAATCTTTCGAAGAAAGCGGCGTAAAAATCATCGCCTTCATTCAATGACATATCAAAAAATGTATGCCTGAGATACGCATTGATATTTTTTATGGTTTGATCATCATAAACAAACTTAATGCGAAATGTAAGCGCTTTCAAAAGATCGTGCCAGGCGAGTATAAATGCTTTGTTCTCAGGATAATCAATAATGCCAATCCAATCCTCAACTAAGATATTTGTTAAATCAGGTTTCACGCAAGCTTCTTCTAGCAAGAAATATTTGAAATCACCGGATTCATAGACGCGTCCGAGCGGAAAAAGGCGGCATATACTTGGCCGATTTGCATGGATTTTACAACGCCCCTCGTAATTTAAAAAATAACACTTTTTAGCTTCACCATGTTTTTTTAGATGAGGCAACTGGATTTTACCAACTTCGTGATGCATGATTGCGTCGATTAAGAGTTCGTCAAAAGTCATATTCAATTGTTTTGATAGGACATGCACGTCGTAAGGGTTTAATGTAATAAAATCGATGATACCGTGACAGCAAGCACTACAGTCCTTGCAGCCATTTGTATTCGCTTTGACGAGATTGCCTATATCATAGAGCTTTCCGTCTGAAATAGTGCCTAAGGTCACTTGTGGTTTCATGATAGCTCCCTTTCTTGCCTTAATAATTGTATTTTGTTATAATCAATGGCGTATACCTATAAATGAGGAGGCCATTTGATGCAAGTTTGTATTTGTAGCAGTTGTAAAAATCTTAAAAGTGTCATCGATGAAGAGGATGCTGAAAACGGAATTATTGAAACCTGTGATTATGATTTCCCGTCTGAGGATTGTTCAGAATGTGAACTAGACGGATGCGACTTAACCTGTGACCATTATAATAGTGATCAAGAGGATGCGTCAATAGTTGTTGTGAAATGTCGAAACTGTGGTACAGAACTTAAAGTGGCGTCTCGAAATGACCTATCAGCAGAAGTCTATTGCGTCAGTTGCTATTTAAGTAAAAAATAGGCACATAAATACTCAAAAATAAACGGCCCTTTGTGGGTCGTTTTTATTTTTTTAATGCATCATTTGTGTATTCTAAGATATCCCCCGGTTGACATGCGAGTACGTCGCAGATTTTCTCAAGCGTCGAAAAACGCACAGCCTTTGCCTTGCCTGTTTTCAAAATAGATAGATTCGCCATAGTGATGCCGACTTTGTCTGAGAGTTCGGTCACGCTCATTTTGCGCCTTGCAAGCATAACATCTAAATTAACGATTATTGGCATAAGTGTCCCTCATATAGTCAAATCAACATCATTTTTATAAGCCAACGCTTCATCGAGAAGAAGTTTTAGAAGGTTGGCAAAAAATGAAATCGTGATGGCGGTTAAAATCAATGCGGTAAATGCGATTAGAATACCAGGATGTATCGCTTTAAATAGCGACAGGCCAATGATAAGTGCAAAATAGTCAAATGCGATCATTGCACCACAAATGGAGATTGCCTTAAGTGCATGGACTGAGTCGCTTGTGAAAGCTGCTCTGCGGCGTATTAAGTTAAGGAGCTGGTTGGCTTTATAGAGCGCAAAGTAAAAAGGCGCAGTCGTCGCAATCATGTAGATAAGAACGGGCATTCTTAAGTAGGCATAATCGGGGTTGTTTATTGCAGTCGTGCGCGATAAATTAGGTAGCCAAAAAAGACAGATTGCCGCTATAAAACCGCCAATTAAGAAAATAAAACTTTTTAAAACAATCATTTGATATGTGCGCATAAAAATCCTCCAAATATAGTTCAAACATAGCATTAAAAGCATCCGATGTCAATTCAAAACAATATCTATTCTATTTTATTCGATATATATTTATTGACAAACAATAAATTTGACGATAAAATTGAAACAAACGAACAGGAGGCATTTTATGTTTGATGTACTTATTATCGGTGCGGGACCAGCAGGGTCCAATCTAGCAAGATTACTTGGCAAGACCACAAAAGATGCAGTCTGCCTGATTGATAAAAGAAGGCTTGATTTACCTGAAGATCTACTTAGACAAAAGGCGTGTGGTGGCCTCTTATCGCCAGATGCACAAAAAATCATGGCAAAGCTTGGGTTGACATTACCGTCATCCGTCCTTGAAGACCCCCAAATATTCAAAGTGCGGACAATGGATTTTGACAATGGCCTTGAGCGTTACTATCCAAGACACTATTTAAATATGAATCGGGAACGGTTCGACCGATATCTTTTTGGTCTAATTCCTGAAACGGTTGACAAACGGTGCGGTATGGTTGTAAAAGAGATTTATGCTATGGATGGTTACTGGGAAGTTCATTATAAAGATCTAGAAAATAAGGCGCAAATGGTTCAAGCTAAGTTTCTCGTCGGTGCGGATGGTGCCAATTCACTGGTTAGAAGACGTTGTTTATCGTCAGCTTCTGATAAGGGTGCCAAGAAATACTTTAGTATCCAAAAGTGGTATCCAATTAACGAAACTTTGCCATACTTCACAGGAATTTTCGATCGCACAATCACAGATTATTATTCATGGACCATTCAAAAGGGGGCGCATTTGATTCTCGGTACAGCGCTGCCTTGTGATGACGATTTTAGTGGCAATGCAGATGTGATTTTTAAAAAACTTGAAAAGAAAGTCTCAAAGCATCTTGGCATAGCGTTAGAAAAGCCTGACAAGACAGAAGGGGCTTTCATAGAACGATCGACTTCACCAGGTGACCTATGTTTCTCTACTTCTGCAAAAGTGCTTAATGGCAGCAACCTTCCTGTGGCTTTTATAGGTGAGGCTTCTGGAGCCACAAGTCCGACCTCTGCAGAAGGGTTTAGTTATGGTTTTATAACGTCATTAAAGCTGTTTAATGCGCTGGAGGCAGGCCTTAAGCATGCAGAAAAAAGATATGACTTGTCTTGTAACAGTGTGCGCCACAATATCGCGTTAAAGTGTATCAAAAGCCCTGCGATGTACTGGCCTAAAGTGCGTAAGGGAGTCATGGCTTCTGGTATTACAGCCCTGTCAACTGGAAAAACGTCAATTGACTCGGGACGATATAAGAAACGAGTTGGTTTGCATTTACATCGCCAATAAAAAGGATTTTTAGCTGTTGTGTAGAATTAATACATAACGGCTTTTTATTAGGCTTTTACGGATAGGAGGACTTTATGAACTATAGAAACGCCACCTTGGCGGATATCCCGAAAATCTCAGAACTTCAATCTTTATACCATGTTTTGACCATTAGTGAAGTGGATAAACCAAACGGTTTTGTCACGACACTTTTTTCAGAGCAACAGTTTAAGTCGATTATTGAAAAAGAACAGGGACTTGCGATTGCTTGTGACGGCGATGCAATCGTCGGTTATGTGATGGCGGCATCTTGGGAATACTGGTCTGCTTGGCCACTTTTCCAACACATGATTCAAGATTTGCCAAGTACGGAATACTTAGGTCAGAGACTAACCACTGAAAATTCATACCAATATGGCCCTATTTGTATTCATAAAGCGTATAGAGGTACGGACGTTCTACCGGATCTCTTCGAATTTTCTAGAACGCAAATGCAACCTAGATTTCCAATACTTATTACATTCATAAACCATATAAATCCAAGGTCTTTTGAAGCGCATACGCGCAAACTGGGTTTAGATGTGATTAAAAGTTTTACTTTTAACAATAACCAGTACTATGAATTGGGCTATGATACATCTGTTAAAACACCAAGACCTATCAAATGAGTTGTTCAACACTTTGAATCGGACACGCTTTATAGTTAACTTGATTTAAGGTATAATGAAGCTAGTGTGGTAAACAATTTAATAATAAGTGTGGATTGGTTGTTTTTCTCAATTCCTTAGGAGCCTTAAATGTCAAACATAGATTTGTCTAAATTTGAAAATAAATTGATCATAAGACGCATAGAAAGAGAAGATTTTAATGCCATTATTGCGCTTCAAAAAATTTGTTTTGTCAATATGGCGCCGTGGACAATGGCACAACTTGAGAGCCATCACCGAATTTTTCCTGAAGGTCAGATTTGCGTATCGCTCAATGACCAGATCATCGGATCGAGTTCAAGTATGATACTGAATTTTGATGAGTATAATGATCAGCATAGCTGGGCAGAAATTACGGCGAATGGTTTTATTACCAATCACGATCCAGATGGGTACAATTTGTATGGCATCGAAGTCATGGTACATCCTGATTTTAGAAATATGAAAATCGGCAAAAGGCTTTATGAAGCACGTAAGGAACTCGCTCAGACGCTTAATTTGAAAAGTATTATCATTGGGGGCCGTCTACCTGGTTACAATGCATATGCCGATCAAATGACGGCCAAACAATATGCACAAGAGGTCATTGCACTCAACCTCTATGACCCTATTTTGACGTTTCAACTTATGAGTGGTTTTGTACTCAAGAGAATTATCAAAAAATATTTACCGGATGACAAAGCGTCTCTCCAGTATGCAACCTTGATGGAATGGAATAACATCGAATATCAGTCGAGTAAGTCTCATCATTTTAAAACGGCTTTTCCTGTGCGGATTTGCGTGATTCAATACATGATGAAAAAGATTGAGTCTTTTGAAGAATTTGCCCATCAAGTGGAGTATTATGTGGATGTTTCCTCAAACTATAAATCAGATTTTGTCGTATTTCCTGAAATTTTCACGACGCAACTTTTGTCTTTCGTTGATCAAGAATCGCCGAGTCAATCTGTGCGCATGTTGACAACGTTTACTGAACGCTATATTGAAATTTTTACGAGTTTTGCCATCAAGTACAACGTCAATATCATAGGCGGTTCACATTTTGTTGAAGAAGAAGGGCGTATCTATAACATCGCCTATTTGTTTAGACGCTATGGAACCATTGAAAAACAATACAAACTGCACATCACACCAAATGAGCAACAGTGGTGGGGCATATCAACAGGCGATTCGATTCGCGTTTTCGATACGGATTGTGGAAAAATTGCTATTCTAATCTGTTACGATATTGAATTTCCAGAATTGGCACGGATTGTGACTGAAAAGGGTGCAAACATTATTTTTACGCCGTTTTGTACCGATGAACGACAAGGCTACATGCGTGTAAGGTATTGTGCACAAGCAAGAGCTGTTGAAAACCAAGTATACACGGTTATTGCTGGTACAGTGGGTAATCTAACCCATGTAGAAAATATGGACATTCAATATGCCCAATCAGCCATTTTTACACCGTCAGATTTTTCCTTTCCAAGGGATGGTATTATGGCAGAATGTACACCGAATCTTGAGATGGTCATCGTAGGTGACGTGGATCTTGAACTGTTGAAACGTTCAAGGAAATCGGGTACTGTGACGCTACTTAAAAATAGAAGACCGGATTTATATGTATTGAAAGAACGGTAAACAAGCACATAAAGGAGAACAAACAATACTATGCCAAGGTACAAAAAAATATATATTGAAATCACGAATGTCTGCAATCTAAAGTGCGATTTTTGTCCATTGACCAAGAGAGTGCCTCAATTTATGACAGAAACTGCATTTGAAGAAATTTTGACAAAAATTAAAGGCCTTACAGATCAAATTTATTTACATGTCATGGGAGAACCGCTTCTGCATCCCAAGCTGGCTGCTTTTTTAGAGATCAGCCATATCCATGGTCTTAAAGTGAACGTCACAACCAATGGCGTCTTGATTCAATCAGCCAAAGAATTACTTCTAAGTGCGCCAGCTGTCAAACAAGTCAATTTTTCATTGAGTAGTTTTGAAGCCAACAACGGGTCACTCGCTTTAGAACACTATATTGAACAAATTACGGCATTTATACTTGAGGCACAAGCAAAGACTCAAATCGTGAGCTCTTTAAGACTTTGGAACATGGATGGTGAGACAACTAAGGGTGCTAATACCTGGAATGACCAGATTATGGCTTTTTTAGAAGCGCATTTAAAACTTGATTTTAGCATTAAGGAAAAGTGCATGTCTTATAGAAGTGGTAAACTCAGTAACAATGTCTATGTAAATATCGCACAAAAGTTTGAATGGCCAGATATCGAGCAATTAGAGATGTCAGATAGCGTTTTTTGTTATGGTCTTAGAGATCAAATCGGTATATTGGTGGATGGTACGGTGGTTCCTTGTTGCTTAGATAGTGATGGCAATATACCGCTTGGCAATATATTCGAACAGACGATAGAATCGATAATCGATTCAGACCGTGCGAAAAAAATGTATAAAGGTTTTACGGATCGCCAAGTAACTGAAGCACTTTGTAAGAAATGTGGATTTGCTCGTAAATTTTGAGCAGATCCATTTTTAAGTGCATTTCAAAATGTTAACAATCTATTGACAAGTTATTAACAGGATAGGGTAGTACGCAACCAGTCAATGTAATATAATACTCAAATGTGAGGTAAATGAAATGATACAAACTAATTTTTATGAAGCGATATTTAAAAGAAAATCAGTAAGGAAATATGCACTCGAATTTTTAGCGGATGATATCCTTAACGAGATCCAAGCTTTTTCTAAAACGGTTGTACGACTTGATCCGGCAATTAAAACTGAAATCAGGTTTGTGTCCAGAGATGAAATTAAACTTATATTGCCAATCAAAGCACCCCATTATTTAATGTTCTACTCAGAAAAAACGGACGGCGACCTTATGAATGCAGGTTATATGCTCCAACAAATCGATTTGTTTTTATCGATGAATCGGATTGGTAGTTGTTATCTCGGTATGGCACAACCAACACAGATTGCAAAAGACCAGTCAAATCTAGATTTTGTCATTGTTTTGGCATTTGGAAACCCACTTGAGACCGTTCACAGACTCAATTTAGAAGCCTTTAAACGCAAATCACTTGGTGATATTTCACACAATATCAATAATGAACAATTCCAATGGATTGTGGAAGCGGCTAGAGTGGCACCCTCAGCAAGCAACACGCAACCCTGGTTTTTTGTCAATGAGGGTGACTTGATTCACGTGTATCGGAATAAACCGAGTTTTATAAAAGCATTTTTACTTGACCGAATGAATCAAATCGACATCGGTATTGTCTTATACCATATGGTATTAAGGCTCGATTTCGATCAGATTGCTTATACCTTTATTAAAAGCGAACAAGGTGAAGCAGACGCAACGAAAAGTCGTGTTTATATGATTAGTATTAAAATAAAGCCTGCTATATAAAAATAGCAGGCTTCATTTTATTGGTGCGCAGGAATTGTTGGTTAATGCAATAAATAATAGTACAGAGCATACTTTTTTTAGGATATAATAAGGGGTAAGGTTAGGTTTTTAAGTCAGTTGTTAAGTATTGGGGGGAAAATGAAAAAAATTCTTATGATAACCACAGGTGGCACGATTGCTTCTGCTGCAACTGAAAATGGATTAGCACCGACTTTTAATGCAGATGAGCTATTGATGTTTATGCCCGAAATTCGAGAAAAGACGACGATTGATACGTTGACACTTATGTCTAAAGACAGCACCAATATGACGCTGACTTTAATCGGTATAATCGCCGAAACGGTTTATAAGAATTATGACAGGTATGATGGTTTTGTCATTACACATGGCACAGACACCATGGCATACACGTCTGCAGCATTGGTCTATATGCTCAAAAATTTGGGAAAACCAGTTGTACTTACAGGCTCACAAGTCGTTGTTGGTGCGTTGTTTTCAGATGTCAGAAAAAATTTATCAGATGCGTTTTTGTTTGCACGTGAAGGGCTACCTGGCGTTTTTATTTCATTTGATGGCATTATTATCAATGGTTCAAGAGCTATGAAATTCAAATCAAAAAGTCGAGATGCTTTTTCGAGTATCAACTTTCCGGTTGTTGCTGAAATGAAATTGGGCATGCCGAAATACAATAACCTTATGTATCACGGCATTTATTCAAAAACCTATTCAATTGATTATGATAAAAAATTAGAGTTAAATACAAACTTTTGTGAAGATGTGGCGGTTATAAAGCTTCACCCAGGTATCAAACCTGAATTGTTCGATTTTATCAAAGACAATTATAAAGGCATTGTTGTCGAAAGTTTCGGCGTTGGGGGTGTACCCAATGAAACCGTTAATATTAGCCTAAAACTGGATATGCTCATAGAATCAGGATTGTCAGTGGTGATTGCAACCCAATGCATCGAAGATGGAACAGAGTTAGGCGTTTATGCAGTAGGTCAACATTTGTCATCTAAAATCATAAGTGCTGGTGACATGAATACTGAAGCAATCGTCATGAAATTGATGTTTGCACTCGGTAATTTTGAAAGCCAAAGTGATGTAAAATCTTTCATGGAGACCACCATCATGGGCGATGTGCATTACGAATAACCATTTTTTAAATTTAAGAATAAGGGGTTGTTATAAAAATGAAATACAGAGAGAATCCGAAAAACGGTGATCAATTATCTATTCTTGGTTTTGGTTGTATGCGTTTTTCAAAAGATGAAAAAGAAGTGGAAAAGCAGATTATTTATGCCATCGAAAATGGTGTCAATTATTTTGATACGGCTTATATCTATCCAAATAGTGAAACAATCCTTGGACGTGTGCTATCAAAGGGCTATAGACAACGTGTCAAAATTGCGACGAAACTACCGCCTTATCTTATAAAAAAAAGAGAAGATTTAGATAAGATTTTCAATGAAGAATTATCACGACTCCAAACGGATTATATCGACTATTATTTTATCCATATGATTACAGATGTAACAATTTGGATGCGGCTTATAGAACTTGGTATTTTAGACTGGATAGAAGAGAAGAAAAAGAACGGTCAGATTATAAACATTGGGTTTTCGTATCACGGAGGTCGCGATGAATTCGTTAGAGTTCTCGATGTCTTTGATTGGGATTTTTGCATGATTCAATACAATTATCTAGACGAAAACAACCAAGCTGGGAAAAGCGGTTTGCAATATGCGGCTTCGAAAGGCGTGCCCGTTATGGTCATGGAGCCCCTAAGAGGTGGCAAGCTTGTTACCAATTTACCAAAAGAAGTCTATGATATTTGGCACCATGCTTACGTGAAACGTTCCCCAGCTGAATGGGCATTTAGGTGGATATGGAACCACCCTGAAGTTATGGTCGTGCTTTCCGGTATGAATTCTCAGGAGATGGTTGAGGAAAATATACGTGTGGCCTCTGATTCTGATTCAAATGCATTTACAGCATCTGACTATGACCTCTTTGACAAAGTGCGTGCCATTTTAATCGAAAAGATTAAAGTGCCCTGTACAGGCTGCAATTATTGTCTGCCTTGCCCAGTTGGCGTAGACATTCCAACTTGTTTTTCTTGTTATAACGATCGCGCAATCGAGGGCAAAATAGCTTCAATAACCAAGTATGTTATGCAAACAACTTTGAAGTCGAAAGCGAGCAATGCCTCACTTTGCATTCAGTGTGGCAAATGTGAATCGCATTGCCCGCAAAGCATTCCCATTCGACTTGAACTGGCTAAGGTTTCCAAATCGATGGAAGGATTTTACTACAAGCCAGCTCGATTTATCATTAAAAAATTTATGCGGTTATAATAGAAATTAGAACGGTCTTGATGAGACCGTTTTTTTGGATGAGGAGGTAAATATGACGCTACAGGAAATCATGGACACACTATCTTCAATGGGTACCGAACGCACAAAAAAAATGTATTTGAGCCAAGGAGCCATTGAACCCGTATACGGCGTTGCAACTGGTGCACTGAAGCCGCTTGCTAAAGTGCTTAAAAATGATCAAACCATGGCTGAAGCACTCTTTCAAACAGGTAATTATGACGCCATGTATTTGGCAGGGATGATTGCTGACGTCAAACAAATGCAACCCGCAGATTATGAACGTTGGATGAAAAAAGCTTATTTTTCCAATATCTCAAACTTTATCATCGCTGTAACATTAGCAGAATCTGATTGTGCACAAGACGTAGCTGATCGTTTTATTTTAGAGGGCGATGATCTGGTTATGGCGGCCGGCTGGAGCTGCTACGAATGGTTGTTAGGATCAAGAAAAGATGACTATTTTGATTGTGATAAGCTCCGCATCATGTTAAATGAAGTCGAAGCGACGTATCAGATAATGCCTAAATTAACCCAAAGCGCTATGATAGGCTTTATAAAAGCGGTTGGCATCTCTTACATCCCACTACATGAGGACGCAATGCAAACGGCAGAAAAGTTAAACGCTTCAGCCTTTGCTAGCATCCAAAAAGAAAAAGAGAGAGGCAGAATTGGTTTTAAACGCAAACATGTGAGATGTTAGTAGCTCTTGAAAAAATAGGTGTTAAATTATTATTATAGGGGTATAGTAAAAATAAGGTGAATTATATGAAATCAATCAACGAAGTTGTCTTGCAGAATTTACTGTGGACTTTAGCCATGATTGCTGTCTTAATTGTGGTTAAAAATTTAATATTAAAAGGGTTGCATAACCGTATTGAAAGCCCAGAAATATACTTTAAATCAAAGCGGGCAATCAATGGGGTTTCTTTTTTATGTGTATTAATAGGCGTTGTTTTCATATGGTTTGATACAAGTGGGAGCTTTCTGACCGTAATTGGTTTATTTTCGGCGGGTCTTGCATTAGCGCTAAAAGACATTTTGCTTAATATTGCAGGGTGGCTTTATATTTTACTCAGACAACCTTTTTATGTTGGAGACCGCATCGAAATCTCAGGCATTAAAGGGGATGTCATTGACCAAAATATTTTTAAATTCAGAGTCATTGAGATTGGCAATTGGGTTCAAGCGGAGCAAAGTACAGGTCGTATTATTCATATTCCAAACTATAAAATTTTTACAGAACCCCTAGCCAACTACACACTTGGGTTTGAATATATTTGGAATGAACTAAGCGTTTTGATTCCTTTTGAAAAAGATTGGAAAAGAGCAAAAGTTATTATGTATGATGTGCTTCATGATATGACGGATGATTTATCCATTGATATGCAACAACAAATCAAAAAAACGTCAAGAAAGTATATGGTTTATTTTAATAATTTAAATCCGATTATCTACACAGATGTAACAGATAGCGGGGTAAGACTGACAATGCGTTTTATTTGTAAACCCAAGCAGCGGCGTACAATTGACGAAAAAATTTGGGAAGCACTGTTAGAACGATTTGAGATAGAACCTGAGATAGAATTTGGTTATCCAACCATGAGACGCACATAACCATGAGACGCAAATAACCCCTGTCATGCTTAAATGCATGGACAGGGGCTTTTTTTATGTCAATAAGGATTCAAAAATACCTAAGAAGGCATCTAATTCTGAATATTGGATGGTCAGTGGTGGTAGCAACCGGATGACATTACCACATGTGACATTGAGCAGTAGTCCTTTAGCCTGTGCTTGTTCTTTAATGCGTGTCGCATGATCATCTGCCACCTCAATACCAAGCATCATACCGCGACCTCGAATTTCTAACAAAGTTTTTGGATAAGTAAGGACAAGTTGGTTTAAGCGTTCAAATAAATAGGCACTTTTTGCTTTTAAATCGCTTAAAAAGCCTTCTGATGTCATGATGTCCAGGACTGCCGTACCTGCGGCACAGGCGACAGGGTTGCCGCCAAAAGTTGTGCCATGATCGCCTGGAACAAGCACGGATTCTAATGCAGGGGCAATAAGCATTGCGCCAAGTGGTAGTCCACCCCCTAGAGATTTTGCCAATGTGACGATGTGTGGGGTCAGTGCATAATGTTGATAAGCAAAGAGTTCTCCTGTACGGGCAAGCCCCGTTTGAATTTCATCTATGACGATTAAAAAATCGTACTTTTCAGAGAGTAAAACAAGCTGGGCAATAAAAGCTTCTGTGACGGGTTGTATGCCACCTTCACCTTGAATCAATTCTATAAAAAAGGCACATGTTTTTTCGGATACTTTTTGGTTTAAATCATATATATCGTTAAAGTTTACATGATCAACAAAAGGGAGTGTTTGTCCAAAGCTTTCTTTGTATTTGCTTTGTCCAGTAAGCGCCATACCACCAATGGTTCTGCCGTGGAAAGACCCTTTAAATGAAAGCAGTTCAATTTTATCCGAATGGCGTGAGCGTCCATATTTTCTAGCCAGTTTAATCGCGGCCTCATTTGCCTCAGTTCCAGAATTGGTAAAAAAAACCTTTGATGCAAAACTATTGGCGACTAAAAGGGTTGCCAGTGAGATGACGGGTTCGCTAACAAAATAATTGGATAAATGCAGGTATTGATCAAGTTGGGCAATGACAGCTGCTTTTACGACTGAATTGCCATGTCCAAGACTGTTTACAGCAATACCACTGTACATATCGAGATAGGCTTGTCCAAGTTCATCATAGAGGTAAGCGCCATTGCCCTTAACGATGGTTAAGTCGAGCCTATGATAAAGATTAAGGATGACATTTTTATCTTGGTTATAAAGTGTATTCATATGACCACTTCCTTATTTTCTTAAATCCTCAAGAATCAATGTTTTTTCAATTGTTTGAGCGTCTTTTTCTTTGATGATTTTAGCCGGTGATCCTGCAACCACCATATTGGGTGGTACATCTTGAGTAACAACGGATCCAGCTGCAACGACGGCGCCTTTGCCAACACGGACACCTTCAAGTACAACGGCATTGGCACCGATAAGGACATCATCTTCAATAACAACGGGTGTTTTGCTCGGTGGTTCTAGTACACCTGCGATTACAGCACCGGCACCTATGTGGGCGTTTTTACCGATAATGCCTCTCGCACCTATCACGGCATTCATATCAATCATGGTCCCTTCGCCAATTTCTGCACCAATATTGATGACGGCGCCCATCATAATGACGGCATTCTTGCCAATGATGACATGATCTCTAATGATAGCACCGGGCTCAATTCTGGCTTCTATTTGAGTAAGATCAAGTAGGGGAATTGCTGAGTTTCTTCGGTCGTTTTCCAACACATAATCCTCGATGAACGGTTGGTATTTTTCAAGCAGGTGTTGGATGTCAGTTATGTCTCCAAAGACGGTTCTTGATCGACCTTCTCCAAAAACTTTTAGCTCAGTAAAGTCTATTTTATCTAGATCCCCTTTGAGAGTGAGCTTTACGGGCGTCATTTTTTTTGCTTCTTTTATAAAGCGTGCGATGGCATAAGCATCGGTCAAGATTTCTTGATTCATAAAAGGCTCCTTTCTTATTTGTAGATTGGTTTAAATCTTTATAACGGATTGTTCACTGCGTTACAACAAATCTTGCATCGTGTAAAAACCAATGGGTTGATTGACTAACCATTTGCCAACTTTCAAAGCATCTTGTGCAAAAAGATCTTTAGATAAGGCGGTATGTTTGATTTCTATAATTTCTTGGTCGCCTGCAAACAAGATGGTGTGTTCACCAGAAATATTACCTCCGCGTACGGTATGGATGCCAATTTCATTAGGTTGTCTCGGACAATCGACGCCGTGGCGCCCAAATGATAATGTCATGCGATTGTCTAAAGCGTGATTAATCGTGTTAGCAAGTAATAAAGCGGTGCCACTTGGGGCATCGATTTTCTTGTTATGATGTTTTTCGATAATCTCGATATCAAAGCCTTCATTGAGCGATTGTGCAACTTGTGATAAAAGTCGCGTGATAACATTGATGCCGAAAGATAAATTTGCGGCACAAAGGACGGGAACTTTTTGTGCGGCGACTTGAATAAGAGCCATATGTCCCTCGGTAAATCCAGTTGTCGCAATCAAAGTGGGAACCCCTTTAAAAGTTGCAAATTCCAAAAGGTTCTCTAAATTGGAAGTGTGCGAAAAATCAATGATTAAGTCGATATCACATGGAAAGTCAAAAGCGCTAGCAAAAACTGGGTAGGCTTTACTGTGTTTGTCTGGCATTCGATCGACGCCGAAAGAGAGTTCAAAATTTTCAGAGGCGAGAATGGTTTTGCAGAGCAGTTGCCCCATTTTGCCGTGTGCACCATAGACAACAGTTTTTATTTTATCCATTTAAACCTCCTTAAATAGTATCGTGAAATTGCTTTTAACCCGATAATAAACCTGAATGTATCATTTCTTGAATCAATCGTTGCTTTGATGCATCTTCCATGTCAGTTAATGGCAATCTTAGGCTACCAACAGACATACCCATCAGTTGCATGGCTGCTTTTACAGGTATTGGATTAACTTCAATAAAAAGCGTATTGATAAGGGGTAGTAAATTCAGCTGAAGCGCCAATGCGCTTTGTTGCTGACCCTCTAAATAATAGCGCACCATATCATGCGTTTCTTGAGGCATAATATTGGCTAAAACGGAAATAACGCCAACACCACCTAGTGATAAGGTTGGAATAATCTGGTCGTCATTGCCTGAATAGATTGCAAATGATTTAGGACAAAGACTTGCAATTTTTGCCACTTGACTCAAATCGCCACTGGCTTCTTTAATACCGACGATATTGGTATGTTCAGCTAAGATGGCGACGGTCTCTGGTGAGATATTTACGCCAGTTCGACCAGGCACATTATAGAGTATAATCGGTATATTCACTGCATTTGCAATGGCTGTATAATGTGCAATAAGGCCTTTTTGCGTACATTTATTGTAGTAAGGGGTTACAATTAGCAAACCATCTGCGCCTGCTTTTTCAGCAAGTTGACTTCTGGCAATTGTGTCTGCTGTATCGTTACAACCGGTACCTGCTAGAATAGGGACTCGACCATTCGCAATTTTAACCGAAAATGAAAAGATTGCTTTTTTTTCGGATTCCGATAGGGTAGAAGCTTCACCAGTTGTGCCACAAACAATGATGGCATCTGTATGGCGCTCGATATGCCAATGAATGAGCCGCTCGATTTCAGCGAAGTTTACCGCATATTGATTGTGACCATCCGGGCTAATAGTTGTCTCAAAAGGTGTAATTAATGCAACACCAGAACCTCTAAACAATAGAGTGTTTGTCATATAGTCTCCTTATGTGTAAGTGTAGGTGCCAGAACAAATTAATACCGCAGGACCTGTCATTAGAACGCTGTCAGATTTGACGTCAATATAGAGAAGGCCACCTGGTACTGTTACTTGAACACAATTTTCAGTTAAACCTTTCAAGGCTGAAACAACGACAGCTGCTGCAGAACCGGTACCACATGATAACGTTTTGCCAGCGCCGCGTTCAAAAGTGCTTACTTTGATATGTGTACGGTCGATTATTTCGACAAAGTTGACATTGATTTTTTGAGGGAACTGGTTGTGACTTTCAAGTGCTTTACCGTAAAATGAAACATCAATGGCGTCTAGATCGTCCACATGTATAACGGCATGAAGCGTGCCCATGGTCAAAGTACTTAAGTTAAAGGTTTTATCATGTGCATCAATGGCCTTATCGCCGAAAGCACTTTCAAAGTTAGGCGCTCCCAAATTGATGGTGACTTGAGTGGGTTGAATCCCTTTATTAGTAACTATCACTTTCATAATGCCTGCAAGTGTTTCAACATTGAATATATTGTCGGTTATGCGTTTATGATCGAAGACGTATTTCGCAAAACAGCGGATGCCATTGCCACACATTGGGGCCAAACTACCGTCAGCGTTATAAAATTCCATTTTAACGTCGGCGATGATTGATTCTTTAGCGATCATCATACCATCTGCACCGATGCCAAAATGTCTGTCACAGACTTTTCGAGCTAGGTCGGAGGGGTTAATAGTCTTAAAATTTTTTAAATCATCGTGATTAATAATGATAAAGTCGTTTCCAGTTCCGTGATATTTCTCAAATTGAATCATGCGTCACCCTCCTATAAGTCAAATGCTTTGGTTATGATATCAACGATTTTAAGTTTAAACGCTGAATCTATGGTGTAAGAAATGCTAATTTCAGAGGTTGTAACTTGTTTAAAATCAATGCCATTTTCTGCAAATAGTTCGAAAATTTTAGCTGCAACGCCAGACTGTGTGCGCATACCCATGCCAACAACCGATACTTTTGAGATGGCAGATTCTTCTTGAACCTCAACCTGAGGAAATTTAGTTTTTAATTCTTTCAATATATGATCCACTGTTTTTTTATCATCGGTGGAGGTCGTAAACGAAATGTTGGCATACCCTTTAATCGGTGAAGTTTGACTGATCATATCTACCATGACTTCAGCTTTAGCCAAACTTGTAAAGATGTGTGCGATATTGGCCGATGTGTATGGGACGTGATTGAGTGTAATCATCAATACATTTTCACTGATAGACAATCCTGTAATACTGCGCTGTTCCATAATTTCATCATACTCCTTTATATAAGTTCCTGGCGTATCACCCGTACTAGAGGCCACATAAATGGGTACACCAAAACGATGTCCGATTTCAACGGATCTGGTCTCCATGACCTTTGCGCCAAGACTAGCCATTTCTTTCATTTCTTCATAACTAATGATATCAAGTTTTTTAGCAGCTGGATAAACGCGGGGGTCAACACTGTAAATACCATCTACATCCGTATAGATTTCACACGTGCAACCGAGTTTTGCCGCCAGTGCAACAGCCGTCGTATCACTTCCACCTCTACCTAGCGTTGTGATGGCCCCTTCATCATTGTAACCTTGGAAACCTGCAACCACAACAACGTAATCTTCAAGAAGATACTTTTCTACTTTATCAATTGAGATATCAAGAATTTTGTTTTTTGTATGAAGGCCCCCCGTTAAAATGCCTGCTTGAAGCCCAGTAAGTGCGATTGAGTGGCACCCTTTCTCATTTAATATCATAGTAAGAAGGGCACTTGAGACTTGTTCCCCCGTGGACATCAGCATATCTAGCTCGCGTTTTGACGGCGCATTAGAAGCCTGATTGGCAATTTCAATTAAGTGATTGGTCGTTTTTCCCATTGCAGAAACCACCACCACGAGTTGTGTGCCTTTTTCTTTTACGACGATGATCTTATCGGCGATTAAACGCATTTTCTCGATAGATTCAACGGAAGAACCACCATATTTTTGAACAAGTGTATGCATTTGGACCTCCATATGCCTAATTTTGGGTACAAAAATAGCCACGAGCAAAAGGCTCATGGCTATCTTGGACATATAGCTTCCTTTTGCCCCAACGCAATAAAGTGCTCCACTGGAAAATTGGGCAATCTTCCTGTGACAAGGCACTATCTCTTAAATAGTGCCCCAATACTTTTCAGTATTTCGGCGACTGCCCCTTTCCTTAAGTTACCTTAAGTACTCTTGACACATCGCACCCCTTTAATGCATTGTATAAAAATTCGGTTTTTTGTATATTGTCATTGAATATAACATAAAATAATCAAGTGGTCAAAACTTTTTTTCTTGAGAAAATTATATGACGTCAATTGACGTCAATTTCCATACTTATTTACCATAAAATAAATTTGTAGACGAAAACTGAGGATCACTGGTAATATCGATGCCAAGGTTTCTTAATGTGGTTTCATTGTTAGCGTGTAGGATTACCGTTGCATGCGCTTGACAATCTCTGATGCTTGAAAGTGCATCTAAAGCGACTTGAGCCCCTGGATTGAATGCAGCACTGATTGACAAAGCAATCAACACTTCTTCTAGATCAAGTAAGGCGGTTTTATCACCGAGAGATTCGGTCTTGAGTTTGATAATCGGATTTAAAATGGCCGGTGATAAGAGGTGTACATCATCTGAAATACCAGCATAGTGTTTAAGTGCATTAATGACACATGCGGCTGCTGCATCCATGGCTTGACCATTTTTACCCGTTACGATATCACCGTTGTGAAGGGCAAGTGCCATCGTTGGTATAATAGCATCCTCGCCGTATTTCGATTTGAGCGATTGTGCGTAAAATCTAGCAGGTTCAACGACCACACGATGAATCGGTTTAAGATCGAGTTCTTCCATGATCATCTTTGCTCGGTTGAAAGTGTCAATATCGCAGAGCCCTTTTTTATGTTCACAGCCAGTTTTGAAGTAACGTCGGATAATTTCTTGGCGCGACGCTTCTTTAACGGCTTCATCATCAATGATACCAAAGGCGATACGGTTGACGCCCATATCGGTGGGTGATTTATACATGGACTCTTCACCAGTTATTTTTTCAATAATGCGTCTTAGGACAGGGAATGTCTCTAGATCTCGGTTATAGTTAACGGCTACTTCACCGTAGGCTTCAAGGTGATAGGAGTCTACCATATTGACGTCTTTTAAATCGACGGTAGCGGCTTCATATGCGATATTTAGGGGATGCTTAAGTGGCATGTTCCAAACTGGAAAAGTTTCGAATTTTGAATAGCCAGCTTTACGGCCTTGTTTGTTTTCATGATAAAGTTGGCTAAGACAGGTTGCGAGTTTTCCGCTACCTGGTCCTGGCGCGGTTACAACAACGATAGGTTTTGTCGTTTCAATATAAGGATTTTTGCCATAGCCTTCATCACTGACGATGGTATCCACATCAGTAGGATAGCCTTTTGTCGGGCGGTGTTTATAGACTTTAATACCCATGTGTTCAAGCTTACTGATGAAAATCTTAGCGGCTGGTTGGCTTTCATAACGTGTGATGACGACACTATTGACTTCAAGGCCATTGCCTCTAAGGTCATCGATGAGTTTTAAAACGTCGATATCATATGAGATGCCAAAGTCACCACGTATTTTATTGCGTTCGATGTCGCCTGCATAAAAGCAAACAATAACTTCTAACTTGTCTTTCAATTTTTGTAACAATTTGATTTTGGCATTTTCATCAAAGCCAGGCAATACGCGCTTGGCATGCATATCATAGATCAATTTGCCACCAAACTCCAAATAGAGTTTATCGAAATTATTGACGCGTTCGAGGATGAATTTTGATTGTTCCTCAAGATATTTGTTTGAATCAAATCCTTTTTTCATTGTACGCCTCCAGGGATATTCATTAATCTATCATAAAATACACACAAATAACAGGGTATTTTTGTACTTTTTTATGATAAGCTCTGGATTGTTTTTTTTTGTACAAATTAAGTGGCTCAATTTGTCAGACTTCAATAAACCTGATATCATTGGAATAGATGACTTAAATTAGAGGTATTAAAAAGTAATGAATAATTTGAATATTGGCATTTTAGCACATGTCGATGCAGGAAAAACCACACTCGTAGAGGGCATGCTCTATTTGAGTGGTCATATAAAAAAGATGGGTCGTGTGGATAATAGAGATGCTTTTTTGGACACTTATGCGCTAGAAAAGGCGAGAGGGATTACGATTTTTTCAAAACAAGCAATCCTATCACTATCAGACAAGCGGTTCACATTGCTGGATACACCAGGCCATGTGGATTTTTCCTCAGAGATGGAGCGAACCCTTCAAGTTCTGGATTATGCCATTTTAGTGATCAGTGGCGCGGATGGCATTCAAGGTCATACGAAAACATTATGGCGCCTTCTTAAAAGATACAAGGTACCTGTATTCATTTTTATCAACAAGATGGATCAATATGGAACGGATCAGCCAACACTTATGGCAAGTATCAAACAACAACTCGACGATCGTTGTATCGATTTTGATAAAATAGAGACAGTGACACATCAAGAAGCCCTAGCGATGTGTGACGATTTTTTGATGACGACTTACTTAGAACGCGGACATATCACACAAGGCCAGATTCAAAGTGCAATTAAAGAACGTAAGGTATTTCCATGCTATTTTGGAGCAGCACTTAAACTCGAGGGCATTGAAGTTTTTTTAGAGGCGCTCACAAAATACACGCTAGCAACAAGGTACCCAAGCGCATTTGGCGCAAAAGTCTTTAAAATATCGAGAGATGAACAGGGAAATCGTCTCACACATCTCAAAGTAACTGGTGGAATGCTCAAGGTCAAAGATGTCATAAAGCGCACAGAAAGTGAAGATAAAATTAATCAGATTAGAATCTATTCAGGCCTAAAATTCGAATCCGTAAGTGAGGTTGCTGCAGGGTCAATTTGTGCCGTTACAGGTCCAAACACGACGCATTCAGGTGAAGGACTTGGCATAGAAACCGCATCTGATGCACCAACATTAGTGCCTGTATTATCTTATCAACTTAGACTACCAGATGGTGTGGATGCACGTATGATACGTCCAAAGTTACGCGAAATCGAAGAAGAAGATCCTGAGCTAAAGTTTGTTTGGCAAGAATCATTGGGCGAAATTCAGGTTCAAATCATGGGTGAAGTGCAGATAGAAATACTTCAAAGTCTTATTCAAAGTCGATTTGGCATATCTGTAACGTTTGATGTCGGTCGTATCGTCTATAAAGAGACCATTGCAGAAACTGTAGAAGGTGTGGGACACTTTGAGCCGCTCAGGCACTATGCAGAAGTACATCTGTTGCTTGAACCGGGTGAACTTGGAAGTGGACTCGTTTTTGACACACTGTGTAGTGAAGAACAATTGGGAAAAAATTGGCAAAATTTAGTGCTGAACCATCTGCATGAGAAAACGCATAAAGGGGTGTTAACGGGTTCAGAACTTACAGATATGAAAATCACATTAGTGGCAGGGCGCGCCAGTAACCGTCATACCGTGGGTGGTGATTTTAGAGAAGCGACCTATAGAGCTGTGCGGCAAGGTTTGATGGAAGCACAATCTTTATTACTAGAACCGTATTATGATTTTCAACTTGAACTTCCGGAAAAAATGGTGGGCCGCGCCATGACCGATATTGAGAAAATGAAGGGTACCTGTGAGATTACCAAAACATCTGGTGAGTTGCTAGTGCTTTCAGGGCGTGCGCCAGTAAAGGCGATGCGACATTATCAAACGGAAGTCATCGCTTACACCAAAGGCTATGGCAGGTTGTTTACGACATTTAACGGTTATGATCGCTGTGTTGATAGTGAGGCTGTTGTTGAAAACATAGGGTATGAAGTAGAAAGGGATATTGAAAATCCCACGGGATCTGTTTTCTGTACACAAGGTGTGGGGGTTACTGTACCGTGGCAGGACGTAAAAAGTCAAATGCACGTTGAACCTTACCTTAAAGCACAGCCCATAAATGAGGGGGAGACAACGTCAACTCAAAGGGACCGTTCAGGCACAATCGCTATGAGCGTCGATGAAATAGATGCGATTATCAACAGCACGTATTATGCCAATCAAGGTAAGAAATCTGTTTGGAAAAAGCCCACAACTGCACGTGAAAATGACACTAAAATTTCACACTATATTGACAGAAGACATACAAACAAAGCGCATTATCTGCTCGTGGATGGTTACAACATTATTTTTGCGTGGCCAGAGCTTGCTGAGCTTGCAACGGACAATTTAGACGCTGCTAGAGCTAAACTGCTGGATATTCTCAGCAATTATCAGGGCACTCAAATTGGAAAAACAATCGTCGTTTTCGATGCCTACCGTGTCGCAGGGCGCAGGCAGGAGATGGAAAGCTATCACAACCTTCTCGTTGTTTATACGAGTGAAGCCCAGACAGCAGACCTTTATATTGAAAAGTTTGCCCATCAAAATGGACCCCAATATCACATAACGGTGGCAACGTCAGATGGTTTGCAACAGATGATTATACGAGGTGTAGGTGGTGATCTGTTATCTGCAAGAGAGCTGAAAGAAGCCGTTGAAATGGCAAGTGAAAAAATCAGACTGGAAAACCAATCAACCCATCAAAGTGCACTTTCGGATGCTTTATCACCTGAAGACAAATTGCGGCTGAGTAGGGGGATTAAAACAGAGGATTAATTGCATTATGTAACGATAAAAAGCCATGCCCCTATAAGAAATTCGAATAGGGCATGGCTTTTACGGTACAAATGCTTTTATGGTTGTTCTTTCGTGTAATTGAAACTCCATTCCACGCCAAATTTATCTTTGAGAGCACCATAAATGGCACCCCAAAAGGTATCTTGTAGTGGCATCGTCACTGTTGCACCAGCAGATAAGCCATCAAAAATTTTACGTATTTCAGCTTCTGAATCTATATTCAAATTGATTTGTACATTTGATCCGATCTGATGTTCCCCTTCTTCAGTTGTATCCGAAAAATAGATAAGATCGTCGCCAAGAATTAACTCAGTATGCATCACGCGTTTAGCAATTTCTGGTGGCACTTCAGGCCCTTGATCGCCATAGTGCATAATGGCTGCTTTTTCACCACCAAGGACTTCATGATAAAAATTAAATGCATCTTCGCAATTACCATTAAAATATAGATAAGGTATTACTTTCATAAAAGCCTCCTAAATAGATGTTATAAGTATATTTACCACAAAAGGAGGCTGTTAAACAAGATGTCGGTTTAGCCTATTCAGAACAACTAAGCTTAAAAGAAGAGTGCTTGAATAGTGTCTATACTATCCAAAAAAATGGTATAATAAAGTCAAAACAATAATCGTAGGAGGTAGATATGAACGCCATTTATTCAAGACGCAGTATCAGAAAATATAAGGACACACCCATTGCGTTGCACCAAATCAACCAGGTCATAAGAGCAGGAACCTATGCACCATCCGCTGGTAATGAAAAGCCTTGGCATTTCATTGTCATCACGAATCGTGAGACAATGGAAGCCATCACAGCTTTTCATCCACATACTCAGATGCTTAAATTAGCCCCAGTTGCGATTATCGCCTGTGCGGATTTAACAAATGTTAAATACGATGGTAACTTTTGGATTCAAGATATGTCTGCAGCCGTACAAAACATGCTTCTTGAAGCAACCACTATGAACTTAGGGTCTTGTTGGTGCGGTGTTTATCCAAATCCATTGTTCGTAGAAAAACTATCAAAGTTACTCGCGTTACCATCCAATATCATCCCAACGGCCATTGTTGCTTTAGGTGTTGCAGATGAGGCACGTGACGTTAAAGAACGCTTTGATGAAACACGTATTCATTTTGAAAAATGGTAAACTTCAGATCGCTATGCGCTTTTTTTACTTTTGAAATAAGCGATGATTTCTGCCAATAATGCTAGAATAGCACCCACTGGAAGCAAGTAGATGTAGACGACGATACTTGTTAAATCGGCCCATCCAGTGGCGCCATCCATTAAGACGAGTTTGAACATGTAAAGTAGACCAATGAGGTTGGCACTTGTATAAATCATGAAGAATAACATTTTGCCATAATACCCGGCAAGCGATGGTAAGAGTGCAGAAACAAACCCAACGATAGCGAATACGATGAGCATGCGCCCATCAAGGTTACTCCCGAGAATCAGTCGTGTTGCAATAAAACTTAGAAAAACAATGACAGCATATATTAGAAATACATTGAACCATTTATTTGATTTTTTATTGGGCAGCATAGGTCTTCTCCTTTATATGTTTCTAAATGATAGTATCTGTCAATTAGACGGTTGTATCGTCATTTTAGTTCCAGGGTTGTATACTTTATTAATACCATAATTCAGAATGTTTAGACAAAAAAATGACCCATATGCTTAGGCATCGGGTCATTCTTTCATTAAAAGGCGTAATGGATTATACTCTGATTGATCGACCAATGTAGATCGGAAGATCTTCTACACCGGCAACAGTCGTTTGGTTGTTGTTTAATAAATCACCTGCAACGCTTATTGTTAAAACAGTTAATAACATTAAGAGTATCATAAATTTGTTTTTCATTTTAATAGCCTCCTTGGATTTTATATAATCATAGGATACAATAGAATAAAATAAAAAAACGACTAATATATTAGGTGAAATTATGAATTATATTGAATTCGGTATAAAAGTTTTGAAAATTAGAAAAGACTGTGGATTTACACGTGAAAAAGTTAGAGATATTACGGGTATTTCGATTGAGACGTTAAGGCGACTTGAAGCCGGTATGCCAGAGCCTAGAATTAACACGTTGGAAAAATTATCGATTTTATACCGCTATGATTTGTTAGAATTACTAGCGATGTCGCGGTCACAAATTAGCTTTTTTTCAGAAGATCTTATAAGACGAAGTACTGAAAAAATAAATAAATTGGATTTTGAGGGCCTAAGAAACGTTTTAGATGACGCACTACACGATGTTATGAATTGGCATAATTCTGATGAATCAGAAGTGCTAAATTTTCAATACTATACTGATTTTTTCAATGCTTTAAAATCGTTGAAACTTAATGAAACTAAGGATTTAAAAATGAACGTCATCATGCTTGAAAACATATTGTTTGCTGTTTCAAGAAATCAAAAAAAGTTATTAGAAGAAGCGTACTTATATCCTTTTGAAGTCGTGGTTGTTATTTATTTGATTTCACTTTATCGAAGAACAGGTCAACATGCTAGAGCCATATCGACTTGTGAAGTGATGATGGATAAGTTAGAAAAGTATCCCTATTTGAATGATCGTGGTGTTGATCAGTTAGGTGCTTTATATCAAACTTTTGCATATGTCTATCATGCAATGGACAACCATTTAAAAGTTATTGAAATTGTTGATGCAGCATTTAGTAATCCAAAGTTAGCATTTACAAACACGCTATATGTAGATTTGTTGATGAGAAAAGCCATTGCTTTTTATGAACTTGGCAATAAAGATAGTTACGATATTTTTACCGTAGCCATTCAAAATTCATTTGGAGAAAGAAAGAAAGGTATCATTCGAATCATCAAAGACATATACGACATCGATCATCACTTAGCCACCGATTTATAAAAAATGCTAATAAATTAGCATTTTTTATTTTGCCTTTAAGTTAACATAATACTATGCAAGACGATTGCAGCGTTGAATGCAATGGAGGCACAATATGATAAACAACGTCAAGAAAAAAGATATTGAAAAACTCATTGAAATGGCAATGCGCCGAGAGAATTTGCCTTTAATGTCAGTTATGACAGGTGGGAGTGGCTACTCGGAATGGATTCGCGAAGCTGACCCACAAATTTCCGAAGATCGATTAATTTGCGGATTTCTCAAAACGTTTAATTATGAACAAATTCAGACACTAGAAACAATTATGTACGTAGGACGCGACAATGATAATGAGATATTTGATAGGGACCCTGAAGTTATATTTAATGAAAAAATGAAGCAATTGGCATGGACTAATATCATTGAAATCGAGATTGATACGATCCTTTCAAAGAGACCGCTTGCAAATTATTTGAAAGAAGGCATGCGCATATTGAAATTTTAAAAACGTCAGATATCAGTTTCTTGAAAGAATCTGTATTTGACGTTTTTTTTATTATTTTTATGGAAGTATTGTTGACATCCTGGTTTATATAAGTGCGATTTAGCGCTCATGATACCTATAATAATTATCCTTTGTAAAGCATCCTATCATAAGTATGCACAAACCCCATTTTTTCATATAGTTTTTTAGCACCATTATTTGGAATATCCACATGAAGCGAAAGATTACCACCTGTTTTTTCTATGGCTTGGTTAATAAGTTCTGTTGCAACACCTCTGCCTTTATTGCCTTTTAAAACACCAATGTATGCAAGGTGATACGAAGGAATAAAGTCAGCAAAACCCATATGCACGATGATACAAATACCGTGAACGTCATTACCTCGCGTCGCTTTAAAAATAAAACCAACATCAACGGCCTTTTGAATGGCATCTGATGTTTCTGCATCGCTGTCATCGTAAGGCGCTAAAAGTTTTTGAGTCATGGTCATAAGTGCTTTTTTATCGAGCTTCGGATCTTTAGAAATTTCTTCTATATCAATCTCATTTTTACCATCATTCAGAATGATGGTATGCGTGCCTTTATGTTTGTCTTCAGAATAAATGAACGCAGCAAGTGAATACGCTTCTTCAGAGCTGATGGTGATATGTTCGAGCCGTTTTAACAGTTTAATGGACGCTTTAATCATAAGTGGGTCTATAACGGTTAATTTTGCCTTTGTGGATGTAACGATTTCTTGAAGTTTTTCGTCATTTTCTATGCGATCCATTATCTTTTGCTTAACGCCACAATGGATTTGAGGAAGTTTCATCAACGAGCCGTTGACCCAACACCGCATGGATTCATGATAGATGCTCTTTAAAGTATAGCCGCCGTTGATTTGTGTCCAAAGATCAGTGGGTTCTGTCAATTTCACATAAATCTCTTCAGTAATTTTTTGGATGGCGAGGCTTCTAATAAATGGTCTTTGTTCCCATTCAGACATAAAATACATGCTGTTTTCTTGTGCATATTTTTCAAAGTAATCGATGGCCAGTTCTTTGGGTGGAATCTTAAGTGACAACCAATTAACAAATTTGTAACTCTTTTGTTGGACGACGGTTTCTTTTGTTTTAGGTGCGAAAATTTCTAGGTCTCGCCCTTCTGCAAAATATAAAACCGATCGCATGTATCGCTCAGTACCATAAACAAAAATTTGTTTATAGTCATGATCAGTTGCAAATTGAACGAGTGATTCCGCGATTCTATCGTTTTTATGACCGGTTGGATTGCTGCCTTCAAGTTTTAAATAGATGGCGTCAATGCCTAAATATTTTTCGAGATTTTTCGCCCTGAGTAGAGGCGTTTGTCCGCTTAAATGCATATTCGTTCCTCCTTTTGAATCGTATGTCTATAAGTATTATAACACACTCAAGCATTTTGACCTTATATTGTAACCACCAAAGCGATTCATGATCAAAAAAAATCAGCTTTGAACAAATTCAATAGTTAGATATTATACAAGTAACAATGCAATAGAACCAGACTTGAAATGATGTAAATCAATAGGGAGGATAGCACGATGAAACTGAAAGTTTTGATCGATAACAACACATTAATTGACCGTTATTTTATAGGCGAACCTGGCGTAAGTTACTATTTAGAGGCAGATGGGCTTAAAATACTTTTTGATTTGGGGTATAGCCGTGCGTTTATGGAAAATGGCACTAAAATGGGCGTCAACTTTTCGGATATAGATGTTATTGTGCTTAGCCATAGTCATTTAGATCATACATGGGGGATGGCATCACTCCTCAAGCATTTTAAGGAGGCGTTAATGGAAGGAAAAACCTACAAAAGGCCGAAGCTCATTGCACATCCAGATATTTTTATCCCAAGATCTTTTAATGGAATGGATGAATTTGGAATGACCATGAGCTTTGATAAAGTTTTCAAATATATGGATTCTAAACTCTCTAAAGAACCTATATGGATTACAGATAATTTGGTATTCCTGGGTGAGATTCCGCGACTTAACAATTTTGAATCGCAGGAAAGCATTGGTAAAATTTTTGTTGATCAAGAACTCACCGAAGACTTTAGTATGGATGACAGTGCACTATGCTATAAGTCCGAAAATGGTCTGACGATTATCACCGGTTGTTCCCATTCTGGCATTTGTAATATTATGAACTATGCTAAAGAGATTTGCGGGGATGATCGTATTTGGGATGTGATTGGTGGGTTTCATTTGCAGAATCCATCTGAATCACAGTTAAAGGGTACCTTAGATTATTTTTCTAAATCAGGCATTAAAGAGATACACGCCTGTCATTGTACCGATCTTATGTCAAAAATTAAACTTTCAAGTGTTGTGGATGTGTTAGAAGTCGGTGTTGGTTTGGAATTAAATTATTAAGCTTAAAAAAATGCGCGATATATTTACACCAGCCCTTTGGTGAGTGTTTTCTTAATTTTCAAAAAAGCTTGGACGAGATTTAAGAATCATGCTAGAATTATCTTGGAATGATATGTTAAAAGCATTGATTTTTACTATCTTCAAGTGATATTACGCCAAAATACATTTATATGTACACTTGCATGTAAAGATATTAGTTAAAATAAAGATTAAGTGCTTTTAATAAGGGTACATAAGGCGTATTAATGCACATAGACGATTTGCTGATAGAGATAGAAAAATTTTGATAAAAGAGTAGTTATATATCCTCATGGGGGGGAGACATATGTCATACTTAGTTCTTGGCGGTTTGGGTTTTATTTTATTGGGCTTATACGACATAAATAGTATTCTATGGAAAAATAAGTTTGTTCATTTATTTTTCTTAATAGGCTTGCTTATGATTGGAGTTAGCACAGCGCTTGCGATATGGTCATTTAGAGACATAATCCTTACTAACTTAAACCAAAGAATTGGGTGGTTGGTATTGGCATTGGTTTTTATGGCCTTGTTGATTCATGCGCTTTTTTTTGCATTACCATTCGAAAAAACATACATACGAGATACCCCAAAAAAAGTATATATGGACGGGGTGTATGCCCTTTGTAGGCATCCTGGTGTACTTTGGTTTATTGGATTTTACTTGTCCATTTATTTATTGGTACAGCAACCACTTATGGGCAGTATTGCATTTGCTTTTTCATTTTTAAATTTTTTATATATCGTTCTTCAAGATTTATGGACATTTCCTAATACATTTTTTGATTATGAGATCTATAAACAAAAAGCGCCTTTTTTGATACCTAACCTAATGAGTATCAAGCGCACTTTTAAACATAATTCTGGGGGGACATATGACTTTAAAAAATAAACTTAAAAATCAATCACATGATGTCATATGGAATTATTACTGTGGATTTTTGGATTTAAGTATGGATCAATATATGGCGATTCAAAACCGATTGATGCTGGAGCAAATAGGGCTCTGGAGTGGTAGCGAACTCGGAAAGTCTATTCTCAAAGGTAAAAAACCTAATTCTATAGATGAATTTAGAAAAATGGTGCCACTTACGACTTATGACGATTATGCCGATATTTTGTTGCAAAAAAGGTCAGAGTCATTGCCTGAAAATCCAATCATTTGGATTCAAACAACTTGGGAAGGTGGTAAACATCCCATTAAAGTAGCCCCCTATACGCGAAGTATGCTTGATGTATACCGAACGAATGTAACCGCTTGTCTAATTTTGGCAACGAGTACGGCTAAGGGGAAAATTTCTGTGGATGAGACCGATAAATTACTATATGGTCTCGCACCTTTGCCGTTCGCAACGGGATTATTACCGCTCGCGTTAAATGAAGAGATCGATATTCAATTTTTACCTGCCGTCAAAGACGCAGTAGACATGACTTTTTCTGAGCGCAACAAGGCGGGTTTTAAATTAGCTTTGCGAAAAGATGTTGAATTGTTCTTTGGCATGGGTAGTGTTGCCTATGCGATCAGTCAGAGCTTAGCAAGTATTACGAGTAGCGGTGCACATGGCGGGATTGCATCTTTGTTAAAATGTGAACCCAAAATGGTTTATCGTATTTTGAAAGCAAAACAGACTTGTAAAAAAGAGAACCGCGAATTAAAACCGAAAGATTTGTTTAAACTCAAAGGCTTTATGGTGGCGGGAACTGATAATAAATGTTATAAAGATGAATTAGAAGAACTCTGGGGCATCAGGCCAATGGAAATATTTGCAGGCACTGAACCTTCATTAATTGGTACTGAGACATCCTCAAGAGATGGCATGCATTTTTTCCCTGATGCTTGTTTTTATGAATTTATCAGTGAAAAAGATATGTATTTAACCTTTGAAAACCCGCAGTATCAACCTAAAACGTATCTTATGAATGAGGTCGTTCCAGGTGAGAAATATGAAGTTGTTCTATCTGTGCTTAAAGGTGGGGCTTTTGCAAGGTACCGTGTTGGTGATGTCTACCGCTGCATTGGATTAACGAATCAAGAAGATGCAACACGCATCCCTAGATTTGAATATGTCGATCGTGTACCACCCATTATTGATATTGCAGGTTTTACTAGAATATCCGAACACAGTATTGGCAACGCGATTCAACTGTCTGGCTTATCCGTTTCAAATTGGACGGCTCGGAAGACGTATTCTGAAAACAACAGGCCTTATATGCAGTTATATATTGAGATGAACAAAAATGACTTAATGCATGCCGCAGTAAATGAAACGATTATTAAAGAACTTTTGACCACATATTTTAAGTATCTTGATCAAGATTACCGTGACCTTAAAAAAATATTAGGGATAGACCCTCTAGAAATTACTTTGCTAAAGTGTGGTACGTTTATGGCGTATAAAAACAAATTTGGTAAAGATGTTGCTAGAATGAATCCGTTGCATTTTGAATTAAGACATTTAATTGACAGTCAAGAAAACGCACATCCTGAAAGGGTGGTGATATAGATGGATGGGGGCATAAATGGCTATCTATCAAGCATAGCAGTACTTTGTTACTTATTTATGATGATGATATTTGTTAACTCAGCAAGAGATCGCATTGTCAATTCATTCCTACTCATCTTAACAGCGATGATTTTCTGGACAGGTGGGTCTTTATTCATGCGCCTTCAAGTTTTTCCATCTTATGAGTTTTGGTATCACGTGTCTCTGGGTGGATTATTATTAATGATGTTCAGCTATTTTAGATTCACGTTGGCCTTTATCAATGAACACAAAAAAGGCATAAGCGCCTTGTATCTATCCGTATTAGCGGCTATATTTTTAATTAATATTCCGACTGGATTTTTTTTGCACTGGCCTGATATTGTCACTGTGAATGGCAAACAGATTATGATTTATGACAAAATGACTATTTTTGTGTCTTTCATCTTTGTGATTGCTGCAATTATCATGTTTAATGTCTTTTATCTTCTTTTTGTCAATCTCAAAAAAAGTGCAAAGGTTAAGAAGCAAGTAGCGCCAATCGTCATTGGTATGTTAATTTTATTTGCGGGCCATTTGGCTTTGATGCTTCCGGTATTTAAAGGATTCCCAATCGATATCGTATCGGGTGTTATTAATGCTGTATTTTTAATGTATGCCTTGATTAGAAAACAACTTTTCAAATTAAAACTGATGGCCTCTGAATCAGTGGGGTATATGTTTTGCGTTGGCATTGGTTTCGCGGTGTTTTATAGTACGTTACCGTTATTGAAAAAAATCTCGAATTCAAGTATTGGTGGCGTGGGCAAATTTGATATACCCATTTATTTGGTTAGTTTTGTCATTATTGTATCCCTGTTGTTTTTGCTATGGAAAAATGTCATAACGAATATTTTTATTAAAGAAGAAGAAAATCAAAATGATATATTGAATAAATTTAGTACAAATGTTTCGAAGAGCTTAAATTTGCAATCAATTTTTGAATATACAGTAACGTCCATAAATGAAGCAACCGGAATTAATAAAATCTATATTGCCATCCCAGAACATGGCACACGTAACTTCATACTACGTTACAGCGCACAGTCATTGGCAGATTTATCATTTGTCATTAAAAAAGACAATCCAATTGTGACATGGCTTATCAAAAATGATGGTCATTTGGTTATGGAAGAATTTATAGGGTCAGTGGAATATAAGGCTATGTGGGAATCTGAAAAGATACAGATTCAAAAACTTGGCATTTCATATTGTATCGCATTCAAAGAAAATGATGAGTTAATTGGTATATTACTTTTTTCTGATCAAGGGCGAAAGTCTAAACTTAGAAGTCAAGATATAACCATCATTTCATCGATTTGTATGGTGGCCTCTATTGCAATTAAAAATGCACATATTTATGAAAAAGCATATTTAGAAGCAAGAACAGACGAATTGACAGGCGTATTAAACAGACGTTATTTCTATGAATTGATCCATACAGAGTTTGATAAAAATAAAGAAGGTTCATTGGCTCTAATTATTATCAATATTGATGACTTCAAACTATTTAACCAGTTGTATGGCGTAAGACAGGGTGACATCGCACTAAAAACCATTGCAGATATTGTCAAAGCGAGTATTGGCGGCAATGGTCATATTGCAAGATATAGTGCAAAGGAGTTTGCGATCTTACTGCCAGGATATGATGTTTACTTAGCGAAGCGTTTGACAGAATCCATTCGCGATCAAATCAGTAATATTGGCAAACACATCACCAACTATCGTCAAAAGAGCATCACAATTAGTGTGGGTATAAGCATAGCGCCATTTGGTGCGAATTCTGTTAAAGAATTGCTCGACAATGCAGATCATGCAGTTTATCAAGTAAAGCGTAAAGGTAAAAATGCCATCAAAGTGTTTGATACCTTTGTAACAAATGACAGACAGATGGCTGATGAAACAGATTATGTAAATGTCTACGATGAATATAAATCCACGATTTATGCACTAACTGCAGCCATCGATGCAAAAGATCACTATACCTTCAATCATTCAGATAATGTTGCCTCATATGCTGTGACATTGGCTAAAGCGTTAAAGTTAAATAAAGATATTATTGAAAACATTAGACAAGCCGCTTTGCTTCATGATATTGGTAAAATAAGTATTCCAGAACATATTTTGAATAAACCTGGAAAATTGAACGAAGATGAATATCGCGTGATGCAAGGCCATGTTGAAGCGTCCATTGATATCATACGCCACTTACCTTCTCTTGATTATGTTGTACCAGCAGTATTAAGCCATCATGAAAGATATGATGGAAGAGGTTATCCAAGACGTATTTCGGGTGAAGACATACCGCTTACTGCTAGAATTCTAGGCATTGCGGATGCGTTTGATGCAATGATTTCTAAAAGGTGTTATAAGCCTGAGATGCCAGTTGATAAAGTACTCAATATTATGCTCGAAGAAGCTGGAAAACAGTTTGATCCTCAACTCGTTAATCTTTTTATCTCCTTGGTTGAGAGCAATCAAATCAGAATAGGTGGTTCTGATAGAAACACGATCAATCCATCAAATAAAATAGAAGAATTTGGACTTCAAACATCTGTTTGTTAACTGATTGTATTTTTGCGATAATTTTGTAAATCAATATAGTTTCATCATAATTTCATCACTTTTTGGCGTTAAGATAGGTTTAGTGAAAGACAACAACCTATTAAAAAATAAGGAGTGTATGAAAATGAAAAAAATTCTTTTAATGTTATCGGTTAGTATTTTAGTGATTAGCATGATGGCAATGTCCTTTGCGGATGCACCTTTTGGACCTGCTTCAATATTTGCCTCACTAACCAATCAAACAACACAAGAGGCACATGATTTAAAAGTGACTTCGGGTAAGACTTATGGAGAATTGGCTAAGGATGCAAATGTTTATGATGCCTTTGCTGAACAAACTTTGGCAGCTAAAACAGATCGGGTTAATAGTTTGGTTGCATCAGGTGAATTGACTCAGACTGAAGCAGATGAAATCCTCGCTGCATTAGCTAACTGTGATGGCTCATCGAAGCATATTCTTAGAAATTATCTAAAATCAGGGTCACACCCACTTGATGGCACTGGTAATGGACTTGGACGTGGCATGGGAAACGGCATGGGTCGTGGCATGGGACGTGGTAACAAATAGTGCAATGTTCCAAGAAAAGTATAAAACAAGGGCTCCGGAATTGACTTTTCCTGTGCCCTTGTTTCATTATATAGAATACGAATAGAGTAAAATGGAGGGTATCATAATGGCTGAGACAAAGAATATTTTAATCGTTGATGATGAAAATGCGATACGCGCGTTAATTATAGAATATCTTTCAATAGGTGATTTTAAAGTTTACGAAGCATCAGACGGGTTAAAGGCTCTCAAACAATTAAATGAAGTGGCTATTGATCTTATCATACTCGATGTTATGATGCCCAAAATGGACGGTTGGAGTGTCTGCAGAGAAATTAGAGCACATTCTAAAATACCAATCATCATGCTTTCAGCGCGTGGTGAAGAATATGATAAATTGCTTGGTTTTGAACTTGGCGTTGATGATTATGTCGTCAAACCATTTAGTCCTAAAGAGTTGATGGCTCGTATGAGAGCCGTGTTAGCTAGATCGCAAAGTCAAAATGATAAGAAAACTGAGTGGATTCAGTATGGCCCTTTAGTGATTGATAAAAATGCAAGGACTGTAGAATTGGAAGATAGTCGACTTAATTTAACGCCAAAAGAATATGAACTTATACTGTTCTTAATGGAGAACCCTAAAATGGTATTTTCGAGAGAACAGCTGTTAACGTCTGTTTGGGGATTTGATTTTTATGGCGACGACAGAACGGTCGATACGCATATTAAGATGATCAGAGAGCATCTTGGGCAATACCGCAGTTGGGTTGTTACGGTTTGGGGAATCGGTTACAAATTCGAACCTATCTTTGATTAAGGAGGTAACATGAAAAGCATTCGCATGAAAATATGGTCTTGGTTAATGCTATTCGTTGTATCGATTTTGGTGCTTTTGTGGCTGTTTCAAGTTGTGTTTTTAGAGCGATTTTATGAAACCATGCATTTCAATCGCATTGAATCGCGCACAGACGAAATTATAAATGTTCTTGAAACCGAAGTGCTTCTTAATGAAGCAGTTCAAATGGAGTCAACACTTTCCAAAATTGATTATTTATCCGAAACCATGTATGTAGGTATTGAGATTTTTGATGCATCAGGAACGCTTCTGTTACAAAAGTCGGATATTTCGGAACCACAGTTTAAAAAAGCAATGCGTGTCGCCATTGATGCCGCACTTTTAGGCAATCGATTTGAAACAACAGTAGCACACATGAGATTAAATAGTGATTACTGGGTACTGGCTCAGCCCATTAGGGTATCCAATCGTGTTACTGGGGTTATAGTGGTTACAACTTTGATAGAAGCGGTCGCTGAGACTACGAACATCATCAAACAGCAATTGATTTATATCACAATAAGCTTACTACTCATGGCTTCAGCAATCGCTTTTGGTGTTTCAAAGCAATTTAGCAAGCCGATTTTGAAGATTAGTCAGGCAGCAAAAGAACTGTCTAAAGGCAATTATGATGTTCATCTTGATGTTCAAAGTCAGGATGAAATTGGGCAGTTGGCACAAGATATGATGGATGTAGGGGTTTCACTTGGACAAATCGATCGATTGAGAAAAGAGTTAATTGGCAATATATCGCATGAACTTAGGACTCCTTTGAGTATTATTAGAGGCTATGCAGAAACACTTCACGATGTAACAGGCGAGAATCCAGAAAAAAGAAATACGCAGCTTGAAATCATCATCCATGAATCAGAACGATTGGGACGATTGATTGAAGACGTGCTCAACATGTCACAGTTGGAATCAGCGTCTGTGGTATTAGATATTAAATGCTTTAATATAGTTAAAACAATCAATGATATTCAAAGTCGATTTAGTGTGGTTCAAGAAATTATCATTCAATGTGAGCGGAAAGAAACTTATGTATTAGGCGATGCAAACAGAATTGAACAAGTGCTCTACAATTTGATTGGTAATGCAACAAAGCACTCATCATCAATAGATCCTGTAATTATAACAATTAATCAATCGGGTGGAAATGTGAAAATTTCTGTTACCGATAAAGGTGATGGTATACCTGAGTCGGCCTTAAAACATATTTGGGATCGGTTTTACCAAGTTAATTACACTGAAAGATCGAAACCTCCAGGATCGGGTCTAGGTCTAGCAATCGTAAAAGCGATATTGATCACTCACAAATCTGAGTTTGGCGTAATATCTGTTTTAGATGAAGGCACAACTTTTTGGTTTGAATTACCGCACTGTGACAGTTAAAGAATTACATCTAAACAAAACAATAAAATAATAAAATAATAAAAAAAACCGTACGATGTCAACCATCGAACGGTTTTTTAATGTGTCTGAATAAATTATTTCACTTCTTTTTCTAATTGTTGAATCAGTAGTTCTAATTCATTTAAATTCTCTTGTGTCATATCAAATTTTTCATTTATTTTATCGAGCAATTCACGAAGCGTTTGTTCAAGCGTATCCACAGGAATATCCTTCCCAAATATTCGATCGAGTCCAGTCTGTAAGTTTTGCTCCATAACAATTTTGTCGGCATAGGCAATAATGACACGCTTCATCTCAGGTAGGCTATTTTCATTATCCGATTGAATGTAGATGGGCTCCACATATAAAAGTGAATTTTCAATAGGTACGACAATGACATTACCTCTTAGTACTGTAGAACCCTGCTGACCCCATAATGTAAATTGAGGAGAAATTACAGAGTCCTGATCGATACGTGACTCAATCATGATTGGTCCTTGGATGGTCTTATCTTTTGGAAAGCGATAAAGGAACATTTCGCCATAATGTGTGTCATCATTTCTCGCAACGAGCAAGGATGTCATATTTGGCTTTCCTTTTGGCGTATATGGCAATATTAAGGCGAATTCAGCGCGTTCATCAATTTTAAACATTACGTAATTTGATTCCACGGTTTGAACGTTATCCATATATTTTTCAGTTGCGATATCCCAAACATCCTCACCATTATAAAACACAACAGGATTGCTAACGTGATATCTTTCATAGGCATTTGCTTGTAAATCAAAATATTCTTTTGGGTATCTTGTATGTGCAATTAATCCAGTTGGAAATTTGTCTTTGCTTTTAAATAGATCTGGGTAGATTGATTGATAGGTTTGAATAAGCGGGTCATTTGCATCATAAATGTAAAAATCGGTTGTGCCTTCATAAGCGTCAATGATAACTTTCACTGAATTTCTAATGTAGTTTACTTCGGTCCCATTAAAATCAAACACTTGAGAATAAGGATAATGCATTGAAACCGTATAAGCATCCAGAATCCAATAAAGCTTGCCATCTTCTTCGTTTAAGACAATGTAAGGATCGCTATCATAAGTCAAGAACGGTGCAATGGTTTTTACACGTTCTAAGATATTGCGTCTTATAATGATTTTACTTTCTTTGCTAATGTTATTGGAAACAAGTAGTTTCATGCTTTTTTCTTTTAATGCGAAAAGCACTTTATTAAATCCGGATAATGCGATACCGGATTCTCCAGTATAGAGCGTTTCTACATTATCAGAACCACTTGGATAATCAAATTCTTTTTCGTCGGTATTGACAATGATATAGTTGTTAGTAATTTCACCAAAGTAGATCTCAGGTCTTTCAATGCTAAGGTTTGTAGATGAAACAGGTGGTATGTTTTTAAAGAGAAGAACGGGTTGACCTTCTTCCGTGACTTGATTGACGGGTGACATAACGATGCCGTAACCATGTGTGTATTTTAAAAACTGGTTGAGCCATGTCATCGCTTTATTATCAAGTTTATATTGATCAAGTTCCCTAGTTGAAACGAAAACTTGTGTATATTTTCCGTTTATTGTGTAACGATCGACATCGATATCTTGAAAATCGTAATAGAGGCGAATGCTTTGAATCTGATTGAACGTTTGCTTAAGAGGTCTTTCATCATTAATTCTAATATTTCGAATGGTTTCTAAGTTGTTGTCAAGGACATCCAGCGTCAAATTTTCTTCATATGGAAATTCTCTCAAGTCCACATTCGCTAAATTAAATGCCTGCTGTGTAAATGCGATATTATAACTTAAATACGTGCTTTCTTTTGATATTTCATCGGGTTCAACAACAAGCTTTTGAATGAACTGACCTGCAATCAAAAATATCACTGCTGTGGCGGCAAGCAATAATGGGCCAATAACAAAAATTTTGATTTTATTTCTATATGCAGCCACTAAAACCAATACACCACATGCTAGTGCAATTAGCGCATAAATACGATAGGCTAATAGTGTCACATTTACATCGGTGTAGCTCGCACCATATGCAACACCTCGCGTTGAATAAAGCAAGTCATATGTGTGCAGATAAAACAGTGCACTAAGTAATATGAAGAATGGAAGTGCCAGCCATTTAACTTTTCTTAAAAGTGTAGCGAGAAAAGTGACATTTTGATCGTTGGTTAAAAAATCGGTGGTTGACTCTGAATAAGAAATAAGCGTTTTTTTAAAAGAAAGCACTTCAAGTGAGAGTGTGACAAGTAAAAGTGCGCTAACAAACACTATCAGGATTTGTAATACATCCTTCAAAAGTGGGAGTGTAAACATATAAAAACTTATATTAAGATTGAATAATGGATCAACTTGATTAAAGGGCGCTGCATTGGCGAATTTAAGGTAATCCATCCAAAAAAGGTCAACGACAACTAGGCCAATCAGCGCACTTATTGAAAAGCCAACTAATAATGTGTATTTATACAAACGCTTATTTGGTATAATGGGTTTGACCCCATCTGTGTCTTTGTAAGTGTTTGCATAAAGTCCTTTTAAGTAAAAGGTCATAATGGTACCAAAAAACACCCAAATAGGTAGAAATAGCAATAGTTTTGTGATAACTTTAACCATAAACACGCTTTGTAAGCTTAGTGACTTAAACCAAAGAAAATCCGTGATAAATGTTACACCACTACTTAAGCTTAAAACTAAAAATATGAGAATTATTGCACTAACAATGACCCATTTTGTTTTAATATTTTTCATGTAAGCCTCCCAAAAGACGCTAGCAATGAATAACATACGTCACTACATAGATACCCGTTTTTCATGCAAATAGTATCAAAATGTCAAATTAATCGAAGAATCATTGGAGGTTGAGATGCAGGAGGTAACACTTAGAAGAGGTTCAGGCAAATACGAGGTTTTTTTAACGGCCATTTTAATAGGCAGTGATATATCGGTACACATCTTTGGTGGTGAATCGCCACATATAGGCGCTGTAGCCATAGGGATGCCTAGAAAGAGTTTAAAAGGCGATGGCAGCGATTCAGCAAGCGTCAGCGTCATATGTGTCCCTGCTCATAAAGAAGATGCACTTTGCCAAAGAACAGCATCAAAATTAAGTACACTTTGGGGTTGTTATGTAACGGTTATTGCGGGCATCCACATCGATAGAGCGACATCATCTGATCTTGAACAGTTAAATGCTAATATTGAATGGCTCATCAATGCGTTGATTGAAAATAGACAAAATAATAAATACTAAGCAAAAAAAATGAGGCATAGGAATTATCCTAACCTCATTTTATCGTTTCATTCACTGTAATTTAAGACAGATACGGATTAAAGCACTCTGGGATTTCTCCTGGGAGGCTGATGCTAATTTCAAATTTAACGTTGTGTTTTTCAGAAAGCATCTCAACTTTTGAGAGCCATTCACAAAGTTCTCTAGGCGTCATGATAAAAAGATTGAAAACACCATCGAGGAAAATGCATTGAATATCGTAATTGCTACTGATAAGTCCATGTAAAAATGCAATCAGCTCATCTGAGGAGTTGATTGGAAATTCAGATATATTGATATAGCGTGCGTCGTGGTGAATTTCAAGAATGCTCTCATTTGATTCCCCGATAAATACGATATTGCCTTTGCATGTGCCAACTGCGGTGTTTGCATTAGCAATCATATCTTTCGTTTTACCTTCACCTGGTTTTCCAACAAGCAGTTTAATCATAAGTGCCTCCTGTTATTTCAATTTTGGGATGGTGCTATTATCATTTTACCCTTTATTTGCATTTCAGACCATAGTTTAATGATAAATTAGTTGCATAATTGGCGCTTTTTTTTCTATCAATTCTGGAATAGGTGTGATATGGTAAATGCATGATAAAAATATGAAATAGATGAGGCATATATATGATTGATATAGTAATAAGTTCGATTTTTCAAGGCGTTTTAGGCTATATCATACTCCCATATGTGCTATGGAAACTAACACATAAATCCCATAAACTGTCTAACAAATCGGATTTGTTTAAGTACCTATTCATTTTTGAAGCTTTAATGACGTTATATTTTATATTGCCTGATTTTTTAAAGCTTCTATTTTTAGTGTCGATATCATTTGGCATGAATCATATGTTTTTTAAATTGAATTGGATGCAATCGTTCTTAACCAGTTTTATTTTTCTCGTCATTTTTATAACATCAGAGATTGTTAGTGAAATGATCAGCCAGATTGCCAATATCATAATTGGGAATATCACAGCGGAAATTGGATTTTTAACAAGCATAAAGTATGCACTACAATTTTTAATATGTTTCTGGATGATTCGATCATTTGAAGAAGAATTTAGTACAATTATCGTGAAACGTGGTGCACAGAACTAAAAAAATTAGTTATTAGCAGTGTCTATTAAAGTCGTCGACATCTTGAATTCGGCGACTTTTCGTTGTTTTTTGGTTAAAAAGGGTATAAATATACCATAGAATCAAATGGAGGTATAACGTATGAATGCGTTCAAGCAATCTATCAAACAAATTGTGACTGGTGCGATTAAGGGCTTTAAAACGTATCCAGCCACTATAGCATTTGCATTCGCATTTTCATTGGTGACGATGGTTCGTATACAACTTGATTGGCCTGAGCAGGAAGCCTATAATTTTTTGTTCAACTGTTTGCACTGGACATTTGCATTAGGTGCGATTTTCAGTCTGGCTACGATTACGGCAACAAAAAGTAGATATGAGGGTAAAAAGCAATTTCTCATAGCGAATGGTATGAGTGTTGTGGTAGCTTTAATAACATTTATATTACTATATGCATTTGGTCAATTTACAGAAATCATAGAAGCCTCACGCACAATGCGACTCTCAGAACTTGCTATAGCTCGCGTTATGGCGGCAGTCGTCGTGAGTTTCATCTCGTTTATTATTTTAGCAGGTCGACCTAAAGAACAATCCGATTTTTCACGTGCTTTTTTTATGACGCATAAGGCTTTTTTTATAGCAGCACTTTATGGTTTGGTTATCATGGGCGGCGCATCAGCTGTAGCTGGCGCTATTCAAGTGCTGCTATACAGTGATATGAGTGTGAAAATATATGAATATATTGGCACTTTAACTGGATTCTTAGCTTTTACGATTTTTGTCGGTTATTTTCCAGATTTTACAAAAGGCAGCGTAGATGAAAGACGCGAAATTGTACAAAGTCAACCGAAATTTGCAGAAGTATTGTTGAGTTACATCATGGTTCCAATTGCACTTGCGATGACGGTTGTATTGCTCCTATGGGTAGGCAGAACCATCTCATCAGGCGTAAGCGTGCCATTTAGTCAATTGTCAGGAATTGCAACAAGTTATGCAGTGGCTGGGATTTGGCTCTATGTTATGGTGACACATCATGAAAATGGGCTTGCTAAATTTTATAAAAATTTCTATCCGTTTGCTGCTTTAATGATACTCGCAATTGAAGCGTGGGCACTTTATATTCAAATTGCTAAATTCGGGATTAAAACCACAGAATATTCATTTCTCATTGTATGGATAGTTGCCGTTGTATCCGTAATTTTGTTAATTCTAAAAAAATCGAAAGCGGAACCAATGATTGCAATGATTTTCTGTACGCTTGTTATAATTTCAGTATTACCAATTGTCGGTTATCAGGCGTTGCCTGTCACCTCGCAAATCGGCCGTTTAGAGACGTTGCTTAATGACGAAGCGATGTTGGTTGATGGTAAAATTGTGCCTGCAGCTTTAGATCCAACTTTGGAAACAAAGGAAGCCATTACAGATGCCGTATTGTTCTTAGCAAATGTCCAACATGCAAAACTACCGACTTGGTTTGATCGCAATTTAAATTCAGAGGTGACGTTCTTATCTAAACTTGGTTTCAAGCAAACTTGGGCTTCGAGTGAAATTGAAATCAACCAACCTTATATAGGTACTTATTTGACATTGCCAAATGCAACCTTTGATATTGGTGCCTATGATTGGGTGATTAAAATGGAAACATTCAAGGGAAGCGAGCAAATGACTGCAACCGTTGAGGGTGAAAAGGGCACGTACTTAATTAATTGGACCATGATGCCAGATGATAATGTACCAGTTCTCAAGGTTGAACGCGATGGCATAACCCTTGTAGAGCAAGGTATGAATGACTATTTGGATGCTATTTTAATTAAATACCCACCTGGTATACAAGAGCAATTTCAAGCCAGTCAAGAAGACATGTCGCACTTAATCGAAACAAAAGACGTGCGTATTCTACTCATTTTTAATCAAATTGAAATCAATATTGACAAGCAACAAGATCGGATTAGTTATTATATGGGTTTAGGCGATATTTATCTATACGAAAAACCAACGTTTTAAAATGACCACTAAAAAACCAACCCTTGAGGCAATTACCTACTGGGTTGGTTTTGTTTTATTGCCCTTTTGGGAAACCTGTTTACTTAATGGTTTCAAGCGCCTCTGGCACATAACCGTTCAGCTCAATTGTAATGCTTTTAATGACGATATCTTCTAACGGTTTATCGTCTTTATTGACGGGCACCTCAACAATTTTGTCGACGACCTCAAGACCTTCTGTTACTATGCCAAAGCTAGCATATTTGCCATCAAGTGTTTCTGAATCTTCGTGCATGATGAAGAACTGTGAACCCGCAGAATCCATATCACGCGTTCTTGCCATGGAGAGAACCCCACGCGTGTGTTTTAAACCATTTGAAAAGCCATTTTCATTGAATTCACCTTTAATGGAATAGCCTGGACCACCCATCCCATTACCCATTGGATCGCCGCCTTGAATCATGAAATTCTTGATGACACGATGGAACGTAAGGCCATCATAAAACCCATCTTGACTGAGTGCAATGAAATTGTTTACAGTATTGGGCGCTATTTCTGGTAATAGTGATATTTTGATGACCTCACCTGAATCAAGTGAAAGCGTAGCTATTGGCGTTTTAGTGGGATCAACTTCAGAAGCATTGACGTCCTCAGATGTGACCACAGGGCTACAACCGACAGAAAGGAGCATGCTTAAAAGTAAAATGACAAGAGTCGCTACGCGGCGGTTTGATCGATTATTTAATCCATTCTGAATCATATTGAGTGCCTCCATTTAAGTGGTTTTTCGATTATTTTTTTATAATTGATGGGATCTGTATCGCCTTCTGTGCTAATTATTAGAACTCTAGAATTATTATCGAGCTTTAATATTTGGGCGAGTTCAGAATAATTTACATCATTCATTAATAAACATAAAGCGCCCATACCAACCGCGCCTGATTCACCTGAAACAACATTTGGATCTTGATCCGATGGATGAGCCAAGATTTGCATGCCGAGTTCAGTAACGGCGTCATCACATGATAAGTACATATCTGTGTAATCCTTGAGTATGTCCCAAGAGACCATACTTGGCTCGCCACACGCCAGTCCTGCCATGATTGTAGGCATAAACCCCGTAACGTTATGAGGCTTGCCATCGCCAATTTGGGCTGATTTAAAGAGACACGCAGCTTCACTTGGTTCTACAATCACAGTAATCGGTCGATCTACGCCATACAATGCGGTGAAATAGCCAAGTACACTGCTGGCAAAAGAACCTACACCAGCTTGTAAGAATAGGTGGGTAGGCGGCTTTGCACCTAGTGCATCTATCTGTTCAACGGCTTCATCTGTCAATGTTGCATAGCCTTGAATAATCCAAGTTGGAATGGCTTCGTAGCCTGGCCATGAGCTGTCTTGTATTAAAATGGCACCTGTTTCTTCGGCGTATCGATTGGCCAGCCGTACAGCATCATCATAGTTAAACGATGTAATGGATGCTTCTGCACCTTCAGCTAGAATACTTTCGAGTCTAAACATTGAGGAACCTTGCGGCATAAAAACGACGGATTTATGACCCAATACTCTAGCCGCCCATGCAATGCCACGTCCGTGATTGCCATCTGTCGCGGTAACAAAAGTCAATGTGCCTAGTTTCGATTTAACGGCATCAGATTTTAACTGTTCGAAAGATAAACTTTCGAGAGGTAGATCGAGTAGCGCCGCCAAATACTTGCCAATCGCATATGCGCCACCCAGTACTTTAAACGCATTAAGACCAAAACGATAAGATTCGTCCTTAACCCATATGGCTTCAAGGCCATAAGCAGTGGCCAATGCCTTGAGATTCTGAAGTGGCGTTACGTCATACTGAGGAAAACTCTTATGAAAATTTCTAACGGCTGTTATATTGGTTTTATTTAGAAAAGTGACATCAGTGTGCAACGCGTTTCTTTGTATGTGTTTGTTCTTTTGATAGGTGATTGCTTTCATAATAAACTCCTTTAATAAAGTCATGTTATGCGCTTATTGTAATTCAAAAAAACGGTTACGTCTAGTTGTAAAGGGACATAAAAAAGGACTGAAGCACACTTGAAAAAAAATGTGTCTCAGCGCCCTTATACATACTCAATCCGTTAAGCCTCGACGATTGAATGCTCTCTATCACGTGCCTTTTGCATTAAAAGCGTATAATTGACGATACTTCTTGAGTGTTTGCCATCAGCGATTTGACCGAATTCATCAAAAGCTCTCATCACAAGTAAATAGCGCCCCTTTTCATAACTGACGACTTCTACTTCTACAGTAACCGTTGCGCCGATCAAAGTGGGTTTAAAATGGTCAACTTCTACGCAATTGCCTACGGAAACAAAGCCATCAGCCAATTTTGAATCCATGAGCTGTGAGCTTGCTTCGACCATAAAGGCAACAAGTTTTGGTGTGGCAAATAAGTCGAGAATTTTACCGCTTCCATAATTCAGAGCCGTATCGTCAATGGTCACTTTCTTTTGTAAAGTCAATGTCATTCCTATAAAAAACTTCTCAAATGGGCTCATTTTTTACCTCCAGATATTATTTAATCATTCAAACGCCAATCGTTTATTTGGATTCGTGTATTTTAAGAGTCATTTTCTGCATAAAGTTATTTTAATCTTTTATCAGGTTAAAGCAATACAAAACCAAATAGATTTATATAATTGTTATAATAACTTCACAATTCCGACATCAGATATTTTTAAATATTCAAAATTCAGAAAATGTGATAAACTTAGAGTTTGGTTAAGGCCAAATCAAGCATATAAAAATTTTCGTCATTTCGGCGAATTTGATAGGTTATAGGAAGAAGGTAGTGAAATGAACACCAAGAAAATGGCAGTAAAAAAAATATCTGATACAAAATCTAGAATGGTTAACCCGACAGAGACTGAAACCATAACACCAAAAGAAAAGTTTAAAATGTATCCACTGGATAATCAAATTAAGCGTGCGCTAAGTGAACTGGGTTTTATCTCACCCCTGGAAGTGCAGCAAAAAACATTTCCATTTATTATGGCAGAAAAAGACTTAATCGTTAAGTCACAAACAGGCAGTGGTAAAACAGCTGCATTTGCGATTCCACTTTGTGAGAAAATCGACAAAACATTAGACAAACCTCAAGTTTTGGTTTTAACCCCTACAAGAGAGTTAGCCATGCAGGTCAAAGAAGATTTTTATGATATTGGCAAATATGTACCTTTGAATTTTAGTGTTTTATTTGGCAAACAACCCATGGAAATTCAACGTAAAGAATTAAAGAAAAACCCACATGTGATCGTGGCAACACCAGGCCGAATGATGGACCACATTCTCAATAAGAATGTTAAACTTGATGCTATAAAATATCTGGTCATCGATGAAGCGGATGAAATGTTCATTATGGGTTTTAAAGAACAACTTGAAGCCATCATTTCTAAATTGCCTCAAACGAACCGAGTCACTTTGCTTTTTTCCGCAACGATGCCAGATGAAGTGAAAACGCTCAGTGAAATGTATATGAAAAAGCCTGAAAGTATTGATGTTGAGTCTGATGTCCTCACCTCGGACAAAATTGATCAGATCTATTATGCAGTGGATGGCCTTAAAAAAGTGGATTTCATGAAAAAAATGATCAAACATGAAATGCCTAAAAAAACGATTATTTTTTGTAATACTCAAGAACAAGTCGATAATTTATTTGAAATATTACGTAAATGGGATCGCATGACTTGTGCCGTTCATGGCGGCATGGATCAAGGGCTTCGCACAGAGACATTAAAAGCATTTAAGAAAGGCGCTTACAAAATACTCATTGCGACAGATTTGGCCGCAAGAGGCCTTCATGTTAGAGATGTCACACATGTCATCAATTATGGTGTGCCATTTGAACCTGAGAATTATGTCCACAGAATTGGTCGTACGGGCCGAGTGGATCAACATGGTATTGCCATTACGCTTGTTATACCAAGTGAAATGGAACGATTTTTAGAACTCGAAAAGTACTTAGGATACGCGATTCCGTGTAAAGGGGGTCATGTTGCAAGACGTTCAAAGGATGGTGCAAATGATGCATCTACCGGAAAACGCCGTTTCAAGGAAGTGGCTCGGAAAGGAAAAGATGCGACCATCCGAATTAACGCAGGCCTTAACAATAGTAACCTTAAACGCAGTGACATCCTGGTTGCGATTCGATGTATTCCAGGGGTCTTAGGCGATGATATTGGTAAAATTGAAATGCGAGAAACTGAGACAAAAGTGACTATTTTTAACGGTAAAGAAGGCATGATTATGAAAGCTTTCGAGACAAAAAAAATTAAAGGTAAAGATTACCGTGCAAAGCGTGGCTAAGTTGAATAACTTTTGGGTATAAAGGTTAAAAAGGAGGTGCACAATGCTTGAATCTTTAAATAATGCTTTTTGCGAACCGTGTTCGTTAGGGACACCACCCTTAGAAGGTGACATGCTAGACCTTTTATATTCTGAAATAGATGCGGCATGGCAACTTGAAAATAATGTTGTTTTAAGTAGACGTTATAAATTTAAAGACTTTAAAGAAGCGCTCGATTTTGTAAATAAGGTTGGTGCAATAGCTGAAGCTCAAGGTCATCATCCGGATATCGAACTTGGATGGGGACGTGTCGTCATCCGATTGACAACGCACAAAATACACGGCCTTTCAAGAAATGATTTTATTATGGCAGCGAGATTGGATGCCCTTTAGAAGATTTGACAAGTGTTTGACAGCAATAGAAACTTAAGCAAAAGGGCTAAACCAAGTAGAGGTTTAGCCCTTTTTATAATAATAACAATATCAAAGCATTTATAACGTTATAACAGTGGAAGCTTCTTGAAGGGCCTTTAAAAATATCTCACTGGACTGCGCACCAGTAACGCTGTACTTGCCATCGAAAAGGAAAAATGGCACGCCACGTACGCCTAATTTCTGTGCGTTTAGTTCGTCTTTGCGTACATCTTCAGAATAGAGTGACGCTTCAAGGACTTTTAAGGTGTCTTTTTTTGAAATGCCAACTTCCTCAGCTAAAAGAATCAACGTTTTATGATCCCCAATATGAAGGCCATTTGTGAAGTGAGCCTTGAAGATGCGTTCTGAAAACTGCTCAGCTAAACCCAAAGTCTTAGCATAGTGCATCAGTCGATGTGCATCAAATGTATTCGTTTGAATCGTAATTTCCATATTGTAATTGAGACCAATCAGTCTCGCTTGCTTTGTAATGTCATCAATGCTCTGCAATGCGCGTTCGTGACTGAGACTATATTTTTTTTCTAGCAATGCAAAAATGCTGGGATTGCCATCAACTTTTGCCTTTGAATCCAGTTCAAAACTTCTAAATATAATCTCTACTGAATCTTTTCCCGTAAACTGACGCAATCCTTCTTCAAATTGCTTTTTACCCATATAGCAATATGGGCATACATAATCTGACCATATTTCAACTTTCATTGGCATACCTTACCTTTCTTGTTTATAATATTGATTATAGAGTTTGAATGTTAACTTCTATAAGTTAAGATGTAAACAAAAAAATGGAGTGAGGCGCACATATGGGATTTCTTTCAGTAGCATTAGGGGTTTATATTTTATTATGTATATTGGTTAAGCCAAAATTTTTTTGGGAGAGTAAGAAAGCGACGCGACTGCGTAAATCGATTGGCGATAGTAAAGCTGCTCTTGTGTATTATGTTATTGCAGGTATAGCGCTATCAGTTGGCTTTTTAAGTCTCCTAAAGATCGTGAACTTCGATTAGATGACGCTTAAAATAAGTAAGAATCGAAAGAAAAAGAGACGATTATAGAGATTAATGGTTTAATTTGGGTATAGGCGTTACGTTAGGTGTTGTTAGATTCAAAATTGTTATAGCACCCTGGAGGCATTATGGCCAATTATGTGTTGGATATCATAGAAATGATGCAAAATAAACATAATTTTAACCTTTCAGTTTTTGAAAAAGTGTTTTTAGAAAAGATTATTGACACACGTATGCATGAAACTTGTCAGGTTGAATATTTGCAATATCTTACTCTACTTGAAACCAGCCATGAGGAAGCTCAAAAGCTAAATAGTGCCCTTCAAATTACATATAGTCAATTTTTTAGAGATTCATTAACGTTTGCAAATTTAGAAAATACCGTTCTAGCTGCTATTGTTAATGGTTACTCTGAAAACTATGAAATTAGAATTTGGTCAGTTGGCTGTTCAACGGGTCAAGAAGCTTATTCAGTTGCAATACTTATGTCTGAACTATCCTTACAACTGGGTAGAAATATTAGGTACCGCATTATTGCAACAGATATCTCTGAGGAAGCTTTGCGTATCGCGAGAGAAGGACGATATTGTCATGGTGCAATGCTCAACTTGAAAATGAAACACATTGAAACTTATTTTGAAAAAAAGGACAACGTATACGCCATATCTAGTGATATTAAAAGTCACATTGTTTTCATCAATTATGATTTGTTGGACAAGAGGACTTTAAATCCTCCAGATAGTATATACGGAGATTTCAATTTAATTCTCTGCTGCAATCTTTTGATTTATTTTAATAGGCAAAGCCAACGAAACAGTCTCGAAAAATTAAAAAGGACACTTGTTCCAAAGGGATATTTGGTTGTTAGTGAGGTTGAAAAATCTATTTTGATAGATGATCAGAGCGTTTGCCCTGTGAATGTGGATTCATCTATTTTTCAAAATTTGCGAAGGAGACAGGCAACATGAATCTAAAAAACTTAAAAATAGGCACTCAGTTATTAATTGGTTTTACTTTGATCGTGGGCCTGATGCTTCTAATGGGCATTTTTGCTTTTTCAAAAATAAAACAACTTCAAATGCAAACCGAGTTTATGTATGACCATCCCTATCAAGTTCAATTAGCACTGAAGCGTTTAGATATTGCAAACCTCAACATGCGATTGAATATAAGAGATTTATTACTCGCTGCGTCTGAAGATTCAATTAATAACGCACAAGAGCGTTTAGAACTGTCAACTCTGGAAATTGATAACCAACTAAGCATTATAGAAAGTCAATATTTAGGACCCAAAAGCGATGTAGAAGATTTAATTAAAAGCATCACGATTTGGAGGCTGAAATACAATGAAAATATCAAAATTGCTTTAGCTGGCAACAAAGACTTGGCGTATCAAAATATTGAAGCGAATGGAGAAGTAGGTCTAAAAAGAGATATCATGTTGGCAGATTTAAGTAGAATCGATGCATTCGCTAATGCAAAAGCGAATGAACTTTACAATGAAGCCACTTCGCTTAGCAGGTTGGCGATTTTCCAATTAATTGTAATTATTTGCACAATTTTCATTTTATCCTTGATTATAGCATTGGTTGTACAAAAAAATATCAATTTCCCGCTTTTGGAAATGAATCAAACAGTGAAACGGTTTCACAATGGCGCGTTTTCAATTAGAAGTCAGTATGCTTTTAAAAATGAATTTGGAGAGTTGTCTGAATCCATCAACAAATTAGCGGATCGTATACAGGTCAATATGACGCTTAATCAGAAAACATCGGAACTCTCAGATATAATGTTGGCAGATAGTGTGCCTGCGATTTTCTTCAATAAGACCCTCACAAAATTATCTTTACACACAGGTGCTCAAATGGCAGCAATTTATGTGCTTGATAAATCGGAGCAGATTTATAATCTTTATGCCTCTATTGGACATGACAATTTTGTTAAACCATCGTTTAATGCGCTTACGCATGAAGGCATATTTGGCACAACCATTGAGTCAAATAAAATACAGCATATTATGGCTATTCCGTCAGAACAATCAATTGACTTTCAAGCTGTCCATGGAACCATAAAGGCAAAAGAAATTTTGACAATTCCAATTGGATCAACTGAAGGGACCTTTGCTATCATATCTTTGTCGACGATTAATCACTTTGAAGAGGATGCAGTTCAGTATTTAGATGCCGTTATCAAAACACTTGCAACGCGCATTGAAGGCGTGCTTGCGCAAAATGTCATCAATAACTTTAAAAATGAACTCGAAGCACAAAATCGCGATTTAATGCAACATAAAACAGAACTTTCAGCACAAACATTTGAGTTGACACAGCAGAACATTGAACTTGAGATGCAAAAGAAGCAACTGGACGCTTCAAGTCAATTAAAAACGCATTTTCTTTCAAATATGAGTCATGAATTACGCACGCCTTTAAATTCTGTCATTGCACTTTCATCTGTTTTAAGTCGGCGCTTAAACAATAAGATACCAGATGAGGAGTATAGTTATTTAGAAATTATCGAACGCAACGGTAAAAACTTGTTAGCATTGATAAATGACATTTTGGATATTTCAAGAATCGAAGCAGGTAAAGAAGAAGTGTTTCTTTCGAAATTCGATGTATCTGAATTGATTGAAAATATTGTTATACAAATCAAACCGCAAGCGGATCAAAATTTGGTTGACCTTATACACATCAAATCGGTTTACCCGTTATTCTTAAAAAGTGATTCAGTAAAGTTTCAACACATCCTTCAAAATTTAATTGGCAATGCTGTAAAATTCACACTTGAAGGTCGCGTTGAAGTCCAGGCAGACAAAATTGACGATCAGTTGATTATAGTGGTAAAGGATACTGGAATTGGCATAGCAGAAGAATATATATCTGATATTTTTGATGAATTCAGACAAGGTGACGGTAGCACATCACGTCGGTTCCATGGAACGGGTCTCGGATTAGCCATTGCTAAAAAGTATGCATCACTGTTAGGTGGCACAATCTCTGTCAAAAGTGTTAAAGATATAGGTTCAGAATTTACCTTAATTTTGCCACTTGAATATTGTGGAACGGACTTGGAGCCTTTTGAAGACACGTTTGATAATGAAAAACGTAAAGATGAAGCGCAATCTGAAATTGTTAACAAGCGCAACAATACGATCCTGTTAGTGGAGGATAATGAGTCCGCCGTTATTCAGATTAAAGATCTTGTCGAAGAAATGGGTTTTAATGTGGTGGTTGCATCAAATGGAAAAGTGGCACTAAAAATAATTGAAATTATTATTCCGGATGCCATCATTATGGATTTAATGATGCCTGAAGTTGATGGTTTCCAATTACTTGAAACGGTCAGAAATGCAGACAGAACGTCTCATGTGCCTGTTTTGATTCTTACGGCAAAACACATCACAAAAGAAGAGCTTAAATTCCTTAAGCGCAATAATATTCATCAGTTGATACAAAAGGGAGACATTGATCGTACCAGATTGCAAATTGCAATTTCTGCTATGAGGATGACGAATAATATTGATACAAAGGAAATAATCCCCGAAATTCGTGAGATGCCAGTCATTTTAGTGGTTGAAGATAATTCTGATAATATGATTACAGTTAAGGCAATGCTAAGTGATAAATATTTCGTTTTGGAAGCCTTTGATGCTATTTCTGGAATCAATATTGCCAAAGAAAAAATACCGAATCTTATTTTGATGGACATTGCACTTCCTGGTATGAGTGGTATTGATGCATTTAAAGAAATTCGGAAAATGCCTTCGTTAGAACATATCCCAATTATTGCGTTAACAGCGAGTGCGATGCTACATGATCGTGAAACAATACTTGCACATGGATTTGATGCATTTATTTCTAAACCTATAATCGAAAACCAGTTTTATAATGTTATTAATGAGGTGCTATATGGATCGTGATAGGACGAAAATTTTGGCGATTGACGACAATATCGATAACTTGGTAAGCCTCAAAGCAGTCATTAATGATATTTTTAGTACCGCTGATGTTTTTACTGCAACCAATGGACCTATGGGCATAGAACTTGCAATTAAAGAAGATCCAGACGTCATTTTACTTGATGTCATTATGCCAATCATGGATGGGTATGAAGTGTGTCGCAAATTAAAGGCAAACCCAATTGTGTCCGATATCCCGGTTGTATTCGTAACGGCTATAAAAGGCGATAAAGCCAATCGCATCATTGCTCTTGAGAGTGGCGCTGAAGGCTTTTTAGCAAAGCCAATTGATGCGAGCGAGTTAATAGCCGTTATTAGAGCGATGTCGAAAATCAAAAATGCCATCGTTGAGAAACGTACTGAAAATGAACGTCTAACGTTACTTGTTTCAGAAAAAACCAACGAACTCATGAAGGCACATAAGAGTACATTAGCATTATTAGATGAACTCAGAATTGAAAATGAGACGCGTAAGCATCAGGCACTTAAACTTAATCACATGAGTGTGCATGATGGATTGACTGGACTTTTCAACAGGAGTTACTTTGAGCATGCGCTTTTAGAATTAGATGTGTTAGTAAATCTCCCTATAACAATTGTAATGGGTGACATTAATGGACTCAAGGCGATCAATGAAGAATATGGCCATGAAATGGGAGATGCAATGCTCAAAAAAACGGCGAAATGCCTGTCGAAAACGTTTAGGGAAAGTGATATTATAGCTAGACTTGGTGGTGATGAATTCGTCGTTCTTATGACTAAAACAGACACATTACAAGCGGAAGCATTAATTAACAATTTTAAATCGCAAGCACGAATCGTTTTGCCTACTGAAGTAGATCTTTCAATATCGTTTGGCTATGAAACGAAAAGACAGATGAATGAAGATATCTTAGAAGTCCTCATTAAAGCAGAAGACAGCATGTATCGTTTTAAATTGTACGAAAATAAAAGTTTGCGAAGTAAATTAATCGATGTTATTATGAATGCTCTTGTCGAAAAAAGCAGTCGAGAGTTGATGCATTCTAAACGTGTAAGTGTACTTTGTGAGAAAATAGCAACACAGATGCATTATAAAAATGAGTTTATTAATCAAATCCGAATTGCTGGGCTGCTTCATGACATTGGCAAAATTGGAATTAATGAAAAAATACTCAATAAAAAAAGCCGTTTATTAGAAAGTGAATGGGACGTAATCAAAAGACATCCTGAAGCAGGTTGGCGCATCCTAAATTCCGTTAATGAATTTTCGGAGATAGCAGAATTCATATTTTCTCATCATGAACGTTGGGACGGTTTGGGTTATCCAAGAGGTCTTAAATCGGAAAAAATCCCAGTGGAAGCCAGAATTATTACAATTGCTGATTCTTTTGATGCAATGACAAGCAATCGCAGTTATCGTACAAAAATGTCTGAAGAAGATGCCATCGAAGAATTAAAAAATCAAGCTGGCAAACAGTTTGATCCAGAAATTACAAAAGTTTTTATTGAAAAAGTACTTAAGAAAAATTGGTAGAATAGCTTTTATCCACAAGCTTTATTGGGTATGATAAAGAATATCAATAAATGTTTATTGTGGATGAAAGGAGAATGCTATGAAAAAGAATCTTTTATTGTTTAGTATATTGATAGTGACCGTGGCTTTGTTGGCCGGTTGTTCAACAGACGCGCCTTCAGAAGAAACGAAAACAGAAATGACTACTGTTGCAGAGGAAATGTTGCCTGTTTTTACACTTGAAGAGCTCGCTAAATATGATGGTCAAAATGGCAATCCAGTTTATGTTGGCTACGAAGGAAAAGTTTATGATGTTTCTAACGTTGAAGAGTGGAAAACTGGAACACATCGTGGTAAAATCAAATCAGGACAAGATTTGACAGATGTCTTAAACAATGAAGCGCCACATAGTTCACAAAGACTAAAAGACAACGCCCCAATAGTGGGTGTGCTAGAATAACATTTTAAGAAGATTTTAACGATGTTTTCTAGTATAACACAGAAATTTTTGAAAATTTGATAACTTGTATGCGTTGATATCAAGCCATAGTATAGACGAAATGTTTGAATTTCAGTTATTGTTTGTATAAATTTAAAAATAAAATTTGACAAATCGCGATATTCGCGGTATCATTAGTAGTTGTTTAAATTAAAAACAATAACTGGAAATACATAAGTAAATTAGTGCTTTGAATAAAAGTATCGACCTAATTTAAAATGTACTTGTTATCAGTTTTGAAGATTTAAAGATAAAAAAAATTAGGAGGTACACATTATGATGAATGGTACAGTAAAATGGTTTAACTCAGACAAAGGTTTTGGTTTTATTACAGGGGAAGACGGCAAAGATGTATTTGCTCACTTTTCACAAATCAATTCAGACGGTTACAGAACTCTTGACGAAGGTCAAGCAGTAAGCTACGAAGTTGCTCAAGGCCCTAAAGGTCCTCAAGCAGAAAACATCACAATCATTAGATAGTATGTTTAAAGCCCTCAACATTGCGTTGAGGGCTTTTTTTAGTTATAATGGGTATAATTGAAATCAGGAGGTTTTTTGATGAAACGCATGGTAGCCAAACTAATGATAGGACTCATAATATTAAGCGCTACAAATTTTAGTTTTGCAGCGACAAATGCCACACTTAGCGATACACCAACACCTTATGCTCTGTCAGGCATCGAAGCGCTCTCTTCATATGGGCATTTGCGCCAAGAAGCGTTTTCAAATTATCAAACGGCGATATCACGACAAAATTTTATCTATTTAGCAGTTAGACTCTATGAGACGCTTAATAAGGGCGAGATAGTTGTAAACACCGCGATTCGGTTTAGTGATACAAAGGATATTTATGCACTTAAAGGTGCAACCGTGGGTATTACATCCGGTATAGGCAATGGAAAATTCGGACCTGATATCTTATTAACACGTGAACAAATGGCAACGATGATGGTGAAAGTACTTGAACTCTCAGGAGTTAGTTTAAAACCAACGTCGACACCATTTTTAGATGATTCGAAAATAAGTGCTTATGCCAAAATTCCGATTTATAAAGCGGCCAATTATAAGATAATCAATGGCTATAATAATAATGTGTCCCCAAAAGGGGATGCTAAGACGGAACAGGTGTTATTAATATATAAAAACATGTTTGACACATTTGGTGCTTCAACAGGTTCTGAAACTGTTTTTAAGACCCTTGGTGATATGGAAAATTATCTTATCAAAACATACCCGACACATAACCTAAATGGTTTTGTCATTGCATTTGACAGTTATAAAGTTTTTGAAAATTCAGACGGTTCACTTGACATCCATGCAACCTTTGAAAAGAGCAATCTCTCATCTTACTTAAATGCTGAAAAAGCAGGGTTGCCTTCACTTGCAAAAGCGGTGCGCGTTAAATGCTTGGAACTTTCGAAACTATTTGGAAAAAAAGTGACACTTAGCTATATTTATTCTTATTATCAAACGGAAATACCAGAAGAATTTGACACAAACTATCTTTATGATGAGCCGATTTTTTATGACTATACCGTTTACAAATGGGGCATTTATTATCCGATGATTGCTGTATTAAGTGATAAAGACTATTATTACACTTGGAGAGCTTCTTATATATATGAATGATATAACGCATCCATTATTTACCAACCCATTTGGGTTGGTTTTTTTTGTTCTGATGGGCACTATTGCAGACTAAAACCATAGCGTTTATACTAGGACTATAAGCTTTTAAAAAACCATAAGGAGTGTGTCATTATGAATAATATGAGTGGTAATAGCACAGAGAAAGCTGCAATGATTGCAACGCTCATCGAGATGGAACATTCATTCTGTAATGCGGCCAGTGAAGAAGGCGCCATTGGATGGGCACGTTACTTTTCTGAGTCAGGTGTCATGTTAAATAAAAGTGGAAACCCAATCAAAGGCGCTAAAACTATTGAAAATGCAATAAGACCATTGTTCAGTTTAGCAGAATTGAGTTTTACATGGGAACCAATGACCGCAGATGTTTCAGACGATGGCACGCTTGGATATACTTACGGTGTTTACAATCGAACTTATTTAGATGAAAAAGGTGAAAAAGTCGAAGAAAAGGGTATGTATATGACGATTTGGAAAAGACAAAGTGATGGAAATTGGCTTATTGCAGCGGATGTTGGCAATTAGGAATTAAAAAAAAGGAGACTATTATGTGGTCAAGAGCTGAAATAAAAGATCAAGCAAAAGCGAAATTAAAAACGTCGTATTGGATGCCATTTTTAGCGAGTCTTGTCCTCTCATTGGCAGCAGGCGGTATCGGTAGCGGGTCTCGTTATACGGTTGGTAATGAAGAGTGGCACTATACGACGAGTCAACCGTTCATCATCATACCCATTATTTTATTTGGCCTTGTATTTGTGCTTATTGGTATTGCCGTGGCCGTATTTTTGTTTTCACCACTTGAGACTGGTGCAAGAAAATTTTATATTGACTATTTAAGAAACCATGAAGATTTGTCTGAAATTGCATTTCCCTTCAAAAGTAAATCTTATATGAATATTGTTAAAGTCCTGTTTTTAACGAAATTATATATCTTTCTTTGGTCTCTATTGTTTATAATTCCGGGAATTGTTAAAGGTTATCAGTACAAATTTGTTTCTTATCTTTTAGCAGAAAATCCAAAACTGACGACATCAGAAGCTTTAGATCTGAGCACAGAGATGACTTATGGCCATAAGATGGACCTATTGATTATGGACCTTTCTTTCATAGGGTGGTATTTATTAGGCGCCCTCTGTTTTGGGTTAGGTGTTTTCTTTGTCAACCCCTACAGAGATACTTCATTTGCCATGCTCTATTTAAAATTAAGCAGCACTTCCGTGGTAACTGATTGATTTTTATGAATACCGTTTTGATAAGGAGTCACCAATGAGCCATTTAATGGATAAAATAAGATTTACATCATGCGAATACCTGTCTGAGCATATGGTTTCACAGATATCAGATCTTGAAAAATCTTGTGCAACTTACGATGGCTTGGCATTGAAACTTGAATGCGATTACAAACTAGCTGTCGCCCGTGAATCGAAAGTAACTTCTGAGAATAAAAATGAATTTTTTGCTTGGTTTGGCGAACGATTGGTGGGCTATATTGGCATCAGTAGCTTTAGTGGGTCTACGATGGAAGTAATGGGTATGGTTGAACCAAATTTCAGGAAAAACGGGATATACACGATTCTTTTTGAAAGTGTGAAAACAGAATGGGTCAAACGCTCAATTATGCCAATGCTCTTATTGACGGATCGAAAGTCATTTGCGGGTCAAGCGTTTGTCAAAAAAGTGGGTGCGATTCATGAACACTCAGAATATGAAATGATTTTAGATACGACAAAACATGATTTGCCATTTAATACAAAGCCTGTCTGGCTACGCAAAGCAATGAATGAAGATGCAGAACAAGTTGCTTATCTGAGTGCCCTCTGTTTTGGCAATCGTTTAGAGTTATCACAAATAATTATGCCTGAAGAAGAGGCGAAGCGAGGGCTGACCATTTATATCGCTGAAATGGCAGAAGGCGTCATCGGGAAAGTTAACCTTCAAAAAACAGGCGATATAGGCGCAATTTATGGACTTGGTATTCATCCGGAATTCAGAGGCAAAGGATTGGGGCGGGCATTATTGCTTAAGGCTGTTGAAACGCTTAAATCAGATGGCTTCGAAAAAATCATGCTTCAGGTGGATGCAATAAATGACACGGCACTAGGGCTTTATTTAAGTTGCGGCTTTGAAATAACGACTACAATGGATTATTTTGAATTGAAAAGAGACTAAAACTCAAAAAAATGCCCATCCTTTAGTAAATTAAAGGGTGGGCATATCTTATATCGGTTAACGAAGTGTCTTAAGTGCACCACTCCATAAAATTACTTGGTCGAGCATCTGATTCACATTGACACTATGTCTCTCGTTTGGTTTGAAAACGTTAAAATTTTCAAAGTCGGTAAAGAGTGAAAGCATTACTTGTGCCCTTACATCGGCAACTTGGAGCTCACCCATAATCAATCTAAGCTGTTCCACAGAACGAACACCCATAGCAGAACCGTAGCTCACAAAGCCAGCCGCTTTATTATTCCACTCACTATAAACAAAGTCAATTGCATTTTTAAGTGCAGCCGGAATTGAATGGTTATATTCTGGTGTAACAAATACAAAGCCGTCCATTTCTGAAATTTTGGCGGCCCACTTTAATGTGTGCGGTTTGCTATAAACACCTGCAGAAGCTGGTATTGGCTCATCAAGTAACGGCAAGTCGTAATCAGCTATATCGATAAGCTCAAAGTGAGCATCTTGTCTATTTTGGGCAATTTCATCAACCCATTTTGCGACCTCAATGGCCTTTCTTCCTGGGCGAGTGCTTCCAACGATAATACCTATTTTTAACATGATAGTACCTCCTATTTATTCCTAATTAGTGATAATGCAATAAAAAAATTACTTTTGATTATCTTTTAAAATGCTATAAGCAAATAATATCACTAATTAGAGACATTTGTCAAGTTATTTGTCAAACTTAAATTTATCAATAATTGAATAAGTCAGGTTTTCCTTTAATAGTGACAGATCAACCGAATGCCCTAACAAACACTCAATCGATGTAACCGTTCGATTAGAAAGGCCGCACGGTATGATTGCCGAAAAGTCAGAAAGCATGGTGTTGGCATTCAGTGCGAAGCCGTGCATCGTAACCCCTTTGCTAACAGACAATCCAATTGCTGCAATTTTAGACGTTCCAATAAATACCCCTGCATTAATGGGGTCTCTATGTGCGACAATGCCATAAGTTTCTAATAGAAAATCAATTAGTGTTTGTTCAAGTGTGGTGACAAATGATCGGATGCTACCGCCATGGTGCTTTTTTAAATTAAAAATTAAGTAACCAACCACTTGGCCAGGCCCATGATAGGTAACATCACCGCCACGCCTGATATGCTTAACGTCATAGCCGCGCTTTACAAGTTCAAGATCATCAAAAAGAATATTGCTTAAATTAGCATTAAGTCCAATGGTGATTACTTTCGGATGCTCAAGGAGAATGAGATGATCTGGAGCGCCATTTTGTACTTTTTCTTGTATTTCAATTTGTAAATTGAGCGCTTCTTCGTAAGCCACTTGGGCCAAATCCAAATAAATAAGTGTTTTCATATGATCTTATAACCTCTCAAAGGATGTTACTACTATTATACATTGAATCATCGATTTAGCAGTTAATATTTTGTAATGTGGGTATAGGAAAGGTTAAGAGCGATTTACAAAAAGTGGATGCCTCACTTTAAGGCATCCACAGTTAATTTTTCAATACTTATAACGGCCAGCAACTCTATATGTTTCTGGGATCGGGTAATCTGCATTGAAATCTGAAAAATCCCAACGTCCTTTGATACCAGAATCGTGAAGACCTACTTCAAAATAAAGCATTGCAATGCCTTCATCAATGTGCTGAATCGCCTTTGATACGTGATTTGAAGTTTCCACGACAAGGTCAATGACGTCTTTTCTGAAGACGAAATGCCATGGCTGACGGTTTTCATAGGAAGGGGCCAAACGCATATAGAATAACGCTTCATGGATGCCAAGTTGTTCAAGATCGTCAATGGTAGCTAAGTTGCCCCAAGACTCTAAACTCGCGAATTCTGTAATTGATTTGCGTATACTAACAGGTGCTTTTGTTTCGTAAGCGTTGATATTAGGATAACCTAAATCAGTTAATACTGAAATGCTGCTACTGTTTGTCGCATTATAAAAGTTGGATTGTTGGTGCTCTTTCTTACTGTAACCAATTGCAATTAATGCGACAACGTTTTTTCCACTCTCGATTCGCAGGATTGATTTGACCGCATCACTGTCTTTAACTTCAATCCAACAAGTACCAATACCTTGCTTTAATGCATTGAGTATAAACCACTCTCCTAGATAGCCAGTTACTTTATTACAAACGATACTATCGTTGCAAAGGAGTGCTACATAATGTGGGGCATAAATCATGTTGCCGAAATAGCCGGCAAGACCTTCTAAATGGTGTGCGATTGCAATACCATCTGAAATAAAACGAAACTCAATATTACCACTATCGCCAATCATAGGCAATGATTCCAGTTGATCAAACACAAATTGTTGATCTTTCTCGTTCAATTTTTTCTGCTTGTATTCACGTGTGGAATGTCGTTTTTCGGCAAGCTTTAAAGCATTCATAGTAAACCTCCTCTTAACATTCAAGTTACTATAGATTTACCCGTATTGCCACTTACTAACCAAAGTTTATACACCATTAGCTTGCAATGGGTCAATATGATATAATTAAGCATGTAAATAGGCATTTTAAATTGTCAAATTATGATTGGAGGCAAATTACCATGAAAACTAGAACTCATTTGCCTAGTTGGCATCGACTTGACAATGCTGCCAATGTATTTCCTCTGATATCACATAAAAATTTTAGCAATGTATTTCGATTGGCAGTAGAAATGAAAACATCTGTTAATCCGCAATTGCTTCAAAAGGCTTTGGACATAACATTGCCTTATTTTGGGAATTTTAATTTCAAAATAAGAAGTGGTTTTTTTTGGTATTATTTCGAACCGACAAACACACGTCTCCTCATTCAAATGGAATCACTTAGGCCATGTGCTTATGTCGACACAAAAATGAAACACCATCATTTGTTTCGAATTTTATATTATAAAAATAGGATCAGTCTTGAAGTCTTTCATGCCATCACAGATGGTACAGGTGCCATGCATTTTTTAACCGAATTAACAGTCAATTATCTTAAACTGGTAAGTGGCGAATCACTCCCTGAAGTGGGTCCACGTAGAAAAATAAAATCTGAGCTTGAAGATAGTTATAAAAAATATTACAAAAAAATGAAGCACACTAAAAAACACATACCTCGCGCATTTAAGTTTAAAGGCAAGCGGTTACCAATCAATACTTTAGGTGTTCTACATGGTTTTCTCGATGTAGATGCTGTCATAGACTATAGTCGATCTATTGATGTGACTCTAACCGAGTATATTGCGAGTACGTATTTGTGGGCAATCTATAGTACTTCCTTGGATGACGACAAGAAAAAAAGACCGATTCATCTTGCAGTACCTATCAATTTAAGACGCTTTTTTGAGTCGAAGAGCAATATGAATTTTTTCTCACATATAACCGTTGCTATTGAGAAATCTAGTGTACCACTGACATTTGAGTTGATTTTGGCAAGTGTTAAAGAGCAGTTTCGGACACAGATTACAAAAGAGAACATGCTTGAAAATATATCTAAAGAGGTTGCTCTGAGTCGCAACCCACTGACGCGGATTGTACCACTTTTATTAAAGAATATCTTTGTTAAAATCATTCACCTCAAGACCATTCAATCCTATACGACGACACTTTCAAACGTTGGTAAAATTGAAATGCCAGAAAAGTGGGCAAATGATGTTGCACATTTTGAACTTGTTATGAATGCCACGAGCGTTGACCCAATGAAATGCACCATTTGTACTTACCAAAATAAAATGGTGGTCACAATTTCTTCACAACTCGAAGATACCCGTATTCAAAGCGCTTTTTTTAGAAAGTTGGCATCAGATGGGTTAAACGTTACAATAGAAAGTAATGGTGCTTATTATGAAATATTGTGAGTCTTGTAAAGTTCATTGTTTAGATAGCGGTGAACGCTGCCCTTTATGTGATACACCTTTTGAACACGTGACTGAAGATAGGCTTGAATCAAGGTACCCAGATCTTGAACTAAACCCCAAAAGATATAATCTTATTAAGCGTATCTATTATTTTGTAACGGTTGTGATTGTAATCTTGTCTCTGGTTCTTGATTTTTGGATTGATGATGAGATCACATGGTCACTAATTTCTTTAGCGGTTGTCCTTTACAGCTGGACAGTTATTTATCATGCCATTCAAAATAACAAACACATCGCTTCAAAGATTTTTGTTCAGGCGATTTCCGGTTCGATTTTTATCTTTTTTATCGATCAATTAACTGGGTTTGATGGTTGGTCTGTAAATTATGTGATGCCTCAAATCTTAATACTGGCAAATGTCAGCATCTTCATATTGATGATGATTAATCGTATGGTACTGCGCGAGTTTTTATTGTATCAATTGGCTATGACCATTATTGGCCTCATTCCAATCTTTTTAATACTCGGCGATATTGTAACAAGACCACTGACAAGTATTGTATCAATAATCATATCCGTAGCGATTCTCCTAGGTACGATTATTTTTGGTGATAAAACCGTAAAAAGTGAATTTATTAGACGCTTCCATGTTTAATTAAGTAAAAAAAGTTTGATAGAATCTCAGGAGGATTTATGAAACAAGCGATTTGGAAAAATGAAAAGAATTTGGCACTACTTGTCGATTTTTATGAAATTACTATGACCAATGGCTACATGGTAAATGGCGATACTGAGGTTCGCGTCTATTTTGATTATTTTTTTAGAAAAGTACCAGATGGCGGTGGATTTGCAGTAACAGCAGGCCTTGAACAGTTTATTGATTATGTCCTTAATATTGATTTTTCTGAAAATGATATTGCGCTCTTGAGAGATATGGACATTTTTTGTGAGCCGTTTTTAACTTTTTTGAGTAACTTTAAGTTTTCAGGAGATATATGGGCCATTCCAGAAGGTACGCCTGTTTTTCCTAACACACCGGTTGTAACGGTAGGTGCGCCTATATTGGAAGCGCAATTGATTGAAACCATGCTATTACTAACGATTAACCATCAAAGTTTAATTGCCACAAAAGCGAGTCGAATTGTACGATCCGCTGGTGCAAAGCCTATTGTAGATTTTGGACCAAGACGTGGTCATGGTGCAGATGCCACAATTTATGGCGCACGCGCCATGTACATTAGTGGCTGTGTCGGCACATCAAATTTATTAGCACATAAAATGTTTGACATACCCGTAGTGGGAACGATGGCGCACAGTTGGGTTCAGTTTTATGGTGAGGATCAGCTATCTTTTGAAAAGTATGCAAAGGCATATCCAGATAAAGCCGTGTTTCTTGTAGACACCTATAACGTATTAAGTTCAGGTGTGCCAGCGGCTATAGAAGTTTTTAAATCGATGAAAGCGACGGCTTCTAAGGGCATAAGACTCGATAGTGGTGATCTTAAATACCTCGCTCAAGAATCAAGAAAATTGTTAGATAGCGCGGGGTTTAAAGACGCAAAAATTACAGTTTCCAATTCGTTAGATGAGTTTAAAATCAGAGAACTTGAAATGCAGGGCACACCGATTGATTCTTATGGTGTTGGTGAACGCATGATGACCTCTTCATCAGAACCCGTTTATGGTGGCGTTTACAAATTGGTCGCGGTTGAAGTTAATGGACGCATTGATCCAAGAATTAAGCTTTCCGAAGATCTTATAAAGGTAACAAATCCGGGACTAAAAGATGTATGGCGCTTGTATGATAACTTGACAGGAAAGGCATTTGCAGATCTTCTAACGTTAAAAGGTGAGACAATAGGTGAGTCGTATGTTCTTTTTGATGAAGCCATGCCGTGGAAAAAGAAAACGGCTAAGAACTACACAGCAAAAAAACTTCAGTTGCATATTGTTAAAAGTGGTGTATTGATTTATGCCAAACCGTCACTTCAAGAGATCCGTGCCTATAGTAAAACTGAAATTGATAAGTTATGGGATGGCTTATTGCGCTTTGAAACACCAGATCAATATTACGTCAATTTATCATTTGATCTTTGGACAGAAAAGAGACGTCTTATTGAAGAAAATTATTCGAAATTAACATAATGCGCACGACGAAATGTATAGGAGATATCAACAATGGGTAAGCTTAACTTTGGCAAGCAAAATATGCAGATGACCAATCGTTATATGGATAAGGAAAAGGCATTCAGTCAGTTTGAAAAAAAAACGGTGACACTTGATTCAATAAATCTCACGGCTACAAATGAAAAAACATTTGAATATGCAATTAAAGGCGATCAAGGACCAACAGTGGTGTTGATAAATGGTTCAGGTGGTCCAATCGAAGGTTGGATGAAAATCTGGCCATTGTTTGATGCGTCAATGAGGGTCTTCGCTTATAATCGTCTGGGTTTAGGCAAAAGCAGTGCACCAATAGAACCCCAAAATGCCGTCAATATGGTAGAGGATTTAAGAAAGCTGTTAATGACATTAAATTTGCAACCACCGTATCTTCTAGTGGGGCATTCACTTGGTGGATTTATTGCACATATCTTTGCGTCAAAGTACCCACAGGAAGCCCTTGCTGTGTTATTTCTTGAATCAGCGACTGTTGAAGACGTGAAACACAATAAAAAGATAGTTAAGGGTAACCCATTTACCGAATTAAATTGTGTTTTAGAGTCTTGTGAACAAATATTGGCATTACCACCTTTTCCAGGCATTCCAATAAAAGTTATTGCTGGTTTTCATCCTATTTCGAGAATGTGGTTACCAAAAGGGCGATTTTTCAAACGATTCGAGCATCAAAAAAAGCTACTTGAATTATCAATTCAAAGTAACTTGATTGTAGCCACTAAAAGTGGCCATTTTCCGCAGATGAATGAACCAAAATGTGTTGTTGAAGCCATTTACAATTTAATAGGTCGTTAAGAAGTACGCGTTTTAATAATTTCTTCTTCAAGTTGTGTGAGTTTTTCAAGACTGTCTGCACTTAGTTTGCTTATGATTAATTCTCGATATTTCAAACCAAATAGATGCCGTGTTGCGGGGTCTTTTTTTTCGCGTTGGTCCGTCCAATATAGTTTTTTTTGATTGTAATACACATCGAAATCGACGATGCGGGTGCCATCGGCTAGATATTCAAGACCAAGGAGCATGTTTTTAATAACAGTGGGTTCGTTGAATGTAAAGAAACGTAAGCGGTAAACAACAACTGACATAAAAAGTCTAGGATAGTCTTTGGACCAAGATTCCCCAAGAATATAACCAAGCTCAAGGCTTTCAATGACTTCGATTAATCGGTCATAATGAAGCTTATAGGCACTATATCGATCAAAAATTCGAATTTCAATTTCAAACCAGTCTTTGTTGGAAATGCCAACATTTAAGTATTGTAAGCCATGCATTCTAAGCTGCCTAAAATGTTCAAAATGATTGCCTTCGAGCTGTAAAAAAATAGGATGAAAATCATTTAAACCAACACTATGGTTGAGTGGTTTTTCAGTGAATGCAACAAGCGTGGTGTTGTCGTTGCCGTTGTCTAAGATTTCATTAAATGTACCGAAATGCCCCCCAAAATCTTTTTGAACTTGATTTATAACGTTTTCCAGATTACCAGACCCTCGCATAATTAAGATATGGGGTGCAGTGCGAATATCTTCAATCAAAAAACGTTTCGAACAATTATAGATTTTACATAGCAAAACATCAGGTGCTTCATCGATGATCATGATATTCCGATCATAAGTGAAGTGTATGGTCTCTTTAATTTCATCGGTAATATAAACAATTGTGCTCGCTTCAGTGGATTTTTCAAAGGCGGTATCCATATCGTATGTAATACCACCAAAAGTTTCGTGAAGATATTGTTCAAGGGACTCAGGTTGTGAGGATTTAAATAATAAAATACGTGGCCCGTGTCTGATTAAAGATACCATAAATGCCTCCAATTTATATGCCAATCAAATTTTTATTTAATCGAGCATCGTCGATGCCCCATGGGTATTGAAAATAATGTACATCGTGGGTACTGAGTTCAATTAAATGAATGCTGGTGATACCATTGAGATAAATACGCGTGTCTTCTTCATGACTGTTAATGCTTAAATCATGACCAAACAAATAATAATCAGATTGATGGGCGTTTATACCGCTTGCATAATGGCACATTGACACATCAAAACCTTCAATCTGTAGCCGTGCATCATTTTCAAACACGACGATACGTCCTGCATGTTTTTTAATGTATTCGGGGCTGTCGTGATTTCCAAGCGTGATAAAGATTGATTTGGCTTCACTCGCTTCTAGAATTTTTAGTAAGGATAATACTTGACGTTCATAATGTCTGATAGAACCAGGGTGTAACTGAAGCTTAATATTATCGACTAAATCTCCCGTGTGTACAATATAATCTGGTTGAAGCTGTTTGATCAATCGCGCGAGTTCAGGAAAAAATAAGCTTGGCGTGTCTGAAATGTGTAACAGTCTTGGCCCTTTTTTATCGAGTTCATTTGGGTACAGATATATTTTTCCTAAAAGATAATAAAGTGTTTGACGCAATTTATGCATTGACATCGCCTCCGTGACGCATTACGCATCAAACTTTATTAGAGAATCCTAACTTTTTCTAATGCTATGGCTCTATTCTATCATTTTGAAGATGGATGATAAAGCCCTCAAATATAATGGTCCTTTTAAAATGGTTATAAAGACTATATAATTAAATAAGATGTAAATGGACAACAAATAAGTAATCTAAATCTATTGAAGCAGAATATATGATTGCAGGAGGATTTATGACAGATTTTATTAGTTATAAAGACGCGAACGATGATTGTTTAAGGCGACCTTTTATATGAAGGGACATTGGCTGTTGATATGGTTTGGTGTGATCATTTATTTAGAAACAGTCTTAAGACTTTCTACGGAAGGTCCATTCTTGGCATGGGGTCTGCTTTACAGCGCCTTATTTGGCGGCGTGTTTGCCCTTATCATAAACGGGTTAATAGTCTCCTTTAAAAAAGAAACGACCATGCGTCTTATAAATAGACTTATACTATTTATAACAGGTCTTGTGTATGCAACTCAGGTTGTTTATTTTCATATGTTTCGAACTTTTTATACAGTGTACTCAGCTGGTAATGCTGGGGCAGTTATGGAATTTTTTAAAGAAGCGATGCAAGGTGTCCTGAATAATGGGTTCGTTTTCTTTTTAATGTTTATCCCTTTCATTGTGTCTTGGACGAAAATAATGCCAAAACCGGATATTTTACTTTTTACACGAAAGCAATTGGGTTTGATGGTGTTAACCGGTATTGCGATTCATTTTACTACAATAGGCTTCATGAATATTGGTTCGCGTGGTGAAAATTCACCATATTCCCTATACTATAAAATGCAATATCCTGAGTTCTCTGTGCATAATCTAGGGTTATTAACCTATATGCGTCTTGATGCACAAAGATTTTTATTGGGATGGTCTCCAGAATTAGATAACATTTCTGAACATGAAACCGTAGAAATTCCTGAATTGATCACTCAAAGCGTAAGTGAAACACAGGATCCAACGACACCCACTGAACCCACTGCTTCAGAACCAATCCCCACAGAACCCGTGTTCAACACAATGGCGATTGATTTTGAGGCATTAATCAATAATGAAACGGACGAAACACTGCTTGAGATGCATCGGTATTTCCAATCCGTTGAACCTTCGAAACAAAACGCCTATACAGGCAAATATAAAGATTACAATCTTATTTTTATAACAGCTGAAGGTTTTTCACATTTGGCTATTAGGCCAGATGTGACACCAACGCTTTATAAAATGGTACATGAAGGCATTCAATTCAATAATTTTTATACAGCGATATGGGGTGTTAGTACTTCGGACGGTGAATATGTTGCGACAACAAGTTTAATTCCCAAAAGTGGCGTTTGGAGTTATAGACAATCTCGAAATAACGCCATGCCTTTTGCTATGGGCAATCAATTAAAAAGCATCGGGTATTTGACTAAAGCGTATCACGACCACACGTATACGTATTATGATCGTGATTTGACACACCCAAATATGGGGTATGACTATAAAGGTGTCGGAAATGGCCTAGTCATTAAGAAAACATGGCCGGAATCCGATTTGGAAATGATGGAAGTAACCATTCCTGAATATATCGATAACCCGCGCTTTCACACGTATTACATGACTGTTAGCGGCCATATGTTTTACAGCTTTAACGACAATTTTATCGCTTCAAAAAATCGAGACATTGTGGCTGCGTTGCCATACTCGAGTCAAGCACAAGCCTATTTAGCCACACAAGTGGAACTCGACCGTGCGTTATCGTATTTGCTATCACAGCTAGAATCAGCGGGCAAACTTGACCATACATTAATCGCAATCAGTGCAGATCATTATCCATACGGCTTAAGCCAAGAATCGCTGGATGAATTAAATGGTGAACCCGTAGAAAAGAATTTTGAACGTTTGAGAAATGCTTTTATTCTTTATACACCGGGTATGACACCTGAGGTTATTGATACACCAGCTTCAAGTCTGGATATTTTGCCTACTTTATCAAATCTACTTGGTCTCGAATATGATTCAAGACTTATGATGGGGCGTGACCTTTTCTCGGATACTGAGCCTCTGGTCATTCTTGGCAATCGAAGTTTTATTACACCAATGGGCAAATATAATTCTACAACAGGTGAATTTAGTCCTTCAGAAGCGGCTCTTGGATTGGATATTGACGCTTTGAATACCTATCGCAGACAAATTTCTAATATAATAAATGCCAAATTTTACTACTCGACAAAAATTTTAGAACAAAATTACTATGAGAAGGTGTTTGAATGATTAAGGTGCATCGCGTTAATTCAAAAAGTGACTTGAAAAAATACGTATCTTTTCCAAACGATTTGTATAAAAACAACCCCTATTATGTGCCTGATCTCATTCGAGACAGCATGAATATGTTAACACCCGCTTACAACCCAGCCTACGAATTTTGTGAAGCCGATTTTTTTTTAGCCTATGAAGACAATCGTATCGTCGGTCGTATTGGCGTCATCGTTAACCATAAGAGTAACGAAAAATGGGGGCAACACTTAGCACGGTTTACCGGTTTCGATTTTATAGACAGATCTGACGTTTCAGAATGTTTGATGCAAACGGCAAAAAAATGGGCAATTGATCGTGGTTTGACTGGGATTCACGGCCCCCTTGGATTTACTGATATTGACCATCAAGGTATGCTTGTGGAAGGCTTTGATACACTCGATTTATTTATTACAATTTATAACGCACCCTATTACATGGATCATATGATAGCGCTGGGCTTTGAAAAAGATATCGACTGGATTGAATGTCAGTTGCGGCTAGATGCCGATAAAGCGAAAAGGTTAAATAAAATTGCCGAGTATTTAAACAAAAACAGTACGTTCAAATTGCTTGAATTTAAACGCAAAAAAGAGATGATGGTTTGGGCCGATGACGTATTTGATTTATACAATATTGCTTATGCGCCCTTATATGGTACAACGACGCTTACAGATAAGCAGATTAGCATGTATATCAAAACATTTTTGGGCTTTGTCAATCCAGATTTCGTTAAAATTGTCGTCGATGCAGATAACAAAATAGCAGCGTTTTCACTGGCAATGCCGTCTTTGTCTAAGGCCATGCAAAAATCGAAAGGTAGGTTGTTTCCATTTGGATTTTTGCATATACTTAAAGCAATTCATTACAATGATGTGCTGGATTTGTATTTAATTGCAGTTAAACCTGAATATCAAAACTCTGGCATTAACGGTTTGATGCTAAATAGTGTGATGCAGACGGCAAAAAAATATGGGATGTCGTATGCAGAAACAGGTCCAATGCTGGAGAGCAACTTAAAAGTACAAGGTCAGTGGAAATTTTTTGAAGTAAAACAACATAGACGAAGACGTATATGGACGTCTATAATACAAGAAGGAGATCGTTAATGCTTAATTTGAATCATGCAGATAAGAAGAAAAAGAGCTTTATGTATCAAAATCTACAAAAAAGCAAATGTTATAATACAGATTTTTCTGTCTCAAACTTTGACTATAGCTGTTTTAGAGGCGCACATATGAAATCATGTCTTTTTAATGGCTGTTCGTTCAAAGGCGCTGAATTCATTGGCTCAAATTTAAAAGACAGTCAATTTAAAGATGCAAATTTCGATTATACGGTCTTTGAATGCGTTAAACTTGAAGGCGTGGACTTCAAAGGCGCTAAATTTTCAAATACGTTTTTTGTTGCTTCTGAAGTGGATAAAGCTTTGAACTTGAATTTAACGGAGGATGGCATTAAAGTTTTCTCTGAAATGCCTATTGTTACCATTAATGAAGCGCTTCTAGAAGCATTTGAAGGGTTAATGGCTAACCCATATGTAAAAAAAGCGCGTGTCCTGGATACGAAAGACAAAAAATTAAATACTATAAGTGTTATGATTTTATTGGAACATTTTTCTGAAACATCATTGATTACAGCGTTTAAGGCTATTGAGTCGCATCTTGATCGTGATTTTTACACGCTTAGCTATCTCATTAAACTGATTGAAAAAATCATCCATTAAAGGTATTTAGCACATTTATTCAGTTACAAATAATACGTAACTCAAGTGAGGAGAGACAATGACAAAAGAAAATGAAAAAAAGGGTAACCTAAAAGCTGACGCTAATAATGAACCCAGTAAAACGCTTTCTAAAAAAACTGAAAAAGAGCAAGATCTTCTGAAGAAAATTGCCTATCATGAAGCGTATAGTGCCGTTTACAAATTGAACCTTGCTAAAATTTTGTTGGTAAAAGGTGCAAAAGCTGCATCAAAAGCTGCTGTAAAAGGCGGGAAATTAGTAAAGGTAAAATACAATGAAATTCAGGAAAAAAAAGCAGATAAGTAAAAAAATCTGATAAGTAAAAAAATCTGATAAGTAAAAAAATCCGATGCGTGACATTATAAAATGTTCTTCATCGGATTTTTTGATTGGATTTATCAGGCTTGGGAGAACTATAACTCATTGGATTCATCTGGGATATAGCCTCTAAATTGTGCGTGATAGAGGCGGCTATACAGACCGTTTTTTATGAGCAGTGCATCATGTGACCCACGTTCAGAAATGCCTGAATCTGTCATGACGAGTATTTCATCGGCGTTTTTAATGGTTGATAATCGATGTGCGATAATCAGGGTTGTGCGACCTTGTGAAAGTATTTCGATGGATTTTTGTATCGCATATTCATTTTCATTGTCAAGTGCTGAAGTGGCTTCGTCGAGAATTAGAATGGGTGGGTTCTTCAAGAAAACACGCGCTATAGCGATGCGTTGCTTTTGTCCACCGGACAACTTGACGCCCCTTTCACCAACAAAAGCATTGTAGCCCTCTTCAAGGCTTAAAATAAAGGTATGAATATTTGCTTTTTTAGCTGCTTCGATGATTTCTTCATCGCTGGCATCTGGTTTACCATAAGCGATATTATCGCGAACGGAGCCATGGAATAAAAAGACATCTTGTTGTACGACACCAATTTGGCTGCGCAAAGATGTGAGTGTAAGGTCTTTAATGTTTTGTCCATCAATGCTGACCACACCGGAATCAACATCATAAAAACGTGGAATTAGTTGCGTGATGGTTGTTTTACCAACACCAGAAGGTCCAACAAGTGCAATCGTTAAACCAGAAGGAATCAATAAGTTAAATGATTCAAGTATCGGTACACCTTCTTTTTCATACGAGAAAGATACATTTTCAAAAGCAATGTCGCCTCGGACGTTTGTTAGTGTTTTTGCTTCTTTAGAGTCTACAATTTTTGGCACCATCTGCATCATTTCGATAAATCGTTCAAAGCCTGAAGCGCCAGATTGAAACTGTTGTGTAAGTTGTATGAGCGCGCGAATCGGCTTCGTAAAAAAAGCGATAAACAGTAAAAACGCGACTAAATCGCCATAATCGATATAGCCTTTATAAACGAATATGCCTCCTGCAACCATTGAAGCCAGAGTCATCATGTCTATGAAAAAACTATTGCCAGCAGAATATTTGGCGATTGCTTTATAAGAATCTTTTTTTGAATGAAGGTGTGCATCATTGGTCACGTGGAATTTCTCGATTTCAAAGGATTCATTTGCAAAAGATTTAGAAAGGCGAATACCTGAGAGACTACTTTCAAGTTGGGCATTGATGTCAGCAAGCTTGACGCGTACATTTCTAAAAGTGACCATCATCGATTTACGCATGCGTATGGAAAAGACAATCGTCCAAAGGACAAAAAAGAAAATAATTAATGTTAGTTGCCAATTTATCTGAAGCAATAAGAAAAAACTGCCTATAAGCATGACCATTGAGACAAATAAATCTTCGGGACCGTGATGTGCGAGTTCTGTTACTTCGTTGAGATCGCCGGTAAGTCGGTTCATCAATTGACCTGTCTTTATGTTATCAAAAAAAGAGTTTTCTAATTTTTGAATATGGGTAAACAAATCACGACGCATATCAAATTCGATACGCGCACCGAGCACATGGCCCCAGTAGCCAACGAAATAATTAAAACCAATTTTTAAAAAATAAAGAAAGAAAATAGCCAAAGAATAAATTATAATGAGGTCCATTTTACCATTTGGAATAAAATCGTTGACAAATGCTCTTGAAAACATTGGAAACAAAAGGTCTATTCCTGCCATGGAAAAAGCCACAAGCAGATCCATTGCAAATAAAAAGCGATGTGGTTTATAATAGCTGATAAATTTTCGTATCATAGTTGCCCTCCAATAATCATTATAATAGCAAAAGAGAGGTGATTCAAGAAGGATTAGTGTGACTATAAATATCAAATGAGATATAATACAAATAAACACTCTGAAAATGATGAGGGGGTTACCAAATGGAGCGTCTTGGCATAGCGATGTTTATAGTCATTTCGATATACTTTTTTGTTCTCATTATTGATCCATACAAAAAGCAGTCGGTTCCAATGGTTATACCATTTTTGGCATTGGCACTAATGGCAATCCATTTGGTCTTTGAAACGCGAACATGGCAGTTATACCCCCTTTATTTTTTAACGGTACTAGCATGTATCGTTTCATTAATTGCGGTTATTGAAGCAAAAACCGCACACACTGGGTCGAGAACCATCCTTTTTAACGGTCGAAATAAAATGATTTTTCTGACCGCAGTCGTTTTAATAGGTTCTGGTATGGCAGTATGGGCCTTTCCATTCAATGAAATGCCAATGCCATCTGGACGCTATGAAATTGGAACCGCTACTTATGATTTTAAAGAAACGGGTATCAAGGAAATATATGGGGATGCATCCGGCACAGACAGACGCATCAAAGTTCAGGTTTGGTATCCTGCAAGTAGGACTGAAGGACTTGAACGAACGCCTTGGCTGGCCGATGGACGTGTGGTGGCAAGAGTACTTGCAAGTGAGATGAAAGCTCCAATATTTATTTTAGATCATACAAAAGATGTCTTGTCGCATGCCTTCGAAGGCGCTCAAATGAGCACAGCAGTAGAAACTTTCCCAGTCATTATTTTATCGCATGGTTGGTCAGGCTTTAGAAATCTACATTCAGATTTGGCTGAAATGCTGGCGAGTAATGGCTACATCGTCTTAGGTATTGACCATACTTTTGGATCACAAGTTACGGTTTTTAAGGATGGTACCATTGAAACGCTCGATCATGGTGCATTGCCAGATCGTGAATCAACGTATAGTTTTTTAGACTATGCAAAAGTACTTGAGAGTACTTTTGCTGACGATGTAACTTATGTTTTGAATCAATTGTACGGTTTCAACGATGGTTTATTTGGTTCCTTATTTAAGGAACGACTTAATCTTGATAAAGTAGGCCTTTTGGGACATTCGACTGGAGGCGGTGCAGATGTCATCGTCGCTATTTCGGACGCTAGAATTAAAGCGATACTTGGCATGGATGCATGGGTTGAACCGATACAAGATGGTTTGATAATGAAAGGCTTGAAAATACCTGCACTATTTTTGAGAAGTGAAGAATGGGAAACGGGTTACAACAACGCTAACCTGACAAAGCTTATCGACAATAGCCGCACGGGTACCGTATTGTATCAAATTGATGGCACGACACACATTGATTTTACCATGGCTTATATGTATTCTCGTTTGACGCGATATATAGGGTATACGGGTGAAGTTGATCGGAAAACAATGGATAAGATACACAATAGAATTGTTATCGATTTTTTTGATAAGGCACTTAAGGATGTGGGGCATTCAAGCTTAGGTCAGGCTTCGGACATTTGGCCAATTGTTAAATTGATTCAATTAAAATAATGGGGTTAAAATGATCCTATGTATATAATTTGATAAGTTATGAAAAAAAGGTTACAATAGAAGTAGGGTCTTAAATCGTGATAGCGTTATTTGGAAGAAATTTGGAGGAAAAGATGAAGTTAGTTGGAGAAATTGTAACACATAAAGCCTTTGGGAAAGGAAAGATAGTTGAATTTGAAAACAATAATGTGACTGTAAACTTTGAAAAGGGTAACCTTGAGAAGAAATTTGTCTATCCGACCGCATTTGAAGCTTTCTTAAAGCTTGAAAATGAGGTTTTAAGCACGCATGTCAATGAAGAACACCGGTTGGTGCAAGCCACTGAATTGAAAGATAGAAAAGATTTTGAGAATCGCGTAAAGTTGAAAAGCATTCAATCTGCAAAAGTCAATAAACCGAATTATGTCGATAAATGCAATATCGCATTCAAATTCAATTATTGTGATTGTGAAGCCATAGAAACTGTTTCCGAAGATTACAAATATGTTTGTTATGAAGGACAACCTGAAGATCCGTGGGCTGTCAATACGGGTATCGTTCAAAGCGGAAAGAACAAAGGCAAATCAATGGTTCTTAAAAATGTAAGTGCAAATAGTTTAGCTATTTTGACAACTAAGTTGCCTCACGGGGTTGAAGAGGACCGTTTTATATTTTCTGTGTTTTTAATTGACGAGAATTACTCTATAACAAGTAAAGGGGATGGGTATGTGAAAGCGAACCCTAAGTATAGAATGTCCTTTACTTTAGAAGAAGCACAACAACTCAAATTTTGGGAATATTATTTTAATCCAAATAAGCCTGACAAAATTGTACTTGGAAGTGCTTTACATCGTTATTTTTCAGATGAACAAGCTGCACAAATACTACTTAAAATTTGTGAAATTAAAGCAGGTACTGAAGAAGAAGCCTTTACATTAGCTTTTTTTGAGTACTTTTGTAGCATAAAAGGTCTTGAGAATAATAGAATTGCACCGCCTAAAGGTGGGTTAAAAAGAATTAATTCGTAACTAGATTATAATAATCAATAAAAGAGCCAATGCAAATCTAGGTTTTTAATACTAGAGGCGCATTGGCTCTTTTTTAATGGTCGGTAAGGGTATAAATTTTATCGTAATTGAGTGTAAGGTCCGACACTTCAAGCGGTTTGCTGAAGTAATACCCTTGTATGGTGTCACAACCGCTTTCAATTAATTTTTTTACATGGTCATAATCTTCAATCCCTTCAGCAACAACTTTTAAGTTTAAACTGTGTACAAAGGCAATTAAATGCTTGATGACATCTGTATTGGGTAAATCAAGGAGTCTAAGATTCAAGTCTCTATCGAATTTAAGTGTATCGATTGGGAGAATCGCTAAATAACTAAGTGACGAATATTCAGAACCAAAGTCATCAACGGCTATATTAATCCCATGAGCATGCAACGTATTCATAAAAAAGATGGTTGCTTCTTTGTTATCAAGGAAAAAGTGTTCTGTGATTTCAATGATAATGTATTCAGGTTTGACACCATGACTTGATAACAATTCTAACAAATAATGGATGTATGATAGGTCGTTAAATTGCAGTGCTGAAAAATTAATAGATACTGGTTTGGGCGCGTAACCCATTTGAATCCAGTTGCTAATTTGTTGAATGACAAGTTTCGTAATCAAGCGACCTATTGGAATTATTAGACCATTGTCTTCAGCAATTCTTATGAAGTCAGCAGGGGATATCGCATGATCTTTTAATCTGACAAGTGCTTCAAACCCAGTTGTTTTGCCTGTCTTTAAATCAACTTGTGGTTGATAAACCATTTTAAAGCCATCATTTTCAAGTGCATTTAGTAGAATAGATTTGACGTCAATTCGGTGTTTTAAATGGCTTGCCATGGTCTGATTGAAATACGCATAACCATTTTTACCATTGTTTTTTATTTCATAAAGGGCTAAATCGGCATTCATGATAATCTGTTCTATATCCGCGCTATCGTCTGGAAAAATAGAAAGTCCGATACTGAAATCTACTTTAATGTCATTGTCATCTATAATGAACGGGTGTTCAAACGCCTTATAAATATTTTTGGTAAACGATGATAATTGATTGTTTGCGTCACCAAACTCAAACAATATCAAGAACTCATCGCCACCAAAACGCGAGACGAAAATAGAGGGACTCTTAAAAGTTTCTAGTAAATCAGCTGTCATTTTTAGGACTTTATCGCCAAATATATGCCCAAGTGTATCATTGATACTCTTGAAGTTGTCCATGTCTAACATGAGGACAGCCCCTCTTTTTTGTGAATCAAGTGCTTGGTTTAATGTTTCATGAAAAAGGCGTCTGTTAGGCAAGTTCGTTAAAGGATCGTGATCGGCAAGAAAATGAATTTTCTCCTTTTGTAGGTTTATCTCTTCAAGTTGTGAAATAAGCGCTTCTTCAGAAGCGGTTAATAAGTCATTCTTATGAGAAATTTCTGAGGTGAAATCTTTAATTTGCACAATATAACTATGCACTTTATGAAGTAAACCGTTTACAGAATTTGCAATGCCACTGAAAGGGTTATCATTTGAAAGACTGATTAGAGAGATATCATTTTCTTCAACTTTGATATTCTGAATTTCTGAATCCATAAAATCAACATTTTTCTTAAGTTCAATAAAGTTGCTTTGCATGGTATTAAGGGCACGAGAGATATCACCGATTTCATCTTGTTGGTGTTTAAAATGTTCGAAATCTTTATAGTCATAATCGTCGAATTCAAATCTAGCCATTTTTTTGACAATTTGAGTCATAGTGCCAATCGGACGTGTGATATAGGTTAGTATTAGAATGACAAAGAGGATCATGATAAATGTTGTGATAATGAAAATTGCGATTAAGATCTTCGATAGTGACTTTGATCGGCCGACGACTTCATTTTTATCAATGACTGAGATATATTTCCACCCGCTTGAAGGGGAGATATAGACACTAAAAACTCTGTCAATGCCATTAAGTGACTTTTCAAATGACTTGCCATCGTAGTTGTTAATCGATTTGAAAACATCACTATCAATGGCATCTGTAGATTTGAGTAACCAGGCTGGTGTTTCTGGACTATTGATGAAAACGTCATTGGGACTTAGAATGGTTATGTATCCGGTTTTACCATAAGGTATGGCCGAAATTTCACGCATAATTTTCTCAAGGCCAATCGTCAAGCTAACAACACCAATTTTTCGTGAGCCTGAAGTTACGACTCTGTCGACACTGATGACAAGCTCTTTAGATTCCAAGGTTTCGTATGGCTCTGATACGATGGTATCGGCTTCTTTAATCGCTGCCATATACCACCCTCTTAATCGAGGGTCATAAGGCGCTTTTGGACTGAACTGTGGGTACTCAATATAGCCACCAAGTTCTGTGCCTACTGAAATGAAAGAAATTAACGCATGTGTATTTCGAATCCCTTTAAAAAAATCGGCAATTAAACGTTCGCCTTCTGTATTATTACGCACAAATGTTGTTGGGTCAAAATCAACATAAGAAGTCACATCAGGAGCGACATTGACCACGCGTTCATCGTTAGCAATCATGGTGGTTAAGTTTCGCATTTGATTTAGAATCGCATCGTCTACATGATTCGCAGTCTGTTGCAAAATCACTTGTGTTTGCGAAACATTGTTCTCAAAAAGTAAATTTTCCATCTGATTTTTAATATAAAAACTACCGGCAATAAAAGGAATAAAACAGCCAATGAGTATACTCAATATAAGTTTGTTTCGAACGGATAGTTTTTTAAGCATATTGGCCTTCTTATACAATGTGATTTTTGTAAATAAAATGGAAATCTTAATGTTTATAGTTTAACATTTGACTTAATAAGTTGCCACATAATTTTATACGGTTCTTTATTCTTCGTGATAAATAAGGTAACATTAAGAAGCAGATGTTTGAAAAATTGGGAGGTAATTATGGGAAAATGTGTCGTTTTAGCAGAAAAACCATCAGTGGGTCGAGATATAGCACGCGTCCTTAAATGCAATCAGAAAGGCAATGGCTATTTTGAGAACAATCAATACATCGTTACTTGGGCTCTTGGTCACCTTGTGACTTTAGCAGATCCAGAAGTTTACGATGTTAAATATCAGAATTGGCGACTTGAAGATTTACCCATGATACCTGAGCCTTTGAAGCTTGAAGTGATCCCACAAACAAGGGCACAATTCAATACCGTTAAGCAGTTGTTGCTGCGCAAAGAAGTCGACACCATTATCATCGCCACAGATGCAGGTAGAGAAGGTGAACTTGTTGCAAGATGGATTCTCGAGAAGGTGGGTATCAAAAAACCAATAAAGCGTTTATGGATTTCATCCGTGACGGACAATGCGTTATTGGATGGTTTTTCAAAACTTAAAGAAGGCAAATCATATGAAAACCTTTATGCATCGGCATTGGCGCGTTCCGCAGCTGATTGGTATGTTGGTATGAATGCAACACGTGCACTTACTACGAAATTCAATGCACAATTGTCATGTGGCAGAGTTCAGACCCCAACTTTAGCCATGATTGCAAACCGTGAAACGGAGATCCAAAAGTTTGTTTCTCAAACGTATTATGGGTTAACCGTGATGGCAAAAGGCATTCATTTGACTTGGTTTGATCAAAAAAATCAAACGGTACAAACTTTTGACAAAACAAAGATTGAGCAGATTTTTCAGAAGCTCAAAGGCAAAGATCTGTTGATTGAAAAGGTAGACAAATCTTTAAAGAAAACGTTTGCACCAAGTCTATATGATTTGACGGAACTTCAAAGAGAAGCAAATAAACGCTATGGGTACTCTGCAAAGCAAACGCTTAATATCATGCAAAAGCTTTACGAAACCCATAAAATATTGACTTACCCGAGAACCGATTCAAGGTTTATTTCGAGAGATATCGTACCAACACTGAAAGAGCGCATCAAGGCCTGTGGACTAGGCGCATTTGGTGGGTTTGCAGGACAGATTTTAAGAGCACCAATTCTTCCGAATAAATCATTTGTAGATGATACAAAAGTTACCGACCATCATGCAATCATTCCAACTGAACAGATTGTGCAACTGAATCTATTGTCATCAGAAGAAAGAAAAATTTATGATATGGTTGTCAAGCGCTTCTTGGCGGTTTTATTACCCGCTTTTGAATATGAGCAGACAAACATCGTGGCAAGCGTTGGCGATGAATCTTTTAAAGCAAAAGGTAAACGGATCATTAACATGGGGTGGAAGGCTATTTATGATAATAGTTTTGAAGATGAGGACAATAACGGTGGCCTTAAAGATCAAACGCTGCCACTTGTAACTGTGAAAGAGCGATTGACCCAAGAAGGCCTTAAGGTAACCAGCGGGATAACACAACCCCCAGCTTATTATACAGAAGGGACTTTGCTAACCTCTATGGAACACCCGAATAGAAACATGACTTGTGGTATTGGCACGGTAGCCACACGTGCTGATATAATCGAAAAAATATTAGGTTCATTTTTAATAGAAAAAAAAGGAATTTCGCTTCATATAACCTCCAAAGGCAAACAACTTTTGCAATTGGTACCAAAAGACCTCAAAACACCAGATCTTACAGCGAATTGGGAAACAAAACTCGAACAAATTGCGACAGGCCAGTTAAAAAAAGAGCAGTTTATTAGTGACATTAAAAACTACGCAAAAGCATTGGTTATTGAAATCAAAAATAGTTCCGCTCAGTTTAAACATGACAATGTATCAAGAGAAAAATGTCCAGATTGTGGTAAGTTTATGTTAGAAGTGACGGGTAAAAAAGGAAAAATGCTTGTATGCCAAGATCGTGCGTGTGGCCATAGAAAGTCATTATCTATCGTAACCAATGCAAGGTGCCCTATTTGTCATAAGAAGATGGAGATGCGTGGTGAAGGCGATCATAAAATTTTCACTTGCAAATGTGGTCACCGTGAAAAGCTTGAATCTTTCAATGCACGTAGAAAAGAAGCCGGAGATAAAGGCAATGTGAAAGATGTCCAAAAATATATGGAAGAACAAAAGCAACAACAAACGAATGAGTCACCATTTGCAGAGGCTTTGCGAAAACTGAATTTGAACAAATAAAAGGATGAAATAGAAAAATGTAATATATATTTTTTTAAAGATATAATAGTTTCATTTCTAAATTTGATATGTTACAATGTGTTCATGTGTTTCAACACTAATCGAATTTAGGAGGCAGTTTTTGAAAAAAATCTTGAGTAAATGGAATCAATTAAGCTTAGTAAAACGTATTCTTATAGGCTTAGTAATCGGTATTATCCTCGCAATTGCAATACCAGAACAGGCATCTTTCGTAGTAATTTTTGGTTCTCTTTTTGTTAGTGCTTTAAAAGCCGTCGCACCATTATTGGTTTTCTTTTTAGTAATGGGTGCAATTTCTCAGCATAAAGCCGGTCATCAAAGCAATATGAAAACCATTATTGGACTTTATCTTTTAGGAACTTTTTTGGCGAGTGTTATTGGCGTTGTTGCCAGTTTCATGTTCCCAGTTACGTTGACCATGGCAGCAGGCGTTGAAAGCATCACCCCTCCTGGTGGCGTCGTTGAAGTTTTAAAAACATTGTTGCTCAATATCGTAGACAATCCAGTGAAAGCTTTGTTTAACGCAAACTACATTGGTATTTTGGCATGGGCGGCGATCGTCGGTTTTTCATTAAGAACAGCTGCCGATTCTACAAAAACAATGATTTCAAATTTTGCAGATGCATTGTCTCACATTGTTAGACTCATCATAAATTTTGCACCGCTTGGTATTTTGGGTTTAGTGTTTGATTCAATTGCAACTAACGGCCTTGAGTCTTTACTCAGTTATGGACAACTTTTAGCTGTGTTGATCGGTTGTATGTTATTTGTTGCATTGGTTGTCAATCCAATTATTGTGTTTACACAAATTAAACAAAATCCTTACCCACTTGTATTTAAATGCTTAAGAGTCAGTGGTTTAACGGCCTTCTTTACACGTAGCTCAGCGGCTAATATTCCAGTTAATATGGAGTTAGCAGAAGATTTAGGTTTAAATAAAGACAATTATTCCGTGTCAATACCACTAGGCGCAACCATTAATATGGCAGGCGCTTCAATTACAATTTCAGTTCTTACACTTGCTGCAGTTCACACATTAGGCATTCAGGTAGATTTTGCAACGGCATTGATTTTAAGTGTACTAGCAGCTGTAAGTGCATGTGGTGCTTCTGGCGTTGCTGGTGGTTCATTGCTATTGATTCCACTTGCTTGTAGCTTGTTCGGTATCTCTAATGATGTTGCAATGCAAGTTGTTGGTGTAGGCTTTATCGTAGGTGTGTTACAAGATTCTTGTGAAACAGCCCTTAATTCATCAACAGATATTCTTTTCACAGCTGCAGCAGAATTTTCAGAATGGAAAAAAGAAGGTAAAGCGATCGTACTACCTAAGTAGTCATTAAAGGTTAAATACGGCATGCATTACAAAGACACGTAATGAATTAAACTTAAATTCATTACGTGTCTTTTTATTTGTTCATATTTAAGCCATAAATAGATAGTAAACTTATTAAAAGAAATAAAATAATAAGTTAAAGCTTATTAAATTTTAGGAGGCAAGTATGTTGATATATGCAATAATAGCAATCACATTAGCACTTATTTTTTATTCGTATGGGGTATGGAGTGAAAAATTACAAGGGGGGTTAAAGAAGAAACACCTTTACATCTTCGGACTCGGTTTAATTTTTGATACACTCGGAACAACGTTGATGAGTATCATGGCAGAAGGCAGCTTTAAGCTCAATTTTCACGGCATTACGGGTTTAACTGCAATTTTACTGATGCTCTTTCATGCAATCTGGGCGGCAATTGTATTACGCAAGAACGATGAAAATATGAAAAAAAACTTTCATAAATTCAGTATTATTGTTTGGTTAATTTGGCTGGTGCCATATCTATCCGGCATGCTTTTCGGTATGGGAATGGGACAATAATTACAGTTGACATTCCACTTGAAAAAAGTTAGAATCAAGATAAATTATGCAGTATGCATTTGAAACTGCATAAAATGGAAAATAAAGGGGAAAAAACGCATGAAACCATCCATAAATCCAAATTTGTCAATCGTAGGGGTAGCTATTGATCTAGGTGCAGGGACGCCGGGTGTGAGCCTTGGTCCTGCAGCTATAAGATATGCCGGTATCGTTGAGCGATTAAAAAACATAGGTTACGACGTCGTTGATCAGGGCGATATCGTTGCAGTTAAACCAGCAAGTCCGCATTCAGAAGGCACAAATCTTAAAAATTTGGATGAAGTAACCCGTGTTAATACGGAACTTTGTAAAAAAGTATCTGATGTTATGTCAGAAGGTAGGTTTCCTCTTGTATTAGGTGGTGATCATAGCATTGCCATTGGCACGATAGCCGGAATCTTACAACATAAAAGCAAACTTGGCGTCATATGGTTTGATGCGCATGGAGATATCAATACCGATGAGACGTCACCGTCAGGTAACATCCATGGTATGCCCGTTGCAGTAAGTTTAGGCCTTGGCCACCACCGATTGACAGCCATTGGTGGTTCAGATAAAAAACTTGATGCTAAAAAAATCGTCTTTATCGGATGCAGAGACTTAGATGCAGGCGAGAGAAAAATACTCAAAGATTTAGGTATTACTGTTTTCACAATGCATGAGATTGATCGACTTGGCATGACTGAAGTTATCAATCGTGCAATTGCCATTGCATCAGACGGAACAGAGGGGATACATGTTAGCTTTGATTTAGATAGCATGGATCCAGTATTTGTTCAAGGAACAGGCACGCGCGTACCAGGCGGCCTCACATATCGTGAAAGCCATTTAGCGCTTGAGATGATTGCGTTAACGAATAAAGTGGTTAGTGCTGAATTTGTAGAAGTTAACCCAATAATCGATAACAAAAATCAAACGGCTAAAACAGCGGTTGCGTTGATTGGTTCATTGATGGGCGAATGGTTGATATAAAGAAAGAGTAGAGGACCCCCTCTACTCTTTTTTATAGGCTTAAGTTGTTGAAAATGAAAATGAAGTCCGCTGTACATACGGTGAATCTGGTGTCACAAAATGCACCGTATCGAGTTTATTATTGACGATATTAGGCAAGTCCTGTGTTTCAAAACAAATGCCAGAATGTTGTTTGAATTGCTTTCCAGATGGACTTTGTGCCGTATGCAAAAAGTTGCCGCTGTAGATGATAACATAAGGCTGTGTGGTTGTAACTTGCATTATTCTTCCAGATTGAGGATCACTCAATTTGACAAACGGGTTTATACTTTCGCATTTAAACGGGTGATCGATACCAGCTGTGTTTGAGAAAATGTTTGGTTTCAAATCAAGAATAGACTGTATGTGCGTTTCTGAGTTTGAATCTGGAATGGCTACCTGTATAGGCATGCGTTCGATTGGTAGATTTTCACTATCAAGGCGCACAAACTCCGTACAATTTAGTTTCAAATTATGTGCCAATATCGTTTGTTCTGGATTTCCAGTTAAGTTGAAATAACTGTGATTTGTCAAAGATAAGTAGGTTTTCACGGTGGTCGTTGCTAAGAGGTCAATCGTAAGTGTTTCATCAGAAACCGTATAAGTCAGCTGATAATTTAATTCACCATCATTTCCCTGTATTGTTTTGGAATCATAAGTCAAAATGACTTGGCATTGTGTGACAGATTTTATAGACCATATGACATTATGAAGGCCGTCTTTGCATGAATGTAAGCTGTTAGGGTGATCACTGACATCGAGAGATAAAACGTGATCATCCATTATCATTTGTCCCTCTTTTGTTCGCCCAGCAACTGGGCCAATAAAACACCCTAAGTATAATGGATTTGATAAATAATCATCATATTCGGTATAATTCAGAACAACATTTTCGCGTTTGCCAGTGCTATCTTTGGCCATAATCTCATTTATAATGCCGCCTAAATTAAGAATTTTGACGCTGAAACCGCTCTCACTTTTTAAGTCGATACATTTTACTTTTGACATGCAAATCCCCTTAAACTTTAATAAAATGGCTATTTAAAACGTTGTATCAAATCATACTGCTGAATATCAAGTGTGTCAAGGCTAAAATCTGTTGTCGTTTTTTTGACCGATTAACGCATATGTCGTTTACGATGCCATTTATTCCAATTTTGTGACATAAATCACATAAATGGAAAACGATAAACGCTATGCTATCAGTAAGTATGAAAATGACGATTATAGAATTGAAGCAAATTGCGTTTAACTTAGGAGATAAAAACATTATGAAAAATACAAACATTATGAAAAACACAAGTAATATGGATCATTATTTAAGCGTTGATACAGATAAAATCGACAAAATTATGGCTATGAAATTGAGCTATTTAAAAGGTGAAATCTCACTGCAAGAAGCAAAAGAACGGATGCAGACTTCTTTTGCTTACGTTACGGCTCAAGAATTTGCACTTTGCGAGCAAAATTTAGTGAAACACGGTATCTCTGACGATGAACTTGCCGAACGTTTGCCTGAAATTCTACAAATTTTCGAGGGTTTACTTGTGTCAGAAAAGCAACCGGTCGCTTTGGGGCATCCCATTGACACCTATCTAAAAGAAGTCAACGCCATACGCGGGGTTCTCTCTGAGATGAAGCACATGATGGCCGGTAAATTCATAAAGAATCAGTGGCTAGAGCAATATGAAAAGCTCAGTCAAATTGCGATCCATTTTTCTAGAAAACAAAATCAATTGTTTCCCGCTTTAGAAGGCAAGGGGTTTGATAAGCCTTCAAAAATCATGTGGACATTAGAAAATAAGATTAGAGAACAAATCAAACAGGCATTGGTCTATTTAAATTCTGATGAAATAGAAGCATTCTTAGACCTTCAAAACGAAGTCGTCAATAGTGTTGAAGACATGATGGTAAAAGAAGAAGAAATTTTATATCCAACCGCACTTGAAATGCTGGGGGATGACGATTTTATTAAAATGCGCAGTGGTGATGATGAAATTGGATATTGCTTGATTGAAACACCACACCCTTATGGTGACGTAATCAAGGCGTCAAACAATCATGCACTTTTAAAAGATTTAGCTCACTTACTTAAAAAACATGGTGCGCTTGACACTGTCAATGGTGCGCATCTTGACGTTAAGCAAGGTAAATTGACGCTTGAACAAATCAATCTCATTTTCAAACACCTCCAAGTAGACCTCTCATATGTTGACGAAAACGAGATTGTCAAATTTTATAGCGATACAAAACATCGCGTATTTCCAAGAAGTCCTGGAGTCATTGGCCGAAGGGTACAAAACTGCCATCCAAAAGAAAGTGTCCATCTCGTTGAAGAAGTAATCAGGGCTTTTCGTGCAGGCGAACAAGAGGAAGCAGAATTTTGGCTCGAAATAGGGGGTAAATTTATATACATCATCTATAATGCGGTAAGAGATGAATCGGGGGCTTTTAGAGGTGTCCTTGAAATGATGCAAGATGTAACACACATTAGAAGCCTTCAAGGTTCTCAACGATTGTTATCCTGGGAAAAATCGAATCGTGAATCAAATATAGAGTCAGCCTCAAAAAGTTCAGAGACGTTAGCAACCAATGCATATGGTATTACTAAAGATACGTTAGTCGGCGACCTTGTGAAAAAATACCCTTATATTAAATCATTTTTAATTGCCCTATCACCTAACTATAAAAAGTTGAGCAACCCCATTTTATTCAAGACGATGTCTTCCCTTGCAACAATTGAGATGATTGCAGAACGCGGACACTTGCAAGTAGACGCTATGATTGATAAACTAGTAACTGAGATCGATTCAAAAAATAATAGTAACAAGTAGAATGCGTTGATTATAAGCGTGGCCGATTCTCGTGCTGCGATTCAATTATTTCAAGATAGTAGGTAAAAATGATCGGTAGATTTAATATGATTGGGATGCGAACATTTAAGACAGGATTGGCAGTGATTGTTACTTTATTAGTCAGCGATTTGTTAGCTTTATCAAATCCTTTTTTTGCTGCGATTGCGACGATTTTTGCCATGGAATCATCGATATCAGCCACTTTTATAGCGGTGAGAGATCGTATGTATGGTACAGTACTTGGTGCCGTTGTGGCATTTATTTTCTCAATGATTATGCCTGTAAATGCATTGACTGTTGGCATTGGCATCGTTATCGTCATCTATTTATGCAATGTATTCAAATGGCAGGGCACCATCAAGATTTCAACAGTCGTGTTTCTAGCGATTCTTCTTGGTTTTAAAGAAGGTGGCCAATTTGAATATGCTTTTTTTAGGACAATGGATACATTTATTGGCCTTATCATTAGTACCCTTATTAACTATTTTGTATTTCCTCATAATGTCGGTGAAAAAGTAAACAAGTCAATTGTTGATATCCATGTATTAATCAATGAAATGCTTTTCAAAATTGATAAGCCAAATGGTGCGCTTGATCTTAAATTAATTGCGCGAGACCTTAAATTGTTAGAAGGTGACATTGATGTTATGAAGCATCATTTTGATATTTTACAAAAGGAAATTAAAATCTCTATTAATACTAAATATGATATGAAAATGATTCAGAGAACGCTTGAAACATTCAATACGATTTATCATCATTTGGCAAACTTAGTTACACTTTATGAAGATTCGGAATTTGAAAATCAAATCGCGATTAAGGCATATCACATTGAGAAAATCAAACAGTTTGAGAGGGCTATTCCTAAATGATAATTATGCTTATTTTCAACCAAATTGGGTAGAAATATAATGACCTAGTTGGTTAGAAAGAAGGTGACTGTGTATGTTGAATATTGTACTTCAAGATGACTTGAAGGACTACCTAAGACAGCATCATCATAACGAAATTTCTTTGAGACTTGTTCACAATGATTACGCAACAGGAAATGTTTATACAGAGGTGCCACGTATTCGATTCAAAGCACCCCATGATATCGACAATTTCGATGCATATACTGTAGATGATGTCAGAATATTTGTTGATAAAGACGTCAAAGCAAATGAAGAAACCATTGAATTTTATGATGAATCTATGCTCGGAATTCATAGGTGTCATGTCAAAGGTGTTAGACTCGATCAAAAAATAATATGATTTAAGTGTAAAAGGCTAAATGAAAACCATGAACAAATAGGTTCATGGTTTTTTATGGGTTAAGAGGCTAACAAGTTATGTAAACCACGCGTAATCTTCTTTTAAATGGGTAACTATATAATGACTTGAAAAAGTCAGAAGGAAGGTGACTGTTATGTTAAACGTTATACTTCAAGATGATTTGAAGGCATACCTCAAACAGCATCATCATGACGAACTCGCGTTAAGAATTGTTCGAACCAATTTTACGATTGGCGACAATGATGCGCTCGAACCACAAGTATACCTTGAAACACCTCAGAATAGGGATGACTATGATACCTATTTAATTGATGGAATCAAGGTGTATGTCGAAAAAAATATCGAGGCTTTTGATGATACAATTGAATTGTTTGAGGACAAGTTCTTTGGTGTTCATAGATGCCATGTATTTGGTGTCAAACTCGATCATTAATAACAGCCTAAGTTGAACCCATTTAAAAACCCATGCGTTTGTAATTAACGTATGGGTTTTTTAGTGAATTGAGGCATTATTGTTGCAATGGTTATAAGAAGTGCACCTACAATGCCCTGTATGCCAACAACTTCACCTAACAACAGCCACCCTAAAAAAGCACCGAATATCGGTTCAAAGACATAAAGGAGTGCTGTTCGAGATGCGGAGACGATGCTTTGGGCATAATTAGCCATAAGGTACGCAAGACTGGTACAACCAAGGCTTAATATGAGTAAGTTTCGGAGCATAAGAGGCGTAAGCGCTTGAAAAGATAAATCGGTAATGGGTGATTCAAAAATGAAAGCGAGAATCAAACTAAGGAGTCCAACGGTCAACACTTGGACCGTGGCGATGTTGAGTGGGTTGCCATTTTTCACATAAACTTCAACTCTAAGTATGTAAAATGCCACAATAACAGTGCCAAGTACAGTGATTAAATCGCCGATATTGAGACCACCTTGTGCACCATCTAGCGTAACAAGTGCAAGTCCCAAAAGTGCCACTAAGGTAGAAAACCATACAATTCTAGATTGTGCTTGTTTCATTAAAAACGTTAAAATGATGGGAACGAAGACGACATTGCTGCCGACGATAAATGCATTTTTAGCAACCGTTGTATATTTAAGGCCATAAGTATGAAAAATGAAGGCAAGAAAAAGAAGAATACCGGTCACAAGTCCACCTTTAATCTGTTGTTTATCTGGTTTGAATTTCCCAAGGAGCGAAAGTGCTAAAATCAAAACAATGCCACCAACCACAAACCGAGATGCCATAAATGTAAAAACGCCCATCGAATCTAGGAGTGGTTTCGTAAGGGCAAAGGATGCACCCCAAAATGCTACAGATAAAAGGAGCATGAGTTCTGCAATTGTATGTTTCATGTCTAACCTCAAATTTTGTCATTAATTCAATTTTACATTAAAAAGGTTTGAATGTAACCCTAAAATATAGAAGTGAACGCGTAACCTGTGAAAATTTTGTTTTCTCTGTTATAATAAAGTGTATGCAACTTAAAACTATCGTGAAAGAAGGCAATATGAAACAATCATTTTCAGATTTTGGACTCTCACAAGAAATATTAAAATCGCTCGAAGAGCTAGGATATAGCAGCCCTACAGAAGTTCAAGGCAAAGTTATCCCGAAAGTACTGTTACATGAAGACTTAATCGTTATTTCAAAGACAGGTAGTGGTAAAACGGGTGCCTTTGGTATCCCAATGCTCCACGCACTTGAAAAAACGGATGATGGTCCGAAAGCATTAATCTTGACACCGACTAGGGAGCTTGCTGTACAGGTTGATCAAGATTTAAAACAAATGTCAAAATACAAACCAGTGAGAACGACGGTCCTTTATGGGGGACACAGTATGCAACAAGAAATAGAAAAGCTTTTAAAAGGTGCTGAAATAGTAACAGGTACCCCAGGAAGAGTCTTTGACCATATCAATCAGGGCAACTTAAAAATGAATAAAATCGAATACTTGGTGCTCGATGAAGCGGATCGAATGCTCGATATGGGTTTTTTTGATCAAGTGCAGCGCATTATTAAGAGAATTCCAGGAAACCGCGTCACCATGCTGTTTTCTGCAACGATGCCACCTGAAATACAAAAGTTATGTAGAACGTATATGAAAACACCAGAGACGATTGAAATTGAATCTGAAACTAAAACAGTAGACTCAATTTCACAATTTTATTATAAAGTAGATGCCAATGAAAAGCGCAAACAGCTTCACCGAATCTTAACAGTAGAGCAACCAGAAAGTTGTATGGTTTTTTGTAACACGCGTTTTGCAGTTGATAAAGTCAATGAATTCCTTGAAAGTAAAGGCTATACTTGTAAAGCTTTGCATGGTGCCAATTCACAAAGCAATCGCATGCGTTCCATTCAGCAGTTTAAAAAAGGTGACTTTGAAGTTTTAGTTGCAACGGATGTCGCTGCACGAGGTATTCATGTGGATGATTTATCTTTGGTCATCAATTACGATGTACCTTTAGAGAAGGACGGTTATGTACACCGTATAGGACGTACAGGACGTGCAGGCAATGGTGGGCGTGCTATCACACTCGTTACGAAGGACGATTTATTCTCACTTTATGAAATTGAAGAGCATGTTGGTGTGTTAATTCAAGAAGAACCATTACCGACGGATGAAGAAGTGGCTTCAAAACCACAAAAAACGCCAAAACCAAGAGTAAGAGTTGAACATTCTGCAGCGACTGGCCATAAGACGGGCAGGGCGCACGGCCATTCAAAACCACAGGGACAAGAGCTTAAAGGGAAGTCAGTTGATGCTAAAAAACCTTCACATCACTCTAAGCCTGCGCATCAATCTAAACCTGCGCATCAATCTAAACCCAATAAACCACAACCAGTGGCTGCGATAGCGCGACCAGCAGCGGAGGTCAAAAAACCGCCTGAAGCCATCACAAAACCAGCAACGGCAGTCACAAAACCAATCCCATCAAGCACAACGCCGATTATGAAGCAGACTGAAAATAAACCACCAAAACGTGAATCAATACTTACAAAACTGACAAAGCTATTTAAGAAATAAGCGTTTGAGAAAGTGAGGCACATATGGCAACAATCTTTCACTATACATTGACGGATGAAGAAACTTTTGAAACAATTTTTAATCAAGACAACTGCATCATGAATCACGTTGTGATGCCAAAAGGCAAAGTGTTTCCAAAACACCCTACAGATGCACAGGTGTTCATTACCGTTTTAAGAGGTGAGTTAACGGTTGTTCTTGAAGAAGATGCACCCATACGCCTTACAAGAGGTCAGGTTGCCAATGTACCTCAAGGGGTCGAATCCTCCCTAGGAAATTTGAGCGACGACGTTGTGGAGCTTATGGTGCTTAAGCTAAAGACTGAATTTGTTTTAGAATCGTAAGGATAAATTTGAAGCGCACATACATTTAGGACAACCAACAGGTTGTCCTAAAACTTTTTACATAACATAAACGTCTAAATAGTGTAAGCTTACAAAAATAAATAGTGGAGATATTCATGAATAAGAAAAAACAGATGGTGCAGCAATTTCAAAATTATATTATGACACATAAAAATGCCCATTATAGACTTGCTTATAGTTATACAAAGCATCAAGAAGATGCATGGGATATTGTGCATGAAAGTATTTTAAAAGCATTAAATTCAATCGACAAAAGCAAATGTCCAGACACCATGAGCAGTTGGTTTTATAAAATTCTGGTGAATACATCTCTGGATTTTCTACGAAAAAAAAAGAAGTTTATCCACTATGAGCAAGATGTCATCGAAAATAAGCTAGAGACAATAGACCAATATGTTGACTTTGATTTGCAAGTTGCCATTGAGCAATTGCCCACTGATCTTAAGACGATTATTGTTTTGCGCTATTTTGAAGATATGAAAATAGTTGATATAGCAAAAATTCTTGATGAAAATGAGAACACTTTGAAAACAAAGCTTTATAGAGGGCTAAAATTATTGAGAATCGAACTTCAGGAGGATTGAAATGCCACAATTTAATGAAATCAAATCCAATTATAGAACTGTTGAACCACCGGCAGATATAGAGTTGCGCATCAAACGCAGCTTTAAGCACGCTCAAAATTACAAATGGAAAAATACCGCTCGTAAAACGATTTTTATTGCCGCATCATTAATGATACTATTGACGGCTGCTGTAAATGTAAATCATGATTTTGCGATGACATTATCCGAAATTCCTGTGTTTGGTCAAATCATAAAAGTATTGCACCTTAAATTTGAGGTAATAGAAACCGATAACGTCTATGCGAATATTGAAGCACCTGTGATTACAGGACTTGAAAATGAAACGCTTCAAGCAACGCTAAATGCAAAATACTTCGAAGAAAATAAAGCGCTATACGAAACATTCAAAAAAGAGATGGCAGCTATTGAGGAAGCGGGTGGCCACCTTGGGATTGATAGTGGCTTCGAAATAAAAACGGACACGGACCAAATTCTATCAATCGGTCGATATTATGTTAACACAGTAGGTTCTTCGTCCACGACGTTTCAGTTTGATACCATTGATAAAATTGAAGGAATCATGATTACTTTACCGAGTTTATTTGTTGATGATTCTTATGTTGAGCGTCTGTCAACCTATCTTATAACTTTTATGAAAGCAGACATGGTGTTAAATCCCGACAATGTTTATTGGGTAAGGGAAGATGATTTTGATCCGTTTGTGTCTATTTCTCCCGAACAAAATTTTTATTTGACCGAAAATGGCAAATTAATGATTTCGTTTGACAAATATACAGTTGCACCGGGTTACATGGGTGTCGTAGAATTTGAAATTCCAACTGAAACGATCTCAGATATTTTAGTGAGTAACCGTTATATCAAATAGAATTTTTGATAGTTTTAGACTAATATTAAAGACCTCAACCCTAAGTATGCCTTATGATTGAGGTCATTTTAACTTCTCAGTATGACGCATGGTCGCTAATCTGTCTCATTAGGGTCTTTAAGTCTCATAAAGAATTTAATGATTTCATTGACTATGAGTGGCATTAAAGCAAATCCAAAGACTAACAGCCAGTCATTAACCGATAACATCTGCACTTTGAAAGCGGCTGCAAGTAAGGGTATTGAGATAACACCAAGTTGTAAAAGTAAACCAATAACAATGGCGCCAATGAGATACTTATTGCTGAAAAAGCCCACTTGGAAAATGGATTTTTTTGAATGTCTCATTGACAAGGAATAAAAAAGTTGTGAAGCAGCTAGCACGACGAACGCCATGGTGCGTGAGTAAGTGAGTGCATCGCTGGTAATATTTTTTGAATCCAAACTAAATCCGTGTTCATATAGGCCGTAGTAGAAAGCGACTAAAGTCAAAACACCAATTAATGTGCCACCAATTAAAGCCCTCACACCTGCACCGCCCGCAAAAAAGCTCTCTTTAGGGTTTCTAGGCTTTTTCTTCATAATATCTTTATCACCAGGATCAACGCCAAGTGCAATGGCTGGTAAAGTATCTGTCACTAGATTGATCCATAGAATTTGTGTTGGCAATAAAGGAATTGGCCAGAAAAATAGAACGGAGAAGAAAATCGCAATAATCTCACCCAAGTTACATGACAATAAGAAGATAACGGATTTTTTAATATTGCAATAAATGTTTCTGCCTTCTTCAATCGCATTGACGATGGTTGAGAAATTGTCATCGGTCAAAATCATATCGCTGGCACTTTTTGAAACATCCGTACCTGTAATACCCATGGCGACGCCGATATCGGCATATTTAAGTGAGGGTGCATCGTTAACACCGTCACCCGTCATGGAAACGATATTGCCAAGCGCTTTAAAAGCTTTAACGATCTTAACTTTATGCTCAGGGGATACACGTGCGAATACCCTTAAATTTGGAATGCGTTCAACAAAAGCGTCATCAGAAAGTGCGTCAATTTCGGCACCTGTTATGCTTTGTGAGAGTTCAGTAGCGATGCCAAGTTCTTTGGCTATGGCAAATGCAGTGTTTTTATGGTCACCTGTAATCATGATTGAACGGATGCCCGCACCTTTTGCGACGTCAATGGATGCTTTAACTTCAAGTCTTGGCGGATCGATCATGCCTACGATACCTATAATGACGAGGTCGCTTTCCATATGTTCAGGTTCAATGCGTCCTTTGGTATCCTTAAACCCCACACCAAGCACTCTAAGTGCGTTATTTGACAAGACCTCAGTGACATCAAGGTATTTATGCTTCATCGCTTCTGTAAGCGGCACAATGTCACCATTAACCAGTGCGTGTGTTGCGTGTTTTAAAAGGTTATCAATAGCGCCTTTTGTATGCACTCTATAACCACCGTCGTGTACATTGAGTGTCGACATAAGTTTTCGATCTGAGTCAAATGGTTTCTCACCCACGCGTTTGTAGACGCTATTAAGTGATTTACGTGTCAAATTATAACGATCACCCATGACAACGAGTGCTACTTCTGTGGGATCACCTGTGCTTTGGCCGTTTTCATAGGTGGCATCTGAGCAAAGGACAAATGAAGTAATAAGTGCTTGTGTTTCAGCATCCGCTTGTAACGTTTCGTTCCCCGATTCTAAGTCGAGAAGGTTATCTAAAGTATAATGTTTTACGACGGTCATTTTATTTTGTGTCAGTGTGCCGGTTTTATCGGAGCATATAATATTAACGGAACCTAATGTTTCAACCGCAGGAAGCCTTTTGACAATGGCATGGATTTTTGACATCCTAGTGACGCCAAGCGCTAACACAATTGCGACAATTGCGGGCAGTCCTTCTGGAATGGCTGCAACGGCCAAACTAATTGCGGTTAAGAACATTTCGAATAAATCTCTTTTTTGTATTAATGCAACGATAAAAATCAATGCACAGATACCAATTGCTAAAAAACCAAGGGTCTTGCCAAGTTCTTCGAGCCTTTTTTGAAGTGGGGTCATTTCCTCAATGTCTTCATCGAGGATTTTGGCAATTTTGCCCATTTCAGTTTCCATAGCAGTGGCAACAACGACACCTTCGCCACGACCATAAGTAACAAGCGTTGACATGAAAGCCATATTGATTTTGTCACCAATGGGCGTTTTAGGATTGGGAAGTATTTCTTTGGCATTTTTTTCGGAAGGAACGGATTCACCTGTCAAGGCCGATTCTTCAATTTGCAGATTGGCACTTTCAATCAATCTAAGATCAGCTGGGATAAAGCGACCTGCATCGATGATGATGATATCGCCGGGCACAATCCATTCAGAACCAATCTCAATGACTTCACCATTGCGACGCACCAACGATTTTGGCGTAGTCATTTTTTGAAGGGCTTCAATGGCTTTTTCAGCTTTAAATTCTTGAACAACACCGATGATAGCGTTTAGCGCGACCACTAACAAAATAATCACCGCATCGACATATTCGCCAATGGCAATTGTAATCACCGCTGCCCCTAAGAGTACATAAATCAACATATCTTTAAGCTGTGCTAAAAATAACACAATCAGCTTTTTTTTGGGCTTGCCTTTTAATTTATTTTCACCATATTGGTCTAATCTCTTTTGTGCTTCTTCGTTTGACAGGCCTCGATGTTGCTCAACTTTTAGTTCAGTCAACACTTGTTCTTGTGTTTTTGAAAACCACATGTAAACGCCTCCTTCTATGCTTCTAATTAGATTATAGCTTGTTTTTGGGGTGTTTCAATAAAAAAACTCTTAAATGCGTTTATATCGATATAAAAGAAACATATTAAGGGGAACAACTTGACAAAGTAAGGCTATTAGGCTTAAATTTAAATAAGACATGCATGCTGATGTGGCTCAGCGGTAGAGCAGCGCACCCGTAATGCGCAGGCCGTGGGTTCAATTCCCACCATCAGCTCCAAAATAAAAGGTACCCTAAGTTGACAATCAATGTTAAATAGAAAGAGGTTTTTATGAGAATCGTTGCAGATAGTAGTTGTGATTTAAACGACCAAATTAAGCGCGAAATTGAAATAACGCTAGTCCCTTTGACACTCTCTGTGGGAGATCGTGAGTTTAGAGATGATGCAACCTTAGATGTTATTAGAATGTTAGATGAATTTGATTCAAGCAAGGAAGTACCAAAATCTTCTTGTCCATCGCCACAAGACTTTATCGATGCATACACACCAGAGGGTTCGGTATTTGTGATAACCATCACCGCGGCATTAAGTGGAACCTACAACAGTGCTGTACTTGCAAGAGAGTTATTTTTGCAAGACCATCCAGATAAATTTATTCACGTATTCAATTCAAAAGGTGCATCTGTGAAAGAAACCTTAATTGCACTCAAACTGGATACGTTGATCAAACAAAAAATGAATGAGAATGACATCGTAAAAGAAGTGAACCAATACATGGAAAATATGTTTTTCTATTTTCAGTTGGGGTCTTTGGATACCATGATCAAAAATGGCCGTATTTCAAAGATGAAAGGTATTATAGCCAATGCCCTTAATATCAAACCAATATTAACTGTAGACGACAATGGTGAAGTACAGCTTGTTGAGAATGTTAGAAGTGAGAAAAAATCAATTCAGTATATCGTCGATTTGATTGGCAAATCATGTAATAATTATTCTGAGCGCATCCTTGCAATTTCACATTGTGAAGCACTTGAAAAAGCTGAGAAGATTAAAGCTGAAGTTGCTAACAAATACGCATTTAAAGAAATTTTGATTATCCCTATGAGAGGTCTTAGTAGTACATATACAAATAGAGGGGGCATCATTTTAGGGTATTAAGTTCTTTGCATTATCTTGACAAAATAGCTCTAAAAGTTTATACTTTCATCATTAAAGGCTGTGAAGAGAAGAGTAATGAGGTTAGACACGCACAGAGAGTTCTCGAAGGTGAGAGAGAATCGTCGTCGGCATCATGAATCAAGACTTGGAGCCGCGCTTCGGATCAATTTTGATGTTGCGACGTAGGTTCACGTTACAGAACATAGGTATTTTAATGTACCTATTAAGGCTAATTTAGCGAACTAGGGTGGCACCGCGATGACATCGCCCCTACGGTCAATGACTGTAGGGGCGTTTTATTTTTTTGTACCGTGTACTGAATACAAAATCTTAAGATAGATTATAAAATATTGAGGAGGCTTAAATGTATACACCTAAGAAACCTAGACCAGAATTTCCAAAGCGTGCTATAATTACGGCTGGTATGCCATATGGCAACAAATCCCTACACTTTGGGCATATTGGTGGCGTTTTTATCCATGCAGACACTTACGCACGTTTTATGAAAGACAGAATCGGTGCGGACAATGTTATTTTTGTTTCAGGAACAGATTGTTATGGATCACCTATCCTTGCGAGTTACAAAAAACATATGGAAGAAACGGGTGAAGCAATTACTATGGAAGACTATGTGTTCCGCTATTATGGCCAACAGACGGCTACTTTAGCAGAATATGATGTTGCACCGAGTCTATATGGCGCATCTGCATTTGGTGAAAGTGGCGATGTGCATAAAAAGGTATCTGCCGAACTTTTTAAAGCATTACACGCACAAGGCGTTTTAAAAATCATGTCATCGCCTCAGTTCTATGACCCTCAGGAAAATGCTTATTTAAATGGCAGACAAGTTGTTGGAAAATGTCCAGTAGACGGTTGTCAATCTGAGCGCGCTTATGCTGATGAGTGTGGTCTTGGCCATCAATATATGCCAAATGAACTCATTGATCCCATGAGTACATTATCGGGAGAAAAACCCATTTTAAAAGACGTTAAAAACTGGTATTTCGTATTAGAGGATTATATGGCCCTTCTTAAAAATATGGTGGGCAAAATGCGCGCGGATAAACACGTGCGTGCAAATGTTGTCAATACCATTGATGAATTTTTAAAAGAGCCCGTTATTTATATTAAAAGAAAAGATCATGAAACCATCGTAGAAAAAGCACTTGAACTAGGCGCATCTGATATCAATGACGACGGCAAGAAACCGTCTGTAACCTATGTGTTTAAAACCCTTGAAGCGCGTGATGCGGCACGTGAGTTACTCGATGTGGAAGGCATGCGCTATAGAACGGGTAAAACATTGGTACCCTTTAGACTTTCAGGCAATATCGATTGGGGTGTTCCAGTACCTAATACAGAAGGTCTCGATGATTTAACCTTTTGGGTATGGCCAGAATCGTTATGGGCACCCATATCGTTTACAATTACCTACCTTAAAAGTATTCAAAAGCCCAGCGCGGATTGGACGAAATGGTGGCTTGATAAGGACGCAAAAGTCTATCAGTTCATTGGAGAGGACAATATCTATTTCTACGGGGTTGCGGAAATGGGCATGTTGATGGCATATCTTGGTATAAAACCCGAGGATCAATCAACACTTGAAAATGTTAATTTCCCTCAACTTGTCGCAAATTGTCATCTGCTTTTTCTAGATTCGAAAGCAAGTAGTTCAAGTGATATTAAACCACCAATGGCACAAGAACTGCTAAATTTTTATACGAAAGACCAACTTAGAATGCACTTTTTAAGTTTGGGATTATCTAAAAAAAGTGTCAGTTTTAGTCCTAAACCATTTGACCCGTCTTGTGATCCAGAAGCGCCGGATGTTGTACTTAAAGATGGTAATTTACTCACAAATGTCTATAACCGTTTGCTGAGGTCTTGTTTTTATACCTCTCAAAAGTACTTTGATGCCACTATTCCAAACGCGCCGATCAACGATGCAATCAAAGAAATCATCTACAAAGGCATCTATGATTATGAACACAATATGGCAAGGCATGAGTTTCATCTCGTCATTTACACAATCGACGATTTGATCAGAAATGTAAGCAAATACTGGGCGAAAAATATGAAGCTTGCAGATGATCAAGACAGTGATGCACTAAGAGCGGGTGTGCTTGCGGATTGCTTCTATGCGGCCAAAAGCATATTGACACTTCTTCACCCAATCACACCATCATCCTCTGAGTTAGTCAGAGCGTATCTCAATTTAAATACGTCACTTTGGTCATGGGATCACATCTTTGAAGAAACCAAAGGACACATGGACGACCCAGCAACGCATAAATTGAAAGTCATCGAGCCAAAATTTGATTTTTATAAAAAAGACGAAAGCCAATTTTAAAGTTTTCTTATGAAAACAGCACACATTCCCCAAGTGACAATGACATCTTGGGGAATGATTTTGTTGGTTTATACACTTTCATTTTTCTATGTTTTTGCGTATACTAGGTTATGGAGGTCATGATGAAAATAAAAACATATATTAACGGGTTATTAACGGCTTCAAAAAAACACGCTTTTGAAGATCCAGTAAAAGCCTTTGAATTGGCTAAAGAAGCGTTAAGGCATGCAGATTCTTTACATATGGATGTTGAAAGAGGCTTTGCTCTCTTTCATTTGGCTTATGCGTGTCGCGTAATGTCAGATTATAGCAATGGCTTAAAATACGCATTTGATGCGCTTGAAATTTTGAAAGCGAAGGGTAGTAGTTTAGGTATTTATAGAGTCAGTAATATTATTGGCATTATCTATTTTTATTTTGGTGCATTAACGGATGCACTTGAGTATTTTATGGCCGCTTTGGTTCTGGCTAAAAATCAAAACGATGTCGACTTAGAAACGGCTCTGCTCAATAATATTGGTGAAGTTTATCGGGAAGCAGGTGAACTGGACAAAGCGATGCAGTACTATAAGGAAGCATTGACGATCTCTAAAAAAAATCATTTAGAGCTTAATGTGTCTGCAATCTATTTGAATATTGGCGAAATTTTATTTCTTAAAGGTCAGCATAAATTGTCTCATCAAAAATTATTGAAAGGCTATGACATTGTCACAAGATATAATCGTCTTTTGGAACAAGGCGAAGCTGAGACAAAAATAGGGCGTTCGATCATGCTTCAAGGTAAGTATGATGAAGCCAAGCAAATCTTTTTGACGGCACTTAATAAACTTAATACAATTAACAATAAATATTACCTCGTCGATTTGCTCATTGAGATGGCATCCCTCGATAATGCCATGCATTTAAGCCCAATCCGAAATTTAAGTGAGGCGCTTGAGATTGCTTTAAGCAATGGCATCGAAAAAAAAGCAATGACCATCTACAGGTTGATTTCTGAGTATTATGAGTCGGTTGGTAATTATGAACTGGCTTTTGATTACTTTAAAAATTATCACCTTAAATCAAGTGAAGTGGAGGCGTCGAATCTTTCAAAACGACTCGAGATCATCTCAGTTGAATTCAATTATTATAAAGAAAAAAATGAAAACACGAAACTTAAAAAGTTAAGTGAGAAATTGACAAGAGACATACAAGCTACGAACAAGACTTTAGACAAGATGAAAATAACGAACAAGTCACTCCTTAAAGAAAATTTAGTGGATGAATTGACACATTTGTTAAATCGACGCGGTATAGAAAAGAAATTTAAAGAATTTTTTAGCGACTCAAAAATGATGCACGGCGTCCTGATTATTATGGACATTGATCGTTTCAAAGATTATAACGACACATGGGGACATGTACAAGGCGATCAGTGCCTTAAATTGATATCAAATGCTTTAAGAAACAAGCCATTCAAAGAGTACTTCGTAGGACGATATGGTGGTGAGGAATTTATTGCCTTTGTGAAATTGGATAATTTAGATACTGCACATAAAATCTGTGAAAACATTAGGCAAAGTATTGAGAAGCTTGCAATCAAAGCGAACAAAATAAGTGATGCGGTTGTGACCATTAGTATCGGTGCTTTTTATGGCACCATCGATAAAGAACAAATACAGACCTATGTGGCGTTGGCTGATCAACAACTTTATTTGGCAAAATTTAAAGGTAGAAATAATGTGCAAATAACCGATGACATTGGCAACGCTTGTTCCAATGTTTCATATGCGTTATAATACCGATAGACGATAATTAATGAAAAGGGGAGACACAAATGAAAAATGTCACTAAAGAACTAGAAAAATACGCCGCATTGGCCGTGAATGTAGGTATTAATGTACAGCCTATGGAAGGTTTGATTATAACATCAAATGTATCAGGACTGCCCCTTGCAAGAGAAGTTATAAAAAAGGCATACGCAGCAGGCGCGAAGCATGTGGAGTTTATGTTAAATGACGATGCAATGGCTTTAGCACGTTATGGTAATGCTAAAGATTTTGTCTTTGAAAATTACCCACAGTGGAAAGTCGATCTGCTCGTTAATTTGTATGAAGATAATTACCATCACCTTTACATCATCGCGCCAGATCCAGAACTGCTTAAAAATATTTCTAGTGAAATTGTGGCAAAAGATCAAAAATCGACCTCAACAGCACTTTCTCCGGCAACAAAGTATAGAATGACGGGACAGACGAAGTGGTGCATTGTTGCGGTTCCGTCCGATGCATGGGCTAAAAGCGTTTATCCTGAATTGTCTTTAGAGGATGCTACCGATGCCCTTTGGGAAAAAATATTCGATGCAACACGTGTTAGCACAGATGATCCTGTAGAAGCGTGGAAGCAACATGATGTCCGCCTAAAAAAATATAAAAATTATCTCAATGAACAACAATTTGAAAAACTTGTATTTACCGCACCAGGCACTGAACTTGAGATTTGTTTAGCAGATGGCCATCATTGGATGGGCGGATCAAAAAATAGCCATGCAGGTGATGCTTTCGTTGCCAATATTCCTACTGAAGAAGTATTCACAACGCCACATCGGTATAAAGTAAATGGCACTGTCCGCTCGACAAAACCATTAAGTCACAATGGCAAAATTGTTGATAATTTTGGCTTTACATTTAAAGAGGGACGCGTCATTGATTATTATGCGGGTAAAGGGAAAGACGTTCTCGATAGCATGCTTGCAAATGATGAAGGCGCTAAATACCTTGGCGAAGTAGCGCTCGTGCAAAATGATTCACCCATCTCAAATACGGGCATACTATTTAACAACACATTGTTCGATGAAAATGCTTCAATCCATTTAGCACTTGGCAGAGCCTATGCTTATGCCATGCAAAATGGCTCAAATGCCTCTCAAGAAGAACTTGAATCACGTGGCGCCAATTCAAGTTTAATCCATGTCGATTTTATGATAGGTGGACCAGAGATGGAAGTGACCGCCTATGGCAAAGATGGCTTAACCGTTCAATTATTTACGAAGGGCAACTGGACGTTCTAGATTCATAAGGAGATTAAGATGAAAGCATTCAAAAAGAACCGACTCATTTTCGTAGGACTACTTATGAGCGTTTTAGCATTGTCAAGTTGTAGTCCCAAGATATTAAATGAGGCAACAACAGAGACAAGCACCACAACGGAGGATTCAACGGTTGAAGTGGGACTGCCAATTGCATATAATGTGGTTTTTATTGACGAGACGCCACTTGACATTCAATTGGAAATTGATGCTTTGATTACGCAAAGAGGCTATTATAAATGGACAACAGACGAAGGGGTCAATTATCTTTTGATTTCTGGTGGTGAAAAACCAACTGGGGGCTATGGCATTGAGATGGTGTCTTTTATGAATTATGAAGGTGCTGGTAGGGTTGTTGTCAGTGAAGGAAACCCGGGCAATGATGCTGTGTCACAAGTGATCACCTATCCCTACATTTTGATTAAATATGAAGGGAATCTTGAACTCTCTAAAGTATCAAATGAAAATACAGAAGACTTTACATTGTTGAAACGGTCTACAGCTGAGACATTAAGTGTCACGGGTATTTATCAAGGACAAATTGATGGCACTAGTATTGAAGTCAAAGTTGGCGACAACTACATGGCATTTAGAAACATGAATTTTGAAGCGTTATTAGTAGATATCGAAACCGGAGATATGGTTGAGATTGAGTATATAACCAATAATGACGGACAAAATGAGTTAAATAAAATCATTCAGAAATAAGATTAAATAATTTGTATGGTGATAAGCTAAGTGATATAATAGCACTGCTAGGTTTAAGGGAGTAGCTTGCAGCGTAAGCTGTGCAGTTGATCGTCAATCACGGTAGCAATACCCGGTCAACCGCTCAAAATTTTGAAAGCAAGACTTTTACCTCGAAAATTCGGGGTAAAGGTCTTTTTCTTTGGATTATTATTATGGGGAGGCACTATCATGGCACAATTTGCGCAACTTTTTCAAGGCATTGTTCAATTTCAATGGCAGTATTTAATTATGTATGCGATAGGATCATTGCTAATTTATTTAGCAATCAAAAAAGACTATGAACCGATGCTTTTATTACCCATAGGATTTGGTGCCATTTTAGTCAATTTGCCACTGAGTACGATTTGGGAGTTTGATGGCGCACCAGGCGTTTTACAGATTTTTTATAATTCAGGTATTTTAACTGAAATTTTCCCTGTCCTTATTTTCGTTGCTGTAGGTGCAATGATTGATTTCACACCCTTGTTAAAAAATCCTAAGATGTTGTTTTTCGGCGCAGCCGCACAGTTCGGCATCTTTTTTACCGCGTTAGGTGCATTATACTTAAATGTTTTGTTTCCACAGCTCGGATTTGATTTAAAAACATCTGCTGCAATTGGTATCATAGGTGCAGCAGACGGCCCAACCTCAATTTTTGTTGCTTCAAAATTTGCTAAAGAATGGCTTGGACCCATTTCGGTTGCAGCCTATTCCTATATGGCACTTGTACCCGTGATTCAACCACCGGTGGTTCGATTGCTCACGACAAAAAAAGAACGATTAATTCGTATGAATTTTCAAGATGTTAAAGTTTCTAGAACGGTACTGGTTGCCTTTCCGGTTCTGATAACGATTATTTCTGGTATTATTGCACCCATCAGCGTGCCACTGGTAGGTATGTTGATGTTTGGTAACTTAATAAGAGAATCAGGTGTTCTTGAGCGTTTGTCAAAAGCAGCTCAAAATGAACTTGCCAATTTAGTCACGTTACTACTGGGCATCACCATTGGTTCTACGATGCATTACGAAAAATTCTTAGATATTAAAACGTTGATTATTATGGCAATGGGTCTTGTGGCATTTATCTTTGATACAGCTGGTGGCGTTCTATTTGCAAAACTGTTGAATTTATTTTCGAAAGAAAAAATCAACCCCATGGTTGGTGCAGCAGGAATTTCTGCATTTCCAATGTCCGCTAGAATTATTCAGAAGATGGCGAAGCAAGAAGACCCACACAACTTTATACTTATGCAAGCAGTCGGTGCAAATGTAGCAGGACAACTTGGCTCAATCATCGCAGGTGGCATGGTCCTTGCGCTGGTGCCATGGTTGCTTGCAAGATAGGAGGCTATTATGAATGAATTTGGTTTAGGATTAGAATTGATGGCTTATGGATTAACGGGTGTCTTTGCTGTATTAATCTTGTTCTTCATTGTGATCAAATTATTGTTGGCAATATTTCCACATAAAAGTGAATAGAAAATAGCTTGACAGTCATGAAGATTTCCAGTAGTATAACCCTTAATGAATACACTTTAAATTGGTCCAGTGAGGCCAGAAAGAGGTATGGTTTGCAAAACAAGGGACAATTATATTTAAATGAATATACGAAGGAAGCGGGTGCATCATCAATAGGGTGTGCGTCGCTTCCTTTTTTTGTTTGCACCTTCTCTAGTGTAAGTCACTGCTAAAGAAATTGGGAGGGTATTATGAAAGCAAAATTAATCTTAGAAAACGGGATGGTTTTCGAAGGGATTGCCTTTGGACACATTGAAACTTGTGTGGGTGAAGTTGTATTCAACACAGGGATGACCGGATACCAGGAAGTTCTCACCGACCCGTCCTATTATGGGCAAATCGTGACGATGACCTATCCACTCATTGGCAATTACGGCATCAACCTCGAAGACTTTGAATCGGATAGTGTAAAAGTCAGAGGGTTTGTCGTTCGTGAGAAATGTGACGCATCATCTAATTTTAGGTCAGAAATTGAACTCGAGCACTATTTAAAACAACAAAAAATCATGGGCATTGAAGGTGTGGATACAAGGGCTTTAACGCGACTTCTTAGAAATCACGGCACGATGCGCGGTTTAATCACTGTTGATACAATGGAACAAACAGCTATTGATGCAGCGCTTGAAGGCTTTGATAATAGCGATGCTGTTTACAGAGTTTCGACACAAACAATCAAATTGCTTGATGATGGTGCTGGTAATACTGCAGTTGGCAAACGTGTCGCCGTTTGGGACTTTGGCGTCAAGCAAAGCATCATAAGAAACCTCCAAAAGCGGGGTTGCCAAGTGACACTTTACCCTGCCGCTACGACTGCAGAAACCCTATTAGATGCAACGCCCGATCTAATATTTTTAACGAATGGACCCGGTGATCCAGAGGATTTAGGGTCAATTATAGATGAATTAAAAAAATGCATCGGTATTAAGCCAGTTGTAGGTATTTGCTTAGGTCACCAACTCCTTGCTCTTGCAATGGGAGGGGCAACTGAAAAACTGAAATTCGGTCATAGAGGATGCAATCATCCAGTAAAAGATTTGCGGACGAACCGCATTTCCATAACCTCTCAAAATCACGGGTACACCGTATCTAAGTTGCCTGAAGGGGTCGAATTAACGCATGTAAGCCTCAATGATCAATCGGTAGAAGGCATGCGCCATCTGACGTTGCCAATATTTTCAGTACAATTCCATCCAGAAGCATCACCTGGACCGGTTGAAAGCAGTTATTTATTTGATGATTTTATTAAATACGCGGAGTAGGAGGACATATGCCATTAAATAGAGCGATAAAAAAAGTACTTGTGATTGGATCGGGACCGATTGTCATCGGCCAAGGTGCTGAATTTGACTATTCTGGTACACAAGCCTGTCAAGCCCTTCGCGAAGAAGGCATCGAAGTTGTATTGATCAATTCAAATCCGGCGACAATTATGACAGATGAAGAAGTTGCAGATAAGATTTATATAGAGCCTATTACTCTAGAATATGTCACAATGGTCATCGAAAAAGAGCGGCCGGATAGCTTGCTTGCGGGAATGGGTGGTCAAACGGCGCTTAATATGGCGCTAGAGTTGTCTGAATCTGGCGTACTTGAAACATATGGCATCGCACTTATTGGCACAAAAATTAAAGGCATTAAGCAAGGCGAAGACCGTGCTTTATTCAAAGAACTCATGGCGGACATTGGAGAGCCCATGATTCAGTCCGAGATCTTTACTGAACTCGAAGCGGGCATTCAATATGCATTTGAGATTGGCTATCCGGTCATTGTTAGACCCGCTTATACGCTCGGTGGCACAGGAGGTGGCATAGCAGATGATGAAGGTGCCCTTCGTACAATAATGGCGTCAGGCCTCGATCATAGCCCTGTGAATCAAGTCCTTCTTGAAAAGAGCATCAAAGGTTGGAAGGAAGTTGAATATGAAGTCATGCGTGATGCAAATGGCACTTGCATCTCTGTTTGCAATATGGAAAATTTTGATCCAGTGGGGATTCACACGGGGGATAGCATCGTCGTCGCACCAAGTCAGACACTTTCTGATAAAGACTATCAAATGCTTAGAACCTCTGCACTTAAAATTATTGAAGCCATCAAAATTGAAGGGGGCTGCAATGTTCAGTTTGCGCTTCACCCTTCAAGTTTTGAGTATGCCGTCATTGAAATAAACCCAAGGGTTAGCCGATCGTCCGCGCTTGCTTCAAAAGCGACAGGCTATCCTATTGCAAAAGTTGCGGCGAAAATTGCACTTGGCTACCATCTTGATGAAATAAAAAATGCCGTTACTGGCGTCACTTACGCTTGTTTTGAGCCGAGTTTGGATTATGTCGTTGTGAAAATACCAAAGTGGCCATTTGACAAATTTGATAAGGCAAGTAGGACACTTGGTACTAAGATGATGGCTACGGGCGAGATTATGGCAATCGGCAGCAATTTTGAGGCTGCTTTTATGAAAGGCGTCCGGTCTTTAGAGCTTGGGCAGTATCACCTGGCGCATAAAAAATACAGGAACGTTTCATTAGACACTTTAAAACAACTGGTTATGAAGGCCGATGATGAGAGGCTCTTTGTTCTTGCTGAACTCATTAGACGTGTTTATAGACTAGAGAAAATTGCGGAAATCACAGGTATTGATCCTTGGTTTTTACGCAAAATACAAAACATCATCGAAGATGAAGCCAAACTTGAGGGCATGCACTTAGATAAACTTGATTACGAGATGTTAAAGCGACTCAAGAAAAAAGGGTTTTCAGACAAAGGCATTGGCGATCTCGTCGGTGTGTCCCCAGACGTTATCTACAAACTGCGTCTTCAAATGGGGATTACCCCTGTCTTTCATATGGTTGACACCTGTGCCAGTGAATTTGAAGCCGTTTCACCTTATTACTACTCAAGCTATGAAACGGTAGATGAAGTGGTTGTAAGCTCAAGAAAGAAAGTTATTGTTCTAGGCTCTGGACCTATTCGAATCGGACAGGGCATTGAATTCGACTATGCATCCGTGCATTGTGTGAATGCGCTTAAAAAAATGGATATTGAAACGATTATCATAAATAGTAACCCAGAAACAGTCAGCACAGATTTTTCAACCGCAGATAAGCTCTATTTTGAACCCCTAACAGAAGAGGATGTTTTAAGTATCATAGACAAGGAAAAACCAGAGGGTGTTATGATACAGTTTGGGGGTCAAACAGCCATAAAGCTTGCACACTTTATCACTGAAAAAGGCATCCCTATCTTTGGCACCAGTGCCGCGCAAATTGACTTATCGGAAGATCGCGAGAAATTTGATGCCTTCCTCGAATCACTTTCCATTGCACGTCCAAGGGGCAAAGGGGTCATGACCTTAGATGAAGGCATTCAAGTTGCGGCAATGCTTAAATATCCAGTTATTGTTCGACCAAGCTATGTATTGGGTGGGCAAGGGATGAAAATATGTTATAAAGATGCTGAATTAGAAGAATACCTCGAGAATGCTTTCAAAAAAGATAAAAAAAATCCTGTTCTTATTGATAAATACCTTATAGGTAAAGAACTTGAAGTGGATGCGATTTCAGATGGTGAAACGGTGCTGATACCTGGTGTTATGGAACATATTGAGCGCGCGGGCATTCATTCAGGCGATAGTATGACCGTCTTTCCCTCGCAATCTGTTTCCCAGTTTGTGATCGATCAAGTCATCCAGACGACGCGTAGAATTGCCTTAGGGCTTTCTATAAAGGGCATGATTAACATCCAGTTTATTGAATTTGATGAGGTGCTCTATGTGATAGAGGTTAACCCGCGCGCGTCTAGAACCGTGCCTTATATTTCAAAGATAAGTGGTGTCCCTATCGTTGAACTTGCCACACGTGTCTCTATGGGGGAATGCCTCAGTACACTTGGATATGGTGAAGGGCTTTATAGACGCCCTGAACTGATCGCCGTAAAAGTACCTGTTTTTTCAACGCATAAATTGCCAGATGTAGAAATTTCATTAGGACCGGAAATGAAGTCTACAGGTGAAGTCCTTGGCATAGGAAAAACATTTGCTGAAGCATTATATAAAGGCTTTATTGCGGCCAAGAACGCCCCAACAAATGCCCATCCAACCCTGCTTCTGACGTTAAATGATGAAGAAAAAAAATTGTTGAAATCTGAAGACTGCCCAAATGACTATGCGTATATAGCCACCAAGGGAACCGGTCTCCGGCTCAAAGAACTAGGGATTCCAACTCAGTTGGTCAAAAAAATTGGCAAAAAAAGCCCGAATGTGCTGGATGTTATCAATAATGGACAGGTAGATCTTATCATCAATGCACCAACGCTTGGCGACGATTCATCTAGAGAGGGCTTCATGATGCGTAGAATGGCTGCTGAGAGGAATATACCTGTATACACCTCTATGGATACTTTTAGGGCTTGGCGCTACTGTAGAAGCGTTATCGGGCACACAAAGGACACGTCGATTTATTTGTACACGGACTACACAAAAAAAGTAAATGGATAGATCTATTATTCCTATGATTAAGCAATCACTTATCGGGTAATATAAAGCTATTACAGATAAAGTGAGGGTGATATTATGTTGAATGATTTTAAGAAATTCATTATTAGAGGAAATGTTGTCGATTTAGCCGTAGCAGTCATTATAGGTGGTGCATTTGGTAAAATTGTGACCTCTTTTGTCAACGATGTGATTATGCCACTGATCGGTGTTCTTCTTGGAAATGTCGATTTCAAATCTTTGAAATGGGTCGTTGAAGAAGCCGTTGGTGAAACACCAGAAGTTGCAGTCAATTATGGCCTATTTATTCAAAATATTGTTGACTTTGTCATTATTGGTTTTGTTATTTTCCTTATGGTTAAACTGATTGAAAAAAGTCGCAAAAAAGAAGCAGAAGTACCTGCACCAACACCAACACCAGAAGATGTTGTTTTGCTTACTGAAATCAGGGACTTATTAAAAGAAAAATAACTCAAAATAGATAAAAAGCCAGATGTTCAGATTGATGACATTTGGCTTTTTTTAAATTCACATTGAATTCACAATGTTTATTTAATATAGTTAAATAGAGTCAACCATGACGGTTTGATATTTGGAGGCAAAATGATTACAATATTATTGGCTGAGGATGACAATAGTTTAAGAAAACTTATGACCTATCACTTAGAACAAAAGGGTTATACGGTGCTTCAAGCACAAGATGGCGTGATGGCTTTGCTTTTGCTCGATAAAAATCATATTGATTTGATGATTAGTGATGTTATGATGCCAGGAATAGATGGATTCACTTTGACACGAGAAATTAGAGAGGCGCACTATGACTTTCCAATTCTTATGGCATCCGCTCTAGAATCATTAACCGATAAACGACAGGGATTTGTATCAGGTACGGATGACTATATGGTAAAACCGCTTGATATGGAGGAAATGCTTTTAAGAGTGGATGCGCTTTTAAGGCGTGCTAAAATACAGACGGAGCGAAAACTCACTTTCGGTCAAACAACATTAAATTACGAGGCCTTAAGTGTTGAACATAAGGGGCAATTGATCGAATTACCTAAGAAAGAATTCTATCTTCTTTTTAAACTATTGTCTTATCCTAAAAAAATATTTACGAGGCATCAGTTGATGGACGAAATTTGGGGCTATGACGCTGAAGCAGATGAACGCACCGTTGATGTGCACATTAAGCGGCTAAGAGAAAAATTCGAAGACAATGATGATTTTTCTATTGTGACGATTAGAGGTCTGGGCTATAAGGCGGAATGCTATGAAACGGTTTAAATTTAAATCAATCTATACGAAGTTTGTCTTCATCATAATGGGCATCTTAATCGTATCAAGTACGATTGCATTTTCCATTGTTTCTGGTTTTACCGTTCAACTCATGTATAGCCCAATTGCCAATATGATGCTTAAAAAAGTGGCGGAAATAGAACACCTTATGGACAAATACGATTTGCCAACATCAGAGCTTTCTCTTATTGCGGGAAATAGCTTCATGTCCGTTACTTTTTATGAAACACCCAATCAATTAATAGATGCCAATCCAACGGTTGCATCAGAGGGTGTCAATGCCATTCAGTCAGGTAATTTAAAGACGTACATGCCGGATAAAATTCTACACCAAAAGGCGAGCCTTTATTTAATTACACAAGTGGATGCCCAATGGGTTATCATTCAACCCGTATTCAACAGTGAAATTTTTGTACACATAGGCAAATCGCTGCGCACGGCGTTATTACTCAGTATGATGATTGCAATTCTATTGGTATTAATTGTGCTAAAACAAATTGTAAAACCAATGAAGCGATTGACTGAAGCGACAAAGCAAGTTGCCACTGGCAATTTCGATGTACAAGTAAATCAAACGACAGATGATGAGCTCGGTATTTTGGTGATGAATTTCAACAAAATGGCAAAAGAACTGAAAAACAATGAATACCTTAAAAAGGATTTTGTAAGCAGTGTGTCACATGAATTTAAGACCCCGATTGCATCCATAAGTGGGTTTGCCAAAATATTAAAATCGAATGAAATCGACCATCAAACTAGGGACGAATACATTCAAATCATCATTGATGAGACAGAAAGATTATCTAAATTATCATCGAATTTGTTGAGATTATCGAGTTTAGAAAACCAAGCCATCATCGAAAAAATGCACGACTTTTCATTGGATGAGCAGATCAGACGCGTGATTTTGCTGCTAGAACAAAGTTGGAGTCAGAAAAATATAGAGCTCAATCTCGATATGGAAGCGATTACGTTTAGAGGCGATGAAGAACTGCTGCAACAAGTTTGGATTAATTTGTTTGATAATGCCATTAAATTTTCAGAGGATGGTGGCTTGTTGAAGATTAATGGATATATGCATAATCAGTTTGCAATCATTGAGATTATCGATTCAGGCAAGGGAATGGACAGCGCAACTGTGTCACGTATCTTTGAAAAATTCTATCAAGGGGATTTGGCACATAAAACCGAGGGTAATGGTCTTGGCTTGTCCATAGCAAAGCGCATTGTTGAACTTAACGAAGGTGAAATCACATGTTTATCTACAGTAGGACAGGGAACGACTTTTACGATTCGTTTACCTTTGGCTTGTAATCTTTGAAGCGTGCATATAGAATAGAAGGTGACCAATAAATTGAGAATTGGAGACTTATATGACAAACGATTCAAGAGAAAAAAGGGATAAGCGTATAGCGGTGCTAATCGATGCAGACAATGTTTCAGATAAGTATATCAAAGCGATTATAGACGAAGTCGCCAATCACGGCACGCCGACCTACAAAAGGATTTACGGCGATTGGACAAAACCGCAACTTGCTTCATGGAAAACGGTATTGTTAAATTACTCCATTTCACCAATTCAGCAATATAGCTACACATCTGGCAAGAATGCCACCGATGCCGCGCTTATTATTGATGCAATGGATATTTTGTATTCAAGCAACGTAGACGGTTTTTGTATCGTTTCAAGTGACAGCGACTTTACCAAATTAGCAGCAAGACTTAGAGAAGCAGGGATGTATGTACTGGGTATGGGCGAAAAGAAAACACCGACCCCCTTTATTGCGGCTTGTGAAAAATTCAAATACTTAGAAGTGTTAACAGCCGTTACTGTAGATCATCCTGAAGATACAAAAAAACAACCCAATGTGAATCAGGGAACAAAAGCAGGCATGATTACAAAGGACGCACTTATCGATGTTATAAGGTCAATTATCACTGAAATCTCAGACGATGATGGTTGGGCGTTTTTAGGTGAGTTAGGCAGTATGTTGAACAAACGGTATCCTGACTTTGATACAAGGAACTACGGCTTTTCAAAACTAACGCCGTTTGTCTCGTCATTAAAACAATTTGAAATTCGATCAAGAAAAACAAATAATCCAAGTGTGAGTCTTAAATATATTAGAAACAAAGAAAAAGAGCCTATAAAATAGATAAAATACAATCATTTTAGAATCAAGCATGCGTTTGATTCTATTTTTTTTTTGAAATATGAAATAGCTTTAAATATAATGGGTTGTAAATTATAATAAGATTAGTGGCGGCGTAGCCTTGCCATCAACGAGGTCAAATCATAAATCGAGGGTGACTCATGAAACGGACTAAACTGAATCTACCGCCAGGATCGGTGGTCTATACGGGCAATTACAACAACACCACTACAAAGATAGAAGTTTTTTCATATGACAAAGAATCAGTCAGTTTTGACGTCTACACGGATGCCAATTTTGAAGCCAAATTCAAGACGATTATGAATAAAGAACGTATTATTTGGATCAATGTCATTGGTCTTAATGTGGTTGAAACCATAATTAAAATCGGTGAACGCTTTGATTTAACGTCACTCGTACTTGAAGATATTGTACATGTGTCACAACGCAGTAAAATTGAGTTTACCGAAAATTACTTGTTTTCACTTTTTAAAATGATTTACCGCGCAGATCCTAAAGATGATAAAAACAGCCATGATAGCGGTGATGTCTTGCATGAACATCTATCTATTATGCTACTTGACAACATGGTTCTTACCTTTCAAGAAAATGATGGGGATGTATTTGACAACGTAAGACGTCGCATTAATAATGGAACGGGTAAAATCAGAACACAAAAATCTGATTATTTATACTATTCACTTCTGGATGCCCTCGTTGACAATCAACTTGAAATTCTGGCCTCAATTGGTGACGAAATCGAAGAACATGAGCAGATGATCATAGAAGAATCAAGCGTTTCATTGGATCGTTTGTTTAAATTGCGTAAACAATTGTTGTTGATTCGTGCCTCTGTAATTCCATTTAAGGACATTATGGTGGACCTCCAAAGTGAGAAATCCGATTGGATTTCAAAGGAAGTTAAAGTGTACTTATTAGATGTCAGTGATCACGTCAATCACGTTAATGACCTTGTCGGTTTATATCGTGAGATGGTCAATAATATTTATGAAATTAACATGCTAAACACAGGCAATAAACTCAACCATATTATGGCTGTTTTAACCATTTTTTCGGCAATATTCATCCCAATGAATTTTCTGACAGGTTTTTTCGGCATGAACTTTTCACATTTTCCAGGGATGCATAATCTTTACGCGATTCCCATTTTTAGTATTGTATGCCTAATAATTGTTACGAGTATGATTCTATTTTTCAAGAAGAAAAAATGGTTTTAGAAAGGATGACTTTCAATGTGTACATTGGCACTTGCTTATAACAAACATCCCGAATATCCTTTTATTTTCATTGGCAATCGTGACGAGTTCTATAAAAGGTTGACGGAACCAGCGCAGTTTCGAGGAGATATCCTATGCGGCTTAGATCTTGAAAAAGGTGGCACTTGGACGGGAATGTCCCGCACGGGTCGCATGGCATTTATCACGAATCACAGAAATTTTACGCTGCATGTGGCAGAGCCTGAATCACGAGGCTTGTTGACTAAGAATTACTTAGAAGGCAACATGCCTGCTGAAAGGTATCTCAAGATGCTGTCACTAAGAAAAACACAGTTTAACCCGTATAATCTTATCGTAGGGGATTTAAATGGACTCTATTTTTATTCAAATATTGAAGACACCATTATTAAACTCGAAGCAGGGATCCACGGCTTAAGTAATGCATTATTGAACACACCGTGGCCCAAAGTACAAAAAATAAAAACCGAATTTTCCAAGGTGGTTTTTGCAGATCAAATAGAGGAAGAGGCATTGTTTAAGATGCTTGAAAATCGAGAACGCGCCAATGAGAATGACTTGCCAGCTACAGGGTTAGAACAAAGTCTAGAAACTGCGCTATCGGCGATATTTATAGAATTGGAAGCTTATGGGACGCGTCATGAAACGGTTATTTTAATAAACCGACATGGATGTGTGCGCTTTATCGAAAAATTTAGAAAAGAGGATGGTACTTGGGAACGGGCTCGATTTGAATTTAAAATTACAAGCACCACGTAAACGCATCAATTTGGGGAGGACAAAAAGTGGTTCAGCAGCAGGTGGCAAAGAAATGGGGCCTCATTTTAGCGGCAATATTTATTATGAGCATATTTACCTGTTTATATATTGGCAGGTCATTGGTTTGGGGATTAACAGGGACACTCATCATTGCAATTGGCATTTTAAAATCAAATGGCATAGCTTTTAAAACGAGCATTCAATGGATACTAGAAGGTATTTTAAGTATAAAGGCGATCTATTTTATCGTATTTTTAATAGGGGTTAATGTCGCGATGTGGATTTCATCGGGTATTGTGCCAGCACTCATATTTTATGGATTTGAAATAGTCGATAAAGTTTATTTTTTATTGTTTGCCTATTTAATGACGGCGGTAGTCGCCTTTTTTTTGGGCACAGGACTTGGCACGCTTAGCACGGTGGGGGTTGCATTATTTTCTTTAGGCATCAGTATTGGCATGCCCAGTGGTATACTTGTTGGTGCGCTTATGTCAGGTGCCTATGTTGCCGACCGTTTATCACCCATTTCAGCCCTTGTCAATTTCACACTGGAAACAGTGGATGTTCCCTTTAAACAATACTTCAAGCAAACCGCCATTGTCATGGTTCCAGCGGCAATTTTGGCAGGATTTGTTTACTATGTCTTGAGTCTGAAGTATACAAGTACAATTTCATTAAGAGAAATGGCATTTTATAAAAATACAATTTTAGAGAATTTTAAGATTGCGCCATTTTTTTTCATTGTGCCCATCGTTGTTCTTTGGACCAGCTTCAGGGGAATAAAATCTATTAAGGTCCTTAGCATTGGCATTACGTTGTCGGCTTTTATTACCATTTTTATTCAAGGACAAAACCCAATTGACGTTTTAAAATTTATGGGGTTTGGATTTGAAAGTGCCTCATCGGTGCCCTTTATCAAATCGTTAGAAATTGGTGGCGCATATGCGATGATTGAAGTGGTGTTTATCATCATGGCGGGTATTTCAATGAGTACAATTTTTGAAAAATGTGGTTGGATTGCCCCCATTATTTCTCTCGTAGAAGAAAAAAGTCGTAATCGCATCAGCGTATTATTTAACACAGGTATGCTGTCAACCGTCCTAAATGCGCTAACTTGTGATCAGACAGTTGGGATACTGGTTCCTGGAAAGTATCTTAAAACATTCTTTAAAAAACATGGGTTTGAGTCTGTAAATCTCGCTCAAATGATTGCCAATACAGGCACTTCAATGGCACCACTCATGCCTTGGAATGTCAATGCAATCATTGTGCTTGCCGTCACTGGCGTAAGCGCTCTAGACTATGCACCTTATGCCTTCTTAAATTGGTTCTCATTTCCAATAGCAGTCGCAATGACACACCTTGTGTTTAAGCGCCAACAATATTGACAAGTCAAAGGGTTAGGGCTATAATTTAATAAATGCTTTGATGTTCAAAGTATTTGAAGAGGTGAAAATGGAATCAAAACATGCAGTTCTAAACCATCTGTTGGTTAATGTATTTAATCAGATTCTCAGCATAGAAGAAAAATCGCTTAAAAAAGGGCCTTTTAGCAATTTGACGGTTAGTGAGCTTCATGTCATTGAAGCGATTGGATGTGACAGTGTTCAACCGATGTCGACGATTGCAGCAAGACGCCATGTCACAGTGGGTACGCTCACAATCTCGATTACGAATCTCGTTAAAAAAGGATACGTGAGCCGCGTGAGGAGTGATTTTGACCGCCGTGTCGTATTGATTGGACTTACTGATTTAGGTCAAAAGGCCTTTCAACATCACGAGATGTTTCATAATGAGATGATTGATTTTACGATGTCGGCTCTAAATCATTCTGAACGTGAAAGTCTCATTAAGGCACTTTCTAATGTGACGACTTATTTTAATCAAAAGTATTTAGATCAATAGAGATTTTTTTTAAAATAATACTTTGATATTCAAACTAACACACCCATCAATTCATTCTTACATTTCATAAAAAATAAAATTAGGAGAGGCATATGAAAATTACATTGATAACCGATAGTACCTGCGATTTAAATCCAACATTTTTAAAAGAACAAAATATTCCGTTTGCACCACTCAAAGTTTTGTTTAAGGAACGCGAATACATTGATAAAATCGATTTAACGAATCCTGAATTTTATGCCTTAATGAGAGAATCGAAAGAGCTGCCAAGCACATCACAAGTTAATCCAGGTGAATTCTATGACCTTTTTGCTAAAGAAATCGCAGATGGCAATCAAGTGCTTGGTGTCTTTTTGTCTTCAGAATTAAGTGGCACATATAACTCCGCTGTTATTGCTAAAGAAATGGTCGGCAGTGAAAACATTTATTTAATAGATAGCCGAACCGTTAGTTTTGCGCTTGGTTTTATGATCATGAGACTCAAAGAAATGATTGATTCTGGGGCTGAGATGGACACGATTATTGCCTATGCAAAAGATATGGCAGCTCACAATCAATTGTACGGCATGCTCGATTCTCTTGAGAATCTTAAAAAAGGCGGGCGACTATCCTCTGGAACGGCAATGATTGGAAAGGTACTTAATCTTAAACCAATTATTGAAGTAAAGGAAGGTTTGGTCGGGATCGCAGAAAAAGCAAGAGGCTCAAGAAAAGGAATGGTTTGGATGATGGATCAACTCTCCGCCGCATATCCTGAAGGTAAAATAGATGCAATAACCATTGCACATGCTAATGCAGAAGAAAAACTCAATGAATTCAAACAATTACTGCTTGAAAAATTTGAAATTTCAAAAATCTATGAGCTTGAAATTGGCTCAGTGGTTGGAACGCACGCGGGTGAAGGTGCAATTGGTATGACATTCTTCAGAAAATAAGTCAACCATTTTAAAATAATAAAAGAAAGACCTTTGATCTAATGGGTGGTTTGCCCAATGATAGATCGAAGGTCTTTTTAAGTGCTTTAGAACATATTGTATATTTTTAAACAGTCATTAAATAGTGGTAAACGAGTTTCATGGTGTTTTCAAGCGCTGAGTAATGTGTACGTTCCATACCATGTGAGGCATGCACGCCAGGTCCTATCAATGCCCCTTTGATGTTATTACCTGCACGTAAAGCAGCGCTCACATCAGACCCATAAAATGGATAAATGTCGATGGCGTGCTTAAGTGCATTGGTTTTTGCAAGTACCATTAGTTTGCTTGTAAAATCATAATCATAAGGCCCGCTTGAGTCTTTTGCACATATGGAAACATCGAATTCAGTACAGGTTAGGTCTTCGCCTATGCAGCCCATATCAACAGCTAAAAGCTCTTCAATATCCGATGGGATATTGGCTGCACCGTGGCCGACTTCTTCATAAGTGGATATAATGATTTTAGTTTTATATTGTGGCTTAAGGCCCTTTTTATAGAGGTTTTCCATAACACCAAAGAGACAAGCGACAGACGCTTTGTCATCTAAAAATCTTGATTTTACAAAATTATTGACTACGGTCAGTTTTGGATCGATGCAAATAAAGTCACCTGGCTGTATGCCTAAATTGACAACATCTTCTTTGGTTTTAACCACTTCATCTAATCTAACTTCCATGGTATCTGGGGTTCTTTGCAGCGTTGAGCTTTCTTTATGAACATGCATTGAGGAGGCATTGCTCAGAAAAGTACCTGTATAGATTTTGCCATCTCGTGTATAGACTTTACAATATTCGCTATCTAATGTGGGGACAATCGGTCCACCAATCAGAGAAAATTTTAACGTGCCAGCGGCTGAAATGCTGCGGACCATTGCACCTAATGTATCTACATGTGCAGACAACCCTACTGTTTTAGAATTATCTAAGCCTTCAATTGTAATGATGCCATTCCCTTTATGTGTGTATTCGAAGGCATAACCAAAATCAATGGCTTGCTTTTCAATAAGCGTCATGACATTTTTTGAAAAACCGCTCGGACTATCGGTCAAAAGGATTCGACTTAGAAAGTCTAGAAAGAAGGGCTTGTTAATTTCCATTAGTAACCTCACTTCAAATTTTTTTTGATTATTTGTCAATGCGCTCTTTAACAATCTCATCTATGGCTGTTAAGACAGAATCGAAAGTGTCTTGTTCAAGCATGCCAGGGTATGAATAAAAATACTCAAAATCTTTGCCTAAAAACATGGATGTTGGGAATCCAGTAACACCAAATTTACTGGCTAATGTACTATCTGGATCAAGATATACATCAAAATCATAACCGCCATCTTCGATATATTTTCTGACCGTTTCTGCATCCTCTCCAACGCTGATTGCGACAACGGTAATATCATCGCGTTTATCCATTTCATCTAACAAGGGCATCTCTTTTACGCAATAACCACACCAAGTTGCCCAAAAATTAAGAACAATCGTTTGTCCTTCATATTGATACAAATTGGTTTTTGTCCCATCAAGGGCTGTTAGTTCAAAATCTTCAACAATAAAAGGTTCTGTTTCTGTTGCTGATTCTGTTGCTGATTCAGTGGTTTCAGTTAAAGGTGTTGTAGTAGGTTGTGTAATTTCAACTTCGGTGCCTTGGCAAGATGTCAAAACAATAAGCATTGAGATGACTATAAGTAATGTAGCTATTTTTTTGATTGAAAATATTGACATAGTAGCTCCTTTCGAGATTTAAGAAAATGTGCCAGTTACTTTAAGCAACCAGTTTGCAATGCGTGACATTTTGTCAAAAAATATAAGAAGGCCAATAACGACTAGAAAAAGACCTGCAATACGATTCAACTGTTTAGAATATTTGGTTAAATAAACGACTTTACTATCAAAATAATTAAGAAATATCGAAGTCAATAAAAAGGGTACGGCCATGCCCATTGAATAGGTGAAAAGCAGTTTTACACCTTCAGTTACATCTTTGCTTACAGCTGCAGTAGAGGCTAAAATAGCGCCTAGAATAGGTCCGAAACAAGGCGTCCATCCAAAAGCAAATGCCATACCAATAGCAATAGCAGATAAAAAAGTTACATTTTTACGCGATTTTGATTTTCTATAGTCTCTGGTCATAAACCCGAATTTTATAAAACCGGCCATATAAAGACCAAAGAACACAATGACAATACCGCTGACTCTTGAAAGAATCTGTTTGTTTTGTGCAAATAATTGACCGATGAAACTAGCTGAAATACCCATAATCATGAATACGATTGTAAAGCCAATGATAAATCCAAAAGTCTGAACAATCGATTTTGTTCGTTTTTTTACAAGTTCATCTGCTTCAAAACTGCCTGTTAAGTACATGATGTATGCAGGTACCAAAGGCAAAAGACAAGGGGTAAAAAATGATAGGAATCCTGCTGTAAAGGCCGTCCAGTAACTAACTTGTAAAAACATGTTTCACCTCGTAAAACTATTTAGTTACCCTAATTATAACGTATGTGATAGTGTCTTTCAACAAATTATATTGAAATTATAACTTGTCGCAAAATAAAAAAAATACTAGAGATGGCACTCTAGTATAAGGAATGACAGGAACAATTGATGCATTTGAGCATGTAACATAGGGATTTACAGAGGGAGGTACGACTCAAATGAAGGAATTGTCTTTCATTAATATCAATTTTAGCATAAATTATGCGTCACTTTCAACATCTTTCAACAACTATCAACAAAAATGTAAATATAAATTGTATTATGTCATAAAAAAAGTGCTAAATAAGGCATTTAAGAAGCGTTTTGAAAAAAAAATTAACGAAATTATGGTCATCTGTAGTTAAATTTGATAATATAGACTTCGGAAGATTGTTTTAGTCCATTAACAAAAGATGAAGGGAGCAATACAATGACAAATAAAGTATTAGCAAAAGTAAACGGTAGAGATATTACCGAAGACGATCTAAATGTTTTTTTTCAAACACTAGGTCAACAAATTCAAGGACAATTTCAAGGCGAGCAAGGCATGCAACGTCTTCTTGATGAGTTGATTTATCAAGAACTTTTCTATGCAGAAGCAGTCGATTCAAAACTAGAAGAGACAGAAGCCTTTAAAATAGAATTTAACCGCATGAAAGATGGTTTGCTTAAACAGTTCAACATCAAGAATCTTGTTGAAAGTGTACAAGTTGATGCTGCTGATATTGAAGCTTTTTATAATGAAAATACACATTATTTTGCAGGACAAGAACAAATTAAAGCGTCACATATCCTTGTTGATGCACTTGATCAAGCGAATGATATTGTTGAAGAAATCCGTGGTGGCCTATCCTTTGAAGAAGCGGCTCAAAAGTATTCGAAATGCCCTTCAAAAGACCAAGGTGGCGATTTAGGTTTCTTTGGACAAGGGCAAATGGTTCCGGAATTTGAAGCAGCTGCATTTGAACTTAAGCTAGATGAAATGTCAGCACCTGTACAGACGCAGTTTGGCTATCATATTATCTCTAAAACAGCTGAGAAGTCGGCAGAAACGCAACCTTTTGACGCAGTAAAGGATCAAATCCGTCAACAAGTATTGATCCAAAAGCAAAATTCAGCGTATATTAGCAAAGTAGAAGCGCTTAAACAAAAATATACGATTGAAAAATTTTAGATTCCTGTAAAGCAGCACAGCGCTCAGGTTCATATGAGGTTTTCTCATTGAGCCTGAGTTTTTATTCATTTTTGTAGGTTGTCGCTTATTTTATCTAAGATATCGTATTCAACCGCGAAATCGTTTATGATAGAGAGAGAGCTTTTTAAAAAGGAGGGTATCTGGTGTTAATAAAAGATTTTAAAATTGGTGAAGAAGTAACAGGTTATTACCTAGTTAAAGCAAAAAACGTCAAGACGTCAAGTGCGAATAAGCCCTATATTGATTTTATGCTTCAAGATATAACCGGCGAGGTTAATGCCAAACTTTGGGATGTCAAAGGGGATATTGAAACAATGTATAACCCAGGTGAAATTGTTAAAATTATGGGTAGTGTGACACAATGGCAATCATCGGTTCAACTTAAATTAATTAAAATTCGCGGTCTTAGCCCGGAAGATGTCGTTGATTACAATCAGTTTATTCCAACGGCACCTATTGAAGCTGAAATGATGTTCGACGAAATCATGACTTTTGTGGCTGATATGCAATCAATTGAAATCCAAAGACTTGTAATGGCGCTTATTGACACTTATAAAACACAACTTTTATATTATCCAGCAGCGAAATCAAACCATCATGCCATCAAATCGGGATTGCTTTATCATATTTTAAGAATGCTTAGATCGGCCAAAGCGTTAGGTGAAATCTACAAAAATGTCAATATCGACTTGGTGTACGCAGGGGTTATTTTACACGATATCGAGAAGATCAACGAAATGGATGCCACTGAAGTCGGCGTTGTAGAAGGGTATACAAAAGAAGGTCAATTGTTAGGTCATATTATCATGGGTATTAAACGCATCGACCGTACAGCTGAGGACTTGGGTATAGACCCTGAAATTTCCTTATTGATACAACATATGATTCTTACGCATCACTATGAACCGGAATTCGGAAGTCCGAAAAAACCATTAATTCCAGAAGCTGAGTTGTTACATTATCTAGATATGATTGATGCGAGAATGTACGACATGAATAAAGCGCTTAAAGAAATCCCTGAAGCACAATTTTCGGAACCTGTTTTTGTACTAGATAGAAGAAAACTTTATAAATCAAAATATAGTCAATCTGAATCTTATTAATGCAAAAAAAAGCGGATCATAGCATTTAATGACATTAAGTCATTCAAATGGTTATGATCCGCTCTTTTTTATTAGGCGCTTAAATTTTACACCGTTTCTTTATCAATACAGCATTTTTTATATTTCTTACCACTGCCACATGGACATGGATCGTTTCTGCCAATTTTGTTCTCAATTCTGACAGTGACCGTGTCTACGTAATTTTTTTTGATTTCTCTCATTTGTTCTTTTGTGAGAATCTCGTTCCATGATGGAATGTTGTAAAGCCAATCTGCTTTTGCAACATGCATGTTGTAAAAGAGTTTTTCAAAATCAATGGTGTGGTTAAATTCTGATTCTTCTGTGATTTTTTCTAGTTCGATGGCTTCAACAAGACTTGTGTGAATGCCGTCAATAAAGCCAATAGCGAGCATTGGCTCAAGTTCATAAAGTTCGCCGAAAGCTTTTAGTGTGCCAGTTATTTTATCGACATTGTGCGTCACTTTTTTGTCTAAAATAGCTTCATAAATAACTTTTTCGTGCGCCAAATAAGCATTCCAAAATTCGTCTGTTTGTGCTTGTGTTAATCCTTTACCTTCGAGGATCGCGTTCCATTGTTCTAATAAAGACATGTTTGCCCTCCTTGTA